>Ga0247733_1000066_pt1 | contig 170852 bp, 174 predicted proteins | sample UWRJL043104R2_FD_180932 | JGI IMG/M metagenome (GOLD analysis project Ga0247733, IMG submission 180932) | Plant litter microbial communities from Arlington Agricultural Research Station in Wisconsin, United States - UWRJ-L043-104R-2 | ecosystem: Environmental > Terrestrial > Plant litter >... | reverse complement strand
AGGTAGTAGAGATATATTAGCTACTTATCTTTAACGATTATATAAGCCACTACTCTCTTAAATTTTAAGAGCTTTATAAAGAGAATAATATCTATACGCTCTATATACTATCTTATTTATCTTATCTACTATAACCGCTTAATATTAGCTACTTCTTGCTATTAAAGCGCGTGTATAGTTATAAGGTTAAGAGTTTAATTCGCTACTATATTAACTATATTACGAAGCTTAAGTTTCTACTAGCCTTTAAAGTAGCCTTTAAGCGCTTATTTATAGTAGCTAATATCTACGCAGCCTTTTAAGGCGTAGGCCTTATTTCTCTCTAGCTAGATATTATTCTCTTAAAGCTTAATATATAGCTCCGTACGCCTACTCCTCTATCTACTATAGAGGCTATCTAGTAGGCTTAAATATTAAGTAACGTACGCGAGCTTAAAGCTTAATTAATATTAATATATAATCGCGTACGGCGGTATAAGAGCTTATTACTAGTCTTAATTATTAAAGTAATTAGCTAGCTTAAGAAGGGGATAGAAGTAATAATACTCTTAGCTAAGCTAATACGCGATCGGATTACTAGCCTTAAGAAGGCTAATAAGGTAGTAATAAAGCGTAAGTAGCGTAAAAAGAAGCGGATATAGAAGTAAGGGACTTTAATAAGAGTAGAAGGAGAGAATATAATCGCTTAAAAGGAGGCTAACGAGTAGATAGAGTGTAAATAGTATTAAAGTAGTATATAAATAGATATTAGCTAATAGGCTCTAGCGCGCTATATAAGGTATAGAGAGTCTAGCTATAACTTATATATATATAAAAAAGATACTTTAGATACTACTTAGTCTATTATATTAATATCTCTTTATTATATTATAATAGGGTTAAGAATTGCGTATATAGAGGTGTAGAAAGTTAGTAGAACTTATAGCTCGTTTATATTCATAGCTTATTTATAAAATACGTTAAGCCCTTTATCCTAAAGGGATTCTCGAAGAAGTGTCTCTATATTGCCGTTATTAAGTCCTTAGAAACCTAACTCTCTAGCTTAAGTAATAAGCTCCTCTAAGTAAAGGGGATTTAGATTTATAGCTCCGGCGTAGTTAAGTCCTACTCTAGATATAGGGTAATAGAAAGGTCTTCCTCTAAAGGTCTTTCTTAGAGAACTTAGCTTAGTCCGTTAACGTAGCTAAGGGAGAGGTATTAATTAAATCCTATATAAGGGGCGGGCCGCTAAGGGTAAATACTAGATAGAATACTTAAGGATTTAATAAGAAGCTATAGAGTTCCGGTCCCGGAGATCTTATATATATACTACCTACTCCGAAGAGAACTCCTAGGAGTTACTTCGGAGTGGGCGGAGCTCCGAGGTTTACTAACTAAGATTCTTGGGCCTAGCCTATTATAAGGAGTAATAAACCCCTATAAATTAAAACTAATGCCTTTAATCTTACGTTAGGCGCGTATACTCGCTAAGAAAGAAATAGTATATAGTATTCTATTATCTACTACTTATAGAAGTTTATATTACTAGAGGAATAATATAATATCTATAATAAGGAACTTATAGTAATAGTAGCTACTATTAAGTACTAGAGAATCTATACTAAAAGTTACTCTAACTGTAATGGGCTAGGCCCAAGAACCTTGATTGGTAAACCTCGGAGCTCCGCCCACTCCGAAGCAACTCCCAGGAGTTCTCTTCGGAGCAGGCAGCATATATATATAATCTCCGGGACCGGAACTTCATAGCTCCTTATCAAATCCTTAAGTATTCTATCTAGTATTTGCCCTCAGCGGCCCGCCCCTTACAGTTCTATAGCGTTGATTCGACGACGTTATACGTTGCTATAGCACGGCTAACAGCTAGGATTCATGATGCATAAACTGCTGCAATAGCAAGCTAGATACCTGCTTCGTTTAAAAGCATTTCAAGAATAGGTGGTTGAAGAATAGAGGTTTATGTGTGCAGAGGTGCAGAAAGTTGGTGGGGCTCGCAACTCGTTTGTATTCGCAACTCGTTTGTAAAACACGTTACCTATGTGCAGAACATGGCTATAAACATCCTACGAGCCCAGCCGGACTGCGGAAGCCGCAGGCTGGTGTGACTCCCCTTACCATCCGATAGCTAATGCGAGGCAGCGGGCCCTGATACATCCTTACGGAAATTGCTGGATCAATTGTCGCATTTCAACAATCAAGCTTCGCGGATCAGTCCATTACGGTTTACTGTAATCATGCAAGAAAACTCACCTCTTCCTATACTTCTCGTCGTTCGGATGCAAGGTCGAATCTATGATGATGTTTCGGCTGCTTGCAGTCAGCCAAAGTGAAAGATCATGAAGAAACAGCTCCCGTACAGAGCATACAAAGCATGGCGAGCATCCCAGTCTTCAGCCGGCTCGTCCTTGGGCATGTATCTGTGATAAGCCCTGATGCATTCTCGGGTCCATGGATTGTTCAGTGGCCGCAAAGGGCTTAGTTCGTCTAGAAAGTCAACGAATCGGAGCGTATACATTCGGGACAGCAGGACCCACATTCATGGTGGCCGAAGTAGGCTGACGAGTCAAAGACAACGGGCTGCCCGGTCGCCTTATCGCAGGCGATATTACCAATCCAGAGGTCTCCGTGGAGAAGGCTCGGCTTGATCGACCTGCCTTGTGTTTCCAGTGGTCGAAGCAGTCGAGGAATTACCTTGGTCAGCAGATCCTGGGACAGCTCCTGGAGTTCCTTGCTGCCTCCCCGAACTTCCTCCTCCATAGCTAACATCGATCGTATTCCTTTCGCAAAAGATTCTTCCCAAGACTTAGTCCACGCATTGTCTTGAGGTAGATTACCATTGTAGGTTCTCATGGGGAACCCGAACATCCCGTTCGGCGAGTTGCTTTGCTTGTGCAGATGAGCAAGTTCCCTCGCAAAATCTTCGGTTGACGGGAGTTCACTGCCGAAATTGCGAAATTCCATTAGAAGAAAGTGCCTGCTTGGGTCTTCAGAACATGAACCCCAACAGATGGGTGTTGGGGCAAACGAAGGCGATACTTTACGTATCTCGAGTAGAGACGTGTACTCCCCGTGCATCATTGCTTGTCCACGATCGCCTGTAGCAACCTATCATATCGATGTCAGAAATAGTAGTATTTGGTCAATACCGCACATACTTTGAGAAACCAACGTATGGTTTTGGAGTTCAATCGAAATTCAACAAAACCTGTGTGGTTCCAGTGGCTCCTTCCATGGCCCTGCGCACTCACTATCTCTGCCCCAGAAGGGAGCGCTGCGAAATGACATCAGCTACCCAAATGTCGTATTCTTTGACGGACATGCTACTGAGCTTACCAGCGATGATCTCAGGGTCTAGTTCAATCTCTCCAGAGTGCTCGTCATCACGTCTCTGGTCATTTAACTCGCCTCCTGCGGGTATGTCTTCCTGTAATCCACCAGAGAACTTCTCCACAAGGGCCCTCATCTCCCTTCGTGCCCTGCAGAGGGTTAGAAATGTAACCAAAGCATCCTTATACGTGACTTACATTTCGCGGAATTTCGTCTCGTTTGGGTAGAGCGCAGAGACTAGAAAGTCGTAGCGCCTGAGGAATGGTTAGTCGCAAACGGGGCGAGCCGTCGGGTTCTGGGGACTTACAAGGCATACAAAGCGTTCCGATCCTCCCATTGAGCAGACGGCTCCGACATCCCCATAACCTTTTGATACTGCTCCAGGTAGGGTCTTCCAAGCCGATATCGAGGCGCGCGCCAGGGCCCCAGATCTGCTTCGTTATGGCCCCAGAACGCACAGGAATCGAACAGCATGAGCTTTCCAGTATCGCCATCTGGCCTACAGTTGCCAGGCCAGAGATCGGAGTGAACAAGACAAGGAACTATTGACCGTCCATTTGTTTCCAAAGGTCGAAGAAGACAGGGGATGACTTTGTTACAGAGGGCATCAAACAGGCTCTCCATTTCCTTGTCAACACCCTGCGTCGTCTTCTCGAACTCATACATGTATTGCATGGCCTGCGTGAAGAACTTCTCCCAAGTATCTTGCCAAGTGTTGTCATTCGGAATATTGGCAAGGTGTGTCGGGACAGCGAAGCCAAACTTGCCCGTAGGGGATTTCCCCATGCTGTCTCGATGTACCTTCGCAACAATGTTGACCAAGTCGTCGATATCTGGTAGCTTGTCGATCATGTTGTGGAATTCGCAGACGTAGAACCATGTATCGGGGTCTTCCTTGAACTCGCCAAAACCAATCGGCGTGGGCATATTTTCCGGAGCATAGGAGGAATAGACCGAATCAGACTCGAAGGCGCCCTCTATCATACGACAGCCAGACTCGCCTGACTCGTACTGTGTAAGGACCTTGTTAGATGTGAAGCACTGATGCGAGAGGGCGAGAACATGCCTTCATAAAATAGGACTTCAGCTCGCCATCTTTAAGTTTGGCATCGATCCGGAACGTCTTGCACCATGCACTAAATCCAGATGGAACAACCGCGATGATCTCGGTTCCATCGGGTAGTTCTGTGAAATTAGCATGAACCTCAGGAAATGCTCGCATCGGAACGTACTTGCGACAACATTCTCATCGAGGCGCTCAATAATGATCGGGTTCGCTTCCCGCTCTCGCCTCATTTTCTCCGCATACGCGTCGGCCGGGTTTGTGGACATGGTTGGAGACGGGGAAGCGTTGCTTCGATGGATAGAGCTGTCCGAGGTGATGATTTCGGTCGTGTGGTAGCGAAGAGCACCGCTTTCAAGAAATACTGGTACTGAAAACCAACAAAGAGCTTGGATGGATAATTTGAGCAAGCGAAGAACAGAAGCTAGACAGTGTTATGGCGACAACAGACGAAGTTTAAGTTTCGTGGTCGGTGGGCATCAGGCCGAACTGCATCTGGCGTCAATAGCGGCACAACAGGGTGCACGTGACACAACGGAGCGGGGTGCCGCTCTTTCCTTCCCACCCTGTGATTTGGCGTTCACTTCGACCCGTAGCGGCGGGCTGAGCTGCCCCGCGCGAGTGCAACTCCAAATCGCGGCTCCTCACCAGGGTGCACACCTCAATCATTCCCCGCCTCCTGGCCGCTACTATCCTCTCGAGGGAACACCGACACTTGTCCGATCGTTCTGATCAGCGCTCTAGCTTCGTCGGTGCGACGGCATAATGCATCAGGGTCACTACCTCTCCTTCGCACCTGCCCTCTACCTGCCGCGCACGCGAGTCCACAATGGTAAGCTACCAACGAAGCCTGTGTTAGCAAATCGAGAACTACGGATCTTACTAACATCGATAGCTTTCTCGCAAACAACTAGTAAGGCAGAAGACCACAGAATCGTCATTCCTCCATCACCAATTCTCCTCTCTCAGCCTACTAAGTCGACAGAGCGACGAGTCGAGCGAGGACTTTCGCGGACCTTTTGGTCTCACAACCCTATATGAGCCTGCAGAGCCACTTGTCGACTTTATTTTTGTCCACGGGCTGTGAGGCGGATCGCGAAAGACATGGAGCAGCACACCTAACCCCGCTCACATATATATGTATATGAGCGGCGAAAGTTGTGAGGTTGAGGGTCGAGCGACAGTGCGGCGTTCGGAGACGACGAACTTGAACGAGCGGATTTTGATGTCGATGGGGAGAGAAGAAACAAGATTGTGACCAGCCTAGCCGCTTTTGTGTGGCCTTCAACTCTCTGGTAGCGATCACGTTTCTGCTGCCTATTCATCAAGTGTGGTTGAGTTACGCCAACGTACCAGCGTTCAAACCCCACCCCATTCAACCACCTCTCCGGCACCGCTAACTCAGGCGGACGCTTTACTGCTAGCTTGAGAGGACAGTTACCGTGTTTATACACAGTGTTTGAGTACAGAGTTAATACAGCAGCTTTTCAGCTGCGAGAGGAAGAACCCCGGGGATTAATATATATGTTCAAACTTTTGTTGTTGCAGCACAACGACGATTGCTGGGCTAGTCGGCGGGTCTCCCTACTAGCTGGAGTTGCCAACCCATGTGGAAGCCCTCTGCGGACTGCTGATCGGCTGGCTGCTGTACTACTTGCGATCGCTTGAGGCATCAGATCAACTTGTGTCTGTCTGCTAACACGGCATGAAGGCTTGGACAACCCGCACGAACCTGGCGTATTACCTACAAACATACCTCTCAAGGATGGCTTTCAGTCTAGTCCGGAGCAGTCGAGCGCCCACTTTCGCCGCATCCACGAAAACAACAACTTCCCGCGACGAACCACCCTCGCTCTATTATCATGGTCACGTCGCCGCCTTCGTCCCCATCTCGCCTCACCGCGTAATTATCGCGCATCGCATTCTGTAGTACGCGGCCTCCCAGATCCCGTCGCGACACGCATCTCAAACGTGTCCGTCCAGCGACAAGTCGGAGGCGGCATACCAGCTCAGCATACTCATGGGCGCAAGCCTGTGGAAGGCAGAGCTTGCTGGAATATCTGGGCTGCTGAACACCACATCAGCACTCATCGAGCCCGCCTTTGTGGTGGTGGGCCGTGAGTGGTACTTCTATCTCGTGTACCTGCGTCCTGATGGCGCAGTCCACATGCTTGAACACGGTTCTTGCTCAACCACCAGCGTGTCAGGGGTGTCGAAGATCCTAAGGGAACACTGTTGAGTTGGATACTAGGGTGGCTTTTTGGGACCGGTGCTCGAGAGGTTGGCCAGTGGGGAGGAATAGGCAGAGGGATGGTAATAGGGCGACCCTGGGAGACGAGGCCATATATAGGAAGTGCCACCGCGTCGCATGTTACTATATGATAAGGGAAGCTATGGAGCACCCTGCAAAGGGGTACGTGTGCGCCTAGGGAGCGGGAACAGCTGTGAGGTGAATAAAACAGGTAGTAGCTTAGAAGACCTATACAGCTACTTGTGGACCGGCACAAGTCTGTGGTAATCCATACAGATTTGTATGTATTACTTCCAGTAGAGAACGTCGTTGTAACAAGGGAGCGTATTTTGGAATGCTTGAAATACATGAGATCTGGTGACAAGATCTTTGGTTCATTTGCACGCCCTATGCAAGCCCGCCTTATCGCATGTCCTATCGCATGCCCCATTGCAGGCCCACAGCATTCAAGCTGAAAGACACCTTTTGCACCGCATAGTGTGTCCACCCCTTTTGCATCGCAGGTCTTCCATCCGGGAAGGGACCGAGAGCGAAGTCGACTCTGCGGCAGAGGAGGAGGTGAGAGGATTTAGTGGGACTAGCTGGCTTCGTTAGTATGGGCAATAATCAGATTCAACTATCTTACCAGGACCATCTAGCAAGAATCCCATTCTTCCTTCGCCACTACGCTACAAGATGGAGGTGTCGCGGGGGTTTCTGTACGTTCGTGGCTCTTGGCTAGTCAGATCCTCGGTATATGGTGGCTTCTGATCCCAGCCATTTAAGTTGTGCATTTTTGCGACGTAGTTATTGATCTGATTTCGAAAGTCGTCGCTTGGCTGTTTGCAACAGGAGTTCTGGGGGCTATAGTCAAAGCAGAGAACTGGGATATCTGCCTTGTGGTGGGCAGTAGAACAGTCGTAGGCGGAGTGGAATACATCAAACACTAGTATAGTGAGTTGCGGCCACTTTTGAATTACAAGGAGCCTGTAGTTGCATGGAACGTCGAGAGCAGCGCAAGCTGCCGACACAACTGTGTCTGGTGAGCTAGAGTAGAGCGGTGACCTCCTCTTCAGCAAAATGGCGACCCTCGTAGGTGTTTGGGCCTGTAGCAAGCTGACAATAGCCTGCTCACGTTAGCATACTAATTTGCGAGGCAAATACCTTAGCGCTATACCTTTGGTACTTCGGGTTCCATTCTCAGTGTGGAAAGGCGAGTGAGGCGGTCACTGGTAAGGAAGAGCTCGGGAGCTTGATGCAAAACGAGCTAAGGGGTTGTGGTCGTTATGCAATTGGTTCGTTTAACTCCACCAATAGCAACATAAGAACAGCGCTCGAAAACATTATCAATTTCGGGTAATACATAGATTGTTATCGTATCTGTAGTTCCAGTGCGCTCATTGGCTTGACGGTGGTGTCGCGTAAACACAAGATGGACAGACCCCATCGCGTTCCACTGTCCAACTTGTAGCCGCTGCGTCACTACATTGTTGGCCACATTCTTGGTCTATAGTTCTTCGAAATTCGAACTGGCAACGTCCGCCTTTCCCAGTGCAAAGAGTTTTCTTCCAGGTACACATCTAGAATGAGAGTTAATAGTCACTAATTATCTATGTTCTATCTGTCCGGCGACGTACTTAGAGGTGCAGCGGACGAGAACTCCTAGGCTTCAGTATCTGCTGTTGCAATTAGTACATCTATAAGCATATTGGTCTTTTAGCATGACGCGCATACTGAGAAAGTGCTTACTGCGGTAGAGGCTTGAGATAACGTGATTCACCCCGAGGAGTTGCAAAGGCTTTGACTTTACAGCTTGATGGAAGAGGGTGGATTTGGGGGCAGGTGGGCTAATGAGTAGACTAACTTATGTAGCCTGCCAACAGGTGCTCCCACCCGCCGCCAAGCTCTGCAAGCCCATGGTTCACGGTGGTACGTGATAGTCAGGGCATAAAAGCAGGCTGAACTAGGTTAACAACGAGCGATTGTGAGTCTGCATGCAGGTCTTAGTAACAACGAGGCATCTCGGCTTCCGAAGCGAAGGTTGTCTCATTCGACGCCGCCACTGCGCGGGGTAAGCGGTTGCAGGTAATCAGGCGACCGAAAATGTAGTGCAAAGCATATTAGTAGATGCAGCAACGTCCGGTGAACAAGGAGTGCTGAAAGCGAGGTGGGGTCTAGGCGAATGTTCACCATTCGTCACTATATCGAGGAGGAAAGGAAAGCGAATGCCGCTTTACGCATCGTGTGGAGCGCTGAGACGGCCTCGTTGGCTTAACCAAGCAGGTCTGCATGGGAAGGTCTCTGCACGCATCCCAACAATTATGACTGCTTTGGCGTCGTGATTGTGATGTCTCGTTGTCGAGAGGTTTGACGTCAGGGTACACGCCGGACCGAGCGAGTCTCGTGTCAGCTTCCGCAATACGTCTGCTTGGGTGCAAGGGCAGAAGGTATTGGTGGGCCAGAGCGCGCATCAGAACGCTGGTTGTCATCTGATTAACACCATCATACTCGTTATTCACCGCATTAGGTTGTTCGCGAAAACGATTGTCGTGATAGGTGAGGACATCAGTGACGTATGGTTCAACTGATGTATAGGTGGTGTGCTCATCTATCGCACGTGACGCGCCGTCTCTCTCAAGCAGAGCAATGGTTACAGTAAGAGGCCGATTGGCGAGAATGATTGTCCCGTCATTGTTAAAGATGTACGATCCTATTCGAGGCTGGGGTAGGCGGGCCAAACAAAGCACGACTTGCGCTAGTCCTCGGAGAAAATTGTTCATCCGTTGCTGATTTCCCATATAGTGATCGAAGGAGTCTGACAGCATCGACCCGCAATCAACATACTCGAGAAGAATATATCCGGAGAGAAGGCTGTGTGTATTCGGATGAGGAGTGTAGTGGGAGCGTAAAGGAAGGCGTAGGAAGGCGGAGATAGCTCGTGCAGCCCAATTTGCGGCGCGTACCAAAATTGACCGATGCGATACGTGTGTATACTACGCAAGTCAGTATCTAAAAGCAATGAAAGAATACTGAGGCATACAGCAGAAGAGTCGGGAAACCTGAAGCCCCAAAGGTGAGGAATTTGAATGTCTCTGCAATTGCGTTGCATGAAGGCATAAGTTGCGACCTCACATCTCATCTTCTCCGATATACTGCCAGGGTATTCGGCAAGCGAGTGGGGAAGTGGGCAGCGTAGAAGGACCTTTCTGCTTGGGCCTCCGGCCCCATTGAGAACCTCGACCGGAATGCACACATTGAAGCCTCCCTTGATCCACTGGTTCGGCTGCGACACTATACAACTTTCTCCGCTCGTCAGAAGGTGGTGGGAGATGATGCCTTTAATAGCTGATATGTCGCCGGTGAGGCTTAAAAAGAATTCACTATTCTTTTGCGCGATTTTCAGTTGCTTCAATATGTTCGATTCGTCATCGGCCGCCTTCGAGTAGGTTATGAATGAGCTATGTCGTCCAAGTGGCTGCGGCATGTTGACGTTGGGACAGATTAAAAGGAGAGTGAAATGAGAATAGCCGTGGCCTGTTTCGCCGTTGGACACGATACGCCGCAGGAGCCCCGGCTTGGCACAACCCGTGCAGCAGGTGTTGCTCGCACAACCTATGGAGACCTTCCCTGATCGATACATAGAAGCATACGCGATCTGCTATTGGCTTTCTCTCGAGATGGGAGTCAAACTTTGCATGAGAATACGTAGGTGATATAGTTTCATCTGCCATTCTTGCGGAACTGAGAAATTTCGGTGATGCAATCCGCACGCTGACGGCATTTGCGCAGAAAATCCACAGTAGAACCGTGGAGCATCTCGAGAACACGAAGTTCTTATAACAGCAGAGCTTAGACCCTTTGACTATAACCCCATCTCTTGATTCCGATACCGTTAATGCGTTGGTGAAGTGTTACATATTGGAGCGAAGTGTGGATTTCGACTAGCAGTTCTACCACCAGGTACCAATTTCATTAGTGCTAAAATAGCACATAGACCCCGGAAAATGCTCCACTCATATTCTGGGCCTCCGATGTGAGAAAATGGATGTTGGGCTCGTGCATCTAGGTTCGAAAACGACAAATAGTAATCATTGAAATTTACGTACGTGAACGTCAATGCTTCCGCTCGAAACTCTTTATACTCGCGCTCGCGCTCGCCACACTCCCTTCCGTCTTTTGACTCCCAATACTCCTCTCGCCCATATCCGATCTCGGCCCTGAAGGCCACGAAAGCCCTGCATGCGACACACCATCGAATGTCTTCGGTATCGACGGCACATTGATCCTCTCTTCGCTCTCACTTCTCTGCAATTCCCCACCACGGCTACTAACCACGTTCACACTGACCGTCTTCGAGATGCCACCAGGTGTGTGTGAAATTCCGCTCTTCAGCCCTATGCCAGACTTCCGCTGGGACCGCAACCCCGAGCGATTGGTGTGGCGAGGTAAAGAGCCGGAGAGATAGCGGCCGTTGTAGGAATGGCCGGTCCAATTTTTGAGCTTGAAGATGCGTTGGATGAGTGGGTAGGTCAGCGGGAGGTTGGCGCATAGCATGGCGGTATACGCTTCGCGGAGGTACCATTCTGTCCATTCGGTGCCAAAAGGGTGGGTGAAGGAGTAGTATTTGTTGAGGGCTGCCGCAATGATCTGCGGATGATTAGTCGGTGTTCGTGATACTAGAAGAACTGAGGGTAGGAAAGGGGGAATTGGCTTACGTTGAAGGCGCCGACGAGGAAGATGCCGATCAGTACCGCTTTGTTCTTGCGTGGCAGTTGTACTTTGAATAAGAGCGGCATGGGAATGCAGATGATCATGATGTCGGAGGAGAGGTTGAGTACAGCGTTTGTGATGAGGTGATTTGTAGCGGCTGAGCACTGGGTTGATGAGGGGGGGATGGCCCAGTATTGGTTGAAGGGACGGCACCAGACGGCCAGGTATAGAATCTCCATGACGACCTGCTCGTTGCGTTAGGACTGAAATCTTTGGAGGCGGCTCAGGGGCATGGAAAACTTACAAAACCTAGGCCTGTGTAGCCTGCGACGAAAAGTACGATTTTGTGTTGGGGCAATAGAGCACTGTTGATCAAATTAGCAGCCCATCGGGCTTGTGCGTGGAAGGAATGAAGAGACGTACGTCATGCGGAAGTACATTAGAAGCAGGCATGCCTTGACTAGCCATATGGTGCAACATTGCATCTGCTCAACCACCAGTACCAGCCTGGATCCGTATACCCTTGATTCAATCTCCGCCTGGGAGAACTCCGAGACGTCCACCCCAGGCTCGATGAGGTTGCTGCTCGTGTGTACGACCATGTGCACGACTATCATGAGGATTGTCATCGTGACCTGAGCGTGCTGTTAGCTTCAAATGCGGTGAAGGATCAGTGCATGCTTACCATGGCAAGACATATCAGATAATCGTCCAATTTAAGATGCTTCCACGCTCCATGATGCAGCCTCCTCGACGCAAGTCTGGTGAGAAGTATCACCCAACACATTGCGTACCAGATCCCCGATTCTGGCTCGAGGCGTGACATGATGACAATTGTGCGGTTCGCCCCGGCACAGTGTAGACGCGGATGGAGGGCAGTGATGTCGATCAACGAATCCGGGATCTGCGCTGCGCGGCGTTCTCTATTTACACGGATGGTTTTAAGAATAATAATCGGAGCTGAAGGGTGTAGATGAGGTCTCGTCAAGGAGTGCCTGAGCTGGGCTAAAACCTAAATAGGCCCGATAGTGTCACAGCATTAGTGTCGACTATGCGTCGATAGCCAACCAAGTCGCGTAAATAGCAGCAGAGCGACGAGTCGGGAAAAGGCTCTCGGCAGTCTAACGAAGCGACCTTGGTATGTCGTTCGTGGGTAGGCGCAGATGTCAACGTTTCGAGAATCCGGAGGGCGAAGTGGGGTATCGTGAAGCTGGCAGGGCGCACCAGTCCAACAAGCAGCAACGCAGACCTAACACACGATCGCACGCAGGGTATTAAGTGATCCAAAAAGCAGGGGCTCGTGCTGCAGGTCAAAAAACGGGGTCGGCTCAAAGGACCGCCACGCTCGAGGCATAGGCCGCCCTCGGTGCTGTTCGGTGCCACTTTTATCGAAAATTCCCGCATTGTATTCCTCGTGTTCCTGCATGGACGATCCAGTCGGACGTCTAGCTAGAAGCCGCCATCGGACCACCGCGCGGATAGAGCATATTCATGGGGCCGCCTCCGACTACATATTGTATGGAGGCCCGTCTTCCGTTCGTAGCTTCACATCGTGAGGAGGGTCCTATGTCGCCGTGTACATAGGGCCGATGCCAGGAGCCTGCCCAAGCCAGGCACCTGCAACCCATACTGCCGCTCGATCTGTGTGGGAAGACACGAGTTGTGTATCACGCCCACCATCGTCTTGCAGCGACATACCTCCTGCTATCGATTCGCCATGCCATCGTTGAGTCTCGCTCGACCTTGTAAAATCTCGCGACGATCCCCTGCATCGGTGCAACCCGAACTTCCAGAAGGCGCGCACGTGGCACTTGCTCCATGCGGCATGTGTATCCCTCAACGATTGGTGTTAAGACGGTGGCGCCCGCGTAGCAAAACATGCTGACGATACCGATCGGGCAACTGACAGTGTCGTAACCATGTGAAAGGGGCGCACATAGTATACGAGAAGCGATTGCGAAAGTTCGCCCGGCTAGGACCGTCTCCCGCACGCTATGAAGGCGCCGCTCTGCCGACTTTCCATGCAGCGCTGCTCATCATTCCCGCATACCCTCTCCGCTCGTTAAACACGCGCAATGTGCCGCATTAAATTCCTGAATCTAACCACGTGCCGTGCTAGAGACAATCCTATTAACGGATGAGATCGCTGTGAGTGCCTCGCCAACCGTAGAAAACAACCTCTTTGCTGCTGCAGCACATACCAAATCCCGCCACCCACCCCCACCATCCCGTACCTAAGCGTGCCAACGATCCACGCAGCGCCGCTCTTCCTTCCCGCATACTCACGCCACTCGTTCAATACGCGGCCCTTCTGAAAGTTTAATGCGCGGCGCTATACCCCCGATTTTAACAATGTTCCGTGCTAAAAATTCTGTTGGGGAGTTTAGAGGAGAATACCTAGCCTTGCCTTGCTGCTTGCGGTAGGGGTTGAACGCACTAGCCACGTGCTAAATGTCCCCGCGGAGTCGACTGTGTGGAGTTATCACTGGTAAGTTGCTGTTACTTCGTGAATAGGTACTACGGGGTAATGGTCGAGGAGGCATTTCAAATTGCGAATCATGTCCCAGGATAGAGCGTGATGCAGCTGGTAGCGAGTCCGCTGGGGGGGTGCGTGTTGCGAACGATGCTTGCAAGCACGTCATCGAGCTTGTTTGGACGACGTCAATGCGACAATTAATTCGAAGATCATCGTGAAAGGCCGTTGGACACTTCACAAAAAGAAAGGAACATGTTTACGATTCGCCGATACGGGACTCCATTGACTACAGACATCTGGTCCTCCGAGAGAGCTGGGCAAGTCCAGATGCATCCCAATCGGGAAGGAAATAACACCCAAACATGATTCACAGGCGACGTCCGATCTGTGGCAGTCTCTTCGCAAAGTCCGGTCGCTGGGATCATCAGGAGGAAGACTTCCATCCTAATCAAGTTGACGCATCGCGGCTCTTACAAACTGGTGCATTGAAGATCAATGACAAGAAGGCCCTGAGAAGTGTTAGATCCATCCCACTGTGTGCCGAGATAAATACAGCTTACCGAGTTCTTGTTGCCGGAGCAGCACTTGACGTCGTTGTCACCGCACATGCCACCGGTGGTAGTAATCCCGTTCAAGAGAGAAACTGTTCTTCATCAGCAACAACTCGACATACTTTTGAGCAAAGACAGAACCCACTGGCGTTCAGACCAACACCGAGGCAACCATTGGCCAAGATGGGCCCGATAATGGCGCTGATGAGACCGGAGCTGTTCGACTCGCTAGAGCCGTTGCAGCAGGAAACCACGCTGTCACCGCAGGCATCACTGGCTTCCTTGGGGCTCTGAGGCGGAGTGCGAGCATCAAGAACCGGGGAGGCGGCCGCCAGGGCGGCTAGAGAGAGAATGGCAATGAAGCTCTTCATCGTGTTGGTCAAGTGGTGGAGGCTTGTAAAGCGAGGTTGTTTGAGTGTGGTGGTTGTGAGTGAGTTGGAGACGTCCGGATGCTGATGATAGATTCATAGGTGGTGACTGAGGGAGTTTATATAGACACTCCGGAGGTTATATCTGAATACTCCATCATCACCGATCGATGTCGGCATGCTTTTGACATCGTCGATCGCGGCCATGATGTTGTGAGTATCTACCGAGATTCTTCAGGCTCTTTCAGCTTTCCCTTGATATTTCAGCCCCGGATGCGTCACGGTCCAGGCTCCCATCATTATCCCACCGCTCGCAGCGTCGCTCGAAGCGCTTGTGACTTGATTGTGCAGTAATGTCGTTGTGTTGATGTCGGCTGCAGGGAATGCCGCAGTCGGTCTCTGTCGACTGAGTTGGTGGATATTGGATTGAATGTACGCTGGCATCATGGTGCATCGTACCTGGTCTTGCTCGTGGACAACGATGGCTTTTGGGGACTCGTGGTTCGAAGGAATGAAGGCTCGTACTTGGCTCTCCGGATAAGTGTGGGAAGCTGACCATACTCGTCTCGTATTCTTGCATTTTCGTATGTTGCACGGCAGTGTTTGGTACCAAGTATGTTCGTGTCGTCACTGAACTGTGTGATCGACGGGCTAACATGGAGCTGGGAGCTGTCTCGGCGATGATGGGGTGTCACTAATACTGTGACATCTGCTTCTTAACGTCAATGTCGATGCACCTACAATGAGCATCGCAGGAGTGTCAACGCAATTTGCAAGGATAACATGTAAGACGATGCTCCGCGCCGTGCCCAGCTTGGCTACCGCCGATGTTGGCGTAATGTTGGCGCTGCCCCGCAGATGTATCTGCCTCGTAGTGATATTCTTCCAGGGCACTAGTACATTGACACCAATGTACGCAAGTCGAATTTGCTGTTTGATTGGTTGATAGCACACCCTGATACAGAGGCATCGTATGATCCAGTGGGTTCTATTCCTAACTTGTTTCCTAGGGTGATGAAATCGCGCGGAGCTTGAGGGATGACTGGCTCCAGTCAATGGAAGGGATGCGGCTAACGAACAGTACCGGAGATTGTGAAGTAGGCGTAGGGACACGATCCGTTCGGACGTCAAGCTTGAGCTTCTGCGACCGACGCATTGAACGCCGTTGTGACACATACCATACATGGTGGGGATTCAAAGCTCGATATGACCTTGCAAGAACATCGTGCTCTCATTCGCTACCTGTCAGGAACTGGCAGGACCACGCGCGCGCCAGGATCCGGTACCGATGCGAGTATGTAGCAGAGGTTGAACCGAGATCGAATTGTCCCCACAGAGCAGAGATCAGCCGTGAGGCTATTTCTGCCATATCAATCAAGGGCCCTTGGCTGAAGATTCCCCGCATTTGCAAACCCCATGCTGCGATCCGCAATACCGTATTGCCCAACACAGGAATCGTAATTCTGGTTTCCCCGCATCCTGCACTCGAACGCCCCGTATCGGTCTTTGCCCCCTGGTGCAAAGGCGAAAATCGAGATGATTGGTCCACGCCAAGAGTTATTAATTGTATGCTGCCACACATAAGTACGGCGGTTCAACAGTGACTTGGTACGATCCGTGGCGCTGCCTGACGTCTGCACGCAGATTGCGTTGACCGTGACTATAGGCTTCTCGTGTTGCCTGTTGTGCAACATCAGCATCATCCCGAAAAGTCTTGATCTCAAGAAGGCATGTGGCTGGGGTCCGTGACAGGAATGGATCGTGCCTGGTCTTGAGAGATAGACCCAGTCGTAAGTGGGAAGTGAGAAATCAGGACTCGGCGCAGGCGAAGGTGGATCTCAAGGGCGAGGGGCGATGATTGCGGCGATAGGTCACATTAGGCCTTGGTCCCTCAAGTTGCATAGACGAAGCAACGCGAAGCCGGTTGTCGTTTGGAGGACGGACTATCGAGAATGGGCTTCCGTCGTGCGTTGCACTCTGCGCTTGCCCAAACATGACTGGCTACAGAAGGCATCAGGAAATGGGAAACACGAGGTGGAGCCGACGAGGTGGAGCCGACGAGAATGCGCACGAGACGGTGCGACTACAGGGAATGCACATGGCGACGGTTTTAACCGCAATGCGTGTGAGCTGTTGCCTAGTCTCGCATCTGTCAACACGCAAAACTCTGCTGGGATAGCTCTCTGCCGGCGCCTTTCAATGCACACCTGCCATCGCGAAGCAACTCACGACGCATCCTCAAATGCAGCATCTCCCACAGCCGGCGGGCTCAGCGCCGCCTCCCCAGAGTGCAGCCAATCGCAGAATCCAGCATCCATTGTACCAACTTCTTCCTCAAAGTGGCCCACGAGTGCGGCTCACATCAATGAAAAAGGAGACAAACAGCTGCGCTGCGGAACGACCAGCAAAAATTCCCCCGCTGAGAGCCCCAAAGGACACTCAAGCCCTGACCGCAGCCCCGCTGTGCAATGGAGGCGATCAAGGCTGAGCTCTGGATCCTTGAGCCCAGAGACTCGCAAGAAGGTAAGTATACAGGTCTTGCTTTGCCCGCGGGCGCGGTATTATTCTCGCGACGGTGGCCTGTGCGCCAACGCGATTATGTCAGTTCATTACATAAGCATCGTGTAAGCTGTACACGTAAGCGAGGCTGGGCTTGGCGCATCGTCGCGGCAGTGAAGGGGAACACCTGCATGCGCTTCGTCAACGTCTTACAACACCCTCGCACGCCCGCACCATGTCACAGCCAGACTATCACACTTCGAAGTTGCCCGAGAAAACTCACTGCCACGTTCATTGGATTGAAATGTCCTGTCCAGCTTTTTGAAGCATTGCGACCCAACCGCAATCAGGCTACGCAATCTACAAATTGAACGACGCATGGAAGAGGGACGCGACAACTTCAAGAGAGGAAACATGAATTCATCGCGTAAAATGAGTCGCTAATTCGACTCCGCCTGCGCATTCGCCGTCGAAGTCAGACTGCCTGCCGCCCGCGGATATTGCGCCTTGCCCCCGTTGACCACCGTGTTCACGTCTCCCGCCTCACCCTCACTCTCAAACCCCCACCCACCTCCACCAGGCGTGTAAATCACGCACCGATCGCCCTCGCTCATACTCACCATGTTCTTCGCCCCCATGTTAACCCATCTCTCCTCGAACCCTTCACCGTCATCCTTCTCAACCCGCTTGACCCAGTAATTGACACCTTTCGCACCACAGTCACCACCCTGCATACCATACGGAGCAACTGCTCTGCGCTCCGTGATGACACTAAAGCGGATAGGTGCCCGACATTCAATATCTCTCACTGCGCCGGCGCCGCCGTTAAATCGACCTTTGCCACCGCTGCCTTTTCGTATCGCGAATTCGCGGAGGATGACGGGGTATCGTCGTTCGAGTGTTTCGGGATCTGTGATGCGCGTGTTCGTCATGTGGGTGTGCACAGCGCTGGCGCCGTGCGCAATGGCGGTGGCGCCAGATCCACCGCATATCGTCTCGCCAAATGCGTAGGAGTGCTCCGCACCATCCGTGTTCTTCACCTCGCCGAAGAAACCGAGGCAGTTCATGCAACCGTGGCTGGCGGCCGCAGCGCCAAATGTCTTGAGTATGACATCAACGACGCGCTGCGAGGTCTGTGTATTGCCTGCGCAGACAGCAGCCCCCGAAGACGGATTCAAGAAGCTGCCTTTGGGAAGAATGGTAGTAATAGGCGAGAGACAGCCCTGGTTGAGTGGGATATCGAGGCCGATTAAAAGACGGAGCGTGTAAATGATGGCGGAGTAGGTGATGGACGGCGGGGCGTTCATATTGGAATACATCTCAGGCGCCGTGCCAGTGAAGTCGAAGATCGCTGAGCCGGATGGGTCAATCGACACGGCAAGATGCATCTCGGAACCGTTGTCCATCTGATCGGCACCGCTGAAGGAAGCGCCCTTCTTCTCGAGGGTTTGGCGGAGGAAGGCTCGCACAGCTATCTCGGCATTCTCTTGGATCGCTCTCATATACAGCTGAACGACATCTTGGCCGTACTCTTCCATGAGAGCTTGAATGAGCGTCATACCCTTGTTGTTGGCTGCCACCTGCGCCTTGAGATCGGACAAGTTATCTTCCAGTCTTCGGCTTGGAGTGCAGCCTGGAAGGTCCCCAGGTGCAGACAGAATCTTCTTTATACCATCCTCATTGAAATGACCATCGCGTATCAAGAAGAAAGACTTGATGGCCGCTCCTTCCTGCCATAATTCAGTAGAATTAGGCGGCATGGAAGTCCCCCCGAGACCGCCAATGTCCGTGTGGTGACCACGCGAACCCACGTAAAACGCAATCTCGTTCCGGCCAGAGAACACCGGTGTGATGACAGTCACGTCCGGCAGATGGGCCCCTCCGGCTTCGGGGTGGTTAGAAACGAGGACGTCTCCCGGCTGCAGCTTACCCTCAAGGAGCTCGTGCTGATATTTCACTGCGTACGACATGGATCCCAAGTGGACGGGTACATGCGGAGCATTAGCCACTAGGCCTCCCTCGGGCCCAAAGACCGCGCATGAGAAGTCGAGACGTTCCTTGATGTTCAATGACATAGATGTCTTCTGCAGAATGCGGCCCATCTGTTCTGCAATGCTCATGAAGCGATGAGCAAAGACGGATAGCTGGATAGGGTCGACCGTTGTCGAGGAGGTGTGAGTGTTGGAGTGCCGTGGGATGTCGATAACAACGTGCGCAGTGAGGATCTTGGCCTCAGCACCCGGTACAACAACAATGCTTTGGGTCTTGTCCAGAATCATGGCCGGTCCAGGTACAGTCGAGCCAGGAAGAAGAGTTTCGAGCAGGTACACGGGAGTCGTGACCAGACCCACCCCAGGGAAGAAGGTCTTGACTTTGCGTTCGACCGCCGTAGCCTTGACTGTGACAAATTTGGTATGCAGCAACTCGTGATGCAAGTTGTCAGCATCCGCAGTGACGTTTCCACTGCCGCCAATGCCTCGCACACGGACATCGTCCACGAGGATCGGTCGGCTATCCGGGAATACAAAGTTGAACTCGCGGAGATGCTGCTCGAGGAACGCCTCTTTGAAGTCGCCGCCGCTAGGTCGGAGTATCATCATGGCGGTTTCTGTCCCTTGATAGCGCATGTTGAGATATTCTTCGTAGTAGATGTCACCCTTTTGGATGTTCTCTTTGAGAAGAGCGTCCTTGACTGTCACTCCCAGACCGTTCAGGCGAGCATCAAGCTCTTTAATTGCCGAGCCAGCATATGCAACGTTGACGGGCTCCTGGGATTCTTGGACGACGTCAGCGAGGGCCATGCCTAGAAAAGGTTAGCCACCGTAGCAACGACGCGAGTAGTATGGGGAAGTATACCATAGGCCGAAAGGATGCTCGAGTATTTGTGGATGATGGCCTTCGATATGCCGAGTTTGGACGCAATATCACATGCATGCTGACCACCGGCCCCGCCAAAGACGGCTAGGTTGTGCTTGCCAATCTCATAGCCTTTTGCCTCTGTCAAGGCCCGTATGGGCCGGCACATGGCTTCGTTTGCCACGTCCAGGAACCCGTACGCAACTTCCTCTGGAGTCATGTTCTTCCCCGTCTCCGCGTTGATGACTTTGGTAAGCTCGACGAATCGAAGTTGCACTGCTTCGGTGTCCAAAGCCTCGTTCTCGTTAGGACCAAAGATCTTCGGAAAGAAATCTGGTACCAATCGCCCGAGAAATAAGTTCGCATCGGTCACTGCAAGCGGACCACCCTTTCGGTAGCAAGTAGGACCGGGGTGTGATGAGGCACTCTCGGGACCAACTGTCAGGAGGCCGTTTCTCCATTGGAGGATGGAGCCACCGCCAGCAGCCACGGTGTTAATGTCGAGCTGGGGGCTCTGGATGGTGACTCCAGCGGTGGTTGTCTCGAAGACGTGCTCAAAGATTCCACCATAACGAGAGACATCGGTAGAAGTGCCGCCCATATCAAGACCAACAATGGGCACACCAGCTTCGGGCACGTAAGACGTCCTCGAAAATCCCACGACACCACCGGCCGGGCCGGATAAGATTCCCTTCAGTCCACTAAAGTTCTTGTGCCCAACGAGGCCGCCGTCCGACTGCATAAAGTCCGTCTTGACATCATCCAAGTGGCCGTCTTCAAAGCCTCTGACGAATCCTTTGAGGTATTTCTTGATCTCCGGTGTAAGGTAGGCATCAGCAGAGGCCGAGCTGCCCCTGGGTACCATCTTGATCATGTTCGCAGCGACTGTAGAAGACAACGACACGTGCGCAAAGCCTTCTTCGACTGCGAGCTCGCCGGCGCGAACTTCGTGGTTTGGGTAGATGTAAGAGTGGGCGAAACATATGGCGACGGTATCAAAACCACGGGAGCGTAAGCTCTGCAATGTTGCACGAACCGCTTCCTCGTCTATGGGTGTTAGGATCCTGATCATGTCGCCGCTTGATCCTTTGATGAGGAGACCCGGAATCTCATGCGTGGCCTTGTGAACGCCAAACACATCTTCATCGAAACCCTCGATTGTGACGCGTTCTTCAACCTCCTGAACCTCAGAGTAGAGCATCTCAGCCTTCACGATGTTGAGGTCGAACAATCGCGGACGTGACTGGTAGCCAATCTCAAGCAGATCACGCAGGCCCTTGGTGACGAGTAAAGCATGTTTGGCGCCTTTTCGTTCGAGTAGAGCGTTTGTAGCGACCGTTGTACCCATTCGGACGTATTCGAGATTGTCCTTTGGTAGCGGAGTTCCTCGAGGTACTTCTTCCCCACGCACAATGGAGAGAACGCGACGAATGCCTTCGGTGGGGGCATCACCATAATTTGAAGGATCCACGGATAGGAGCTTGATCACGATGTCTTCTTGGCCCTCGACACGGGCCCAGATGTCCGTGAAGGTGCCGCCACGATCTGGGGGATCTATCAGCGATGATCAGACGAGATGACGAGAACAACAAACCAATTGCGATCTTGACGCGCTTCCTTAGAGGAGGAGCATTAATCGCCATGGTTGAAACAGAGCAGAGTATCGAGTATCAACAAGGCGGGCGAGATGAAAAGAGTGAAAGGCCTTCGGCTATTTAAACTAGAGTGGTACTAGGTATATATATACGTCCTACACGGACACATATGGTGCTGACTACCCCTCCCGAGAACGGAGAGTGAAGTTAGCATCTTGTCAAATTCGGGTGCACATGCATGGGGTCAAAGCACAGCGGGGAGAGAACGCGCTGTGGGGCAATACGCAGACCACAGCCCAATGTGTCGCCGAGTCGCCGGTTCTGGTAGGCATCCGAACGCATGTTGGATTTCGTTATCCGATAGCGACAAGACTCATGGCTATTGACGAGATAAAAGAGTCGTGGAATAGAAGGTAGATACGACGAGCGATGCCAAGCAGGATTGAAAGTGGATCCGCCAGAAAGCGCAGAAGGTCGACACGACGGCGCCTTCCCTATTACAGAGACTAGTGAATCGCCGCCACTCGTTCGGTACACGCTAAACCCTTAGCCCCAAAACTCCGCTCTCGGTCGTGATGACCTTCCATCCATCTAACTCATTATCAGCCTTCATCCGACATGCCAGTTCGCGCGAATCAGTGCTGTGGGAAGAGTCTGGGGAAGCATTTCCCCACTTACCGTATCTGGCCTTATCTTTCACTGGCTTGATCCGAAGCCATTTCCGCCTCCGCGTGCTCGATAGCCTCAACACCACGGCAGATACGGATATATAAACTCCTTCCCCAGGCTCGTTTCCTGTCACATATTCTGTGTCTAACTGCAGCTCTCATCTTTTAAGCTGGCAGATCACATCTCTCAGCCACTATCAACAAAGAAAGGCGATATGTCGATCTCCGAAAAAACCGCCAATATGGGCGTTGAACCGGGTTCGAACGAGAAGACCGTCCTCGACAAGCACATGGATAAGGCTGCCAAATTCATGGCAGAGACACAAGAATACCCGCCCTTGTCGTCCGAGGCTGAGAAGAAGCTGATGCGCAAGGTTGACTGGATCATGATTCCCATCGTAAGTCTTTCCGAACCTGGGTGATCAAATTGGAATGCTGACTCCGTTTTGCAGCTTTTCGTCACTGCAACCTTGGGTGCCGTTGACAAAGTTGCCCTCGGGACCGCCGCGATCTATGGACTGCGAACCGACACCAATTTGGTCGGCCAGCAGTACTCATGGCTAGGATCTATCCTCTCTCTGGGTGCTTTAGTGGGCATGTTCCCCTCGTCCTACCTCATTCACCGCCTCCCGTCGGCCAAATATCTTTGCTCATGCAGCGTGGGTTGGTCGTCAATGGCTCTGCTCATGGTTGCTTGCACAAATTGGAGCCATTTGATGGTCGTTCGCTTCTTTATGGGCGTCTTCGAAGCCATCATCGTACCCGGCATCTCGCTCATCATTGCGAGTTGGTACAAGAAATCGGAGCAACCGCCACGCAACGCGCTTGTCTTTGCCGCTGCAAGTTCCGTTGTAAACGGCTTCCTTTCGTGGGCTGTCGGACACATTGACGCTGAGCTCGCCATCTGGCAATACCTATTCTTGATCGTCGGATCGGTCACCTTTGCGTGGTCGCTCTTCGTGTTGTGGTACATGCCAGCAACCCCAATGGATGCGATGTTCCTTAGCCGGGAAGAGAAATACCATATGGTCCGACGTGTCGCGGGAAACAAGACTGGTGTTGCCAACAAGGAATGGAAGTGGTATCAGGTCAGGGAGGCCTTCATCGATCCAAAAACGTGGATTATCTTCTTTTTCAACGTAAGTGATCTCTTGACTCCTGCTTCGAGGTGCCACTAATACGTAGTAAGATCGCCATCAACATTCCGAACGGTGGTCTCATCACCTTTAATGGCATCATCATTTCGAACCTTGGCTTTTCGAGCGTCGACGCATCACTTTTATCTATGCCAACCGGAGTCATGTCAACCATTTCAGCCTTCGTGTTCAGCTACCTCGGGGTCAGATGGAACAACCGCCGCTGCCTTGTCACGGTCGCCGCATGTATAGTTCCTATCATCGGCACTGCCGTTGTATATGCCGTCGATCGCGGGAATGTCGGCGGTCAAATGGCCGGAATTTATCTGCTCTACACATATTTTGGGCCGTACGTCGTGGGCATTGGGCTTGCGCAGGCGAACACTGCTGGAAATACCAAGAAGACGGTGGTGTTCGCGATTCTCTACATTGGCTATGCCGTCGGCAATCTCATCGGACCGCAAACCTTCCGCGCCGACCAGGCGCCCGCGTACACCGGCGGTGTCATTGCTATGATTATATGCTACTGTGTCTGCATCGGCTTAATCTGCCTATACTGGGCTGTTTGTGTCTGGAACAACAAACGCATAGCTGCAGGTGGCGAGCGGAGAGGGTCTGTTGCCGATGTTATGGATGACCTAATGGATCAGACGGATTTCGAGCAAGAAGGGTTCAAGTACACTACATAAGACTTAGGGGCGGGTGAGGTTGTTGGTAACATCGTAATTTGTCGAGAAATCTTGAATACACTGCTATGGTAAAACGAAGTTGCAATTTACGTTCAAGAACAACCCTCGCTTGCGATCTCATCGTCAAGTGATCTCTTTGTTATCGTGATGGTCGGCATAAAGAGCATACTCGGCGTCTGCGATCTACCATGGGCGGGACTTCTTGCCGGTGGAGCTTAGCGCATGACTCGCGCGATCAGCAAGCGACAAGCTTTGCATGAAACCCACGCCATGGGTATGCGCTACTGCATTGCCGCTCGGGGCTGTCGTATCGACCTTCTTATTTCTTGACACATGCAGTCGATTGCAGATGACCGCATTCCGAATTAGCGGACGTAACGCACCGATGATGGGAACACTTTGACACTGATGTAAACCCCCGGGCCCGTTTCTTCAAGCTCTGCAAACACCTCACAATGGCACTTCCCATGGAAACCTCGTTTCTCATCGTCGGCGGTGGCACAATTGGTCTCTCGACGGCGCTTCATCTTTCGGACCGCGGGTACAAGAGGATCACTGTTCTAGATCGCGGAGAGAGCATTCCATCGGCCTTTAGTGCGGGCAATGATGTGAACAAAATTGTGAGGGCTGATTACGAAGATCCATTCTATGCTACCCACGCCTTGGTATGGACTTCCATCACTGTGTTTCTTCGTAATGTCATATGCTAAGAACTACATGCGTAGAACGCTATTCACACATGGCGCACCTCGCCTCTTTTCTCTCCGTACTACCACCACACTGGTTACTTGGTCGCTTCATCTTCTTCGGCGCCATCAAAGGCAGCATCACACATCTCACGCCTTATTGACTCGATATCATCGCACCCAGATCAGCCCAAAGGCTGCCTCACTTCCCTATCCTCATCGATCGACGTGCGCCAAACCGTGCCTCAACTCACTGGTCCGCTCAGCGGCTGGTCGGGTTACTTCAATAGCCACGCAGGCTATGCGCATGCTGCGCCCGCACTTAAAGCTATCTATGGCGAGCTCCGAGCTCGTGGCGTCATCTTCCACCTTGGTACTTCAGGCGAGGCAGTAGCTGTCCTGCCGGACGAAAAGATGGCGAAGTTCTTCCCGGCGCCGAGGCCGTACGTCAAAACTGCGGATAAGAAGGTCTACTGTGCGGACGTTGTCATCATGGCCCTAGGCGCACACACAGCGCGCTTGCTACCTGCTGCCGGAGCGCAACTGACTGCGAAGGCCTGGGCAGTTGGTCATGTGCGTTTGAGTGCGGATGAAGCGGTGCGTTTGAAGAACCTGCCTGTGATCAATTGCCGAGACTTGGGGTTTTTCTTCGAACCTGTCCCAGCTTCTAGTGCCGGTCAAGAGTGGCTAATCAAGCTATGTGCTCATGGCGGTGGTTATACCAACAAAACTACTGCGTCCGGATCGACGACCAGTATCCCGCCCTTTCGAGCTCAAGAAAATGAGGCAATCCCGGTGGAAGACGAAGCTTTGATACGTCGTCTCCTCCGAGAGGCACTCCCGGAGTTTGCGAAGAGGCCACTGGAGCGCCGCTTCATGTGTTGGTGCGCGGACACGGCGGATAGCGAATACGTGATTGACCACGTGCCGGGTTACAAGGATCTAGTATTTGCTGGAGGCGATTCGGGTCATGCTTTCAAGATGTTGCCCGTGTTCGGGAAATGGGTCGCTGATATGGTGGAGAAGGGTGGTCAGATAGAAAAGAGGTGGAAATGGAAGGAGGGAGGTAGTGATGGGCAAGAAGATACTGATTGGAGGATTGGTGGAGTGAAAGACATTAGCGAGGTGGCCCGGAAAGGAGATGGGTCTGAAGAAGTGAAGCCGAGGTTGTAGGGTGACTGTAGGCTTTTCTACTCGTAAGTTTGACAGACCGTTTGTTCTGAGCATTTTGTTCTCGCGTTTCATTAAAGTTGGATGATAGCGTCAGCCGTGGACTAGGATCGCAATATACTTGTACTAGTATATCCTTACGATGACACATGACCTCCGTCCGGCATTCAATCCGTGATAATTACCCTCGGCATCTGTTGGCTGACATCAGCGGAAGTGTCCTTCGCCACATGATTCTCCGGGTAGAAGGTTTTCCACTGACGTGAGCATACTATACCGATGGTAGCCTCAGCTACTTTTGGGATTTGTGGAGTTGGAACTTCGCCGCTGTCCCAAAGAGGTCAGTCAGAGTAATCTCATTAGACCGACGGAGCTATATTTGACCCGGGTCTTCTCCATCTCATTACCTGTGTAGTATATATAAGCTTGGTATCCAGCGCTTCTATCGTAATAACAATCGCCAAAAGTGCCATCTAGAATCTTGCACATACAAGTCTACCCACCATGTCCGGAAAAGCCAAGACCATGCGAGCCGTCCTTTGGGAAGGGAAAGTTGAGAGGATGACCGTCAGAGACGTACCCGTCCCCTCCATTCAACATCCAGAAGACGTCATTGTCCGAGTGACGGTTGGCGCCATCTGCGGATCTGACCTTCATACTTGGCATGGTGAGCTTGGAAGCTCTCAAGTTCCCTGGATCATGGGCCACGAAGCCATTGGAATCGTTACCGATGTGGGAGGGGCGGTCGACACATTCAAGGTTGGAGACAAAGTGGTCGTTGCAGATTTTCCCGATCCAGGAAACATCGTGGTAGAATCATCACAGACGCAAAACCCGATGAGCCGGGTCGGTGCTGGAATCTATGGGTTTGGAGAAGACTTTGGAAAAGGCCTTGGTGGTTGCCAAGGTAAGGACATAGTAGACAGCCGCATATTTGGACCTATGGTCGGCTGACTTTGACTTCATAGCCGAGTACGTGCGTGTCCCTTTCGCAGACGACTCTCTAGTCAAGATACCCGATGAGCCGGTGACCGACGAATTGGACTACCTGTTGATCTCGGATATTTGGCCTACTGCTTGGCAGTGCTTGGATTACGCGGGATTCCAGCCGGGCGACTCAGTTGCCGTTTTCGGTGCTGGTCCAGTCGGCCTCCTTTGTGCATACTCCGCAATTCTTCGAGGTGCGAGCGCGGTGTACTCAATCGACCATGTCCCCTTGCGACTGGAGAAAGCAAAGTCAATCGGAGCCATACCGATCGATTTCACAAAAGGCGATCCCTCGGCCCAGATTCTAGCGATGAGAAAGGATGGTGTCAACAGATGCTGCGATTGTTGTGGCGGCATGACAGCACTGAACGGCAAATTGGAACGTCAACCGAACTATATTATGCAGGAGGCTGTTAAACTTGCTTTGAACGGCGGTGGGATTGGAGTTGTAGGCATTTATGTGCATACCGCGCAGTCGCCGGGTGCTCCACTTGCTGATCGAAACCCTGCCAATATCGACGTTCCCATGTCGGACTTTATGAGCAGGAGCCTCAGTCTCTCTGCCGGTTTCGTGGACTCGAAACGACTCTGGCCGCAGCTGCTCAGTCTTTTGGAGACTGGGAGGGCGCATCCTAGCTTTGTCGTCTCGGATGAGGTAGATATCGAGGAAGTTCCCGAGGCGTATGAGCGGTTCGATAGGAAGAAGGAGACGAAGACGATCATCAGGTTCCCATGGCAAACTCAAGGTGGAGTGTAGGACGAGAGCGACCGACCTAGAGAAAGTGTAATGCATCCAATGGAGTGCAGTGTTACTTGGAGAATCAAAGCTTATCGTGACGATGCGGTCGATGACTTGCTGGAGCCCCACGGAATAATTGTTCGTGGCTTTAAACTTTCTAGACGCTGCCGTTGTTGACCGAGCCGATCACCGCACGCGCAATCGGTTGTGCACTAGACGAAGGAGGGCAAGCGCGTGCCCCGCCCCTCCTTATCTCCGCGTTCGCTTCCTCGCTGTCGGAAGCCATCCCACCTACCCACGTGCTACCCTTGATCACAGCAGCCCAAAAGAGATATCACCTACACCCAGGTATTGCGGTCGGGCGTGTAATCAAACAGCCCCAAGTCGATATCGTATGCGACGGAATCAACGATCCAATGGCGATGCGCGTCGTCGAACGGGCTGCTGGCCCTGCAAAACCAAGCATGTGCGATGTACAGAGGAGCAACCCCAGTGTGCGCGATGTGCGAGATTGGGCGTCCAGTGCCAGTATGGGATAAGGCTCTTGTGGGAAGACGACGCCGTGGAGAGGGGCATTCTGCTGGGACGCGAAGGCGCATGGTCGAAGTACGGAAAGCCGAAAGCGAGCCAACTGACTTCTGCAACACACTTCATTATGCCGACTCGAGCACCGATATTCTTACATACTACCCATCAGCATTACGCTCGACGGGGTTATGTGAGTGACGAAGAGGAGGAAGAAACTTGCGACACGCGCACGCCGAGTCCTACCACTACCCTGTCCCATCTCGACGGCCTTTCGAACACCGAAGCATACCTCTTCGACTACTTCATCTCTGCAATCTGTCCCAATTGCTCATTGAGCCCGACAAACAACCCCTACCTATACTATATTGCGCCGATGACATTCGCGTTCCCTCCGTTGCACGATGCAGTAATATCCATCGCTGCAACCGAGCGACAACTCCTCAACGATCGCAGATTCGAAAAAGAAGCATGTCTGTACAAGTCGCGCGCTCTCAAAGGTCTTCAGGCCACCATTTCTTCGGGATCTGTAAGCTGGCCGTTTATTGCAACGGTATTGATGCTCTGCTTCGGAGACATTGCAGATGGCTGCAGCGACTCGTGGATGACGCACCTTCGCGGTGGCTTGACACTTATCAACGATATCCGCGTGAACTGCACCGAAAACCAGATGTTGCGAAAGTTCTGCCTCATGTACTTTGTAGCTCACGACATCATGGGCCATACTGCCGGTACATTTGGTTTCGACTCTACTCCATATGCGTGGCTCGACGACGACAACATTGAAGAGATCGATCCACTCATGGGCTGCTCCCGCGGCCTACTCGATATTATCAACCGGATAACTTCTATCAGCTCTAACATCGACCGCACACGCTCATCTCGAGCCCTTACGGCCGTGGAACTGCACCGTCTGGGCGAAAATCGCCTGCAAGTTGAACACGCTCTTCACACTATTCGTCAACACCCACCACACTCAGTCACGAGCCCGAATATTTCGCTGATTGCCGAAGCCAAACGTACGACTGCACTGCTGTATTTGCATGAGCGCTTCGACCTCGTCTCACTGTCGCCAAGCGATCATCAGCATCCCGCTGCATTGACGCAAACCATCAGCTCCCTCGTCGAGAGTCTTATCGCACAGATAGAACCACTTCCAGTGACTCCGACACTGTTGTGGCCATTGTTTGTGCTAGGAAATTCCAGTCCCCACATCGAAGAGCATCGGCGTTTCGTACTCGAGCGTCTTGTTGGTATGCAGAAAGGGCGGAACTTGGGCAGCGTCCGACTTGCGAGACGACTGGTGGAGCGCAAGTTCCGAGACTGGGACCTCCGAATGGGTTACCCAGATGCGACCACACAAAGGCAGGGTGGTGGCGTAGGTGGGAACAATAGAATGTGGAGAGGCAAATGGATTTCCTTGGCATAATGGAAGCACATCTCTACCCTGATCACGACCGGGAAGTTTTAATGCCGGCAGATTAACACAAAAGATTCCTTAGATACATCCAAGAATCACCTGTAGAGGACGCCAATTCCGCAACTCTGTTCGCCGACCGACCATGCCTGTATGCAGCTATGCGGCACGAATGTCACAACTCATCGAAGCCTTGACACAGTCAAATCTGCACCCAAGCACAACGGTGCCGCACCCCAACGGAGTTGTTGAGTGGACTTACATCGTTTCATGTAGGCGGCGTATACTGCGGCATTTTGCAGACAGACTGAGTCCACCGGCCGACGGTCTTACTCCAGCGGCAAGGAGTTCATCCCCAATGCCGCAGAGATCTTGCCGCTGCACCCTATATCCGACGGCGTATACATGGATTATCGGTAACGGATGTCTTATCGAGGTTCAGATGCTCACGGCGACAATCCAACGCCGGCATCGACGACACTGCAGTTGCGAATGGCGCAGGTCGAATCCTCTGCCCTCAAGTATCGGACTGGCGGATACGGCTGCCCAGAGACAAAACGGAACATGGTGTCAAATTGACCTACGGAGGTTGTGCCGCCTCCTCGGGAACTCGTCACTCGTGGAGGAAGTTCGCGTGTTGGTAATTGTACTTAAGGGGGCTCCATACAATAAAAACACCAAACATCAATTTCGTCTTCAACTATCTTTTCTCGCATCAGAAACTCAGTCTTTTCGATCCCTTTACCCATTTCTTCCTGTTCTACCAAACTTGTATCCTCCGAATTTTCGCAGTTTCTACAATGCGTATTTCTCTCTCTAGCATTCTCTTGTTGGGAACCGCACTGGCAGCGCCCCTCCAGGAGGTCGATCGTTTCACTAAACAGGCCCGATACGAGAACTTCAGTGTCCGTGGTCTCGTCCCACTTCTCGAGCGCGCCGTAGTGCCCCTCAAATCAGTTCGCCCCGCTAATCCTGGGCCACCTCCTCCCCCACCGCGACTCAATGGTCCGGATACTCCTGCAGACGGCCCAGATACCCCAGGACTTCGGCCCAACCAGCCAGAATCAGTACCCAATCCCGATGAGCCTTCAGCCCCCGGCGTCCGTCCAAATGAACCTCGATCTCCCAAGCCTCCAGCAAGAGGAGACGGCTGTTTCCGAAAGCGCTGCTTCAAACAACCACCAGAGTCTTCGAGACCAACAGTGAGAGACAACTACCACCGAGATCAGGACCCAATAGAAGCGGTGAATGACAAGCCGAATGCTGCATATCTTCGCAAAGCCGGCTTTGAAGATACTGACCAGTGGTACACCACCATCATAAACAACGACCTTACGGTCAGAGACGCATTTAACGCTAAGTGGAATGACCAAAGAGCACAACTATTGAATGATGGATGGAATCCGGAGGATGTGAACAAGGTCAAGAATGCCCAGGATGCCAAATTTGGCGACGATGCAGACCCGATTCTAACCACACTGGAGAACACGTCGAAAGGCACCATCGTGGCCAAGCAGAGCTACAACAAAGATCGAGACTTACGAAATCCACACGAAGACTATGTGATGGTCCGCGACCCTACTACTCGCAAACGCGTGAAAAAGTTTTACACCCGCCCCGCCGTAGGCGAGAGTGGTCTGGTATACTGGTCTGAGATGGTGATGGACAATTGGCGCACTGCTGCTACCGCACAAGGTGTGCATGTCAAAACTCTAAAATACATCGGACGAGACAACATCGTTACAGACGAAACTAAAGAGGTGTTCGCAACGCACATGGGGAGTGCAACAACGATGATATTCAGGCCGAACGATGCAGGATATGCTGCCATTGCTCGAACTCCTCATGGCAAGGGTCCGGCAAGAATGTTGCGAGATTTTGAGGATGAACTTGGTCGTAAAGAAATCGCTTCGTTCGAAGTGGAGCTCAACAACGGCGTGTACAACATGTTAATCACTCTACGGAGTAGAAAGAGGTAGACATGCGAGTCTGGGGCTCACGTTCCAAGGCAGCCAACAAATTGCTTCAAGGATCACTCTGCTTCTTGCAGGCAGGCGCATTGCGGCCATACATCAAAGTGGCGCAGGCGGCTAAGCGTAAGCGTTGGTGGGCGGCCTCCCAGCCAGCGCTGTGCCACAGGCTCCCCTTCTAAACAAAAATGCGCGCTGCCGCATTTTTGGCCAGTAAAGATCCTGCGCTGGACTTACCCAAAGCTTCCATGATGACCCTTAAACCATTCAATATCGTATCGCTCCCCATTGAGCTTTTCCGGGCAATTATTGCTGAAGCGATGCGAGTACGAAGACTCAAAAGAGCGAAAAGACTTCGACTAGTCAGCAGTACGTAGTCACTTTAGCTTGGACAGTTCTCTGTATCACGTCACTAACATTTTTCAGAGCTGTTCGCCGCTGAGGTCATGCAAGTGCTCGTCAAATCACGATATCTCGAAGACTCTGAAGATACACTTTTCGCACTGCGCAGCGTTGGCGTGGAGTTCATGGTCAGACGTCTCACCCAGACGCAACTCCCTGTCTGTCCGCAATGGGACAGTATTCGAGTCATCTGTCGTCGACTCGCAGAAGAGGACCCTAACACCCAAGCGAATTTCGAGAAGTACGTCAGGCAGATATGTGGGACAATTGTGCTTAAAGACTCGAATCCTATCAAAAAGCTGTGTAATCCCGAACATAGAGTGTGCGGTTGTGGCGTGCCGCTCTGCTCGTGTGGACGTTCCTCATTCGGATCCGATATGATCAGCGCTGCCATATACGTTGACAAACTTTCGGTAGTCGACGAGTTCAGCAACTTCAAAGATAACCTAAATCTCTCGTCCGGTGTTTTATTTCGCCCTCTGCTAGCTGCAGTGGCGGTCAACAACCACGCAGCGGTCGACATTCTCTTCGCTAAATGTCGTCGACTTCAAGTTAGCCTAGGCGCGACTTTCCCCTTGAGAATGGCCTGTAGAGGAGGGGACTTATCTATGGTCAAGAGACTTCTTCCGACATGGACCGAGGACAGCTTTGAAGGAGGGGCTAATCAAGCGTTGCGGACGCTTCAAGAGCTTATGGGCAAGACGCCTAGCGTGGAAGTTTTCGAAATGCTCTACGCGTTTAAGAAGCAGTCGCCAGATCCGGTCATTGGTCGATATGACTTGGCGGAGTACCTGAGGAGTGCTTGTAACGGAGGTTGGAAAGATATGGTGGAGCACTTGCTCAGACTCGGCGCACCTGTGAGAGGCTCTTACAGCTGTTGGCGCGGCGGCGGCGGTGGCGACCCTCTCACGTCGGCTTGCGCAAACGGCCACACCCACATTGCGCGGCTACTGCTAGAGCAAGGCGCGGAGATCCTAGATAGGACACTTGAAGAAACGGCGAAGAGGAGGCGGTGGGACGTGGTGTGGATGTTGGTTGATGAGTATGGGGCTGATGTCAATACGGGCAGTACGCCAGTAATTGCGCACGCAATTGAGCAAGAGCGAAGTGACCTTTTCATCGACCTTTTAAAGAGGGGTGCATCGTTAGGAGGTGAGGGTGGGAGAAAGGCGGTTGAGGTGGCTAAGAAAGAAGGGCTGGAGAGTATGTTGGAGCTGCTTGGAAGAACTGGACTGTTGCATCTAGCCCTTGATGGATCAAACGGTAAGATTCATTAGAGTTTCCGCAGCTTGTAGCGCTGATAGAGAATGATTATTATTTGGCATCCAACACCCCATTACTAGTTCAAGATCAGACGGCTTTCCATTCACTCCTCGCCGATAGCTCGTGCGCCTCCCACTGGTTGGAAGGAGCCTCGTGCATCACATGATCGCCCATAACTTCATGTATATTCCGAGATGAAAGTCGCGCTGTGAATTTCTCGGTTGGGGTGCGTGATACGGTACCATCACTTGTTCCCACCAATCGAGGAGAACCGATTGCGTCGAGCTCCGAAGTGTGTGAGCCACGACGTCGGCGAATCAAGAGAGCGATAGCCACTATAGCGACGAGGAGGGGAAGGCCGAGACCAACACCCAGCCCAGCACCTAAGGCTACTGAGTCCTTCTTGGAAGCTGGCGCAGGGGAAGATAGTGGTGATTCAGCGGATGGAGCGGATGGAGCGGATGTCGGTGTCGGTGTTGGTGTTGGGGAGCTGCTTGCTGAAGAAGAGTCCACGGACGATGTCGATGGCTCAGGTGTCATCTGAGCGCCGATGATGGTCACCGTGGTCGGGAAACCTAGACAAACATTAGCGTTGTGAGAGGGCGCGCAGACGAGAAGTACGAACCTGAGAAGTCGAAGTGGTACGACGAATTCTTGCAGAGCGCATTGTCGCTCAGTTCTGCCGTCTGACTATTGCGACAATAGTACCGATCTACACTCCCATCGCCATCGCACTTTGCCATACCCATTCCGCCCAAACCGAGATTGTCTCCGTTGTCTTCATTCATGCAGAACGCGGGACATTCTTTGGATTTCCAGTTCTTGTCGGTACAACTTGCTCGAACATAATACGACGAGAGTTTCCGGATATCGGGGGTAACGTTCTCAGTGAGTGTGCAGACGTTGTTGGAAAGGCATGCGTAGCCAGGCCCGCAGCATGTTGAGTGCGTTGCATCAGGGTTGCATGGTGTATCCTCGGTGGCGTCGCCGTTCGGGAAGTAGCAGGTCGCGTTGACGGTAGTGAGGAACGAGAGTGCGAACGCGATGCTCAGGGTAGACTTCATGGTGCTTGGTCGTTGATTAAGACTAGATCGCCTCTTAGATAGATGGGCGCACGAGACGTTGTAAAAGCGGAGAGAAGAGCAGTGTTCATACAAAAGCTCGAGGAAGGCTGGGACCCACGGCATCAAATGTGTGGGCCGTAGCCGCCGACTAGGAGATCACCGAGCAACACCGCATTGCAACATTCAGTGAAATTTCGTTTAAGTCCCCGAGCTATACAACCCATTGGCCACTTGCGGGAGTGGCTTTATCGAAAGACTGTTTCACGATAGCAAGACTATCGCTGTTTTAGGACTAAACGAGGCACATCGCTCAGCCTTGTGGGGATTCGTACGCGAAAAACGCCGACGATCTCGGAACCGGAACAGCAACAATTGCTCTTTGCAACCCGCGGTTTGCCCCAGACGTACCATCGTGGTAGTTTTGGCGGTAGGGTGTTGAAGGATGGAAAAAGAATGGCATTGTTGCCGGGAAATTTGACATTGCAGCAATAAAGGGGCGGTTACCGCATCTAGTGTAGACGTTGGGGCCAGTGGCGCATAGAACCTTCCGAGATGCGAGACCCTTGCAATCTCATAACAAACCTAAGTCCGGATAAAGCCGTAGCGGTCAAAGTGCAGTCAGCACTACTGTTGCGCATTGCCTTGAATGGTATGCTTGCCAACAAGAGATTTGTTTGTTTCCTCAAGTTGGCGCATTACCATCACTGATTTTTTTTTATCTCGGACGCACCCGGGTTCGACACATTGGGTTTCCAAATTGCACAAATGTGAGATGTGAATGAACATTATTTTGGATCGCAACGATTGGGAACATCGTACACAGTACAGAGTTGGCAACTGGGTCGCACTAACTTCGTCACTATCAACGAGGCCTTGCTATAGCCCAGCAAACTAGTCTTATTAGAAAATTCTTTCACGTATTGCTGCAATATCGCGCCATGTACTCAAGGCATTTCGCGCCAAGGGCAATTAGTTCCTGCGCAAAGGTGTATGCTGTACAGCAAATTGCTCGCTTGTAGTAGCGTTATTTGTTTGTATTCACGCTTAACAAAGTTTCTTCAGGAAACATAATGCCTGCGCTTCCCACATCCACATGTATTTCTTTACCTTGTTTGTGCAACAAGAGACCTCCGTATACTTGCTTGATTAGCCGTGCAGCAGAAGAGCATACTGTAGTGTATATTCCGAGTTTGTTATTTGCACTAGATGTTATTTGCACTAGATGAACGAATGGGCTTGCATCGCCTTACGGCGCGGTTGAGCGAATTCTGAATCTGAACATGAGTCCGGACATGGAGCGAATGGATACATGTACTGCTTGGGCACTCTCTGGAACAGCACCTTCAAGTGTGAAAGCTAAATTGGCGGTTGCTCGGGCACGAGACGCGAAAAGAGCTTACGCGTCTATCGCTGAGATGGTGCGAGTAGGCGATTTAGTGCAGTGCTTATTTCAAGTGGTGATGGCTGTGGAGTACCTCGACAGATGACGCGCTATTCGACGAGTCTCTATTGTGAACTGGTAACCTGTGTGAAAGCCATGTTCGAAGGTAATATAGAGCAACCTTACTTGACAGGAAGGGTGATGAAAGTACATGAGCAATTTCCTGTTTTACCGCGCCTACGACCTCAGTACAGATATCTGGTAGGCTTCAGAAGAGAAGATCTAATTCATTGCGCTTACCATTCAGCTCGCTGAAGTATGGTCATACGGGGAACATAACCGAACTATTATTGACACGTCAGTGACTGACAGTGGCCTTTACCATTGCGACCCTCATTTACGTCACGGTTGTGCGGGACCAAGTTACTTGCTCATGGAAAGTAGGGTTATTAACGAGATTTTCTCTTTTCACCGAAACCGAGATCTTATATATACCGGTCGTGCCGTATCATTCCCTCCACTCCACAGTCTACTACACTATTCTGGCCACGAGTCGACTGCCCCTAGCTCGCACATACCTTCTCAGCTTCTCAGCTTCTCAGCAACATTCAATCTCACACTTACTTACATCCCCCACCAATCCATCAACATGGGATCTGGCCCCTCAATCCCCGCCCCGGTGATGCACCTCCTGAACGCTGTTAGTCTCGGTATCTTCGTCGGTATCATGGTCAAGATTGGCTGCGAGAAGACGGGCAAGTGCCGCAACCCGCGCGATATCGAGCTCAACCTGCCTCCCTGCAATGGTCAAGTGGGAACCAACTTTCCATGCCTGTGGACAACGAATACGGGTCATCAGTTTGTCTCCGTACCGTCGATTGACGTCTACGTCAAAGACTTCCAGGTCGCTTGGGTATATGATCAATCAAAAAGAAATCGGCTAGTAGACTTTGCTAAGTTACGTTCAGACCGCCACTGCGAATGCTTGTGTGGAGAAATGCGCCACCACACAAGGCTGCGTCGGCTCGCGCTACACTGACGGTGGCTCCTGCTTCCTCACCGGGAGCCTTCCCGCTGGCGCGACGTACGTTCTGTCCCATATCAACGTTCCCACACCGAAAGTTAACAAGTTCTAGCACTGATATCAGCGGCCTGGAGCAAATCCTTGGCATGAGCGCCGACGACATCACCACTTCCATGGGCATTAAACCATTCCCGACCCTACGCTCCTGCCCTGCCGACTTCGATAACTACTGCACCTCCAGTAGCCCCGATGCGAGCTGCATCACACCGAACGGCTTCACCATCCGCTGCAATCGCGGTGTCTTGGGCAACAACATGTCCGACGAGAAGCAAGACCCAAATTCTGTAACCTTGTTAGGCTGCCTGGACAGTTGCAAGAACACGGATGGGTGCGTAGCTGTTGCTTTCATGAAGGATGAGGGTACTGCGCAGGGATTGTGCTCGTTGAAAGACACCGTCTACGCTGGTGTTGTGGACAAGGCCTTCATTGGTGAGCAATCTTCTGGGACTACTTTGATAGAATGTACTGTTAACGTGTTTAGGTGCTTACGTCAACGACGGCGAGGATGGCCAGCTTGCTGCCGAATGATTGCGTGAGCGAAATGCTAGGTAGGTGCTCACGCCTTTGACGCTCTTAAGTATCACCAGTGTACCGATATATTCATAGATCGTAGAGGTGCTAGTCCATGGTATGGAACTAGTCTACGATCGTGAATAGGTCCGTAACTGAGTTTTCCTACTGTGTGCGAAGAGGGGGATTTTACTTCAATACTATACAGGGACATTACAATGAAGTGCTGATTGAGCATCGAGATGTGTGATAAGTAACGAACAGAACTCTGCTTAGTCATATCGAAATCACCGCCGTAGAAATTGATTGAAACCCAAGGGCATAGAGGTAGGCCATATAAAGAGAAACAATCGAGTCTATAGACCAATGCAGCGGGTCCTCCCATTCCACCAAGCCGCTTCTTGTGCGAACAAAAGAGCGCAATTGTCACCTAAACCAGACATTCCAGCTCGTTGACCACCAACTTTTTGTGCAGATAGTATACACGAGTGGATTCATTCTCACAGTAATGGTTGACAAAATCAACCTCAAAGACGGTCTTGCTCTGCAGCGCTTTCAAGGACTCCACTATCGTCGCGAACTTGTCAGTCTTGTAGGTTTCCCCGGCTATGACGCGGCATCTTTCCAAATGCGTCATCCTTTGCAAAGCTTTCAACGTGCTTTGCCAATATTCCGCATAACGTGAGTTTTCGATCTCATAGACTGGAAGATATAGCACTAGAGATTTGATCAAGCCCAGGTGCCGTTCGGGTATTGAGTGAGCCCACGTGGGAAATTGGAAGGTGGATTCGAGGATGAATGTCTTCTCGGTATAGAGAAGATCAATTGCCTCTGTATAGCTAGACACACTCCTGGTAAGCTAGTTCCACTGATTAGTGCAAGGTTCACTCACATTCGCCGACAAGTCCTCAGAAGTGGAAGAAAATGGAGCGGACTAGGACGTAGCAGTGACACTCCGCCGTAATAACTCCATGGATCCTTAATCCGCCATGAGCCAGCATATTTCGAGACACATCTAGTATGTCTAACAATAGCAGATTCCTCATCTTCTTCTAGATGGAATTGGCACGGATTCGTTGGACACTTTTCATTCGCACATCCCGGTATGACGAAGCGATTTCCAGCGATCGTGAGATGGAGGAATGTCTCATCGTTTAGGACATGTGCGTAGATCATTTGTCTGACCTCCAATGGCAGACATTGGAAGAAGCTGGAATTGGCCTGTTGCTTGTACTTTCGCGAGGTCGATCCCGCGCTCAGAGAATTCCTCCGCTCGAATTTGGATTGTCTGCGTCGGCATTCGGTGGTCCAACTCTGTTCGGGTTTATAGCGATTTGAGTTGTTTCCGCTCGACTGCGGTTTGCCGAAACAATCGGGGTAACATGAGTACTTGATATGGCGCATGCAACAGGCAGTTGCGAACCAGAACCAGAACAATGGGCAGAAGAGCAGGTGTAAAGCTGAGGAGGTCCTTGGATAATCATTACAGAGGATATGGTACGCCTTGGAAAACATCACGAGAGAGACTGTTTGGATTTGGAAGTGTTTGGGAGGTCTGTGAAATATAGTGTGTCGGCGACTGCGCCACGACATCGCTCCGAATCAGGCAGCAGCAACGCCGTGCCGGAACTGTTCAACCAACCAAGTAGTCGTCGCTTTCACCTTCACCACCATTGTGATTCAACTAGAGTGCGGGGATGTACAGTTCGCGATAAGTGGGATGATATTGCCAACTTTGTGATTGCGTGGACTTTAAAAGTTGATTTGCTAGACCCGACTGGACTACAAGTGCTGTTAGCATTGGTTGCACTCCACCATCCTTCTTCCACGCGCAATTTGTATTTTCGAGGCTTCAAATATCTACCATGACTCGTTGATAATCCAGATATCGCTGTTGAGTTGCCCCGCCCCAACGTTTGCGGAAGGACTACCTATCTCTGCCGGGCTCTGAGATAGGATAGCCGTAATTCCCGTTTGCCCTAGACGTAGACTGACATTCTCATCGATCACGCAGCAAGTAGCGGTCTAACCATACCCGATTTGGTATCGGCTTGTGTAAGCAATCGGAAAGATGTTGAACTGTGAAGGGTGCCGATGCTACGGAGCAAGGGCCAAAGGTGGTGAGTAGTGACCTACGCTTGGAGCTCTCATTAATCGGAAGTCTGGTGATCTTTGCAAAACCTACGTCATAACCTCACTCGACGGCAAGCTTTCATTAGTGCGGTGAAAGTCGTCCACCGAATCTGTTACTCTAGCCACCTGCTTCCGACCTGCAAGCGTTACCGCAAAGCTCCATCGTCCTCTGCATCTCCGCCCTAAAGTGTTCCTTCTGACCTTGTTCCTCACTAGCCATTGCGATCCATGGCATCTGCCTAGCTGCCCATGATGCCCTCGCTCAAAGATCTCCACTGCTTCATTGAGCTACCCGGCACCGACACGAAACTCCAGGAGTTCGGCACAATATATAGCGATGGTCACGTTGAAACGTTTGTCGCCGTACCGACCGGCCCGCAGCCGTTCGAAATTCACTTGAGCTCCAGCAACTTCATTGCCCCCGGCTTGGCCATGTATGTTTTCATCGACGGCGTTTATCAATGCAATCGGAACCGCCAGAACCTCAAGCTACGGAAACCTCCCAATCGGAAGTCTCTGATTGACTTCCGTGTGCGCCAAAAAGAAGAGCAGCAGAAGGATGGCACCATGATTGCGCGAGACTGGAGGTTTGAGAAGCTCAACATAGGTTAGCTTCATACCGTTGTTAAAGCGCAGCCACTTACTCGTTCCAGAGACAGCAAACGGTGCTACTGGAACATGCTCAGCAAACTTACTCGAGAACGTTGGCTGCATCGAACTCCTTGTACTCCGCTGCGCCGGAACGCGAAATGCTAGATCAGCAGCGAAAGCTTCCCACAAGACAAAAGCGAAGGCGATGAACATGGACGGTGCAGGCGACGAACCGGACCACCACTTCGGTCTCGATGGCCACTGGGATAGCTTCGGCGCCTCCCAATTCGACGACCGCGACTTGCAGCGAGGACGTGGACGACCGATTGCAGGGCAAGGGTCGCCTGTGCAGCCTTCAGCAAGCCATCACGGCCCGCCTCCTCCTCTTTCGCCACAATCACATCTCGCAAATAATCTACAAAGGCTGGGCGGTACTCAGCATGCCGCACGATCAGGTCGACAAGTGACACGAGCTCCGTCAACGCTTTGGCGCTCGGGACCAGACACTCACACTGGTCATCCTCCACTGACCTTTCAATACGGGAGCGGACCGATCCCACATCGCACAAGGGCTGGCTCCGCTACAGCCCTCGCTCCGAGTGCCACAGGCGGGAATGCCCAAGCCTTCGATCCAAACATGCTGGACCATTTGTTGACAAAGGCTGTCAAGCAGGGGGTGGCAGAGGTACAGCGACCCGGTGATTCTCTGCTCGGACAAAGTGCAGCACCAACGCACGCTTCTCGTTACCTCCCTGGAGCATGGCCCTCTTCACCTTTTGAAAACACTACACAATTGAACCATTTCGTCGCGGGCGCAGGAACGCCTGCCGCGCATAACAGTGTGGCCTCGGGCTTCCCAGGCACGTATTGGGGGGCACAGACAGCCCCTAACAGAGCTGAAGCTCATACTGGCTGGGATCAGCAGACGAGATCTGTTGCACCGACTGCAGTTCCCAAGACAAACGCTTGGGGCTCTGCCTCAGGTAACCAAGAGTCATGGGACTCGGATGAGAGCTGGGAAACCCAGAAGCAGGATGGCGCATGGAACCATGCGGCTCGTCGGCGAGGACGCAATCAGTCTCGCAGTTCTTGGGGCGATGCAATGTCGCGAGCTAAGTCGCCCGCTGTCCGTACCGCTCGTTCGAAGGACTGGCAGAGGTCCAGATCTCGCCGCAGGGCAACTACACGACCACGAGAGTCAGTGTGGGAGTCCGGTACTGACAACGACGGCTGGACGAGTGTTGAAGCGCAATCCGATACGGACAGCTCGTGGTCGTCGTCAGTAAACACGGTACGACCTTCCTCTAGCATCTCAGCAGCGGTACCCCGTGCGGCAGCACCACCTGGAAGTGTAGTTTCCCAAGGCACATACCTGCAGAAGAAGGATACGTGGGGGAATGTCCCTACTGTGGCTATTCCTCCACCGCCAGGATTTGACCAGGAGGGTGCACCGGGACCGTTCATGGACTATACGGCCGTCTTCCCAGAGTTGAAACAGAAATTCGACGCGACCGCTGGCTGGGAAGGTCAAGACTCGAAGAGCAGACGACCGTCCTCGGCTTGTGCCCACGGTAAGTCGCATGGCTGGATTGACAACGACCATCGACCCAAGACCACGAAGACCATTGTCACGGTGAACGATGAGTCGAGTGATCCAGAGGTTTACCATCGAGCGGCAAATGGAAAAGACAGGGGCACGAGTAATGACTGGTCCCAAGATATGAATGACTGGGGTAGAGATGAGGACTCCAAGGATCAAGGTGGCACGAAAGATGGAAGGAAGAACATTGATATTGACTGGGGCACCTTAGGCAAAGATCTCACCGCTACAGCGAACGGCTGGACCACTAGCCGCACCAAGCCCGACCACGATACCCATCAAGCAGAGAACGACTGGCAGACTTCAGACCGCAAACCTACAACCCGAAAGCCCCGCCTATCCCGCAACCACCAGAACTGGCCGCCCTCTACCGCCGCCGATGTGACACCCAAGCCGCACTGGCAATTCCCACCGCCGCCCTCGGAGAACCGAAACCAACTCTCTGGTGCTCACGAAGCCACTCTTCCCGCAGAACCGCTGCACAGCATCAGCAAGAAGAAGGCAGAGGAGAAGGGTGTGCAGCATCAGGTACGCGCTGGCAAGGGGACGAAGTATGAGCATTATGTAGGACGGCCGGAGTACGTTGATTCGCTTGATAAGCCGGTGAGCATTGCCTTCATACCACGCTCCTTCCTTTGGAACCTAACTAATCTTCATGCAGTACGCAGTCTTCCGCTTCAAATACCGCTCGCGTCCCGTTCTAAAAAGTCTGCTCGACATACCCATCCCGGAGCGACCCGTTCTTCCCATCGACAGCGTGTCGCCATACCCGCAGCTCAAGCCATCGGCGACCAAGGTCCAGCTCCAGAAACTCCCGCAAGATGCGCTTGTTGATGGCTTGCTTAAGCTGCGGATGAAGCTTGCGGAGAAAGAGAAGGAGGAGGAGAAGGAGAAAGCGAGGGGGGGAGAGGGAGAGGATAGAACGGAGGTGGTGGGTAGGAAGAGGACGACGGAGTGGGTGGAGCGACATTCGAGGGATGGGGGTGCGAAGGAGAAGGGGAGGGGAAGAGGGTGGAGGAAGAGTGGGGGCGGAAGGGCGAACATGAAGGATAAAGAGGATGATGGCTGGGGTGGAGATACGGAGAGTGTGAAATGGGGATGAGTGAGGGATCTGTTCTGAGAGACATCCGGCTGATGAACGCTTTCTATATCTAGTAGAGTAAGGAGTTTGCGCCATCACAGTGCCCACTTGAGGCGAACAACGCTGCACAGTGGGAGGTAGATATACATCAATGTAAAAGTCGATGACGGCTTTTGCTTGAAAGTGTCTAACGGAGTAAATATGGGCCTTTGTAGAACAAACCCCTAAGCTGCATCGCCATTAGTGCAGCATAACTACTGCAAGGGTGTCGGCTCAAATCCGTATCAGTCTCTATGCCTTCTCGGGACGCCCCCTGCGCTCGAATAGTTTAGCATACGTTGCGGGACCCGATATCCACCCCTGCTTATACCGATATATCCATGCCATTAGGCGGACCCTCCAGCTTCACACCTCCCTAAAAGCTACTTCCTCCGGCAGCCTGAAGCTCGCACAAAACATGCGCTTCTTTGGCGCGACATCCCGCACATCGTATATCCTCACATCCGGTGTCTCGGGCGTGATTTCGTGTCCCAATTGTCGACTGATTTCGGCGCATATGCTCTTTGCCTCGGCCACGTTGTCGTCGCTCTTGGTGCTGAAGCAGTGCACGTGGATCATGGGCAGCTGCGTGTCGGTGTGCGGGGTGAAGAGCTTGCGGATCTCGGAGGCCGGGAGGTCGGGAATGCGCGTGTACAGGCCAACGAAGGAGGGGAGGAAGGTGATGGCGGAGGCGGGGAGGTTCATGACGTAGTGGGCGAATGTGCGCGGCTGCACGAGCGTCTTCAGTGGTGTCGGGGCCTCGACGGGTTTAGGGTCGGTCCGGGAAGGCTTCTTGGTTTTGGGGTAGATGGGGATCGAGTGCGGGGTGTTGAGGAGGTCAGCAGCGCTGCTGCGAATGAAGGCATGGCCGTCGGCGTTGAAGGGGCGCACAAAGTCTCCTACTTTGTTGGTCTTTATGTTGGCCACGAGGCAGTTGAAGCTTTCTGGGTTGAGGTCGTTGGCGTAGACGAAGCACTTCCTCTTGCCTGCTGGGACAGCGAAGGGACCCACGCCCGCCATAACGTCACAGATGGCATCCCCCTCGTGGAACAGGTCGCACAATCTCTCGTGCTCGGTATGCAGGCGCGTGTTCCAATAGACCTTGGCGAAGTCAAACTTGAAGGTGCAGCCCTGCTCGCTGATGGTGACATTCATGTCGTCCGGGCCGTGCAGGACCTCGTACTGGAAGGTGCGGTATGCGTTCTCGGTGCCGACGTCGTCGAGCTTGTTGATGACAGTGCGGATCAGGGGCGCCTTGTCGGCCAGGACCTCCCCGATCAGGTGCTTGTACGGCAGGTAGCGCTCGCGGAGGTTCAGGTGGGCGACGTGGCCCGTCTGCGTGAAGCCCGTCGGCAGCTCGTCGTCGCTGGCCGTCTCCGGCGGGGGGATGATGGCGGCCGTGATCTCGGCATAAGTGAAGCTGTCGTAGTCGAGCTGCAGCTGGTACGGGATGACGCCGACGGTGCCCTGCTGCTCGAGCTCCTGCAGCTTCGCGCTCCACGTATTCCTATCTGCCTGGTGTTCAGACTCAGCATTTCTCGCAGTCGCATGGGGGGCGCATCGTACCGCTTGGGACGATCTCTGGGCGCAGCAGCAGGCACTTTCCGCCCTTTTGCGCGCGCACCTCGTCCGGGTCGGTCCGCACGGGCATAAGGCGGTTCTTGAGGGTGTCGTGGCTGCGGTCCAGCTCGGTGCGGCAGCGCGAGATGTCCTTGGGGTTGAAGATGCGGGCAGCGGCGGTCGAAATCGTCTTCTGGAAAAAGGCGCGGTCCAGCACCTTCATGGCGCGGTTGACGGGCGGCGCGAACATGTCTGGCGCCGACATGGATTCCTCGTGTGGTATGCAGGTACAGGTGCAGGTGCACGTGTCGAATGTATCGTGTTTCAAAGCTCGAGAGGAATGCCGACACGTCAAAAGTTTCTTTTGCGGCTGCGACGCCAAACGCCGTTCCCGGCAGCCAGGGTCCTCGTCCGCACGTGCCCACGACCGGGGTGCAGGGGTTCACGCCGTCGCGTTTAACATGTATGTAATCTCGAAAGATGGCCGATTCAACAACAACCCCCCCATCCGCCGCCTCCTGAGCCCCATACACCAACGAGAGCAGCCTCGTCGTGCCATGCGGCCTCCCGAACCGCGCGCGCGTCCGTAACTGCTGCCCTGCCCTTCCCCGAAGCCATCCCCGTGCTCCCCCGAGTACACACATACACACACAACAGCCCGGCATCATGGCGTCAGGAGGGGGAAACATCAAGGTGGTGGTGCGGTGCCGGCCATTCAACAGCAGAGGTGGGACAGTCCGACGACTGCTATTGCAAGGCGCTGACTGGTGCAGAAAACGACCGCAACGCAAAATGCATCGTGTCCATGAACGGCGACCAGACGGTCCTCACACCCCCCGCGGGCATCGCTGTCAACGGCAAGGCCGCCAAAGCCGCCATGGACGGCTCCAAGACGTTTGCCTTCGACAGGTCCTACTGGTCCTTTGACCGCGCCGCCCCAAACTATGCCGGCCAGGACAATCTACACGAGGACCTCGGAAAGCCGCTGCTCAAGAATGCCTTCGACGGGTACAACAACTGCATCTTTGCCTATGGTCAGACGGGCTCGGGAAAGTCGTACTCGATGATGGGGTACGGCCAGGAGTACGGCATCATCCCCAAGATCTGCCAGGAAATGTTCGAGAAGATCACCGAGTTGCAGAAGGACAAGAATCTGAGCTGCACCGTCGAAGTCTCGTACTTGGAAATCTACAACGAGCGTGTGCGCGATCTACTGAATCCGTCCACCAAGGGGAACTTGAGGGTGCGCGAGCATCCGTCCACGGGTCCGTACGTCGAGGATCTGGCCAAGCTGGTGGTGCGCTCCTTTTCCGAGATCGAGCATCTGATGGACGAGGGAAACAAGGCCCGCACCGTGGCTGCGACCAACATGAACGAGACCTCGTCGCGATCGCACGCCGTCTTCACCCTGACCCTGACCCAGAAGCGCCACGACGTCGACATGGGCATGAGTGGCGAGAAGGTGGCCAAGATCAGTCTCGTGGATTTAGCAGGTTCCGAACGAGCGACGTCTACGGGAGCGACAGGCGCGCGGCTGAAGGAAGGTGCTGAGATCAACAGATCGCTCTCTACCCTCGGTCGTGTCATTGCCGCGCTCGCCGATCTGTCTACGGGCAAGAAGAAGACGCAAGTGCCATATCGAGACTCCATCTTGACATGGCTGCTGAAGGACTCGCTCGGAGGCAACAGTTTGACTGCCATGATTGCTGCCATCTCCCCCGCCGACATCAACTTCGAAGAGACGCTGTCCACGCTGCGCTATGCCGACTCCGCCAAGCGCATCAAGAATCATGCTGTCGTCAACGAAGACCCCAACGCGCGCATGATCAGGGAGCTCAAAGAAGAGTTGGCTCAGCTTCGCTCCAAGCTTAGCGGAAGTGGCTCGCCGGGCATGATGGAGGAACAGTATGCCCCAGACACGCCGCTGGAAAAGCAAATCGTCTCGATTGCGCAACCGGACGGAACCATCAAGAAAGTCACCAAAGCCGAGATTGTGGAACAGCTCAACCAGTCCGAGAAGCTGTACGCGGAGATCAATCAAACATGGGAAGAGAAGCTGCTAAAGACGGAGGGAATCCACAAGGAGCGCGAGGCCGCCTTAGAAGAATTGGGCATCACCATCGAAAAGGGCTCCGTTGGCTTGTCGACTCCTAAGAAGATGCCGCATTTGGTCAATCTGAGTGACGACCCGCTGCTCGCCGAGTGTCTCGTGTACAATCTGAAGCCTGGGACCACTACTATCGGCAATGTCGATAGCGAGGGCCAGACTGCCGATATCCGACTCACCGGCACGCAAATCATGCGAGAGCATTGCATATTCGAAAACATCGACGGAGCAGTGACCGTGGCCCCGAGGGAGAACGCCGGTGTCATGGTTAACGGCATCCGTATCGACAAACCCAAGCGACTAAGAAGCGGCTTCCGCATCATCCTAGGCGACTTTCACATCTTCCGATTCAACAATCCGCAAGAGGCGCGTGCAGAACGTGCTGAAGTCGTCGGCACCAGTCTACTCCGCCACTCGATAGCGGCGAGCCAGCTTAATTCCCCGTCGCCGCGACCTGGACATGGCAGATCCTACAGCACCGTTAGCGTTAGCAATTCCGACTTTGACTCAGACAGTCCACGTGCTGCCTCTCCCGCTTTCTTCCACCGTGGACGAGATTCCGACTGGTCTTTTGCGAGGAGAGAAGCAGTGACTGCACTACTGGGATCCGACCAAAAGCTGGCTTCCTTATCTGACGAGGAGTTTGACAACATCTTCGAAGATCTCCAGAAACTGCGCGCCACGCGGAGAGCTCGACCCGAAAGCCGCATTTACGAGACCGAGGAAGACATGGAGTCTGTGAGCTCGTACCCTGTCCGCGAAAAGTATGCCTCCAACGGTACTCTCGACAATTTCTCCTTGGACACCGCCTTGACAATGCCTTCGACCCCGCTGCAGGGCGACGAGGACGATAATCTACGACAGGTCCGAGAAGGCATGCAAGAGTCCTTAGAGCAGCAAAGAGAAGAGTACAGGGCGAAGCTAGCGTCTGCCCAAGAAGGCGACGTTGATGTAGAAGACATCAGATCGCAAAAAGTGAAGATGGAAGACAGTCTCCGGGCTGCCCAAGAAGAGATGCAGAAGCAACTTCAAGAACAAAAACAAGCGTTCCACCGTCAACTGAAAGAGCTTGGACACGAACCGCCACCCGAACCCGAGATCACCGGGGACGTCGCAACAGGGCCGAATGAGAAGCAGCTTGAACTAGCCAAAGATGTTGTTCGTCTCTGGCGACAGCGCAAGTACGTCGCCATGGCAGAGACCGTCCTACAGAATGCGGCTACTCTGAAGGAAGCTCAAGTCATGAGCCAGCAGATGGACAAGAACGTTGTGTTCCAATTCTGCATCGTTGACGTCGGCCATAATGTTCCGTCCTCGTACGACCTGGTGCTCAACGGGATTCCGGGAGAAGACGACGACTTTCTCGACAGTACGCCGAAACCCTGCGTTGGCGTTCGCGTGGTGGACTTCAAGAATAGCGTTGTCCATCTCTGGTCGCTTCAAAAGCTACGCTTTCGGGTGCGGATGATGCATCAAGTGCACCAGTACATGGACCGCCCAGAGTATCTGCAGCACTTCAGTCTAGAGAACCCTTTCAACGAGCCATGCATGCCCGAATTTTCGCGCATAGGTGACGTCGACGTTCCGCTGGCGGCCGTCTTTCAATCCCGGGTACAGGACTACCATCTGGATGTGATATCGCCATACACCACAAACGTGGTCGGTATCATTCGACTGGCACTGGAACCTTCGTCCGCAGAAGCCCCTTCAACTACCCTAAAGTTCAACGTTGTGATGCACGACCTCGTAGGCTTCCCAGAACGAGAGGGAAGTCAGGTGCATGCCCAGCTCTTTCTACCTGGCATCTCGGACGAGAGTGGTGCGACCACCACGCAGATGATCGACGACTTTGATGAGGGACCTGTGCGCTTCGAGAGTGTACACAGCATGAGCCTTCCCTATCCGAGCCCGCACACCACCTTTCTGCGAGTCTCCATCTTTGCCAAGGTCACGTCGATGCATCTTGACAAACTGCTAAGTTGGGATGATATGCGAGACTCTGCGCCGAGACCAGAACAAAAGCGGCGCAAAGCACGTCTGCCGGAGTCGGAATTCTACACGGAAGACACACATGACATCTTTTCGCGGATACAGGTCCAGGAGATATCAGAAGATGGCACCTACCAACCGGTCGATGTCGTTCAAAGTAGCGTCATGGACGCCGGCGTATATCAGCTCCATCAAGGCCTCCAACGTCGCGTCGTTGTCAACCTTACACATACATGTGGCGAGACGCTGCAATGGAAGGACGTGACTTCGATGCGAGTCGGACGCATCCGCCTCATCGACGGGTCCGGCAAATCCCTCGGTCTCGATAGCAGTCCCGTGCGGGAAGTTCCGGTGAAGCTCGTCTCCGCACCCGTCGTAAAGTCCAATGCCGACGGTACAACGAACGTAACCTTCATCGGCCAGTGGGACTCCTCTGTGCACAACTCGCTTCTCCTCGACCGTGCAACACCCGACAAGTACCGCGTACAAGCGGCCCTCCACTTCAACGTAACGTCCGCCAAACTCGTCGAGCCCATGATCTTCTCTCTTGAACTATCCCTCCACATACGGTCACGCGCATATATCCGACAAACCTCGCTGTTCAACTTCTCGAGCTTCTTCACGCCTCAGCGCGTCATCCATTCCACGGTTGGCATCTTTAGCCTCGCCATCCGTCCTACAAGTGTAAAACGCGCGACCGATCTGTGGAGGATGAACACAAAGCACGACTACATCAAAGGGGAGGAGAACCTGAGTGGGTGGACACCGCGCGGCGTATCCCTTATTCGAGACTACATCTCTCTACAGAAGCGCAAGCAGCGCATCAGCGAAATAGAGACTGCGCGCTCTGTCCTTTCCTCGCGTGCTCTAACGACCTTCCCTGCTGCCTCCTTTTCTGGGTCTCCCGACGATCGGCAGAAAGAGCTTCTCACGCGAATGATCGATCTTTGGAAAACGAAGAAAGTACCCGCAGAAATTATATTGAACCCTGCAAACCTCGAGCCTCCTGCCAACGGTGCTGCTTTCGCCCCTGGTCCCCCCTCTCCCTCACCAGATCGATCACGGTCGTCTCCGTCGCTTGTCGCAACCGTCCGCTTCGTACCCAAGAACCCGGACCTACTCAAGTCATCTTACCTCCTTACGCCGGACCCTACAAATACAAAATGGATTCGGCGCTTCGTCGAGTTGCGCAAGCCCTATCTGCACATTTACTCGGCGGAAGGCGATGAGCTCAACGCGATCAATTTGACCAATGCGCGGGTCGACCACTCCCCGCAAATCGCTCGATTGCTCACTGGTTCGGGCGCGAGTGGTGCTACTGGCGTGGGCATGGGCGATACCGTGTGGGCCGTGTTCGCGCGCTCGAACACATATATCTTCCGCGCACGCTCCGAACGCGAGAAGATTGAGTGGATCCTCAGGATCGATCAGTCGTACTTTAGCTCTTCGGGGTCGGATACACCGGACTGAACGAGCATGACGACGCAGGTGTATCTTGTATATAATACACGCTTATTTGGGTGGCTAGACTTACGATCGCTTTACACTTGTTTACTTTCTTATGTTCGTCGGGTTGGCTGCGAAGGGGTGGCGGGCCCTTGGCTTTTGGGCACTTTTTGTATTGCTGCAAGTGAATTTGGGATACCCAGAGCGATAGATGCTCGTTTTTGGTGTTTTGTGTTAGATAGGCGGGATGTGAGGTCCTTGGTACTGCTTAATTTGCAATCACGCTGTTCGGAAAGCTCGCCCGTTTTGTTTTGATTCTTTTCGAGTGTATTGTCAGTAGCCCACTACTGGAGTCCTTCTAGTTCGCTACTTCTCACGTACCGCATCTCCCCTGGTCAACTTGGCCCAGTCGTTTCTCATGAAGGGCATCATAAGGCTTGCTAGCAACGCGAACGGTGTATCCCAGATCCCCCATCCTCGCTTTGGGCTTGCTCCAATTGCAGTAGCCCAACAAAACTGAGGTTCGAAGCGTGCATCCATGACTGCAAAGTCACCCTGTTCGATAGCTGCCACAATTTCAGGTGCAATCTTCGACGCGTAGGGAAACTTCCCAGTCTTTTCTAGATCCTTCAGCCCGCCGGTGGTGCCTTCTAGCCGTTTTAGGAGCTCAGGCTTGTTCTTGTGGTTCCTCGCCGTAGACGTTCAACTCACAGTTGTATGCCGTGTACCCAGGAAGCGGTATGAGTGACGCCGAGCTATTTACAAAGATGATGCGCCGGTACTGTGGAGTTGGGGGTTGCGATACTGTCTTATCATCTTCCACACATGACTTGAGTATACTTTGAGCGGGGAGCAGACTCGAGTATGAATTGTTGTTCATGCAACGCATGAAGACCTCGGGTTCGACATCGAGCATGTACCCAAGCTCGTTCGTAGTTCCTCCAGCAACACAGTAGAGAGTGTCAGGAAGCTGGTGTTGCGCCGTTAGAGCGGAGTGAGCCTAGCATTCGGATGAGTGGTTTTTTCATAGCGTGATCGTCGTACTCACATCGGCAATATTGGACATATCTGTCGCAACGGCATTGATGACTTCGTTCTCCGTTTTCCTAGCGGCCAATATAAGGGCGCTGATACTTTCAGGCTCAATAGCCTCGCCCATACCAAGCAGGCTGGCTTTCAGACCCCGAGCAGAGTAACATTCTATTACGGCTGGCAACAACTGAGTTGGAAGGTCGGCATCGCATTTGACTTCGCCTCCGATACTGACACTCTCAAAAGTGCTTTACTGGCTCTCTCGTCGCACTTACGCGTATCATTAAGGGTGTCACATCTTTCCGAATGTAGTCACACAAAAAAAAGCAATTACCACTCGAGAGGCAATACGAGGTTGACTGACTAATCACGCTTCAGCCTTTCTTTTCTGCTGCAGCTTACATCCACTCTCCTCTTAAGTTCACACATTACAGCGCATCCCCATCCGTCAAGGCAATTAGGCGCCGACAAACGCGACAATGGCTGGGGCCGGGATCCTAGGCAATCTCCGATACAACCACATCACTGAGAGCTGGCTCGTTGAGCTCGGCCAGTTCACTGGTGTCTATGAGCTTGCGCAGACGAGAGACCCTTCGTCTACCGTTGCGAAGACGAAATCGGAAGCTCGCACTGCCATCAATAAGACCCTCGCCGAACACGGGCTACCGCACTCACTTCCGGCCGATTTAACCATCACAAGCCAAGAGACTAGCGGCCAGGTCTCCAGGATCCTGAAGTCTATCAAAATGCTCGGGAATCCTGGGCATGTAGCTCTTTTCCTGATAGCGGAGAGCGCGTGTGTTCTACGGTGGGAGCCTGTGCTCAGCAGTGGAGAGCCTCCCAATGTTTCCGAACAACTGCTCCAATTTGCTCGAGAACGACTCGAAGCCATCAGCCGTGAAGCACCGGACGTGGACATAGCGACCGACGCTCTCTGGGACATCTTGCGAAGCTATTCACCGCAGGACCTGACCACACCAAAACTTACCCTCCTTCTCATGGAACTATCAAAGCCCCTAGTCATCCTCGTAGTCTCTGCCGACGCCAAAGACTCGTCTCGTCTACGCGTCGGCGAGGAACGACGCGAGCTATATCAAGCATTGCGGCAAACAAGATTCCGAGACATGTTCGAGATACGCGACATGCCCAGTTGTCGCGTTCGAGATATCACCAGCGCACTGGACGAACATAATCCGGACATCCTCCTCTTCACTGGACACGGAAGTTCCAAGGGTCTCTGCTTCGAGGACGACTCTGGGCGAGTAAGCGTGGTGAGAAAGGCTAGTCTTGCAGCCGTGCTAGGACACCAGAAGAACCTCAAGCTCGTCATTCTCAATGCATGCTACTCGCAGGACCAGGCGCAATGTATAGCCGATTCGATCGGTCATGTGGTTGGAATGGAGGGCGCCATTTTGGACACAGATGCCGTTCAGTTCAGTCGGGAATTCTTCACTGCGCTTGGTCATGGACGGACATTTGAAGCTAGCTTTCAGAGAGCTAGAGATGCGATAGGGCTGAATGCCTCTTCCCAGCTCAGACCGCACTTTCTGAAAGCACAGCCCAGTGGAGTGAGGACTCCGAGCTTGAGTGCCACACCCCTTGCGTCGCCGTCTGCAACTCCAAGACAGGAATCCGATAGTGATGGTTCCGCGCGCTATCTTGCTGCTGGTCTTATTGGGCTTTCTCTGTTGTTTGCTACGATGTTCTGGTTTTGAGGGTGCTGTATTTCAATCCTGCAATCGATTTTAGGGCTCAATCTCCCCTACACCAAAGCAAAATGCATGTTAAAATTGTGAGAAGAGGTACTTCTTAATATGATAGGATCACAGGCCTCGAATTTCTTACTGGTCACCTCGCGTCTATGTTGCACAACGGGGCGGCCTGTGCTCTTTGTGGCTGGCCATGACCGCGACGCGACAGACGCGCCGACATTGCACAAAAAACCAACCAACAACCATGGACCCGCCCTCCGAACATACGCGCGAGGCCTACAGCCTAACCTACGAGTCTGGTGCCTTCGTGCCGATCCCGAAGCGCAAAAGGTCGATACAAAGTGTAGACTCGAACAAGAATAAGCGTTTTGCTCGTGCGGTGGACGAAGATACGCGTGTCAACTCACGTGGAGCCACGAGGACAACCGCGCTTGACGCTGATGGAGTTGCGAAATGCATTCCGAGCCAGACCAACGGAAATCGACATTATGACGAGGAATCGGAACAGTTGTCTTCTCTCGATCTTCCGGATTTCGAGATGAACGCTTCTTGGGGTCGCTACTTGACCAAGCGCTCCCCTTTCAATGCAAATCCCCAGATTCGGGCATATTTGGAGCAGGCTATGGATCCGCATTGCTTCGAGGCCCAACATGCCGGGTTGTACCGTGAGTATCGGGAAGCGTTCGAGTAGGTATTATAGTCGAGAGTTCGTGGGTGGGCTATTCATGGCTGATGAATCAATTTAGACGCTTCTTCAATGCTACACCGCTCTCCTTCCATGCACATGTTAGCGATGTGGGCCCTGCACTCATCGCCAGCGTGATTACGCACTTGGAGCGCTATGCCGAGCCGGCGCTGTCGATGGACGATACGCTTAACGAAGCGCAAAAACAAAGGCCGCAGCTGGCCATGTTCGAGCGCTCATTTGGGACTTATTATGGTCCGTTGGTGAGATACTTTTAGTTTCTCGAAAAGTCTTGCATCCAATTAACGGCTATTTATACTGACCAGAGAAGGCTCACGGCGGCACCGGGATGGTCTGGGGCGAATCCTCCACCATCATCGGCACCCCTTCCATCCTCTCCCTCGACGTCCTTCTCAACCGCGAAATGTTCCTCGCCAAACTCATCCACCTCCGCTCATTGGGCCACATCGCTCTGCTCATCGAAATCGTCCGCCAGCACGACGGCTACATCCTCTCCACTGCACAATGGGAAACCATCTGCTCCTGCTGCGACGAGGTTGGCCTATATGTTGTCGTGGATGAAGCACTCACAGCGATTCGCTGCGGCGCGCCGTTCGCATTCCAGCTACCCCAATATGCGAAGTACCGCCCAAGTTTTGTCCAGGTAGGTAAGGCGGTCGTCAGTGGGGGGTTAGCCGTGTGCTGGGATGGCGTCAGGATGAGTCGGCTGGCCGGAAGTGAAGAGGAGAAGGAGGGGTTAGTGCAGAGGTGGGATGGTCTCCCGAGTTTGATACAGGATCCATTTCTGCTTCTCCGGTCCTGGGGCACCATCATCCTCGCTGAGCAGGAGGGCTGGACAGAACGCGCTGTGCGAATTGGACATCTACTTCGCCGCATCCTCCGCGAGATACATCCAAAAGGCAATCTCGCCATCAGCGGGCTAGCGGCGCTGATATATCTCCCCGCATCACTGGCCAGGAAGATGGATGTCATCGGCGCCGCGGTCACAGAGAAGCATTGTCGCTGGATGCCGTATCTCGACGCAGGTATGGCGGATGAGAGGCAGCTCCGAATTCTCTTCGGACCAAACGGCCGAGAACTGCGACAGCGGATTAGCGAGAAGGATACGCCGGGTACGAGTATGCGGAGGAGGATCTGCATTGTGTGCGCGGAGGCGAGTGCGGAGCGGTTTGAGAAGTGCGAGGGCTGCTGTGGGGTTGTGTGTAATTTCTGCTCGGAGGAGAAGAGTACGCAGAAGTGGGCGAAGAGACATGTGAGTGGGAAGTGTCTGTCGGAGCGGCTGCTAATCTAGGAGACGTTTTGGTGGAAATGGCTTCAGCATACATGGGTTCACTAGTTCCTAGCCCATGAAAACTTCGTTCCTCTTCATAACCTGTAGCGGATGCTGACGAGGTCGTTTGATAACGGGTCACAATCAAAACTTACTAATCGTACCTAGAAGTAGGCGATTTGTATCTCTCAGACGCTGACAGTGACCTAATTGACATCGTGAACAACCACCTGAAAGACACTTCCAACAGGCATCTATGGTGTCGTGGTAAGGTGCTCTGTTGAAGCAGTTGTGCTCACAGTCTACAAGTTGATAGTGCATATCGTGTTGTAGTGACCACAGCATACCACCGCGCACACGGAAATACGCTAGGAAACGCAGCAACGAAAGCGAGAAGGTTGCCTGTGATGCAGAGACGAGAGAAGAGTAGACGAGGATGCTGTGATACAACATTGAGTGGCATTTGTTTAGGTTTCAGCCTCGTCGGCTGATGTCGCTGTAGTACGTGACCTCCAAGAGGCGCAACTGCGATGGTAGTTACAAGATGCATCCAATAGGTAGGACCAGCATGCTGACACTATAGCAGATCATTACAAAAGACTTTGTGCTTCTAGTACTTGCGTAGAGTATGTAGCTTGATCGAATCTCCATGGCTCATCTATTCAAGATCTCTGGGATCTCTGGGATTGTATATTCTATTAGTTGGGCCGTCATTATACCGTGCTTGGGTGTTTTTCGCCAATCATCGTAATGAATACGAACGACGCCTTCCACACATTAATCCACCACCACATCCACAGCACGGAGTCAACGTCCAGACAGAAAATGACCTATAAGTTCTTCATATTATTTTCATGCAACACCAGACACCAGACTTGACAGCAGCGCGCGGAATGAGCTGATACGGTCCAAATGTGTTCGCGTTTCTATTTCTCCATCGAGCGCTCCGATATCACAGACACAATCACATTCTGTCCACCCTCCTTCACAGCATGAACAAGAACATCGGGCCCAAACGGTCCTTCCGTACCATCCAAGTACTCGTTGTATTCGACAAAATCCTCTTTCGTCACGTCCGCACCTAACAGCACATGCAACGCCTGGTCCTGAGCCTGCGCCAGACTCGTAAATGATCCTTGAACAAAGCTGGAACGCTGTGCTCCGGAGCGGTCGGTATCGTACTCGATTACTGTTTGAAGCACGTGGTACAACGGTGTCTGCACGCGCTCTGTGTCGTTGACTTGCAGACGGAGCGAATTAGGGACAGTATCGATCTCGACCTTTAAACGCTCCCCAGAAGGACCTTCTGCGTACACAACGACTCCGTCGCCGTGTTTCCATTCCTTCGTACCGTCTTTGACGTCGTAGACGGAGAAAAACTCGGTCTCGTAGCCTTCCCACGTGAGGATATTTCGGGCCTCGTTCTTTGCGGCCTTGAGATCGGTGAAGGTTGCGGGTAGGACGACGTTAACCTCGAGTTGGCCCGGGTTCTTGGTGTCGAGGTAGGTGCGTTTGACGATATAGAGGTATTCGGCGGCCATTTCGGAGATAGATCAAGTTTCAAGATATTGTATCAGGACGGGGTTTCTTGGGATAAGGATGAGCTTTTGGTCAGATCTCATGGGAATAAAAACTTAGTGGGAGGCTAAGCTTTACTTTCTACTCCAAAATATTCTTTCTTAAGGTGTTCTCCTTTCTGAACATGAGAGCTCACGACATATCAGGTTAGAGCATGATGCCACATCCCATTGATGTAGTCACACCACTTTTAATTGCCGGTTCAAAGAGCCGTTACGTGTACGAATACGCCCACGGAAAGCACGCGACGCATTAGCAAAATTATAAATCGGCACACGTCGCATTCTTCACGTAGTTGGAATTGATGCGGGAGTAGAGCGTGCTCAGCGGTAGTGTGTTTCGACACTGGTGGCAGTCACATGGGTCTTCCGAGGAGATGAAGCCGACCCAAATCTCCGGCTTTTTTCGCGCTAACGTTACTGGCTAATTTTTGACATTGGATAATGATTACTTACCTATTGAAATTCCGATTGACCTTTCGAGCGAGTTCTTATGTTGGTGCTTTGAGCTGCTTCGTCACCAAGAGGCAGGAGAAACGCGATGATGAAGACGATATGGACGAGGAGACCAACGACGACGTCACACCATCGCCATCATCTCTATCACCGCTGATGTTCGCGAAACACGCGAAAAACGTGGGAAAGGCAAGCGATGATGCGGTTTGTAGATGTGGGGTAGCAACATGGGGTTGACGTCTTGCGGGCCAATGAGCTTACACACGAAGCAAGGGTTCACATATACCGAACGGCTTTTCGCGGATCGTACCACCGCGTTCTCTGGCAACGCACGACTAGTTCTTATTAATCTACTTATCGTCCGAAGGCCGAACCTATTCCGATATCAGCCTTGCACAATGATAGTCTAGACTCTCGACTTGAGAAAGATCTAGAACGGCGTGACTGGGTGTGTCAGCCGATGGACTGACAACATCCCACCTCGGCTTAGATACCACAGCCCACGAGGTAGAGACAATTCAAATATAGCGGTCACGGCTGAGAAAAGGTGCACTACAATACCTACGGCCTAGACCAGATTCCATGACTTGTGAATACAACCGCTAAGACCTGCTTGAACACCCCCACAGTACCTTACTTTTGTTAGATGTGCATTCCACACATGCACTGCAGTACGGAGAAATCGCTCGAAGAGCCAGAGCTTGGGCACCTCCTCACCCTTACCGGCAACAAAATCCAATTCGAATCAAGTCGCCCGAAATATGATCTACGCCGACTAGCGATCCTTTGCAACACATTCGACAGGAACATTACATTGTATCAAGAGATGAAAAGCAAACCAAAAGTCGAGGTTGCACGTGCAGATGCTCCTCCAATCTACGATTGTAATGGTCCTGCCTATAACCAATCAGAGAGCTTGGAAGACTGCGACCTATCAAACGACTCCGATGATTCCGTTGAGTCCAGCGACCTCGACACCGACAGCGACGAATCCGATGAGTGGGATAGCACAGAGACTATCGAGGGCGTTCCTGTTGCAGATGAGCGTAGAGTGCGGTGGCTTTCGACATATGGCGGTACGTTTTATCCTGTTATTTTACAGCAGGTATAATAAAAGTAGGCGCTAACTCCGTTATTCTAGATGATGAATTCTTGTATAGTCTCGACGAAGACAAAGATGTCGAGACCGTACTCCATGAGCCAACACAATCACTGGAAGCTATTGAGCGTAGCTTTTCGCAGGCTTGTATTCGCGAGCCTTTCTCAAAGGAAACAGAAAGTGGGGCTTTGCGTGCCGCGAAAGAACCAGAGCATGAAAAAGCAAATCATTTTGTGGACGAAGTGGTTGCAAAAGGACTTCAGACACAGGTACAAATACGAAGCGTAGAAATTAGACCATAGCTACATAGTAGGGTGGTATTGAAGATAAGACGATGTGCTGCTTAGCAAGAGATTATTGAGGCACTAGTTCTATAAGATGCCCTCTCTTAATAGCCCTTTGGTCGGTTGGGTCTAACCTCATGGTTCCCACGGAGGTGCTCAGCAAATATAAGGGCGTTCGTAGACGTGGTAAATGCCATGACGTCGATATTAGGAATGCAAGTGAAGGCGACAAGTATCCGCACGCGACATCTAGAGAGTCTTGAAAGGGGCAACCTCAGCGATCGTCACGAAGGTTGGTTTGGGAGGTACAGTAGAAATTCTGGGTGCTCAAGTAGCCAAGAGCCATCAGGCTAGCCGTCTTTGCGAAGATCGATGATGTCAATCAAGGATTGGTACTGACCTGTTTGACTGAATGCGTGCATCACCTTAAAGCGTTGTGAAGCAAAATCTCAATCCGAACAAGTGAAAATGAAGCATGGCAGAGAGGTGTGAGGGCCGGCGAGTTTTAGTGTAGTTGGATGCCGTCAGGGTATTGAACCTCGTGCGGGAAAGTCTTGGGACACGGATAGCTGCTAGTGCTGATTACCCCTGCGGGACCATCCACTCTCAAAAACGATGGGTTGATCTTTTATGAAGTATAGATCTTTGGGCTCGTTATGGTCACTAGTACCTGTTAAGCAGCTATTGTAGAGAGGCAATGTGACTTGACTATCGGCTTAAAACGGCAGACAATCAGTATCCATGGGTCTAGATCTAGAGACTTAGAATGGATTGATCAAGAGCACTAACTAGAAAAAAGATATTATAAAAGGAAATTGCGACATGTCAGATCTTCGCCTCTTTCTCGAAGCTAAACAAACCCCTCCCCTTCTTCTCGCTATCCAGCCACACCCACCCAGTCCGTCCAACAATCTCAACAGTCCCGCTCGCCATCTGCCGTAATGTTTGCTCATCTCCATGGTTCGCCAGAAACCTCTTCCCATTAATCTTCAAGCGGCCAACGATATGGCCTTTCTCCGGGGAGCCGTCGCGCGCATACGCCACGGTATAAGCCTGCAACAAATTTGTCAACACCAGTCACAACGAGAAGGAGTCAGTAAGCAATGTGACGCACCTCAACAATGGCCTCACCCTGCGGCGCCGTCTCGATCTCCGGCGCAGCAACGTCTGTATGTTCCGACAGCGGATTCTTCTCCGGATACACACCCTCACGCCTCGGCTCTTTAGACAGTATCACCACATACTGATAACTCAACCACCCCCCATTACACAACACAAGTCCGTTCCTCCCCTTCCCCGCTCTAATCTGCCTCGTCATTTCCGTCAACGCATGCATACTATAATTATTGCCTGCGCCGCCGAAACTCGTCAATCCGCCCAACAACGTAAGCTTCTTCTCGCCACTTAGTATCGGTAGACCAAGGTGTTCCGCAGCAAGCTTGGGTACGATCGGGAAACACGAGTAGAAATCGTAGAGGTCAATGTCGTCTTTAGCGATACCGGTAATGTCGAAAGTGGTGTCGAGGGAGCGCGATATACTGGGTGAGGTGTAGAAATTCGGCCGGTTCCAGAAATGTTCTGAGTCGGCGGTGCCGGCGCCACCGAGGGGGTATATCCATTTTGATTCTGGGATGCCGAGGGTACGGGCAAGGGATGTGGATGTTAGGATACAGGCTGCGGCTAGGTTGACTGTGTTGAAGGCGTTCATTAGGAGAGGGTCTGTACCCTGATCAGTACAGTTATCGCATTTCGGAGGTTTGCGGTGGACATACAGGGAAATCCAATCATCCTGTTCTTCTTCCCCACAGTCCCAATAACTTTTTCATCATCATACTTTCCATGATTCCAAGCGTACGACTGCGTTTCAGCGACCTTTGAGAATTCCGCATACAGCTTAGCGCTTTCTTCGTGGTTTGACTTGATGCTTTGACCGCGGTGCGCGCGGAAGGCATTTTCGTAGAGTGGGTAGATGTGGATGGGCGCTCCTAGGTCGTGAATTCCGCCAAGATCTATGAGAATGTGAGTTTGCTGTCTACAGAGACATGATCAAGAGTGAGGGAGGCTTACTAGTCCCGTAGTCCTGGCCAGTAGGCGAAAATACGGCGTCCACAGCTTCCGAGGGAGCCGTCCAGCCCGGTGGCGGAAGCTTCTTCGCGGCCGCGCAGGCAGTCACTACATGGGATCAGTATTTGAGCGACCACGGGTAGTTGGGAAGAATTGACGACGAGATTGTGGAAACGTTCGAAGTTGATATTATATCGTACTTACAAGAAGCCAATGCCTCCCCTCCACACACGACCGCCACCCCAACCTCCCCCTTGGCTATTTTCCTCGCCGCATCATCCAGTAATTTCCCCGGTTTATCTCCACCATGCTCCGAATAAAACTTTCTCTTCAAGTTCGCATCCACGCCCAACTTTTCCGCCAATAGCCCCGGTAAGTCAGCATACGGCCACGTCCACGTGCGCACCACATCAATGGCGTCAATAGCTCCTTGCAGCTGAGATGGGTCCGAGGCGCTGGCGTCTTGTATGGCAGCAAGGATGGCTTGGTGGATTAGTGTTGCAGGTTCGTGCGCATCAGTGAGGGCGGTCGAACGGTTCTTGATGTCGGCCACGCCGATTATTATTGGAGTTTCGGAGTTGCGAGACATGGCTGGAGGAAATGTATGATGGGGGATAGGCTGAGTTTATGATGGAGAATAAACTAGAGACATAACAATGTTCATATGTGGTCGATTCGTGACGGACGTGATTGTTTGAGGAGGTGCTGTTTTGCCGAGGTACGTGGAAGAAGGCTTTCATTAGCGTGCTACAATTTTCGCGCACACCTTTAGCTAGTCTACACAGTATCTTCGACGTCGGCGAACCGCATACCAAAGCTCGTGAACTGAGCCCAATCGGACCGCTAAGTATGTTCATGTCTGCATAAATATCGTGACGAATTGTGACAAAAAGAAACCGCTACTTTAGGCCCATCCTCTATCGTACAAATCGACCCAGATGCCTCGCTGGGAGTCAGGAAATATAGATGCGGACTCCATGACATGCTCTCGTACATGCAATACAATGACTATGCAACCCCGTCAATGCAGCAAAGCCCGCAATACTCCTACCTTCTCATATATGCGTACCCTAGGCTCTACATCATCCTGGACCCAAATGGCCGCAACGCCGGTAAACGCCTACGCTAGTGACATATGCTAATGAGACAAACGATGAACATAGATAAGAGACCGCGAGGAATAGTAGTAAAAAACGAACATAGAAAAGAAAAATTGAGAAATACAAACAAGTGAACGACAAGTTCGAGAAAACGAAAACAAAAACGATAAAGAGAAAGGGAAAGGCGCCTAAGACTACGTCGAAGGTTCCTGGTTACCTTGCACAATCGTCACGCCTGGGGTACTCGTATCCCAAGTCCCCAGATCCCCACTTTCCCTCTTCCGACTCCTAAGCGAGTTCGTCCGACTCAGGCTCGGGCTAGTTCCCGCCAGCGGACTGTTCGGATAAAGCGCTTTGATAGCCGCACTACGACTCTCGCACATATATCTACTGTTCGAAGACCTCTCACTTCGTTCGGTCTTATCGGTACGTTGACTAGCTTGGTCGGAGGAGCGCGTGCCGAGCGAGTACCCACTTGTGCGACGCGCTGTCTCGGGGACCTCTTTGGTATTGTACTGGAGCTCTTCGTCTGATGTACGAACTCGGGCGGAGCGACGCGAGGACGCCGATGGGTTACGGCTGCGGTGGGATGAGAGTGCGTCGATTTCATCGATGGCGGCAAAGAGTGGGGAGATGGGACGGGATGGTGTGTGTGCGCGTGACTGAGGGGGTGTAGGCAGGTTTTGGCTGGAGCCGCCACGGAGAGAAGGCTCGGGGTTGAATGGTGGGATTATGGCGCTTTCGGTTGGGCCTGGTAGTCGAGAAGTTTCTTCAATTTCCGCTGATGTTAGAGGAGGAGCAGAAGGCGCGACACTCTCTGTTGGCGCTGGTGGAGCTGGAAGGGCGGAGAGAGCGACACTTTCAGTCGGAACTGGTAGAGGAGGGATCGCGGAAGCGTTAGAAGCGTCGGATAAAGGCGCAACGACGCTCTCCGGTAGCGGCCCAGGCGAAACTACACGTGAAGTGCTGAAGTCGATAGGACCTGGAAGTGGACGTGTATATTTAACCTGAGGTTGTTCCGATGGAGGAAGCATTGGTAAAGATGCAGATTCGGAAGGGGCTATTGATCGTGGAGGTGGCGGTGGTGGTGGTGGGATGGACGGCCGGACGGAGCGGGTTGAGTGGGCGGAAGCGGCCGAACCCTTTGAACGAATAGACGCACTCTTAGGCGGCACGGGTGGCGGCGACTTAGATCGCACAGATATATTATCGGGGGCGCTCATAGTAGGAGATCTGGATCGAATGGAAGCTTTGTCGACAGTCTCGGTCATTTCGGGCGCGAGTGACTTGGACCCGACTGCAGCTTTCTCGACTTCGGCGTCTACAACTGGCTCAGGTGGAGGGTGTATCGACCGAACGGAAGCCTTCTCCACGTCAGGGGTAGGCGGCGGTGGGTTTCTAGGCGAGGGCACGAGCGGCGGCGGAAAGTCAGCAGCAGTCGGAGAGACAGAGGTAGCTGGAGGCAAACCGGCTGCTTGAAGTTCCTCCGCTCTCTGCGAAACCGGCTCCGCATCATCGTATAAAGCCAACCCATGATGATAAACACAGCCCTCATCAGGTGTTACTTCGTCCGAAGTTCGTAGGTTCTCGTGTTTGGGTTCGCGGTAGATGACCGGGAAAAGGCGAAGAAGAAGTTTAGGTTTGTCATCGGACGGCGGCGCAGTGCCAGCGAGCGAGGCGATGGGCGTACCTTCGGACCTGTGGGAGGGCCAGTATTCAGGACCTGTGTACTCGTGTTCTTCGTCGTTTACGGATGGCATGATGGCGGTTATCATTTCGCGCTCGAGGCGGGCAAAGCGCCATGTTTCGGCCGCAAGCTTCACGATGCGCTTCACTGCGATCTTGATCCCTTCCTCCTCTTTAGGGTCAGCGAAATGCTTGATCGTGTTGACGATCTCTTCTACGACGGTGCCGGCTGCTGTGTTGATGCGCTGCTTGGCGCCGCTGCTCGTGAAAGCTGCAAGGAGAGTCTGTTGGCGCCAGATGGCTTCCTTGCGGGTGCTCTTGTCACGGATGTGGTTGCTCATAGAGAGGAAGAGCGAGTCTGCTTTGTCATATCGACGACCGAGACTGAAGAGGAATGGACCGAATACACGGTATGTCACGAGCTTCGAGACTGTGTGGGCGACGTACGCGGCGCGGAGTTGCCTGTGTTGCAAGGTCAAAAACGCCAACAAATTAGGACTGAACGTACCTTGAGGAGGACGTCTCTCCCAAAAATGAGGGTATTGCAGACGGGATCTGAGCTAGATCTTCGGGTGGGGGAGCAACTGGGAGATGCACAAAATGGGTCGCAGCAAGATCCAAAATTTGCTTTTGTAGTTGCGAGAAGGAGACCAAACTAGGCACAGCAGTCAGCGGAATTCAATGGCGGAGCAGTGTGCAAAGAAGGAAACCATTTGCATTAATGCGAACAATTACTAAGAACCCAGAAAGATCCTCTCTATGATATTGTAATGAACCGAACCTTTTCTAGAATGAGCACACCAAGGCAGACTTACTAATACGTGTCTCCCTTGCTCTTGATCTCCGCAATATCACCATAACACTCCATCAGCTTCTCTAGTCTCGACTTCTCCGCGTCCAAATTGCTTGCGACAGTTTTGATGATCTGCTTCTCCTTCTCATTCTCCGCCCTGAGACCATTGTATTGTTTCTGGAGCTCCTCCTTGTCTTTCCTTAGTTGCTCTGCGAGAGACTTGTGCTCGTTTGCTATGCGATTTGCTTCAGCGTGCAAGTCAATCCATGCCTTGTCTGATTCGTCTTTGATCTTCTTGTGCTGACCCTCCAGGAGAGCACGCTGCTCTTCCCAGCTTTTCCGCAGACTTTCTATGTCTTCCCGGTGGGCCTGGACGAGCGTCCCCCGTTCTTTTGACCAAACCTCCATGGTTTCCCGCTCGCGTTTGAGTGCATGCTCACAGTCGAGCTGAGCGGCGCCCAGCTTCGTCTCGAGCTCTTTGCGCATCGTGTCGAAGTATGCCTCTCGCTCGCGCTGCTGCCGTTGATACTCAGATCTCAACTCATCCTTCTCCTTCACGAACGCAGCAGAGGTCTCCTGCTGAATATGTTCGGCGGCAACATCAGCCTCTTTGAGTTTCTTATCAAATTGTACGGCAAGAGCGATCTTCTCCGCGTCGTTTCTGGTGGTAGAGGTTGACTTCCACTCTTCAAAGTCGGCTCGAGTTTTTGCCATCTCTTCGACCGAAGTCCTTTGCAGGGTGGCATGCGCCGCCTCCAAGTCCTTGTACTTTGAGTCCAGAGAATCAAATGCGGCACGCAAGTCGCCTTCGAGCCGCCCCGCCTCCTCTTTGAAGGAATGAGTGTCAGCGAGCTGCTCCCTGAGCTCTTTAACTTGTTCCTCCATGTTTCCAATCTCTAGACGTAGCCTGCCAGCGTCTTTCGAGTGCTTGCTCTCCATATTACCCAACTTTTCTCGTAGTGTTATGATCTCATCATCCTTGATGCGCAGCTTTTCTTGTTGCTCGGAATCTGCACGGCGAAGCAGTTCTTCTCGGACACCCAGCTGGCCATGTGTTTCCTTGTACTTGGCTAACAGAACATGGAGATCGGGAATGGCCTGCGCTATGCGAGAAAAGACATCACCAGAGTCGTCTTCAATTGCAGACCCATTCTCGATAGCAGGCGGGCCAAATTCTCTCGAGCCCATCGAATCATGTCGCTGCGGGGGGCTTTGAGTTCCGTACGGGGCATAATTAGGTGCATGCCCCCAGCTTTCCTGATATGCGAGTGGTGAAGAGGAATGAGAGGCGTGAGATGGAGGACCGTACGGAGAATGATTGGGATATCCACCTGATTGGCTCATGTTGTGATTGTGATTTTGACCGTGGTAGTAAGGCGGAGCAGCTGGAGGATAATATCTGGGATGATGATACTGCGGTGGGGGTGGTGGAGGTGGCGCAGGATTGGGGTAGTGTTCTGCAGGCACTCGAGACGCGAACAGAGCTCGCGATTGCTGTGGCGGAGGGTACGTCGAACCTCTCGACGAATCACGCGAGAGCGCTTCGCCTCTCAGTCTGGGCTGAATGAAGGCCTCGTCGTCGGTATCGTCGTCAAATGCTGGCGCGTGGCGGGGACGAGCTCTCGTAACTGGAGGCGAGGGCGCTGGGGGTCTACTTTCCTCGATAACTTGTTTGACAGCTCCAGGCTTGGGCGGAGACGCTACTGGTGCTGGGGGTCGCTCTGTCGCGACCGATCGCGGGGAGTGAGGAGCTTCAACGGAACGTGGAGGGCTTGGTGCGGCTTCGGGAGCAGGTGGGAGCGGTGCTGCTGTCACTGGTGGTGGAAACGTTTGTACTGCGGCATTTGCTGCAGGACTAGGGGCAGGTGCAAGATCGGCCAACGCAGGTGATGGGGATGCCGGCTTCGGAATGAGTGGACTCTTCGCTGCAACAGGCGCAGGATTTGGCTCGACAGTTGACTCGGACGTTGGGTCTGGTTTCGATTCGTGCGCGACGACTTCGGCTACTGCTTTGGTGTCTCTCGTGTCCTTCTTTTTCGTTTTCTTACTCTCTGTCGGAGTGAAATTTTCGGTTGCTGGGAAGGGCTCGCTCTCAGTTTTAGCGAATGCCTCTGTAGCTGACTTCGGTGGAGCGACCGCCTCCTCGACGGTTGGTAACACTTCCGGATCTGTTACACGATTCGATTCGATAGCCTCCGAAGTCTTCTCTTCTATCGGAGCTTCGGTTGGATCTTCTCGACTTTTGACGGTATCCCAGGATTCGAAGATCGTTTTCTCATCCTTTTTGGTAAGTTGCTGAGGCTTCAATGGTTCGACGACAGTTGTTGTCGCTGGTGTCGCTGATATATCCTTGGTGACTTGCTCCGGCGCGTATTCGGATACAGATTCAGGTACTACAGTGCGTTCCAATACGAGCTCCGGTATCTGTTTCTTTGGGGCTTCCGCTGCGCTCTTTGGTGCTGCCTCGACTTTTTCGTCTTCCTTTGAAACGCTAGATTCCCCTTCTTTCTGCTCAGAGGCAAGAGTGTTCTCGACCACGGGTTCTTGTGTAATATCTGGGATTGATCCGTCGACAAGTGTCTCGTTAGCCTTCGCTGCAGTAGGCGCAGCCAATGAGAGTGCCGGATTGTCCTGGGTCGGTTCGATGGGATCTGTCGCCGGGGACAGAGGTAGTGACGCAGGAACAGCAGGAACATCCTCCTCAGGCGCTGCTTTTGGGCTCGCCGGTGGAGACGTCCAGTCTGGCTGCTTCGGTTTCTTGGTCTTCTTCTTAGCCATGATGACTGTGATACGGCGTGTTTATAGCAGAATGGAAGGGACTGCACGCTCGAGGATAATGTTTGCCTCGCACGAAGAACCGGCGAGGGTACAAGGACGAGGCAAGAGGTTTGCTCGCGTGGCACGTCAACGGGAAAACATGTAAAAGGCGCGCAAACAGCGACATTGGAGCTATATACGGAGTGCGTGCAGAAGGATCGAGAGCCGTGCATGCATAGCGAGGACACGAATTGGAAACGCCTATGCGTCCAATGGGGCGGCGCCAGCGAGTGAGTCGACGCATATCAGAGTTAGCAGACTAATCTATGCGCCGAATTGAAACGCTCCAGGCTTCCAGCTACAGCCGAGTGCGCACGTGGAGATATTGGAGCTGCGGCACTGCGCTTCACTCTCGAACATTCGAGCCACGATGACACGGAAATCTGGAGAGCGGGACGGCTATGGCTATAAGGAGAAGGTAGAGAGACTGGCGATGACTGGAGCAGGGACACAAAGTCACCAACCGTTGGGCGCAACATTGCATGTTAGCATTCGATATCGGGCGGCCATGCAGTCGTGCTTGGTGCGCATGCGTGGAGGGTTTCGGTTGGTCGCGCGTGCATGAGACGGAAGGCTCCCCGGCAGCCGCACGGTCGAGCAGGCCTCCAGTGCAGGCAACAGCGAGGAGCCGAGATGATGACGGGCGGAGCCACAAGGTGCGATGTCGTCTGGAGTGTAGCGGTGAGGTGGACAACATGCAGGGGCCCGAACGAGCTAGCGGCAAGCACTCGAGTGCTGAGCACCGACCGGAGTCGGTCACGTGATCACGTCATGGCTCGCGGCGCGTCAACGCGGGACCACCTTTCTCCGGCGCGCGACGACGCACCCACGGCAACCTCACTCGACTCTGTGCCCCGGCACCGGCAGCCCGTACCACGCTCGCAGATACGACTGGCCGCGGGTTGAGAATGACCCTTTGCCTCGGCGATCCGGCACAGTTGAGGCGGCATGGTCCCGCCGCGGGCATCACGGAAGAAGCCCATCGTGGTGTCGTCCGATAGCGAGAGCGAGAGCGACGATGACGCCGGACAGCGCTCGCCGCCCCCGAAGCGTCCGAAGAGGGGCACGCTGCTGAGTGTCGCGAAGACGGGTGCGCAGACGCGTCGCGCTTCTTCGTCGAAGCCATCGAAGCCATCCTCACCTGCTGCGAAAAAGTCGCCCGCAAAATCGCCTGGGAAGCCGAAGCCCATCTATAAACCCATCACTTCTTTTTTCAGCAAGGGGCCACTGCCCCAGACGGCCCAGCCTACTCCGAGTCCTGAGAAGTCTACACCGAGCACACTGCTGGAACCCCTGGACGAGATCCTTGATTCGTCCGACGATGCTCGTCCACACAAGCGGCCGCTTGCTCTTCCCGCGCGGAAAGGACAGACAGCACCTGCGGTTGACAAGGAGGACGCACCCAAGGGCAGTCAGAAGTTTTTCCTGGCTGCCAGTGGAGTCCGCTCAACGACCCCTCTATCGCAACCGGCCGCACCAGCAGTCGAGGACACAGACCGGCGGCCATGGAACGAGAAGTATGGACCGAGTTCGCTCGACGAGTTGGCAGTACACAAGAAGAAGGTCACGGACGTGCGCGCCTGGCTTTCGGGGGTCCTGAGCGGCAAAGAGCGCAAGAGATTGCTGCTGCTCAAAGGGCCTGCTGGCAGCGGTAAAACTACGACCATATCTCTTCTCTCAAAGGACCTTGGTGTTCATATTCATGAATGGAAGAATCCAACGAGCTCGATCCCGTCCTCTGGCGGATACATGTCTGCCACTGCGCAGTTCGAGGACTTTGTCGGCCGCGCTGGCGCATTCGGTAGCCTCGCATTCGCGGAACCAGCACAGCCGCGGCCGCAATCGACACCTTCGGCTTCGTCTTTCAGAGAGAAGCAGCTGATCTTGGTAGAAGAGTTTCCTAATACATTTACGCGTACAGCGTCTGTTGTACAATCCTTTCGATCTTCTGTTCTCAATTACCTTGCGGCGAGTACGCCGTCAGCTACTTCCTTCTTTTCCAGCAAGACCGACTCTGAGCAGACCGTCACTCCCATCGTCATGATCATCTCCGAAACGCTGCTCACCACAAACACTGCCGCGGCCGATAGCTTCACTGCTCATCGGTTGCTGGGACCAGAGATCCTCTCTCACCCCGGCGTGACCACTATCGACTTCAATCCGATCGCACCGACCTTCATGACGAAAGCACTGGACCTCATGGTGCTGAAAGAAGCACGTAAGTCGGGCCGGCGGAAGACGCTGGGACCGCTAGTGATACAGCGGCTTACGGAGCTGGGCGACATTCGAAGTGCTGCTTCTTCTCTTGAGTTCATGTGCCTTAGAGGAGATGAGACAGATGGTTGGGGCGCCAAGGTCAACTTCACAAAGAAGAAGGGACCCAAGGACACACCTTTGACCAAGATGGAAAAAGAGTCGCTGGAAATGGTCACCCAGCGAGAAAGCACGCTCGGCATCTTCCATGCCGTAGGCCGTGTTGTGTATAACAAGCGATCTCCCGAAGATCCAGAGAGACCAATCCCACAGCCACCACATTGGTTCCCCGATCGTCGAAGGCCAAAAGTTTCTGAAGTCGATATTGACGCCCTCATTGATGAGATCGGAACGGACACGCTGACGTTCATTGCCGCCCTGCACGAGAACTACGTCCTCTCGTGCGATGCAGGAGACGGCGAAGAAACATTAGACTGCGTTAACGGCGCCATAGATGCCCTCTCCGATGCAGACCTGCTGTCGCCAGATCGTTTTGGTACATCAAGGCTCGGCAGACTCCAAGGAACGGGCGCGGACAATCTACGGCAAGACGAAATGTGCTTCCAGACCAGTGTACGTGGACTACTATACAATCTTCCCCATCCTGTTAGACGCATAGCCCCTCCACCTGGAGTAATGGGTACGAAAGCGAAAGGGACAGGCACTGGAACTGGGGGTGGAGGTGGAGGTGGAGGTGGAGCCGCGCCATCGAAAGGCAGCGCCTTCGCCATGTATTTCCCAGCATCGCTACGGATATGGCGACAACAGGACGAGATCTCCAGTATGTTGGAAATGTGGGTCACACGCGCTCAGCGAGGCGAGCTCTTCACTCCCGTAGGTGGGACTGCGAAGTCTACGTCGACAGTGGCAGGTGGTGTCGATACATGGAGGAAATCCACCCCCTTCTCCGCGCCTTCGCAATCCCTACCGTCACCATCCGAAGACGACAGCCCGGCGCCCATCCTCGTTGGCAGCGGCGGCTCCGCCCGCACCGAAATGCTGCTCGAGCGCCTCCCCTACCTCTCTATAATTCTGCGCAAGTCGTCCACGGCACCGCCCAGCACCGCATCCACCATCCGCGAGATTCGCAAAATCACTTCCTTCACTGGTGCCGGGCGCTCGACGTCCACCGAAGAAGACGATCAGGATGAGAATGAGCACGAGCTTTCGGGTGAAGTGGAACAGTGGGCGACCGATGTACCGGATGCGACGCCGAAGAAGAAGAGGAGGGCTAGGATTGAGGTGAAGGAGGAGTTGGAGAGCGCCATACCGAGTGCGTTGGCGGATGGAGAGGGGAGGGGGAATGTGCTTAGCGATGATGATATTGAGGACTAGGGTGTACAGTATGGGGTTGAAGGCGAAAAGCCGAATGATGGTGTATATGGTGCCATACATACTTATGTTGGAGATGCTTGTCGGAGTGTTGGTGTACCATGGTGGTGGATATCTAGTATAGCATTGCTACAACAAGGAAATTTAGAAACATTAATGCCAACACAGATGTCAAAATATACTTATACTCGTACGCCTTTCCGCCGTCCACTGCGTAGTCCAGACGTGACACCCAGACCGTCGATTGTGCTATTTCCAGAAACGTCAAGGGGGCCCAGTCAATGCAAGCCATCCCCTATAAGAACCTACAAGAACCTAACCTATAAGAACCTATAACAAGACCTTTTGAAAACTACACGTCCGCCAAAAGACACGACACACTCATCCATTCAAGCGACACGAAGAAAAACAAAACTCTCGACGTGAATCTGTATCAGAGATTGTCTACGAATAATCTATGCCCGACCACACAAACTACGGCGCAACCCCGACTAGGGATCTCGCAAACATCTCAGCGCCGGATCTACCTCTCCTACGAATGGAGATAGTTGTTGGACCCAAACCGATACTCGGACATGCGGTCCTTTCGGCGAGCCTCGCCGTCAACACGTTTGGCGGCTCTGATGTTCCGTTCGGTGAAAGTGCCCTCATCCTCCTTTCTCACGCCGCGAAAGACACGCTGCTGCAACATGTAATGTTGCGCCTCGGCCTCGGTCTAAGAGAAAGCGGAAATCAGCGAAGGGGAGATAAAGTTCAGAAAGCGGCAAACCAAGATGGCAGTCTTTCGCCCCTTGTCCTCCGCCACTCCAGCTGTACGATCGGCTTCATCGTTGGCGTCCAAGATCTCTCGGATCTACACGCGCAAATAACGCCATTAGCAATGATAAAGAGAGAAATATGGCAAGACGCTTCAAACCACGTCTTCCATCTCGTCCTCTTCATCGGCCGACTCGTCATCGGCATCGGGCGCCAGTTCCGCCATGGCAGAGGCATAGTTGCCTGATCGAGCCCAATTGCTTGCGAAAGGACCACTCTTGACGAGGATTGCAATTTCGGTCAGGACCTCTTTGAGATAGGCCTCGGGCTGGCGAGTTTCTTGCTTGAGTGTCTTCATCGGCCAGTACTGGTACCTGTCGAAGCACTTGTGCAGCAGGTCGATGAGCTCGTTCTTCGGGATACGGGCAGCCTTGTTGAGCTGTGACTTGCGCTTTGAGGCGGGTCGGATAAAGGAGTCGAAGCGGCCCTGCGCATTACCCATCTCGTTGAGCTCGTTGATGTGGTCGACAATGTTGGTGTGCAGGTTGGAGCCCTGAATGGCTTGCTTGTGTCGAGCCGCGTCGAAGGTGATGAATTCGCGTGTGCTAAGAGGCTGGGCGAGATACTGGCGGGTTGCGGTGCCGACGAGGGATGTCTGCTTGGGGATGGCCTTCTTGTATTTGGTGCGCTTGTAGACGCGCGCCTTGGGGTCCTGAACACCGCTGTAGCCGCCGTAGCCTGGATTGCCATATCGGTTCTGACCGAGGCCGCTGTGCTTGTATCCGGGAAGGTCCTTCTCGGTGAAGATGTAGGTGTTCTTGAGCATGTCACCCTTTATTGACTGCGGCTCGAGCTCGAAGGCGGTCGGCAGCTGCGACTTCTGCTTCCACCGCTCGTCGAAGAACATGCGCATAGGCTGTGTCTTGCTAATGCCATCCTTTTCGCTCGGATCGGGGAAGGCCAGCACGTCGCCGAGCACGATCTGGTCGTCGTCGTTGCCTTCGGCGAGCTCATCCCAGTTGGAAATCTTGTCGTAGAGCCAGTCGGGGATGCGGGTGAGCCACAGATCACGCTCGGCTCCTTTTATGGGCAGCTGAAGCTCACCCGTATCCTCGTAGAAGTCATCGTCCATGTAGCCGCTGCCCGACGGCGTGATGGTGTCGTGGTCCGCTTTGACATCGGGGTCGGGCTTGAAGCCGTTCATGGCGGCGGTTGTGGAAATAACGCGGTGGGGTATTATGTGCTGTTATATGTGGTGTCTTATATCCAGGTAAAAACGGGTGTGGTGTGGTATAAGGTAGCACTGGGTGATGAGGTAGAGGCGGAGGTGATAAAGAAGAGCCGCACGGGAACCTGGGACCTGGAGCTCATGCATTAGCGCGCCAAGCCGAACTGTTTATCGATATCAACGAGGGCAACCGCAACCGCGTCACTCTCGAACATCCAACCATGGTGAAAGTGCTCTCTTGAACCGGCCATACATCTTCCGAGCACCCGGCAGCCTAGATCGTTTCTGAACAGACGCTCGCCTCAGACGTCACTCCATTGGCTGCGCGAGCGAATTCGCCGAACGCGCCCACCTGCTGCCTGAAGCTCCCCCGCCTTGCCCGCGGCGAAACCACAGCTGGTCCGCCACGGCCTCTTCAATACCCACCACCCACAATGCCTTCTCCAGAAGTCACGTCTGCGCTTCAAGCTATTGAAGCCGCCTCTAACAACGACAAGCCCTCCCGTTATAACTCGCTTCTTCAACAAATCACCGCTTCGTCGCAGAACCTCGCCGCAGACCTCAATGCCTACGCAACAACATTACTCGACGACAGCCTCGGTGTCGTCGTCCTTCGACCCCTGCTCGCCAACTTCGTCGACCAATTCCGCAAAATCAAGGACCCAGACGTCAAGATCGATGTAGGCGAAAAGGTCATTGAGCTGCTGCAGAGCAAAGGCGTGGGGCAATATGAAGAGCAGGACACGCTGGTCAAGGAGATCCTATCAGATTCGTACGAGGAGAATGAGGACTATAGAAAGTCGGCCCAGATACTAGGGTCCATCAATCTGGAGTCGACCCAGAAGTCGTTGACAAGTGACGACAAGGCGAAGGTGTGGATCCGGATAGTGCGATGCTACCTAGAGGAGGATGACCCAACGAGCGCGTTCACGCATCTGAACAAGGTCAAGAACGTCATCTACAGCGTGCAGGACAAGCAGACGCGCTTGATGTTCCAGCTTAGCCAGGCCCGCATATACGATTCACAGCGAAGCTTCCTGGACGCGGCACAAGCATACTACACGATGAGTCTGGAGAGCATGGTCGATGAGGAGGAGCGGGTGCAGGCTCTCGGCGCGGCCATCATATGTGCTGTGCTCGCACCTGCTGGTCCCCTGCGGTCCAAGATGCTGGCGAAGCTGTACAAAGACGATCGGGCAAGCGGGGTCGAAGACTTTCCCATCTTGGAGAAGATGTTCCTGGACCGTCTGCTGTCACCAGCTGAGATCAAGGCTTTTGCCGAGAAGCTGCAGCCCCATCACCTCGCGAAGACAGCCGATGGCTCGACGGTGCTCGACCAAGCCGTACTGCAGCACAATTTAGTCGGCGCGTCCAAGCTCTACAACAACATCGGGTTCGACCAGCTGGGCGAACTTCTGGGTACCGACGCTGAAAAAGCCGAGGACTACGCGGCGAAGATGTTGGAGCAGGGCCGTCTAGCTGGATACATTGATCAGATCGACCGACTCATCTTCTTCGAGGGTGTGGGCAGCGGCGAGCGCAAGACGGGTCACACGGAGCGCATCGTTGGCAAGGAGCTCCGCAAGTGGGATACGAATGTCCAGGGTCTAGCAGAGGAAGTGGAGAAGGCAACAACGATGATCCAAACCCAGTATCCGGTGAGCCTCACGTTTGTGTACTTCTTGACGCAAGCTAACGTTGTTCAGGAGTTCTATGCCTCTCAAATGGTGCATTGAAGCCCTCTTCGCAACGAAGAATACATTCATGAGCAGCACGGGTCACCACAAGACCCACCGTCCTACTCTGAGCAGGACGAGAGTTGATGCGATCAGCGACCATACCTGATCAGGGACGGCTGTATAGGCACTATGCCAGGGTCGGACGTGCATTTAAAGCATCAGCGCAGCGATACCCATTGCACATCTAAAGATCACGTAGAGAAATGACATGCATCATGCTCGGGCTTCGATAGCCACTCTTCCGTGTTGTTCCACCTGCCGAATCAGGCATGTATTCGACGGGTCAGATCTTTCTACAGTATTGTACACTCTGATTATGATACAAGAAGGCTGTGAAAAGCCGTCCTAAGGTGACCTGAGTCTGTACCACTTTATTGCTTCTTCAACGCCGTCTCATATTCTTCCAAACTCCTCACCTCCACCTCGCTAATCTTCAGCACCGTGTACTTGTGCTTGCTCTGCACATGCCTCGTGTGTCGCTGCCTCCTCTTTGTCTTGCGCATGATGCGCATCGGCTCGCTCTCGACGCCAACCACGCGCGCTCGACATGTGTACATTCTCTCGTCCAAATAAAACACCTGCTTTCCGTGATCCCGCGTGCCTTTCACCAACTCCGGTGCTTTCAACGTGTAATCTCGCGATCCGATGTGCGTGGCGCGGTTCAAGCGTAGAACATCCCCAGGCTTAACATCCGGCATCAAGAACGGAAGGCGTAACGTATCACCCGCGGTGAGGAGGTACGGACGTCCGTGTATGTGGATGCTTAGGTAGTGCGCGGGTTGGGTGTGGAGAAGCGGGAGTAGTTCGCGGATTGAGGGGGTGAGGTGTTGGGCGACGACATCTTCTCGCGCATTTGCGGTTGGCTTGGAGTCGACGGGTGTGAGTGTTGCTCGTGGTCTTGAGGGCGGGGTTTCGAGTTTCTGCTTGAGTTCGGAGGAGATGTGCTGTCCGGATTGGATGAGCGGGTCGGGCACGTTGCCGGCTTCGAGGGTGTGCGAGACGGTGGTTATGTGGGCGCGGAAGGGGAGGATGAACGTTTGTGGGAGTGTTGAGGGGGCTTCGAGGAGCGAGCGGCGAGCTGTGCGGGCGAGGAAGGCCATGGTGGATGGTGCAATGCGTGGGTTCCTTCTCGTCGATGATTCCGCTGGAGATGCGATGAAGTTTGGCAGGTGCAATGGGGTTAGCGCGCAAGCTCGGACCTGCGAAATCGCGAAATCTTGGCGAGGACGAATTTCTATATCGCCGCCAACCTCTCCACATCTTTCGGAGCAACCCTCGACACACCAACGAGGAAAACCGCCAACATGCCTCAAAATGAGTACATGGAACGCTTCCGTAAGCAGCATGGCAAGCGGTATGTCTCTCTTTTCCTGCATACGAATCCCCCCACCTAACACACTCGCAGTCTCGATCACGACGAGCGCAAGCGCAAGCGCGCAGCCCGTGAGGGCCATGCTGCCTCCTACAAGGCGCAGAACTTCCGCGGCCTCCGCGCAAAGCTGTACGCCGAGAAGCGCCGGAAAGAAAAGATCCAGATGAAGAAGCAAATCCGCGCGCACGAAGAACGCAACGTCAAGACGTCCGAACCCGCCGAGCCGTCGACCGAGGCCCTCCCGCAGTACTTGCTCGACAGGAGCAACGAGAAGAACGCGAAGGCCTTGTCGAGTGCGATTAAGCAGAAGCGGAATGAGAAGGCTGCGCGGTTCAGTGTGCCGTTGCCCAAGGTCAAGGGTATCAGCGAGGAGGAGATGTTCTCCGTTATTAAGACGGGAGCGAAGACGAAGAAGAAGAGCTGGAAGCGTATGATTACCAAGCCGACGTTTGTCGGCCCGGGGTTCACGAGGCGGCCTGTCAAGTACGAGCGCTTCATCAGGCCTATGGGTCTGCGGTACAAGAAGGCGAACGTTACGCATCCAGAATTGGCTGTTACGGTGCAACTTCCGATCATCTCGGTCAAGAAGAACCCGCAAAACCCGCTCTACACGCAATTGGGCGTACTTACCAAGGGAACCATCATCGAGGTCAACGTTTCCGAGTTGGGTCTTGTCACAGCTGGTGGCAAGGTGGTGTGGGGTCGCTATGCACAGGTCACGGTATGCTCAATTCCTTTCTAGCTCATCGATCTATACTGACTTTATACTAGAACAACCCCGAAAACGATGGATGTCTGAATGCAGTTTTGCTCGTATAGGGTGGGAATTGGGACTGAAACACTGCATTTTCCTGGCGTTGACGGGCTAGACATGTGCTCTCTGGATAGGGAGCAGAGGAAAAAAACACTCAGTATGAGGACATGATACCAGAATAGCCCGAATCAATTATATTGCGCACTACATACCCCGTACCCCCCTCTTCTCTTCAGCAATGCCAGTCTAGGCATACGCTTTACTACTAGCCCGAGAGGACAAATACTGCGTTGCTATGCAATTTTTACTACAGAGTTGATATACTAGCTTTTTCAGTTGCAAAAAGAATACCCGGACGTATTTACGCGTAACAAATTACACGATGTCGCTATCTCGTTGCACGACTTTTTTTTAATTGTCATCAGGATGCGCAACGCATACCACAAAGTCGAACCCGACGCTCTATCAGAGTCATCCATGCTTGCTGACTCCAGCTACTGGAAGAAGACTCGTAGGTCTTACCCGTCTCTGGACTAGTGTGTTACTCCGTCGCAGTAATCAAGGCACCTTGGAGGTCGACCACTAAATAATTTAGTGATCTGTACTACCGATAGTTGTGTAAAGGTTAGTATCTCGATCGAAGCTTTGCGTGTTTCGTCTTTTTCATCGTCCTTCGATCTGTAGTTCTCGTATAAAAGGATTGCTAAAGACCTAAAAGACTAGTAGCTCTTCCCTTCTCCGGACTAGCTGCCGCATCGTGAATCGTTTAAACGGCTGATTACCCATGAACTTGACCAGAATGAATCAGCACCGCAGCAAACATCCCACGTCTCAACGCCAGCATTCAAGCTGGGTTAAAGAAATTGCACTGTCGACGACACCCTTTCGCAACTCCAACTGCAATGACGCAGCAAGAACCGGAACACTGGCTTGCACGCTACGCAAACAACTATCATACCTGGAGCTCCGTCACGACTCCCAATGGCCAGAAAGCTTTTCAACGGCCCATGGGCCTCGTCGAATACTCGTTCGACACGGATGGCACCGAGTACGGCGGTCGCGCGGATTTGAACACGCTTCTTACACTCGAACTAAGCCACGATCTCCCGTCGAAAGAAGACATTCGAAGAAGGATAACGCTGGCTTGGGCGAGCCTGCGTTTGCAACACCCCATGATCATGAGCCGGTCGGTCGAAGATGCGCAGACAGGGTCTAAACGGCGCTTCATCATCGATGTGCCGGGTAGCAGGGAAGAAGCTGTAAACAAGTTGAGGGCAGAAATTGTGTGGATGGACGACTACTACGAGGAAGTGGATGCCCAGGAATTGTACGAGCATTGTTTCAACGTAGGTCGCATCATCGAGCCGGAAAATTGTCTGTCGAAACTGCATGTCCTACCGCTTACCCGCCTTCCGAACGGCAACTTCGAATTACGCTTTCTGATCGTGATGGCGCATCAGATTGCCGATGGGCTTTCAGGTTATAACTGTTACAGCCACTTCATTCGCATACTCAACATGACGCCGTCGGATGTCGAGCGGGAGATTGACGTCTTCGGACGCAGAGAAGATATTGAGAAACGGCTACCCCCCGCACAGGAAGACTTGTATCCAAAAGTTGAAGGAAACAAGGCTCGAGAGCGCTGGTTCTGGGCTATTGTGAGAGTACTGCGACACGTTCGGAAGACGCTTCCGCCGACATTCGTCAATCCATTGCGGAGAGAGACCAGACTCGCCGAAGCGGTCGCTTACCCACCCGTCTTCGACAAAGTCTTCACATACACCAGGGAAACCAGACCGCCCATGAACTCGGGCCACATCGCAGTCTCCCTCTCCCCCCAAGCCTCAAAGCTTATGATCGATCTCTGCCGATCAATTAAAGTCAGCATCGGCGCTGGATGTTTCGCTCTCGCAGGCCTCTCAATGATGGACATATACGAGAAGCGTTACCCAGATATACCAGATCGCGACAGACTGCCATTCACCGCATCCTTTCCCTTGAACCCGCGCGCCTTCTTCGTTACGCCAACACCAGCGGAATCTTGCATGTTGACGTTCAGTGAGGGCATCGTTATGCCGTTCCTTCCCTCGGAGCTACCAGTTCAAGCCCGCTTCAAGCTCATTGCGAGGCATGCAAACAGAGAATTGAGAATGTACCAGAAGAGACTGCGAGGTGGAACATTGGACCAGCACTCTCCCAATCGCCTCCTCGCAAACGGATACCTTCTCCAAACCGAACGCGTTGACTCAAAATTGCCGCCACACCGACAGACAGGTGTCAACCCGCAAGGCACACTTCCCGCCAGCACAGGCAAATACGGAGCTACATGCGGGGTATCCTCCGTAGGTTCAACAGCGAGCTTCTTCAAAACCGGGACTTACGCTCTCGATGCTGGGAGTGGCTTTGCGGCGGATTTCCGGAATTTGAAGACGGGCGTGAGGGCGAGGGACAACGAGTTCTTAGTTGGTAGTAGCACGGATGAGCATGGGGTTGTCGGGTTTGGCGTCAGTTATGATAGGAGTGCTATTAGTGTGGAGGCGGCGGAGATGTGGGCTGAGACGGTCAAGGGGTTGTTGGAGGGGAAGGAGGTTGCTAGGCTGTAGGGATTAACATATCGGTGTACGTTTGGGAAGTGGTTGAAATATGGTAAATAGCCCGTATGAAAGCAACGTGGAAGATGAGACAAACATGCGTCTTCCTGTGTCCCCAAGCTCGGAATTAAAACTCCGAGGCTGTGTAACGGCTACATACTCGCAAACCAAGCTTTCATGCATCGAGCCCTGCAAAGCCGCAGCATATCTCGACTGACGCACCTCACTTTCGACCCCAAAAAATTCCCCTTGCGGTACCAGTTTCACACAGTCCACAAGATATTGATATAAACCTACAGCTCAGCATCCAACCACTTGAAACCCCCATCCGCGACTCCGGCAAACCCAATCCGCTAAATGCACCACGCGATTTTGACGCGGTTCTCTCGGATGAAGAAAACATGCATGGGCCGAGTGCTCTAGCATTACATTTTTCCGCCCGCCAAAAGCCAACTGGGTACATCCACCGCAAGATGGAGGCGTAGTCCTATATGGTCTTGCTACGCAGCGCTGTCCTCTCGTTCTAGGTCACTGTGGATGTCAGTCCAAGCCATGCAGCAGAAGCAGTCAAATAAAGGGATTGCGCAGGAAATTCAGAGTACAAGTTCTCAACATTGTTGTTCAGACAGGGATAACTGTATAAATATGTCTCATCCTTTTGCGGGCGTGAAGGGATTGCAGAGTGGCTTACAGTACGTGTCGGATAGCAAGACTTTCATGATCATGCAGCGAGTCTTTAAACAGCGAAGGGATGGAGATGTGCTAATGAGACTGTCGTAGAAAGTAGATGAGCGGGCGCTGAGCGGCTGGATATGACATCCTCTGGAGAAGTCTTGTCAGTTGGTCATAAGGAGCAGGAACAGCCATACGTGAAGGCCTTGATCTGAGGGCCCACTGGGTCTGGAAATTAGGTTATTGCCGTGATCTCCGAGCTGCACGGGGCACTCCACATATACTCTGAGAGCGCAGGAAGAAAAAAAGGTGAGGGTCTATTCGAAACTGTGGTGTTATCTGAATTTGAGCCTAAATGTGTTACGAGCTCGAGTCCGCCAAATGTCAGTCAAGTGGAATATAAGCAAGATTTGATCTCGGACCAAAACGAAATTGACTCTGGGTAATCTATCGAACCAGACTATTGCACAAGTGTATGTAACATGGGGGTCTTTGGCGAATAAAGAGAAGATGCTTTTTGGCAGTTTATGCCTTCTGGGAAACAATCCCTACACACGTTAGTACCATTACTCAAGTCGCGCACGAAAGACCTACTCTCAACATCGGCGACGCTCTGGTCGAGGATCTGCTTGAGAACCTTGGGGTTGTCCAACTCCTTCTCAATCTTGGTGATGATCGACTCGGCGAGCTCGCGCTGCTGCCTCTGCTTGACCTGTCCCTCGTAGCGGACCCACGAATCCAAAACGGTCTTGGCCTCGTGGGCAATAGCCGTCTTCTGCTCGAGCTCGAACGCCTGGGCCTCGAGTTGGGCGGTTTCCTGCGCAAAGTCAGTCATCGGCCCAGCGGATAACAGTCCGTCGCTTCAAACGTCGCGCCGTACCTTGGAAACAGCGAACAGGGTCTTGGTGATGTCAATGACACCGCCGAGGTCCTGGACGCTCGTGATGCGATCCTTCACAGCCGAGGTATGGTCTGACCGGGCCGCGTTCAAGATGCCGGAGATCTTGTCAATCTGCTGCTGCGCATAGCTGGACCAGGCAGGCCCGGCGTAGTGAGCGACGGCCCAGAAGATGGTCAGCAAGCTGAGGGCGACGATGGACTCCTCGTTGACGACGTAGAGCTCGTTGCTGATGGCAGCCACGCTAAGACCAGCGCCGGCAGAGAGCACAGCGGCCTTGGTGATGGGGCTGTTTCCGGGGACGGGGATTGCCTCGAGCAGCGACTGAGCCTTCTTCTTGGGGTCCTCCTGCGGCACATTGGAGTTGTAGCGGGCCGGGGTGATCTGGGCCGTGATGGCTGGGAGGGTGCGGAAGGGAAGCGTAGGGCGGAGACGGGCGGCGCCTGTTGCGGGTGAGTTTGGGGGCCAATGGCATCACAGCGCCATCGTGGAGCTTCTACATACCGACCGCGCTCCTTGCGAGACGAGAAGCCATTGCTGGAGATGAGAGTGGGGAGGTTGGAGGTGCCGTGTTGGCGTTGACAGCTCTTCCCGCTGCAGATTCAAAGCGCCAAGACCCACTCGCGCCGAGGTTCGGCCGGTGTACGATAACTTTTTTTGAAGCGTGAACTTCGACGACCACGAAAAGCACCAATAATCCACCCACATACGGTATATCGACCCGCGAACGAAATGTCGGGCACGAAATCTGCTGCTGTAGCAGGGAGCAAGAGGAAGAGAGAATCGAGCAAACCCGAGCGTCGGCATACCAAATCAAAGGCCCCACCAGCGACCAGCGAAGAAGGCGACGACCCTCAAGATGAGATTGCACGCCTCGAATCGCAGGTGCTTGAGTCGCGTAAACACTACAACAATATAGCCACCCTTCTCCAGCTTTCAAGGGACCCCGACCACGAGAACGAAACCTCAATTCTCGCCGCCGTCGCATCATGTCGAGTCTTTACCCGATTACTAGCAAGCGGAGACATGGTAAAGGGCAAGGGCACCTCACAATCGGAAGCGTTAATAGTGTCATGGCTGAAGGAGCGGTATCGCGAATACATCACTGTGCTGGTCGACGTCTTCATGCGCAGTGAACACGCTCCAAAGCAGTCCGTGGCACTGACACTGCTCATGCGACTGGTCAAGGAGGAGTCGAAGCAGAAGGACTACAACTGGAGGAAGACCCCGCTCTCCCAAATTGTGGAGACTGTGCTTCGTCTACCATCGGATGATGCGACTCGTGACGAGTTCGCAGACAAGTACTTCACCAAGTTTGACGACATTCGCTTTCATACTTTCCAGACGATACAGTGAGTCCCATGTATTCTTCACAAGTCTATCACACTGACAAAAATAGACAAGTGCTGAAATCGGACCTTGCTGGCCCCGAAAAACAACGAGCCGCTGCCAACAGCCTTTCGCTACTCCTGTCCTTGGAGACTGTACCATCGACGAAAGCCGATATTCAAAACTTCTACACCGAAAACCAAGGAAAGAGCCCTATTCCCTCACTCATCGCATACAAAGAACAAGCACAGGAGGCGTGGTTGACGACCCTGCGCACCGGTATGGACAAGGAGCAGCGGAAGTCTATACTGGGAGTGTTCTCTCACCAAATCGCCCCGTGGTTCCCGCAGCCGGAGATGCTCATGGACTTTCTCACCGACTCGTACAATGTTGGCGGTGCGACATCGCTACTCGCACTATCTGGTCTCTACTACCTGATGTCTGAGAAGAATCTCGACTATCCGTCCTTCTACCAGAAGCTCTATTCTCTGTTGGACGAAACCCTCTTGCATTCGAAACACAGGTCGCGCTTTTTCCGGTTACTCGATACCTTCATGTCGTCTACACATTTGCCCGCAACCCTAGTTGCGAGCTTCATCAAACGTCTCTCACGGTTAGCTCTGCACGCGCCACCAGCAGGTGTCGTTGTCGTGATTCCTTGGGTCTACAACATCTTCAAGCACCATCCAGCCTGCACCTTCATGATGCATCGTGAGGTCAGAGATCCCGACGCCATGAAGCAGCTCGAGGAGGAGGGCATGGATGATCCTTTCGACATGGACGAGCTGGACCCGCTCCTCACCGATGCCATCGAAAGCAGCGTTTGGGAGCTCGAGTCGTTACAGACGCACTATCACCCCAACGTTGCCACGCTGGCAAAGGTCATCTCGGAACAGTTTACAAAGCAGTCCTACAACCTGGAGGACTTCTTGGACCACTCTTATACCGCGGTATGTATCACTTTATCGCGCTTGAGGATGTCGCTAATGAGAACCACAGTTGCTCGACATTGAGCTAGATAGAGATCTAAAGAAGGACCCGGAGGTAGAGTTCGAGATACCCAAGCACATATTCACTTCCGAAGAGGGTCTGAATCCGATGGGCCAGCTTTGGACCCAAGTGGTAGAATCAAGATAGGATGAATCGAGTTTTGAGGCGCTCCCGCTAGCCCTCTACTGCTGATGGCGCCTCCGTTGTGATCCGCGCCTTACCCGCCGTCCTAGTCCGCACGTTCAACTTCCTCGTTACCAGCCGCTTGGTCTCCAATGTTGCGTGTGCCAGTGCTTTAAGTGTTTGCTGTCGTTCTTCATCCAGCGGGTTACATTTAAAGAGCGCAGCGCGTTGTCGTTCCAATCGCGCAAACGATTTGCATGTAGAGGGGGACGGAGAGGTGAGGTAGGCCTCGGGTGGAGAAGGATATGCGGTTGACAAGATGGTTAGCGACAGGAGGATGGTCCTTGTAACACACATGTTTAGGCGTGACACACATGGATTCTAGCCCCGCAATATGAAAGGCATTAAACGTCACCGTGCTGAAGTCTGGGTACAACGCAGTTTGAGACCTTAGCTACGTCTGCTTGTCATATTTACTTCAACACCTTCGGAGCTCCAGAAACGGCATTCGCCAGATATAGGCGGATAACAACTTTGCTAGGCATGGATCTGGGCAGCAGAGGGTCAACGTTGTTGTAGACACATCAGCAACGTCATGCTTTTTTACAGCGCAAGCGACCGGGGTGCATGGTCACTAGACTCCAAATACATCCTCAAGGATCGATCGATTATGCCCCCCAGCTTCGAAGCTTAGAACATCCGTTTCTTAGAAGAAAGGACTACGATTCCGATCCCAAACGTCACCCTGAACTATTACGACAACGACCGCCATCAAAGCATTCCTACTAATGTCCTCAGTGACGTGTGGGGACACTGGTCAATTATGCAGAAAGAGAAGACCGCAAAGTCTACTGCAGACTACCTGCTGCAGATTCGCCAGCTTCAATCCTCGCGCATGCAGAGCGTCAGCGAACAACCACTATATTCAGCATTCCTATTCCCAGGTGCTATGGTGTTCCCTATGATCCCCTCTCTTCGGACGACGAGCTCTAGGCGGATTTAGCAACTAGGTTGAGAGATGTACTCGAGCAAGCACTTTTGCGGTTGCGAAAGCGCATGCCTTCTGCAGAACCCTATATCTTCACTCATGGGGACTGGACTATTGTGAGCATGTACGTCAATGATGGGGATCTTGTGGGTATTCTGATCTGGGAACATAGTGGCTTTTATCCTGTCTGGTGAAAATTCACCTGTGCGGGGATTATTGGCTTGGAACCAGATGACCGGGAATGTAAGGCTTTACTGAAGCAGTATATGCCTTCCTATGAAGCGTATAGAGAATTCTGGTGGAACCTGCATACCCTTTGCACCTATCCTGATCTGGACGAGCGAAGGGAAGCAGTACTCGCTAGACTGCAACGCAACCTGATTACAGAATAAGGACAGAATGATTAGTAGCAAGGGGATCCCCTCGCACGCTCAGAAATCGACTAAAATACGGATCGAAAGTTTCAACAAGGAGCACTGCTTGTACGGAGTCAAGTCGGAAGCAAGACATTTCCATGCACTGGACCTGGCTCACAGTAGACTCACTCCGGACAAAATCATAGTCTGGGAGAATGATGCGCCTTTTATTTGCAATTGTAACTCTTGTCAACCTATTGAGAACAACCTAATCACAACGTGTACGCTAGGAATCGCGTTGCCGTTCAGTGAAGAATACATCGATGTGCCGTCCTTCTCGAAGGACGTACAATGTTTCCCCAGATCCCAAATATATTGTACATGATTTCGCCCTACCTGCGCTGTCTGCAGAGTCGGGCGAGAGGCCGGTCATCTTGTGGGCTAGCGTGGATGCTGCTAGAAATTATGCGCTGCGCCGAAATACGTTTTGGAGAGGAATATTGGCAGAAAGAGTAGTCAGCGCAAATGTAACACGGGCTGCCAGAGGTCAATGTAAGAGGCCCTCTCAAGTCAGGCGTTGGTGCCTCCTGTCGCTTGGACTTCATCTGTATTCGCACCATAGTAAGAACTTGTTTTTTGTTTGTAGACAATAAGCCTCTCATTAAAATATATACTAAAAGTCCAAGAATATGCTCACCCCTTCAACATGCTATATACATTCGTCAATTAAGTTGACATCCAATCCACAAGTCTACCAAATTCTCCCTTACTGGGAGTATGTGCAGCTGATGGGGGTATCAGTCTTGAGAGCCGTGCCGGCAACAGTCGTGCAGTTCTCGTTCCATCCAGGCTTATCAAGGCCCTGAAGCCAAATGCTCCATGCGCCATCGATTGACCCAGGGCACGCCTGAATACCCGCTCCGTCGAACTGGAGCTCGTTGTTGGCACCGAGAGCCCAACCCTTTCTTTCCGAATTCCTGCCAATGGGCTGTGCGCCGGTTGTGTATCCGACGATGCCCTGTCCTACAACGTTTGTTAGCTACAGCGAACGCCGAGAGAGCGTTAAATCCAACTTACCCATTCCCGAGCGGTCGACAAACGCGGTCTGCCAAGGTGCATCCGTGGAGTGTAGGTTGAGCTCCCCATCCAATATGTAAAAGGTCGCAAAGTTGGTCGGGGTGTCGCATGTTGCGTTTTGCGACTTTGCGCCTACGAGTAGGCCTCCTCGTGCAGCTTGGACGGCACTGTTGTGAATAGGGGAGCCGGAGCGAATAGTGATGACGCCGAATTTTTCACCATCCGCAATGGGGGTTCCGATCGTTTGGGGGAGCGCAGAGGCCGTCAGCGCGGCAGCGGAGGCAATGAAGGCGGTGGTGAACAGCATTTTGAGTTTTGTGGTTTGGTTTCGGGTTCTTAAGATTATCGACTAAGGATAGATGGAATTCGTGGTGAGGCGAGGAGTTGAGGAAGTAGTTGATGCTGATGATGGCTAACAGAAACTGCGATGCTGCTTCATTCTTATACGAACCCAAGATACCAAGATGCCTTTACCCCTCGTGCGAGATTACGCCGGCCCAGTTGACCATCACTGAAGCTGGAGTGGAGCATGCGCCTCGGCAATGCAACGATATGAGCTCATTGTACCCGCATGATGTATTTTCGAGATGATCAACGCTACCCTACGCATCGTGCGGCTGAAAAGGCAGCGTTCAACGTCACTACCAGGTGGTAGCGAGGTGGTAGGAGTTTCTTGTACGCAATATTGGAGCGGGGCGACCGTTGATCGACGCGGTGTTGCGGCTGTTTTTGGAGGGTGATTTGGCGTTTCTACTGACTGTGGTTTAGCGCAACTGTATCAGGGTTCGGAGCGTGGTGCTTGCGCCCCCTATTCGTGAGGAGGTCGGGCCGATGCGTGGCGAGTGTCTACAAATAGCTCGCCAACGTCACCTGATCGAATGTCCGAAAAGTGAGCCTACTAAATGGGCGGCCGTCTGTGCTTTTGTCTAGTTGATGCGGGGACTATAGTTACTTTTCTGTGAGTGCCTCGGGTATGGCTTTGGTGCATACTAAGATAGTCGCGACTCTCCAGCCCTTTCCATCCTTCAAAGATCTGTTGTATAAATGCGGAACTCGGTTGATCCCAGATGTGTGGTCAGTGTTCGGATATAAGTGGCACCTGGGAGCTGCAGGACCTACATATGACGGTACCATGCCACGGCCGTCGCGCAACACCATTAGCAGTCTAACCCAACGCAGAGTTCGGTTATAATGTGAGGTACTTTGCTAGGCACGGACGCGCTGAAAGCGACCCTTGGTCCGCGAGACAAACTGGGGGGTATGAATAATGCTGTCTCACCAGCCAGGCTTCGTATTGGATCTTGAGTCAAGCATCTGCACGGACGGTACAATGTATTGAGAAATTCTCTGTTTTAAAGAGAACATGGAGATGTCTCGACATCCTCTTGTTCGATCGACGGAAGTCCATGTTACCATCAAATATACCGTGACGAGAGACGCATCTGACTATGTCGACTATGTCCGAAGCCGACTAGACAGATATGTGAGCTACCATCTCGACAAGTAACTGTAGACTGGCATAAAAATAGAGACGAAGAGCATGCTCTGACGATATGGGGAAGGTAGCATGCCAACATGCCAACAGAGTGACTGGGAACGACATGGAAAGTAAAGTGCCCCCGTGATCTTCAACACTGTGTACAAGGATTTCCAGAGGCTCCATTAGCTGCAAAGGAAGTTATTATGGGCTAAGAAGGCAATTGAATCAAACGTGGAAATCTTCAAAGGTTGACGTTCCGGTTTCACGAAATATGCACCGATAAGTGAGATGTTGCGCAGTGATATCGTTTTCTGAAATTGAGAGGAACAGCAGCAGGAGTTGTCAGGGCACGTGAATGGGCTTGAGCAAACGCTCGAATACTTGAAGAGCATATCGCACTTGGTACATGCAGCCTTATTCTCTGTCAACAGGCGGTCCGCTAATCAAAGGCATAGCTTGAAACGATGCAAGAGTCTCGACATGACGAGGCTATCATGATTCAGACACAGTTGCAACAGAAGTCCATTGAGAATATGATTGTTCTTCAAGAAGGAGCTGCGGCCGAATCCAAGCTCTTTAAACCACTTATAGTGCTTGCGACATTGTACCTACCTTTGAACCTCATTGTGATATGTGTTTCTGCCCCTCTAGTTAGCCGTGAATCAAGATGCCTTAGGCATACTTCAGCTCCAATTTGGTTCAAGTCTTGGATAAGGGTTACTGCGACCCCACAACTCCGAATATGGTTACATCAGGATACTTGGCTACTTGTGGCTATTTTCGCTCCTTTGGCTTTTTAACGGATTTTTCATATGGTGTGTAGAAAGGCGTAGGATTCCTAGGTTTGACCAGAAGAAGTGAATATGGGCATGGATCGAATCGCAAGTGCAAGTGATTCCAGCGGGATGTAATGCGGTTTTGATTGTTTAGTAGCCAGCGCGAAAGAGATCTTTTCGGTCGAATTGTAAACAATCGCGATAACTGTGAATGTAGGCGCTTGTAGTCTGTGGCGGGGTTTAGCTAAGTAGGAGTTGGAGGTAGGCGACGACCCATTGGTCCTAGTTATTAGGCAGATCTGGTGAAAAGCAACTAGCCCAAAGCATGCACGAGTATGTACATAGTATAATCAATCTCGATTAGTGTGATTCTGCAGAGCGTCGTAGGACTTTGGGACGTCAAGAAGAGCAATTGTACTATATATCAAATGCACATCTGGTCATGGGCGCGCTTGCTGACAGTCACCATAGCTGCCCTGGCACCCGCCTCTCTGATTCGGCCGCTCTTGTGACTAGCCGCGCTCGCAGTATACGTCTCTTGTCGAAGGAGATGCAGTCGTGGTGAAAGAGAGGTTCGCATGTGATAGCGAGACAGCGCGCACAGACCACTAATATAGCTATCTCGACGCGGAGTGCCCCACCACAACACTTCATCTCACCGTCGTGTTTCCGACATTTGGTGAACGAGACTGCCAGCATGCGTCCGCCGGGACCTCCGCCTTACACGGCCGAGCAAATTGCGAATATCACCGACCCGACCGCTGCCTTCGTTGCCCAGGCTGAGCTCGCCAGTACGAACTGCACAATCGATAGGTGATCTGGGGTTGCAGCTAACCTGCACAGGTTACGTCGAAGGCCACAAGCAAGCTGACGTTTCCGAGTCTCAGCGGGCAACCCACTCGGGACCAACTCGTAGCAGCTGGCGCGGCAACGGACGGGCAGGACGAGCCTACCACCCCTACTACCACCCCCAGCGACCAGTGACCGAGTCGACCGACCTTTGCCCTGCCTTCACCTCAACAGGTATCTACCGGAACAGGGACCCGGCTCTTCTTCTCCCGCCGCTTGGATACTAATGTACGTCCAGGAAAGTGCACCCGTCCAGTGTGCCCAAACATCCATGACACAAATCAACAGGCGCTATGCAAGCCCTTCCTGTTCGGAGATCAGTGTAGCAAGGGTGATATATGTCGCCTCTCACACCACCCCACGGTAAACAACACACCGACCTGTCGGTACTATCGAGATGGTCGATGTAACAAGTCCTCGTGCCACTTCGCCCATGTCGACGTCGAAGAGTATGCCCAGGTTTGCGATGGCTTTGGACGACTGGGCTACTGTGTGCGGGGTGATGACTGCAAGCAGCTCCACGTATACGAATGCCCTTCTTTTTCCAACTCCGGTTCATGTGCGGCTGGCAACTTTTGCCGTCTGAGGCACATTGTCCAAGCGGAGCGAATGAAGGCCGCTGGCCGTCGTGCCTCACCCAGCGAGAGTCCATTTACCACGCCGGACCGGATCAAGGCTGAAAGCCACTCGCATGCTACTAATCCCCAACTTGGATCACACGCAATCTCTCAACAGCACGATTTTGTCCCGCTCGAGAGATGAGTCGTTCCATAATCCAAGTCGAGGGTACGAAATGCGTCGTGACTGCAGACGACGGGATCCTGTTCAAGATAACGGGTGCTGAGACCCCCTTGATGAGCTTAATCGACGTGGTATTTCAATTTTGGGAACGTTACCGACCAACAGGTTTGTAAGTGGAAGGCATTCCACGCTCTTCTCGCATCGTCTTCCTAACTTTGCTATTTGGTACATGGTAGGTATGTTGGACCGACTACCAATTCACAGCCGGCATGCGGTCTTTTTCTTACCACCACCGATATCTGGGTGGACGCCATTTCTTAGCTGACGACGATACCCGGTTTTGATTATCTTCTCAATTGTTGATGAAACCCGGCTAGACGCCATTACTTTCTGTCTGCGCCCATCCCCGGCACCGCTCACGCACACTTGAGCGATGCGAGATAGTCAAAGACCAAACCACCAAGGTTGTTTTAAGAGTGCAATGTCCATGTTGCTTGTGACCGCGGACTCGGAGGATGTGCTCTCTTCAAATGCGCGGCTTGCGGTACTTCGTATAGCATTGTGGTGTAATTGCCCGCAACTGTGGTTCGCCTAAGCGCATGGAGGCTGAGGTGCGGCTGTGCTTGGCTGGAAGCCTGTCCCACCTCAACGCCGCTCTACTATTTGACAGTGTTCCTGACAAGCAATGCGCAGTGATACTTTTGCAGAGAGACTGCGGAGATATAAGACGACACTGAAGATTAGCTAGTGCGCTCACGTCACAGTCATCACAGCCGCATCTCAGCGACCCCCTCGATCGCGACAGAACGACCGCAATTGCCCACCATGACGCTCAAGGACCTCCTGCATAAAAAGCACAGTCTGAAGAAGAAGGGCGATGGCGCGGCAGACGCGTCCGAGAAGCCACCGACCCTCTCCCCCAATGTCCCCGAGTTCACCTTCATGCGCACGACGACCAACACGCAGGAGACGTTCGAACCGCCTAGCCACCCAGGCGACCCGACGCGTTCACACGCGCCCCTTCTCTCCCCCGAACCGCGAGGCTTCGTAGGCAGACTGAGGAGGCATAGCAATGCAGCGTCGACGAGTCCGGGCGCAGATCAGACCAGCTTCGCCGAGCGCATGCACTTTGGGCGGACGAGGTCTAGCAGCTCGGTCAACGTGCCCGCGAATCTGCCAGACGTAGGCGGCGATGGCGTCGCGAGGAACGAGGAGGAAGAGGCGCGATGGGAGAAGAGGGCGACGGTACTGGTGGCTTCGAATACCGGCATGCGGAGCGGGAACACAACACCCAACATCGAGGCTGAGAACCCGCTGAGCCCAACTGGAAGAAGGAGCAGGGCAAATACTGTCACCGACGTGCCTGACGAGGTAGATATGCACAGCTTGGGCAGTGGAATTGAGGGCTGACGCTGGGTACAGACCATCCAAGAAGCCATCCGATTGCACGAGAGCGGAAGTAGGTGGCTACATACACATGAACTGGGTTGCACAGGGCGCTAATGGGCATCAAGATCTCGAAGCCTCGACCGCAATGTTTGGCAAACTGGCCGACCCGGACGGTCCCAACAATGCTCTGAGTCAGGTTCTCTACGGTCTTGCGCTCCGGTAAGCTGCATCGTTCCCGTCTGGATGGTCGTGATGTCTACATGCCCAAAGCGACGCCCTTATCCAACCCAACCGTACTGACTATGGCGCAGGCACGGCTGGGGCTGCATCCCCGACCAGGAGCAAGCCATTACTTACTTGACCATGGCGGCGAACAACAGCGCCGAGGTGGAGAAGATCGCGCTCGATGCCGGCGTGAAAAAGGGGGGCGCGGCAAAGGGCGAGCTCGTCCTCGCCATGTATGAGCTGGCAAACTGCTACCGCAACGGCTGGGGCATCAAGAAGGACCCTGTGGCTGCGAAGCAGTATTACGAAACGGCTGCCAACCTGGGTGACACGGACGCCATGAACGAGGTTGCATGGTGTTATATGGAGGGCTTCGGCACAAAGAAAGATAGGGTTAGTAGGCGCCTTTTCATTTCCCGTCGCCCTTCTCCGCGTGCTGCGCATCCGCACAGGCTTCACCGGTCTCGGTCGACATTGTCTTCGTCGCGAACGGTCAGCTTGGGATCGGTTATCACGCGGAGCGTTCGTTGAGACACCATACTCCGCTCCCCAGCCTCACTTGTTGGGCTGCAATGTGCAAAGAGGCGCGGCTGACGATGGTGCTACGCCTTGCAGTTCAAGGCGGCTCAGTTTCTACGGCTCGCCGAGTCGAAGGGAAGTAAGACATTGGGCAATACCTGGTAAGTCGCTGTTGCGCCATCTCTTTTTCGTGTCACCACCATCTCTCCGCATCGAGATCGAGGCGGCGATCCCCCGGCGCCAGAAAGACGCGTCGTGCGCCTCGCCTCGTGCCATGCCTCCGTCGTCACGTTATCCGCCCTAGGCGCCGTTGTCGTCCAACACACACATCCACAACACCAAGCCAAGCCATCGCCATCCGCAAACGAGGCCTCTAGCAAACCAATACGCTACGCTCGCCATCCACGGCCCCCCGTTTCAACGCGCAGCGCCAAGCGCCGTCCATTGGCCCGCAGTGCTCCAAACGACGCACCCTTCGCTTAGCCGGTACGGCACTGGACGGCCCTCGCCGCAGCACCACCTGTCACACCCCACCATCATCCTCACCAGCCAACCCATCACTGCGCGTGTGTCCCTGCCATCGACCGCGGCTGGCCCGTCATGCCACCCCATGCGCGTGCGCCCACACTATCGGGCCCGTCTGGGCGCGGTTGACGCATACACGTGGCGCTCCGTTGCTGGCTTCGGTTCCACGCTGGCAATAACGCGTGGTTTGGGGAGAGCCGATGACGGCGGCATGGGGACGCTGTTTCCTGATCGAGCGGCCGCCGACTGGACGGCGAGAACGTCTTTGGACTGGCTGGACCGGTCGTGTGTGTGACGATGGTGTGTTTATTGACCAGATTGATGCCATGGCCCGCTGGCACACTGGATAGGATCGCTGTTATGCTGCGCCCGCGCAGCGAGTCGAAAGGAGGCAATGGAGCACGTGCTGACAAGTCTCACAACAGGATCTGGAAGGACAAGTACAATCCGAAATAGCGCGCTCGTCTCGTCTATCTACCGCATCCGGGGGCGTAGTACGCTCAGCGCCCGATTGATTGACGCCTTGGTACCCCGCGCTGGTGGTTGGTCGGCTTGCATGTCAGATGAGTCTAACGACTACTATCTGGGTAGGACCGCGGAAGAATGGTTTGTTGAGCGTGTGCTTATTGCGGCTGTGGAGGGTGTTTCTGCGGGCGGCGTTTGGCTTTGTGGTGGTCACGACGGGGAGCGGGAAGGGGATGCTGCGCCTCTGGGTAGTATCTAGGCTCCGTGACAGCGGGAATCTCGGAATAAACGGCTTCTTCAGTGTCCTATTGCGTCCTGTGTTGCCTGCGCCGTTGAGGGGGCTCTGTGGCGCATGCATGTGTCTCACCAACACCATCTCACCTCAAGCCATCTAACAGAGTGCAGGGCTTGCAATGCGGCCGGTCACGCCTGCGGTCTGCTTACTATGTCTCTCGGCAGTTCGGTCGTGTAAACTTCCCTACCTACCATCCTGATACTGTACCGGGCTTGCCTGCCGTGGGGAAACGAGGCCGCTCGTGCGTATGTATGCTTATGCTCCTGTTCGAGGGATCCTGTCGGCAGCTGCGTATGCGAGACGTTGTGGTGCGTGGTACAAGTGTTGGGGTTGTGGGGGTAGCGTGGCGTGGGGTGCAGAAGCGATGGTGTGCAGGATGGTCTGTTGGAACTTGGAGATGGACATGCAATGGGTAGGTTTTTGCATATGCGTCTGCGTAGAGTGTGAAAAGAAGGAGGGGGACATAGCCGAAGAGGGTGTATTGTGCCACTTTGGATCTCCGATTCCCGCATCAGGCTCTATTCCCCGTCTAGTTCTGCGCGCGTGGAGTGAATGGGTTGCAGAGGATGGCAGGGAGGAATGACGACGTCGCGTGGGTGTCTGCGCCAGACCGGTGCTGCAGCTCGAATTGGCAAAGGCACCAACGCGGCCTATCGGATGGCTGGAAAAGGTGTATATTCGCATCATTCGGACTATTTCCAATAATTGCGCCTCGTAGTGGCGAAGATCGTGTTTCACGCATGCACGCAAGCAGGTAGGTAGACGTCAATAGCTGCGCTATCGGAACCCAAACCGGCGCTGCCGTAGCTTCGTTGCACTGGACTGGACTGGACTGGACTGCGCAGGCCAGGAAGTCCGGATCTGCGGCTGAGCCGAGTGGCCTGGCCTGGCCTGGGACGGCATGACGGCGAGTTACGAGCGCAGAGAGACGGGGCGGTCGTACGACATGGCTCGGTGGAGTCGGGGGATGATCGCTGTCGAGCTAGGTGCCGACTGGGACTTTGGGTCTGTGGGGGTTGGAGCGTTTGCATGTAGGTACATGACAGGCTGCGTGCAGCGGGAAGGCGATCATGCAGTGAGTGTGTTGCCTGGGATACGCTGGTGTGGTGTGATGTGGACGCGGATGCGGAGGGGAGGAGGGAACGATAGGGTAGGCACAATTGCAAGATTGTGAATCAGGTCGCAGAAGCGGTCCACGCGGTGTGAGCGCTGAGGACAACGCGACGAGTGGAGGATGCACGGTCTCGGGACTGAGGATGGAACACGCGGTATTGGATAGATAGGGGGAATATTGCATAGTGATAGGACAGCGGGAGATGCTTGTTGGACTATACAAGATGTAGCTCTGTAGCTATGCAGGCACAAAGCTGCTGCATAGACACCCTCGGCGTGGACAGCCCACCCCCACCCGCCATGCCATGGAGAAACAAGCCAGTAACGGCATTGCCTATCCAACCTATGGGACCTCCATCGGCCCTCCGAAAACGCTGGAGTGGAAAGAAAGCGCGAAAAGCGCCGAATCGCTGTGGTATCTCTGGAAGAAATGCCGTCTATTGCAGACGCGGTCATTAGGTAGAGGAGTAAAGGGTCGTAGATCGTGGGTAATCATCTCTTGCGCAAACTCGCCGGGGGGAACTCCAAAATAGATACTATTCAATCCTCTCCATCCATCCACTCGTGCAAATCTCCTCCTCCAATTCAAATCATGCCTGCATATACAAAAGTGTGCGAGCGGGGGTCGTAGCATACATGTCGGGTCGTTGAGGTGGCCTTGCTGATATCGTGTCGGGGTCATATAGACATAGGAAAAAAGGGGAATGGAAAGAGAAACACGCTCGCTACGCTCTGCAAACCGCGAAAACAAAAAAATTCAAAGCCCAAATGTGCCAAATTCGCTCGCTTGCTAGATGCTCAAAGAAACAAGGGTAAAACAATCCAGATGGAGTAAACGGGTTTCTGCAGAGCGAACGCAAAAGCGCGACGCAAGCGTGCAGAACACGAAGAAAACCGCAAACGTGGCGCGCGATGCGCAAGTCCACGGAAGAAACAACACAAAGCATCCCACCCATGTATGCGGCGTAGAAATCGACGTTGCCGTCCCAAGATGTGTTCAGTAGCCACGCTGGCATGATACCAGCGCAGCGAAAGGCGGAAACGTGGACAGATGCGATGCTCGTCCGGAGCGTTTGGGCCGCCGACGAAACGAAGTACAGACGGATTCCAGCCCAAGATGCAGATTTGTCCCTACGGGGTCACGCCCACCAGCCGAATGAGGCGGGACCGGAAGAAGCCAAAGCGCTATGCTGGAAAACAGACTATGCAGATGAGAAAGGGCGAGGAAAGGACATAGGGAAGGGTGTTTTTGGGCTGTTCAGCCAGCGCATTCGACTTTGGCGCCGGCGGATGAGGTGGGTCGCGAGGACGCGGCGGCGGATTCTTCGACCATGCGCTTGAACTCGACGACGATCTCGGGCGAGACCTTGTCCCAGAGCAGGCTTCGGGTGTAAATGTCAGCGGCGGCTTCGCCCTTGTTTTGCTCGCGCATGGCGGCGAGGGTCTCTGCGAGATTGCGGCGAGGCGAGGGCTGCGAGCCCGGTGAGAGCGGATCGCTAAAGTCGTCGCTCGCTACACTATACCGAGGCCGGGTAAAGTCCATCGAAGTCATGCTGTTGTATTGCGCAGGCGTGATGGAGAAGAGCTGCTCGTGCTCCTGATCCTTTGTCGTTGCAGTGAGTTGGGTGTGCAGTTGGTCAAGATTTGGGCCAGTGAGACCAGTCATCGCAGAGCCAGACTTGTCCCATGCGACGCCGGACGGGCCGGGCTCAGCCATGGAAACACGGTTGGCAACAACGCCCTGTTCGGTCAAGGTAGGAGCGACACCGGCATCTTTGAAAATGCTATCGAGAACGGTGGCTGAGGCGGCGCGGACGTCGTCTGACATGCGAGGAATGGGCGGAGCGTTGGAACCCGATTTGCTGGCGACGAAAGCGCCGCACAGGAGCAGCATGAGAAGCAGGCCGGAAGCGACGGGCTTCTCCTCGTCCTTAGCACGTGGCACAAGGGCCATCTCTTGCGGGTGCTGGCCAGGCGTCTGCTCATCCGAGACGAAGTCGTTGACGAAGATGTAGTTGTCCCACTCACTGTTGCCCATGTTCAGGTTGTCCATGTCGGACGTGAAGTTGTTAAATGCGGCACTGGGGGCGAGGGACGTGGGGTTGGCCGCACACTCGAGCCTCTCGGTAAGCACGGATACCTTCTTGCGAAGCTCGCCGCTCTCCAGCGTGTGGGTGCGGACGAGCTCCTCCTTGTCGAACTGGAGCTGGCCGATCATGTGGTGCATCTCCAATTGCTCGCGGTGCCAGTTCTCCTTGTCGGTGAGGAGGGCATCGTACTCCATTCGCAGGCTGCTGAAGTCGTCTTGGAGCTGGATGATCTTCTCCGTCCAGCCCTTCTTTTCCTCTTCAAGCTCTTCGGTGTGCTTCTTCTTGCGTTGCCGTGAGTCGAGACTGCGGTACGTTAGCTGTGGACAGGGAGAGAGAAAACCAAAGCGCAAGCAAAACCAAAACGGGATGCCAATGCCAAAACCAAAAGGGTACGTACGCGGCCTGTCTGTTCCGGAGGAGGCGTTTTTGTTGCTTGAGTTCCTTCATCTCGTCCTCGTTGTGGCAGGTGGCAATGAGGTTGTCGATGTTGAGAAGGTTCCGCTCGGCGGGGATGTCGAAGCGGGCGTTCTTCTTCCGGATGCCGCCGTCACGACGCGGGGTGAAGGACCGGGGCGGGGAGTTCTGTCTCATGCGCTTGGGGCCGGGGCGCGCGTCCATCTCCTGCTGGTTGAAGGCCATCCATTCCGAGTTGGTGTGCGGCGACAAGGGCTGCTCGGGCGGTGCCTGGGGGAAGACGGAGCTCGGTCTCACGTTGCTCTGGATGGGCAGTCCGTGGAAGGCCATTTGATGGGGCTCGGGCACAAATGGAGCAGGAGCGGCGCCAAAGTCGGCAGGAGCGAAGGGGTTCATGGGCTTGGAAGCCGTGGGCGTCCGCGAGCCAGCGTTCTCTTGCACGGGCCACGTCTGCTGGCCGTAGTTGGCAGCTTGGTTGGCGGGCAGGCGGGCGAAGGGGTTGTTGCTCTGCTCGGTGAAGAAGGGGTTGTTGGCGTTGGTGTTGACGACGGAGCTCGAGGCGGTGCGGTCGATGAACTGGCCCTGGGAGAAGTCCTCCCAGATGGAGGTGTCGGGCGAGAAGATGCCCTGGGTGCTGGCCGTGGGCGACATCAACACGGGCGTGTCCAGGATGTTGGTGTCGAGGGTGGAGCTGTCGTCAAAGGAGAAGGCGGAGGGTTTCCGGTCGACTGAACTCAATGTGGACGACGGGCGGTGGAAATCCATGGCGGTGGAAGAGGAGTAGTCCATGGCGGACTCTTGTAGCAAAGTACCGGTGTAGCGGCGGGACTGGCGGTGTGGATTGCTCGTTTCGGTAATCGAGATGGCGGGATCCACTTAGCGATGGGAAAACAGCCGACAGCGGGCGACAGCGGGCGATTGCGGGCGCTGGTAGAGCGACAGATGGATCACTGCTGAGCCAGAAAGCGAGCGGTGCAAGACTGCGTGGTGCTGCGTGGTGCTACGCGTCGGGAGCGGGCAGCAGGCAGGGTGGTGGTGAGTACTGACTGCGGTGGGGAGCAGAGAGGAGACTAGTGCTGGCGGGCTGGGCCTGCTGATAGATAAGTGTGGCCAGGTGGGCGCGCGGGGTGGTGGTGGTGTCTTGCGAGGACCCACACCTGCTTGCAGGCTTGGACCGGCCGGGGGGTGGAGGGGGAGGAGGGTAGGGGAGGTAGGGGAGTGGCAGAATTCCGTGGGATGCACGCGAAACAGCAGCGCGCGCTGCGATTCGGCGCCCCGGCGGCGTCGGGTAGGCCTGCATCACGACAGCGCCCTTGTTGCCATTCACTGGCTGGCTGCGCGTTGCTGCAGCTGCTGGACGACTGGACGGCGCTGCAGCCAGCCATGGCCCCAACCTGACAACCTAACCTGCTCTCCGCACTGCACTCCCCCCCCCCCAGCGCAGCGAGCCGGTTTGCCTGAGCCCGTCTGCCTCCACGCGTGCCCCTCCAGCGCCCGTTTGTCGCGCGTGAAGACGGTGCTGCTGGTGATGGTGCTGCTGCTGCTGCTGCTGCTGCCACGGCGCGCGGGCCATTCACGGGCGTCGAGAGCCAACGCCGGTGCGACAGCTGTGCGGCCGCCCGTGTACCCGTGCCGCCGTATCGATAGACTGCCTAGTGTACAGGTATGTATTGTACCGGCACTGTAGAGCGATGGGCTGCGTCTACGCGGGCCGGCCCTTTTGCGAAATGCCGCCGCTGTGATTCGTCTGTGCCAACCTGGCCCGCTGTGAAAACTCTGCCAGATGCGCAATGGGCCCATTCCTACCATGTAGGACCGCGCCTAGTCTACCGGTAGTCTACACGGCTGTGTTGCTATCGATATCCGCAGGCCGTGTTGTTGTCGTTGTTGATACCCTACCAACGAGCCATGTCATGTCCATCTCCCGCCGTAATCATGAGTCCGGTCTGCTGAGTACGCAGCCGGGCCGCACGCTTCCGCGGCCCTCACCTCAACACCAACGCCCGCGATGACGCTCCCCTTCCGTGCCATCAGCCCATGTTCCAACTTCCCACTTCCGTCCAGCCATCACCCCCGTGTGGCTCGCCAGGTGCTCCCTCTCTGCTCGCTTCTCCATGCTGTCATCCGTCCAACTTCTCCCACTGCCCACGAGTCATCTCACCGCCCCGTCCGCGAATGCATGTCCCTGTCTGCATCCGGGTCCTGGCATCCCTTCCGTGCTTCTTCTGATTATCGTGAGCACCGGCCTGGTGTAAGGTACCGCGCCGCCGCATCTCCATCTGGCTGGCCCGCTGCCCTGCCTGGACGCGACCCGACGCAAACACTGCAGCCACCGTGTAGCCGTTCTGTCCCACAGCTGCTCTCCGCTTCGTCTCGGACCACCCCGGTGGGACCCGCAGGAGAGCTCCATTCCTCGCAGAGTCCCTTCTTTGCGACGACGAGCCGGATTGTGTCCGCCCCGCATGACCGCCGCAATCAAAAACAAAAAGTGACAGGCAGAGAGCCGCAGATGCTCGCCAATCGCAGCCGCCGGCCGATGGATTGGACTTGTCTTTTCCTCTCTGTGGCCGCTAACAACAATGGTGTAACACATAATACGGGCGAGTAAGACAATCCATCCCTCCTAAACCCGTAACACCACCCGCCGTGCTTTCATGTGCGGCATCGATGCCATTGTTGCTAAAGTCCAGTGGCGGCACGGGGGTACGGCCACAGCCACCGTTAGAGCCCGGGTGCCAGAGCTGGATCTGGATCGCCATTGCGTTGATCCTCTCTACCAGGCGCGTACGCGTCGACCGGGATCATGGTTAGAGCAAATGCTTCTGTCCACTCAAGGTGCGTGACCGCGTCCTAGCCATCTGCTCCGAGACAACGAGCATGGACCGAGAGCCTCACCGAAGCACACCGATAGAAGGCGCTGTGAGAAGCAGAGCGGATAGCCAGCCACCCATCCCCACCAACCATCCCCAATAGTTCAATATTCATGCTGTGATGAGCATGGAAGCCCAACGATCGAGGCGGAAATCACAATAGGTCAACCTCGCGAACATGATGCTGTCGTGACTAGACAAGAACAGAGCATATAGCCCAACACCCGCTCCCACCCAATGTCTCAACAGGCACGCTTCAACCAGCGTGGAAGCCCAACGATCGAGGCGAAAACCCACAAATGGAGAATATTCCCGGGCGCCGACTATTGTGGCTGTTGAAAGGTGAGGCGGACGCGGTGAATGGGTCGCTTAGTGGTCCGCTCTCGTCCAGAGTTTTCAGCGCGTTCTGGTGGGCGGCTTTATGCACGTCTAAAAATGGTCCGCTTTGGTCAAAGTCTTCTGCACCGCGCTAAGACTTGTTGCGAGTGCGTGTTATTGTCCAAGGTTGGACGGCAGTATTTCTTCAGGCCCTATTTTCGGCCAGTGCCAATTCTCTCATTGGTCTGCTGCCAATTTATGCCATGAGTCAGGCGAAAGGCCTGCTGCTGCTTTGTTACTGCACATACGCGTGCGTGCAGACGGTTCCATACGGCCACTAAAACACATCCGACGGCAAGACACCCTGTTGGACAGAGGTCCAAAAGACTTGGACATCTTGGCAACAAGGCACACGTGTTTTTGGCCGTTGTGAGTCACTTGATCTTGACCTTGGTTCTTCACCGAGGACCCCGAGCTCAGTCATCGAATTCTCGTGGTCCAAGAGAATAGCAACGGGCGCTTGTCGTCATCGCTCCATTGTCAGAGACGTCAACAATCTCCGCCGTCCGGGTTCCCCGTCCCCAATGCTCTCGGGAAGTGGATCCCGTCAGTGTCATAGCGGTGAGTGTCGCACTCGAGGTCGGCGAGCTTTGACATTATGTCTGCGAAAAAAAGGAAATCATCCAAACACGATTCGACACAGATTGACAACGCCGGATTTGTCCGTCTACACTACACGGCGCAAGCATCGTTGCGGTGAAGGATGAGACGGTCAATGACGGTATGTTCTAGACATGTGGATATTCTCCCTTGCGGTGTGTTTGAGACACCTGGAGCGGTGCGCGGGTGGAGAGGTAGCAGCGTGCAATGTCTCGTGTCACCGAGTGTAGTAACCTCATGGCTCAACGGCCCTCGAAGCGTGAGCATGCAATCATGGTCGCGTGGTCATGCACGGACAGTCTGCATGCCCTCTTTGGGTGGTGAATGCAGACTGTGACTTCAGTAGGCGTCGGTTTGCATGTCAGTGATCACGACGTAGGTGAAGAGATAGGCAAAAAACTGCGAGCTGGTCATTCGAAACTGCAACGTGAATTGGCTTGGTTGCACATACCGCTGCATCCGCCTGGGTCCTATCTTCATATCTGCCATCTTCACGCCGACTCAAATGTTCAATCTGGACATGCTCCGCAAGATCGCGCCATGACGGCTGCTTAACGGCGGACGCGTGGCTGGAGATACCCAGCCTCCTCTTCGCGATGCTGATCTTGACTTCCTAGCTAACTGGGGCATGCTTGTCGCATACCAAAAGTCGTTTCTAGTCATGGTCGGAGCCTCATATGCCTTCTTGGTCATCCCTTGCCCACAGCTTCACTGTCCTATCTTTCCCGCCACTTACGATCCACGCAGCGTCGTTGGTGACATCAGTGCTGAATACCGGCTGCGAGTGTCCCTGCAGCGTTCGGCAGTGAGACCAGTCGTCGGCCGAGAAAATCTGGACGTTTTTGTCGAAGCCACAAGAGACGACAAACGTGGAAGCCTTCTTCGGGATGATCTCGCCGTCGTCGGTCTGTTGCAACGGCACGCCACTGGCGGGCCCATCGGTGCCCTTGAACCAGCGCAAGTCGGTGACACCTCCTGTATTCGCGGCGATGATATTCGACTCTCGCATCGCGCGCACATCCCAGCATTTCATGAATCCATCTCCCGAGCCCGACAGAAGGCGGTGGCCATCGGTGCTCCAGTCCAGACCGTAGATCGGCTTGATGTGGCTCTCTAGCATGAAGATCACCCGTCCGCTCCGCACATCCCATACGCGGCCTATGCTGTCCAGACCACCGCTTGCGGCGAGTGATCCATCGCCGTTGAAACTGACTGTGTACACCTCTTTTGAGTGGCCCTCCTGGGTAAGCACTTCTTGGCCGGTGTTGACATCCCAGAGGCGCCAAGTTGTATCGTCGGACGCGGATGCAACATAGCGGCCAGATGGGTGGAAGGCGACGCGGCATACTCGATCTGTATGGCCTTCGAGCGTACGTAACGGTTTGTCGTCATCAAGAGACCACAGCTGCACCTTGCCTCCTGCTCCGCCAGAAGCGAAGTTGACGCTGGAGGACGAGACGGTGCTACCGGGTAGCGTTGCTCCAGGCGACCAGTCGATTCCAGTCGTGCGCTCTTTGTGAGCCCCTCGATAGGCCTTTTTCTGTTCGAGACTTGGGACCTCCAGGAGCCTAACGTGACCAGCCCAATTTCCATATGCGATGTACTGGCCGTTGGGGGAGAACCGCACAATGCTGACGGGCCGATCCGACGTCTGCGATCCGTACAGCTCAAAGCCTTTGAGATGCTCCTTGATCTTGTTGCGGGATTCGATGTGCGTCTTGAGTGGTATGGTCGCCTCTCGCCGCTGGAAAGCCACACGCTCCTTCGCCCGCGGGAGAGAGTACTTTGCAATGTCTCTCCGCACGTCTAGTAGTAGCGCGGTGCCCTGGGTATAAAACTCCTCCTCTCCATCTCCCGCGGCCTCTTCTGCCTCTTGCATGCGCACATCTCCATCCTCGCCGCCCGCCTCCTGCTGCTCGAATAGCAAAGCTCGTAATCGATCGCGTCGTTCTGACGAGCCTTCGCCGAAGAGGGTGATGGGCTCACCGTGCGACCGCAGTGCTGCCTTGATATCACGGTCGCTGGTGGGGACGAGAATTTGGGCGGCGCGTCGCTTCCTATCAAATTGCGACAGAACATCGGACGCTCTTTCGTTAGCCTGTCCCGGGACGCTTGAGGGCATGAGATAATCGCGGTCGAGGGGCACATCGGCCAGGCTGATACCCTCCATAGCAACATCCTGTAGTTCCTTTATGTTAGGTCTCCGTTTGAGTGTCGGGCGAGGAGTGCCTTGTGCCGCAAGATGTAGAGTTTGAGCAGAAGGAAGAAAATAAGCAGTCCTTACCTGGGCATCCTCCTCGACGTAGGCCTGCCGCGCCGGGTGCATGCTCATCTTGACGGCGTCCTCGCAGCGTGCGGGGTGGTGAAGCTGCGTCGTGGGGTCGGTGTCGTTCTCCAAAAGTCCCAACGGCGGTCCGAGGCTTAAGCCGGTAGGGCTGCATCAGGCCTTGGCGTTCACTGAAACATCGAACCTGCGAAACGCCGTTTGACGTCCGATCCTATCCCAGCAGAGCGGGACAGATGGCCCTACGAGCGCAATTGACGACGTAGCGCACCGTTTGCTCACTCTTCAAGTGTTGTAGGCCATTTGCGCAAAGCATGCTCCCTCTCCTCGCTGTAAGTGCTACTCCAAACTAGTCGCTTCGGCATGACGCCAGCGCCGTTCATCCCATCCCTGTCCAAAAAGTCCTTGTCCACTTCCTTCACTTCACTCCAAAGGTAGCTCGCCATGTTCACTATCAGCGCCTATCCACACGCTGCATACTGACCCCTTTTCCTAGGCCTGGGCTTCGGCCATGACATCTGCCATCGTTGGCGCTGCGGGTCTTGCGCGGCCTCCTCGCGCCGGGCTCCTCTTCCTTTACTTATCGACCTCCTCGTTACTCCCGCCCGCGCATGCCATACGATCCACGAACGCGCAATCACCACGATCATTATCACTCTACGCGCCACAGACCTGTCCCCTGAATAGAGACTCCTCTCCCGCCATGACGGGCTTTCGATCCTTCCATTCGTCGTCGCATAGCTGGAAGAGCTCATCGCAGTTCGCATACCATGTTGCCGCGTCCTACTCCGCCAAACGCAACAAGTTCAGAGCCGAGGACAACCTCTACACACACGAGCTCTACGATTCCAGCAAAGTCGACTTCAGCAGCCTGAGCGAATGCAAGACCGCAAAGGACCCACGGCTAAGGGCGCGGAGCGGACAAGATGCCTTCTTTTACAGCCAGGTGGGGACCACACAGAGCACCACATTTGGCGTGGCAGATGGAGTCGGAGGATGGGTCGAGTCTGGCATTGACCCCGCCGACTTCTCGCACGGCTTGTGCGAGTACATGGCGTGCGCAGCGCGGTCATGGCCCCAGCGGTCCAACACGACGGCGTTGCACCCGAAGGATTTGCTCCAGGTAGCGTATGACGAAGTGATTGAGGATGAGAGCATTGTCGGGGGTGGCAGCACGGCATGTCTGGCCGTCGCAGAACCGGACGGCAGCGTGGAGGTGGCGAATTTGGGTGACTCTGGCTTCATGCACTTGGGCTTGAACGCGGTGCGACATTTTACGCAGCCCCAGACGCACGCCTTCAACACACCCTTCCAGCTGTCCAAAACCCCGCAACGCATGCTAGCTCAAATGGCCGTCTTTGGTGGCCCCAGCACTCTGTCAGACCTTCCCAAGGTGTCGAGTGTAACGCATCACCAGGTTCGCCACGGGGACGTGTTAGTCTTTGCTACCGACGGCGTATGGGACAACCTCAGTCCGCAGGATGTGCTGGGCATCATAAGCCGGAACATGGTTGCTCTTGGTGCGTGGGTGGACAAGGATGGTGGTATGGAAGTGAGCCACGAGCTGCACAAGCTGGCACAGGCGAACTCGGGTCGCAGAGCTGATAGCGCCGCGCTGCAGGCCAAGCTGGCTACTGCCATTGCAAAGGAGGCAAAAGAAACGAGCTTGAATACGCGGCGAGATGGCCCTTTTGCGAAAGAGGTGCAGAAGTACTACCCTGGGGAGAACTGGCATGGTGGGAAACCGGATGATATTGCGGCGGTGGTTGCGCTTGTGGTAGAGACGCCAGCTTTGCAAAGCAAGCTTTGAAGACGAAATGATGTGTGTACGTTACGCAGTAGTTATTGCATGGGTCGGCGTTAGGATATTGGATGTTAGGTTGAACATTTGCGTTGGCACAGTCACAACATCACATAAGCGCACAAAGTTCAGACATTGTTCTGGGTCCACATGGAAGCAACAACTACTTCATTTGCCAAATAAAGAAAAAGTGCAAAAAGCAACCCGTCGCACTCTCTTTCAAAGGAGAAAGGAGAGGCAACTTTCGTGCTTCCGGTGTATAAACCCTATACTCAAATATACACCTATTCGAACCCTGTCCCTTTTGAAAAGGCCCGCTGTGCTGTATAGAAGCGTTCGCTGGACCGGTAGACGCCGTGTTCGAATTAGAAGGTTTGCGCCGGGATTGAGTATATATACGGTGGGTAAGGACAAGGGTAGTGGGAGGTAGCATGCTGGGAGAAGAGGAGGGTGGTGCAATAAGGACTGTGTGAATTCGTGGTGGGAAATATCCCCAGATTGTGGCTTTAGAAGTGAATGAAGTGCGAACTCTACTTGCATCTTTTGAGAGAGCTACATACATTCACTCCGTCATGCAAACACGACATCGTATGCATTGACCTTTTGAACTACTTAGAGTTCATACATACTCCATCTGGACAACGCAACAATATCCCAGCCGCCCCTGGTGAACCTCAATCCCTCCATATTCCACCACCACTCCCCCTCAGGAACCTTTACACGACCCCCCAACTCGCTCTCGATCAAGCCCTACATCCTCCCGCAGAAAACGACCTGCTCGTCCTCGCCTCATTAAATCAACTCCCAAACAGCGCCTTCCCATGCACATTCCACCACACCCACGAGATTCAGATCCAATCCAGGGAAACACCGTTGGAGACCCTCCAGTGGTGCCGTCCATGCACTCTGTTTTCGGGACGCGGGCCGCGATTCCTCCTCATCCAGCTCCAGGACGATGCGCTGCGCGCCCATTAGTGTCTCGGTTTGAACCCGCACTAATAAGAAACTGATGTTGAACTCGGAGTGGTCATTGGGATTCATGGTGGCTGCGCTGGCGCCGTACATACTGGTGAGGCTTATGAGCAGAGCGGATAGCAGTGAGTCTGGTATCCGGAAGCAGTCCGGTCCTAGGAAACGACTTAGGCAGTTCGTGGGCATCGATCTGGCTTGTGCGGAGCATGAGGTCGATCAAATCGTGCAAATAGAACGTGCTCAGCTCGAGTAGCAAGTGCTTCGTCTCCTTGCGTATTTGCCGACATACATGCCTGAGTGCCAGCACCTCAGTAATACAGCACTTATCACGAGACCGTCATTGTAGAAGGCGCGAGAGAGGCAGCCGGCTCGTCGGTCGGAGGTGTATTCGATGATGACCCATCTAATGGGTAGGGATTATGATTGTAGGCGTAGGTGAGGACGTTGCTGAAGGTGTGTTCGTAGGTTAGTAGGCCGAGTCCGGCGGGAGACGGAGAATAGGGAATTGGTGTTAGGTGAGATGACGGAAGTGGTTTTGGGGAAGGTTATGATGGCTTAGGTTTCGAAGGTCTTTTGTGGGAGATTAGCTTAGGGATGGTGTAGTTGGCGAGCGAAAGGCGCATGTTGCTTGTTTGATATTTGGCTGAGAGGAACATGATTGCTGGTGTTTGTGGGGTTGGGGATTGCGATATGGAAGAGAGATGGGTAAGGAGATAATGTTGAACAAGGAGGAAGGCATCGTGAAGGGGAATGCGAGGGAAAGCCTATCTTGAGCAGGGCTATCGTGGTATATGTTGGGCAGTCATTCCATGGTTGATGTCGGTGTTGGTGCTAGTAGTACGAAACTAATTTATTCACATCTAGGACATCGACCGTAGACCTTTCGAACATCTAGACAGGACATTGGCGAGGACTGTGTACGGCCGGATGGAGGAGTGCTACTCATGCCTGAACAAGTAGTACTGAGCTTATCGGACAACGCATGGCCTCCCACTACTCTCACACATGGGAATTATAGCTGTGAACAACATGTCGAACATCAATCGGTGTATATTCGAGCGCTGTCGACCTGCTACTAGTAGTATATGTGCTGAAAGTTGAAGCGGTAGAATTACAGCTAGGTGACGGATGGATAGATTGTATGCGCAATGCCTTACCTTAAAAGTCGGCATAATTTATCTAGCTAAGAACAACATTATGCAGACTCTTGCATGCCTTAATATCGACATGCGTGAATAGCCTTACTGACACTAGGATATGACAGCTAAGCTAAACACACGGTTAGCAATGACACTAACAATTAATAAAGCCATTCAACGTTATTAGAAAAATACTGTCTTGATACATTTTCGCTAATAAGGCACTCTGTGGAACTTCTGTGGCTTTCGCTGCCTTGACTTCACTCATTCGCGCCACTTTGCCCTTTGGCACCTATAAACTAGCCTTGACATCTGCCTTTGCTTTCAGCGCAGTACTCTTGCACGCGAGTATAAAGCTGTATTTCTTAAGTCAATCGCTTTGATTGCCACTCTCATCGAACGCGACAGCGCCCTTCTTAAGCAGTAGCTTTACTATCTGCTCGTGGCCTCTTACTGATGCCACCTGGAGTGCGCTGCCGTAGTGTCCACCCTGCGCGTTGACGTCGGCGTTCTTCTCAAGCAGCAGCTTTACTACCTGCTCGTGGCCTCTAGCTGATGCCGCCTGAAGTGCGTTGCCGTAGCGTCCACCCTGCGCGTTGACGTCGGTGTTCTTCTCAAGCAGCAGCTTTACTACCTGCTCGTGGCCTTCAGCTGATGCCGCCTGGAGTGCGTTGCTGTAGTCTCCACCCTGCGCGTTGACGTCGGCGTTCTTCTCAAGTAGCAGCTTTACTACCTGCTCGTGGCCTCTAGCTGATGCCGCCTGAAGTGCGTTGCTGTAGTATCCACCCTGCGCGTTGAAGTCGGCGTTCTTCTCAAGTAGCAGCTTTACTACCTGCTCGTGGCCTCTAGCTGATGCCGCCTGAAGTGCGTTGCTGTAGTGTCCACCCTGCGCGTTGACGTCGGCGTTCTTCTCAAGCAGCAGCTTTACTACCTGCTCGTGGCCTTCAGCTGATGCCGCCTGAAGTGCGTTGCCGTAGCCTCCACCCTGCGCGTTGACGTCGGCGTTCTTCTCAAGCAGCAGCTTTACTACCTGCTCGTGGCCTCCAGCTGATGCCGCCTGGAGTGCGTTGCCGTATTCTCCACCCTGCGCGTTGACGTCGGCCTTCTTCTCAAGCAGCAGCTTTACTACCTGCTCGTGGCCTCTTAATGAAGCCGCCTGGAGTGCGTTGCCGTAGTTTCCACCCTGCGCGTTTACGTTGACTTTCTTGTCTAGCAGCATGTGCACTGTTCCTCGTAAGCCGCCTAGCGCTGCGTAGTACAATGGTGAAGCTGGTCTGTCTAGCAGTCTATTTTCTTGATAAATCAGCCTTGGTCGATCTGGGCGATGTAGACTGTAACAGACTTTGTATGGAGCTTCTTGAAAGCAGAAGAGTCTTTCGATTAGCTGTAGCAAGCCTTCCTTATCATCTTCAGCTGCTGCAGCAAACCTCATCCAGAATTTGGCGGAGTATAGAGCTAGCGGGAACCTTGTCGCAGCCTCTTCTGGGGATATGATCTCATTGAAATGCAGCAGGTAGGCAACGCAGACTCGAGCGATAGACGCGCTCGCTGTAACCTTATGAAAGGCTGGTGCAAGACCGCTGTCTAGTCGATCTGATGTTAAATATTCCTTGACTGAAAAATGCGCTAATTGTAGTACGTCTCCTGATCCTGTAGAATCTACAGCGACCAAGCTTGAGCAATATCGCGAGACTTCTTGGGGATCTGGCATCCTATTTCTGGCATCAAAGTATGGCTCCGCTTCGGTATCCACTGCTATCGCATCGACAATCTCTTTTACACTTAACAGCCTCTCAGAGAATGTCAAAAATTGAAGGATCCGTACAACATGGGCTTTGTATTCAGCTGGGATAGCAGTTAGGATTCTGCCATAGGTGTCGTCTAATGTCTTCGGGAGGGAGGCGAGAGCCTTCTTGAGTTGGCGATAATCAAGGCATCCTTCTAGGACATCCAGCTGGCACGCAGCCCATCGGAACCTGTTTCCTGTAAGAATGATGTAGTTAAGCAAAGACTGCATATACAAAAAGCTGCCTTGACTTACATGCCATGCGCCTTCTCCATCAGATGTGTCTCGATCTCTTCTAGCACATCAAGGCGTGATTTCCACCTCTTCAGCCCCCCGTTGTCTCTCATCCTAGTACGAACATAGCTGCGGATATCATCGTTGATAAGGTCACTTTGGATCGGCACTATGTCCTCCTCGCTTTTGGCCAATTCACGAAGTACTACTTCGATGTCATGCTCCGGCCGACTCGTCACGAGGAGATGGAGATCCCTTTCGTCTAGTCGTAAATTCGTAATCCATGGGAGCAATCCTTCAGAAGGTGATCCTTTCCGTGTTTGGCATTCGTCAAGGGCGTCGAGGACTACGTAAACTCCCTTGGCCTCTTCAACCATCTGTGAGAAGACCTTACAGAGTGATTCGCAGCTTGGCTGCCGTCGCCCGTTATCATGGGAGGCAAAGATCGAGTCCAACAACATCTGGGTATCTTTGTGCCTGCGGTAAAGCTGACTAATGAGGGATCGGACTGCGTTCTCGAGTGTCTGCTTGCGGGAATCGTTGAAGTCGAAGTAGAAATAGAGAAGAAGCCGTTCAGTAGACGTTGTCTCGAGATAGTCGATAATCGTCGAGCTAAGAATCGTCTTTCCACACCCAGGGATGCCATGAAGCCACATAAAAGAGTGCTGCCCAGTCTTCCATTTTTGGAAAAGGTTCCTCTGCAAGAACCAGAGTCCTGTGCCTTCTTGACGTTGCGCTAGTGCCTTGTTGTAGTTTATTGATGGATCTGATGCTGACAGCCAATGATCTATTGCTTGTTGACTTTGCGTTGATTTTATATCTTCCACGTGGCACGAGACGGAATGTACTTTCTCAGCCACTAATCTATTGTCAACCCTCTATATTTCCCATCAACCAGTAAATAAAAACTCACTAGAAGAGAGGACATCACTGATCCTCCGCTCAGCCTCAACTTTATTTGGCGAAATGCGACAGAGCAAATCCTTCGCATACGCCGCCGCTGCCATGGCTGCATAGCCCTGCCACTCTTTGTTCTTGTGGCTGTCGGAGTAGTCACATATCCCACGAACAACAAGACATGGGAAATGGTTCATCAGTCCAGCCGCCTCCATTTCAAAACACAAGACGTCCCTCTCCTTTGCTAACTTGTCCCTTATTAGGGCATCCTTCATAAGTTGGTTCGCTGAAGCGATTAGACCGTAGTGGACTGCTGGGTTGTCCTCGTCGTCGTCCCGCTCGTCTCGTAGAACTAGGCGAGACGGATTGTCACCACAGATTTTTGCACAAGCCCCACTCTTGTCTGCGGGGTGAACAATAGTGGAAAGATATAGCTTGTCGCTTTCTTGATTTGGCCGGCCATACTTCTTCCGCAACCTTTTCTTCGTTTCTAGTATATTGTTGATGTCTTCGTTGATCTGATGGCCATGCGTCTCATATTGCGCCTTGAGTCCATTTATGGCAGTTCGTAACACACTTGGTGGCTGATTCAAGAAGCCTGTTGTCGAGAAGCTCTGATCCTGGATTGTTTTGCCAAAGTCATACTGGAACACGCCGCCCTGTCCGCTGCGAGGAGTGCTTACAACAACGTCGCCTAAACGGATATCATGCATTGGACTGGGTGCGCCGCCACCAATGCCAACCATCAGTCCGATTCTGACGTTGGGGAAGCTGTGGAGCATGTCCTTTGCAACGCTAGCCGCAGAAGCAGTTCCGTATTCTCCATCGGGTAACACAGCAATAACAACGTTATGTTTCCCAACCCTACCCAGCATATAGTCGTTGCTGTCATGGGGAGAAACATACTCAGGCCGCGTGTGTTCATCGTCGAGAAAAGCTTGAGCCGCGACGTACTCTGTATAAATAGCACATATCCAGCCAACTGTGTAGGACTCGGCCCTCGGGGTCTGCTTGGAGTCGTTGCTCGCGGGCACATGTCCCGGGTCTTCACTTTGTTGTCGTTTTGGCTCTGTTTTGGCAAGAGCGGAATCGATGTCGTCGGCGCGTCGTTTCCTTAACATGTCTTCTGGTGCCATATTAAGATGACTGGTCTCGGTGTGTAAGGCGTGGCGTATTTGCGTGCCACGAATATATCCACAAACGTGAATATGAGACTGTACGAGGGACGTGTTGTAGTGATGCGATCTCAAGGCGCTCCCAAACGTATCTTACAATGCAGAAGCAGGTGCAGTGTAGTGTGAGGCAATCTGTGTATATAAAGGGATTCGATCTTGGTTTTCTTCAATCAACTTGGAAACACATTGCGTGCTAAGTGTTTAGAAGCTGTTGTCTTGGATGGACGGAGGAATGGAAGAGCGATTTGAATTGAAACGGACAATGTTGAGATGGGTCTAGACGCGACTACATCAGCTGCACATAGACTAGGCAGCAGCCACAAGGCTGTGTGATTCCCTGTATTGTGCTTTTTCCAGCGACTTCTATCACCTGCTGCACCTCCTGCGCCTGTGGAACCCGGTGCGCCCGACCGCCTAGCCGATAACAGCGAAGCGGCGCACCCCCGCCTCGGACCGGTCAACGAAATCCATTCTCAGCCTTGGCGCTAGTATTCGAATTCTCTCGACACCACATTTTTGGGATGGCCCCTTCGGAGGCCAGAATTGCCGTGATATTCGAAGCACTGAACGCGTGATTTCTAGTGTGTGGCTGTGTAATCGTGCAACAAGCCCTGTACCGATTTCAATGGTGTTGTAGTCCTCCGAGGGTCTCTCGGTGCCACCGAATGTCGCGCTTCGTCGAATCGCTCAGGAGGAAGCGCCGGCCCCGGGTCGACCCGGGTCGACCCAGCCGAGTCAAGAGGGCCTCCGCAAGGCCAACTATCTACGCCCCCCGACATTGTTAACGTCCTCTCCGGAAGGCTCGCGTGATACACACTGACCTGAACGGTATCGTAAGATCTTTGTAATGTTCGTAACTTTGTCCTCTTGCTGTAGGCTTACTATTGCCTGCTCGCTTTTTGTCTGCCAGCCGTCATTGGTGATTGGGGGCGTCTTCGCAAGAACAGCGTCCAGCTGCGCTATCTGTTCTTAACACCTATTGACCACAGGAAGAGCATCTCTAGTGCTAGTATCTACTAAGTTTATCCTTGATATTTTAACTAATGTTCTGCAACGTAGTGCTTAGAATAGGCAACTTAGTGTTAATGTAGCAAAAGCACTTTAGTACTTCCTTATAAAAGCAACGAATAACCTTTGTGCTAAAGTCAATAAGCTAAACGATGCTAGCGACGACGCTGACGACAGCAAGCTTCCGACATCCACGCTTCTAATGTTCAAGTACCTCTTAAACCTGTGAACACAATCTCTCTTACTTCCAATCTCCCTGTAGTCCTTGGATTTTGATAGAAGTCTAGATTCGGGATTGTGCAGAGGGTCATAGCTGAAAGGGTGATTAATGGCGTCACAAGCGGAAGGGGTGATTAATGGCGGCACAAGAATGATTGACGACACAGTCAACGTTGCGGGGTATAGGTCGGCGACCGATTATTGAAAGACTAATACCTGTAGGTTTTAAATATATCAGCTATGACTCTACAAACTTACAAAGGGGACAGTCCAGAGGTCCGAACCGCAAAAGTGTCTCCTGACGGTGTGCGTCTCTCGACCCAGGGACGGACGTTAAAAGTACCGAACAGAAGTTCTGAAGCCCAGATAATTAGTGAGACTTCTAGGACAGGATTAATCATTGCGCATTGCATCTCAAGTGACCTCGGCCCCCGTTTGTTTACGTTGGTTGCCCCGCGCGACGCCACGCGAGTGCAGGATCGGCGTTCGCCAACGCGCCCACCACCAAAGTTCCCCCAAGCCCTCCACGACGACATCCCTACAACGAGCATTGCAGACGCCGGAGCCACCGCGCCTTATGTATGGAAAACTAACACTACAGTCGACATTCGCTATCCGCCAGCTCCTCCGCTACAGCTAGCTCGACGCATTCGCGACGCGCTCAAGTAATACACCGCCATGGCGACCGCATCCCCCACGCCCATGGGCTCCTACAGCAGCCTCGGCCGCATGCGCTCACAATCTACCACCATCCGACCGCGGAGGGACTCTCCGCTGAGCGTGCTGGGCCAGTCCCAGGGCTTCTCAGCGAATGCGCCCATGATGCAGAACATCGACATTGGCGACAGCTCCGACGACGAGATACCGCAGCCCATGAAGCTAAGCGCGCTGACGACGGCGCTGCTCGCGCAGAACGAACTCAACTCGCCAGAAAAAGCGGCAGGCCGCAAACCCAAGCTGCGCATCTCCCGCACGTCGCAAGGGTCGACACCGGTGCAGGACACCGTCACGCCCGCCCCCAGCCTGCGCATCAAAAGGGTACCGCTACGAGGCGCGCCAATGAGACGGTTTCGCAGGACGCCGCAGAGCGAAGAGGAAAACCATCCGCCGTCACAAGACCAGGAGAATCTGCCCATGTCAGTGGTCAAGGTGGACTCCATGAATGCTGCCGATTCAGTCATGAAGATCACGGATTCCGTGATGAAGGTCGCCGACGACATGCGATCACCCCCGCCAAACCAGTCGCCTCTACAAAGACAAGAGAGACCTGAAAGACCCGCGCCATTACAGCCTATTAGCGCAAACACACCTCGAAGACCCGCGCCGCCGCCGCCGCCAAAGATGTCGGTTCTGGAGACTGCTACAGCCACCGCTGGCGCCGCGACGACCAAGACAAGAGAACGGAAGAAGCGAAGTGTGTTGGCCGTCAATGGGAAGCACTACTCGCAAATGGACCGCATCGGCAAGGGCGGTAGTTCGGCGGTGTACCGCGTGATGGCTGAGAACTTCAAGCTGCTTGCCTTGAAGCGCGTGAAGCTCGAGGATGCGGACGAGGCGGCCGTTCGTGGCTACAAGGGCGAGATCGACCTTTTGGACAAGCTCAAGAACGTGGAAAGAGTGGTGCGGTTGTATGATTGGGAGGTTGACAATCAGCGGGGCATTCTGAGCGTGGTACGTAACCAATATGTTGCTAAACGTTGTGCCCATCCTAATTTTCTTTAGCTCCTGGAACTCGGTGAATCAGATCTCGCCCGCATCATCCGTCTAAAGCTCGACACCGCCGACGCAAAGCTCGACCTTGCATTCACACGCTACTATTGGAAAGAAATGCTCGAATGCGTGGGCGCCGTCCACGACCACGACATAGTGCACTCGGACCTCAAACCCGCCAACTTCGTCCTCGTGCAAGGCCGCCTCAAGCTCATCGACTTTGGCATCGCCAACGCTATAGAAACAGATCAGACAGTCAACGTCCATCGTGACTCGCACATCGGCACTCCAAACTACATGTCCCCCGAGAGTCTCGAAGACAGCGCCGGCGGCGCAAAAGGCCAGCTCTCTAACGGGAACGGCGCAAAGGACATGAAGCTTGGCAAGTCGAGCGATGTGTGGAGTATGGGCTGTATCCTCTACCAAATGGTGTACGGCAAGCCTCCTTTCGCCCATATCGCCAACCAAATGGCTCGCGTCCTCGCCATCGTGAACCGCAACTACGACATTGAATTTCGCGACCACGGCGTCGGCGGTACGCGCGTGCCTCCAGGACTCAAAGCCACGCTCCGCCGCTGTCTCGATCGCGATGCCTCGAAACGACCAACGATTCCACAGTTGCTCGAAGAAACGGATCCCTTCATCTTCCCCGACGGCGGCGACGATCTACGCATCAGTCAGGAACTCCTCGCGCAGGTTATCCAGAGAGTAGCGGATCGATTTCGCGACCCAAGGAAGGAGGCGCCGACTGAAGAGGAGATTCGCGGGTATCCCGCGAGTTTCTACGAGAAGATAAGGCAGTTGATGGAGACTCAGTGACGGCTCGCTGACTTGCATGTTTTCATCTTTTCGACGAATCGCGTTTTTTTTTTTCTACGCGATAAAAGATCTTATTCTAATGACTGGTTTGGTTTGGCGGCGTTGCTTTTGTTTTGTCTACTTATGGGCACTTTGCGGAGTTTTTTCCATCAGCTTTATTCCCCCCGCTTCTGGAAAGGAGTGCAGCTTGCCTTTAGCGTTTGAGCGTGCGTTGTGTAGCATGGCGCTTGGGGGCGTCTTCTTTTGTCTACCTTACAACCGTTTTCTTTGGGGTCGTTCATTGCTTGGTGTACTGGAGAGTGGGTGGCTAGTAGTAGACCGGGAGGTGAAGAGGAGCTCTTTGTATATATCACGCGCTTGGGGATGAGGAGTGGGTTGGATTGTGGGTAGTTGATGATGAAAGGAATTTTTCTCTGTTCAGCTTTTCTCTATGAATTGCCGTGTGTCCGAAAGCATTAATTCTACTGCTAGGACGGGAATGTGAGTACATCCCAGCGAAGCGCCAAACCAGCCTCTTTGTGCAGGCCCGGTCCTCTAAAGATCACAATATCGTCGTTGAGTCTTGATGCGAAGACTAATCACAGATCGCCCAATCGCTCACCGACTGAACCCCATCATACGCCTCTGATATCCAAATCGCCACCGTGGCCACAATCAGACCCCGTTCAACGTTTGAGCTTCTTGTAAAGATCGGACCACTTTATTGTCGAAGACAATGTCAAGGTCCTTTCTGCCAGTGCAGTGCTGCACTCCCACAACGATCGATTCCCATGTTTCCGGCGTCAGACGTTCGACGTCCGTCACAATGACCACACCGCGCAGCCCCACGAGCTTCTTCAGCATAGTGTGCATCTCGGCTTCCAGACGCTGCTTGTACGTCTTTACGTTCTTTTCCGAATTGTTCTCCCAGAAATGCATCCCCGCATCTTGCCTCGCGAGTTGATACCTCATAGGATCCTGAGTAAGCGACGAGGGCTCTGAGCCAACAAACCGCTCATCAGCCTTCCCCTCCCTGAGAATGCGCCCAATATGATCCATTGATTGGGCTTGCAAATGGATGGTCTTTATCACGGAGCGCTGGTCGTTGGTCATGCACCAGAGCATGTCGAAGAAGGTGTCATCCATGGGTCGTTCGGTAGAGGAAAGCTCTACGAATGGCCCGCCAAAGGAATTGAGTGAGAACGGGAGCAAGGCGGTCTCAGAGCGAATCTCGTGATTAACGGCGGTGATGGCGAGGAAGTTTTTGAACGCGGGTTGGACACACTTATCCTCAGTTTTGTTCCGTCCGGCGGTGTAGAAGCTGTAGCCTCCCAGGAGGTACTCGTAGACCTCATTGCGAAGCTCGCTTGGAAGACTAAGGAAGCCGACAGGTGCTTGGTTGTGAACAGCGCTGTGGAAATTGTTAGTTTTCGCTATCTGTTACTGAGATTGAGGGTACTTGTACATACATAGCGTCAGGTGACGTCTGTGTGTGAGCTTGGGGCGAAGCCATGATGCCTCGAATGTTGTGCTGTTTGATGCTTCGGAGAGCTTGTGGAGTGGTGGTGTTGTGAGGTGTAGTGTAAGGGGCAGCACACAGGTAGAAACGGCACAAAGAGATATGAACCGGATGCTAGCGTAGGAAGACTAGTTGAGTTGAGAATAGCGGATAGAGCAGGCGAAAGTATAAGAGGCGAACCTCTTATATACTAAGGTCAAGCTCTAGCCGCGCTACGTGACTAAGTTATTAGTACACAATAACCTAAGCAGGCGCCGAAGGGCTCAGTGAAAATGGAAGGAAGGTTAGAAGGGGTAGGAAAGGTAGGAGGTGGATAAGTGGAAGGTTTATCTTCCATCTCGTCCAACATCGGACCGGTACCCCTGACATGTAGAAGGTTGGCCGCGGTTGCTAGAAGGTGTTCAAGTATCTTGCTCAGACTAATAAAGCGTGGCTAATTCTGGGAGCAGAGCAGGTGAGGGTAAGTGCGTGGATTAGAGGTGAAAGAGAAAGCCTCGCCCGGAAATTCTTAGAAAGGCCGGCCACAGTGGTGAGAGAAGCTAGTTAGCTCCTTGGACCAGCTATTCGCCCTACGGGAGCTTCTGAAAGACGGCCCTGTCTTGCCATTCTCAGGGCTATGCCTTCCACGAGACGTAGCATCTGATGTCCAGATATCTAGCTTCGGCCTAAATCAGACGGTAGGTTTCTGTGAGAGCGAACAAGTAGATCGTATTGACATGAATGTAGTTGACGTTGGGCGAATGGTCAAGTACTAATATCCTCCCCAACTGCCAGACCTGGACGACAAGCCACGAGGAGAATTATGCAGATATTCAGAGATTCAAAGGCCGCCGAGCGCGTATTGCTGAGCGCAATGCTAGGTTTGGCAAGCCGAGCGGTGAAGACTCCAGTTGACCTGTCTCCGCGGGCGCCACGTCGTAACGATATAAAGATCGCAGATGTGATGGAGGCTTTTTTTGTAAGAATAGATTTCGGGAGATGAAGCGTTGCACTTTCGAGTTCGTCCACCGGGAGTGCTCGCTTGTATCCGCTCGATATCGTCGACTCTTGAATCGTCCTCATCATGGCTACAGTTGGTGGGTTTGAGTAGGTGGTGTGGGTGGTGTGAGGATCGAGGACGAAGAGAGGAAGTGCTGATTCGAACAATTGCTTCTCGGAGAATGGCATCGCCGAAGTTAGGGGACTCTGACGGTAATGTTTGTTCTGTAGTCGCACCTTCGGAGAGTTGAAAATGCTGCGCTATGCATAAAACTTCCGGAGACAAAAGCCTACACTTGTATTCCGGATGCATCCAAATTCTAGATATTTTGGCAGCTGTCTTAAATCTTTGGTCCCCTCGACAACGGGTGGACCAGCCATATAGTATTTCATTGCATTTTAGAAGTTGTATTCACTAAACCACCCAAACGATCTACCCACTCCACTAACAACCAGACCCAGAAATTCATCACCACCCCCACCCCAAACCTCTTCAAGCATCCTCAACAACCCCCCGTTCAACCCTCCCTCTCAACTCCCAACACCGCTCCTCCATAGCTGCCCAATCATCAACGTCCTCACTCAGAACCCTTATGTTCTGCGCCGTCACGCTGGCCAACGCCTCGAGATCTGATTTCGACGAGGAGAAAACGAGGCTCATGTTGGATCTGCGCGAGCGCTTGAGACGTGGTGCGATGCTAGCCGCAGGGGGTGGTTGGGAAGTTGCGCCTGAGGGTTTAGGTGAGGGCGGTGCACCACTGTTTGATGAGACCGATTTGTAGAAACTGTCATGATGGCCTTGGAAAGATGTCGTTGTTCGGATCGAGTTCGCTGTCGATGTCGCTCTGGACTTCGACCTCGCTGTTGGTTTGGTGTTTATAGACACATTGCTACTCCCTGGACTCCTCATCGAAGCCCTCCCCTCGTTCTTTGTCTTCACCCCAAATAACCTCTGCATATTCCCCCTCTCCACCTTCCTCGACCTTATCTTCTTCACCATTCTTTCAACCTCCGCTTCCCTCTCCCAACACAGTTTCAACACCTTTCTTGAAAAGTCCACCATCGCCCACAACTCTTCATTCTCCTTCTCCATCGCCACATACACCTCATTGTATTCAGCTGTCCAAGTCTGCACCGTGTCAAATTTGCCTACTAGCTCCGGGACCATCGTTTCTTCGTAGTAGGCTATCTTGCGGGTTAGGCGGTCGATCTTTTTGTGAAGGGTACAGATGAGATTTGCTTGTGTCGCGAGGGTTTTTTCGTGTTGGTGGTGGAGAGTTGTAGGAGATGCGGAGTGGGAACGGGGGTTTTGAAGGAGGTAGGCGGCGACTTCGGAGGAGGTGGCGAGGCCAGAAGGGCGAGTGTGAGTGGGGTCGGAGTAGGTGGTTGCGGTTGTGGAAGTGCTAACCGAACTGCCTCCTCTGCCATTGAGAATGTAGTTCAGTGGTGGGTTGTCCGCTTCCTCCACGCCCTCCTCGTCGCTTCCGTACTTTTCTTTCAATTGTTGCAACCAGTTCCGGACCGTCGACGTTGTTGATGCCGACGGCGGCCGATACGCATTCTCCAGCCACTCTTTGTCTTGACCCTGGAAACGCTTTTCTGCGAACCATCGGTCATTCCATTCAGCCGCTGCATTGGGTTTCGAAAAGTTTGGCACAAGACCAACATCTATTGCATTGATGCTGCTATTTTCACCATCGCCATTTCTCCTAGCACTTGTTCGGGCGCGCCCCCGCACCCTCTCGACAGTCGACGAATCGATGTGCTCATTCTGGAGTATCTTGTTTAGTACTGCATTCCATGTGGGGCTCAAGGGCAGTAATTCAATGTTGTCTTGCGGTGTAGACTGTGTCTTAGCATTGCGGGTGCGCAGGGGGCGGGGCACTGGATACGGTGAAGGAATTCTCTGGGATGATATTGTTGTCTCTTCCGAATGTGTTTGCTCTTCTTCCTGAGCGTGAACTTGTCCATACGGAAAGACTTGACGGCGGTCACCCTCTTCATTGAGGTAGACGTAAATAGGGCGATCAGTCGGGAGCAGAATAAATGGATTAAACTCGGTGCTGAGAGCAGAAACGGAAGTTGTTCCCTCAATTGGTTTCAACGACGACCAGTCCGCCAAAAGGTCGGGATCTTCCGAGGTTGAGGTCAAAACTTGAGCTTGGTATTCAGGCGTGTGTGCCATACCAATGTGAAGGTTTTGATGGAAGCGGTTCGCCAGGTGCAAGTCTTGTCCGTCTCCACCTTCGTGGGCAGCCTGTTCTTCGTTCGGTTCTGGCGTCATTGCCCGCTCTTTTCCCTTGTGACTCTTCCTATGCTTCAGTGCGGCTTTCTCTAGCATCTCACCCTCCCCCGCACCCAAAACATCTCTTTCCCTGGCCCTTAACATCTCCAAATCAGCCCGCTGTTCCGCCGTTAACGGTGCTGGTGCCCGACCGACCAAATCTGGCGTCCTAGTGCGACTATTTGGTTTGTAGTTGGGGTAATAGGGGTTATTTGCATCTCTATGGTGGGCTATAGCATCTCCTTCGATCAAAGTACTGTTCCAGTACGAGTCGTCGTTGCGAGCAGCATCTCGTGCCCACTGCGCTCCTCGGTCCTGAATAACGGGAAGGGTATTGGAGCCATGTTCGTTCCGTTGGGGTACATGGACAGCATGAGCGCTTTGCGTGACGTATCCCGTTGGCCTTGTTCTTTGGCTGTGCTGTTGATGCTTTTGCCTATGAACCTGTCTCAGACTCTCAAAGTCGGCGCCAGGAATATCAGCTCTCAGCGCGGCCTCTGCCATTTCCTCGTCCCTTTGAGTGCGATGAAATTTGGCCTGCTTATTGCGACGGCGGGCATGTGGGTTGAACGGATGGAGTAAGTATTGACAAAACGTAGCCATGGGGGAGGAGTACGGTGCGCCGACAAGTATTTGGTGGTGGTGGAAGTAGCAAAGCTATTGCAAAGGTAAACGCGGCATGTTGAAGTATGCGTGGGATAACAGTTGTCGCCAAAATGTGTGAAGTTTGATAGGTGGATGTGTGTTCGTTGTTGTGGATGGTCGTTTGCTCTATGTGTTGTCGAGTGCGTGACTGGGGGCGTTCGCTGCGCTGCCAGCGACAAACTCTCGAACGAAACACCGAACGAAATTGAAGTTGGATACCAGTTCTGTAACTAAATGCTTGGGACCATTTGTCCTGCAACCTTCTATACTACTACACACTATGGATAGGTGAAGAAGGAAGAAGGAAAGATGAAGAGAGATTGAAAAATACAGAATGAGTAATTGAAAGACTAACGGTGTTACCACACACCCGAACACATTGATCTCGTATGAATGCAGAATCGCTATGACACCCCAAACCCCTTCCAAGCTATGCAACGCAAAAATGCACAATCGACGCCCCGGTCCAGGTATCCCATGCCGTGTATCGTTCAAACTCCAGAAATAAAGACCGCAGGTCGTTCAATGCATTGCCAGCCAATGTCGCAGGTGGCATTGACGGCTCAGTACTTTCTCTTCGAAGCTGCCGCCTTATTCATTGCCATCAGCTTTCGCTTTCTTTCTTCCTTTTCTCGCTTCGCCCTCTCTTCCTCTGCGGCGGCTTCCGCGTCTTCTTTCTTCGCCACCTTGAGCGCCCTGGTCTCCTCTTCATCCACTTCCCAAGGATTAGCTTCCATGTCGGAAGAAGCGTCAGATGCGTAGTCGTCTTCTTCTTCTCCGTCACCCTCTTCCACGTCCGACCAATCAGCGTAACCTCCGTAGCGGCTCTGACTGGGTTTTGGCTTGGCTTTGGCAGCTGTGGGACCATACTTTCCAGAGGGTGGACCGACTGAATTGGGTCTTGCGGTCCCTTTATAACCGATATCGGCGGGCTTTTTAATTGGGCGAGCAGTTCCTTGGTAGCCCAACTCAGGGGCCTTGCGCTTCTCCTTAGACCCATCGGCCTTGATACCTGGAGTCTTCGCTGGCAACCCCGGAACAGGCTTCTTTCCTTTGGCAGCTGCTCGGGCCTGTAAGCGAGCCGACTCGAGTTCCTTCTTGGTCATGATCTTGGAGGGCTCGTGCTTCACTAGAGGGGCGGCGGCCTTTGTCTGATCCTTCTCTTTCGCCTTTTGCAGCATGGCCATGTAGCCTCCCATTTTCTTCGCTGGAGCGGAACCGGCCGGTCCCGGAGATGCTGCAGCTGGCCTCGTCACAGCAGGCTTCGGGGCTGGCACTGCTGCCTTGGGCGGAGCCGCGGGTAGGGGACTTGGCTTCTTTACCGGCGCATTCGAAGGCCTAGTCACTCCTAATCCGGCTGTTCCTCGATATGGTACGGTCGTGGTCGATGAAGATGGAGTGTGTTTCACAACGCCGGGAGCTGAAGCTGGAATCGGAGCCGCTCGAGAAGCCCCATTCGTTTGTCCTGGCCTAGCAGGCGCATCTTTTCGCTGTATCTTCGGCTGAGCAATGTCTATCGGACCCGATGCTTTGCGCTTCAGAGGCGGGGGCTCGGGCGCGCTGTTCTGCGACCCCGCAGGTCGCTGAGCGGGTTTCGGCGACCCCGATGAGAGTCTTGCGACTGGAGAAGGCGCAGAAGGCGCAGCGGATGCGGTCGTATCGAGAGAAGATAGAATTTCCTTGAGTAACTGAAATGGTCAGAAACGGCGGGAGAACACAGTTGGGGCCGACTCACGCTCATCTTGCGGGCAGATAAGAGTTGACTCAGTAATACCGGTCGTATCGCTTCGAATGCCAGTCGTACATGCTTTCGGGGAGCGTTTTGGAAAATATGGCGTGGCGAGAGGGAGCTGGAGGCGCTGGTGCAGTGAGAGCAAACAGCGGAGAAGGGAAGAGGACACGCGGGCAACGCCAGCTTGTGAAGAGGTGGCGGTCGGTTTTTAAAAGGCCCAGCCCGCATGGTGTCACGTGCAGGCCGGAGAAACCGTGCCACCGAGCCGACGATATCGCTCCGATATGGACTAGTGCGCGTTCGGCCCACCACAAGTCTTTTTCGCCTGGGTCGAACTTTCGGATCTGCAACCACCGCGAGAACTTGAAGCTTCAGTCTCCGTCCGCACGGTAAGTTTGTCTGCGCATACACCCCGGCACAAGGCGAATACTAAACCTCATAGGTTAAATCGATTGAACTCCTGTTCCTAACCACGACACCCCCACCACACATTCACAATGAAGTACCTCGCAGCCTACCTCCTCCTCGGCCTCGGTGGCAACACCTCCCCGTCCGCTGAGGACATCAAGGTCAGTCGCGCAAAGTTGTCGCTAACGGAACCATGCTCACATTTTACAGACCGTCCTCGAGTCTGTTGGTATCGATGCCGACAGCGAGCGCCTGGAGAAGCTCCTTGGCGAGCTTGAGGGCAAGGACATCAACGAGGTATGATCTGTTGCGAATGCTTTCCCAGAAACAGTTGACTCACTCTCCACAGCTGATCACTTCCGGCTCCGAGAAGCTTGCATCCGTTCCGTCCGGCGGCGGCGGCGCTGCCGCTGCTGGTGGTGCTGCCGCTGGCGGCGCTGCCCCCGCTGAGGAGGCCAAGGCCGAGGAGAAGGAGGAGGAGAAGGAGGAGTCTGACGACGACATGGGTTTCGGTCTCTTCGACTAAGCGCATCGCCAATATCTGCCCGTCAACGAAGAATGACAACTCCGACTTCTCAGCTATCACGACAATCACGCGGCGTGGGAAGGAGCGTTTGGGCGGTGTCGAGCGCGCTGCCATGGGCTATGGAAAATGTGTGCGGCGATGTCTTGACATATGCTGCTGAGATATCCTGAATGAAAGTCATGCACCACCCACTAGAAGATCTTTTTATGTCTGAGGAGAAAGTGATAATACGAGAAAGTGATAACACGATCGTGCCATCTTACTAGTCTTGTTTGCAACGTACACCCCTCAAGCTAGAACGGTACTTTTGTGAAGTTCTTGGACAGTTTACTTCCCAGGCGCATACTTGTCGAAGCTTACCATTCTTGAAGCTTTAAATCTTGGACCCGATATTGAGCTCTTATGCCTCAATCTAAAACATAGAGGCTAAATACTGTTCACTGAGTCCTGCGCATTCGTCGTAACGTTCAAAATCCGACCATTCTGCCAAGCTATTTTCGCGCACCGCGCACCGACCACCTGCCCGCTTCGTTAAGCGAGCCCACGACAATTCGACTGCGTTGACGACTCCCTCAACCCCATCCGACGAACACCATCCCCGCCACCTCGAAGTCTTTCGCCCAGTACTTCGACAACCGCAAACATGGCTGACGAGAACTACGTATGTTGCAGCAGTCGATAAGTTGTAATGCGCCCTGCTAACACAATCACAGAACGCCGAGGAGGCTGCTGGTACGCGCTCACTTCCCTTCCGAACCCTTTTCACGATCCCGCGGCTCCCATACTAGTCGCACACCGCCGCAAAAAGAATCCTCGCTTCGATGACGGTGCCATTTCGTGAATTGGGGGATCCGCAGACTTGAGAGATGGCAGGCGCTAATGGGTTATACAGAGCTCAAGAAGAAGAGAGCGTTCCGCAAGTTCTCCTACCGTGGAGTGGACCTTGACCAGTACGTGCCACAACACCCGCATCGCTCCGCTCTCGCCGCACCGAACAACGCTCCTCCCAGGGACAGCATGCTGATTTGCCCAGGCTCCTGGACCTCTCCTCGGAAGAGCTCCGCGACCTCGTTCACGCCCGTGCCCGCCGCAGGTTCAACCGTGGTCTTAAGCGCAAGCCTATGGGCCTCATCAAGAAGCTGCGAAAGTCGAAGCAAGAGGCCAAGCCCAACGAGAAGCCCGACCTCGTCAAGACGCACCTCCGTGACATGATTGTCGTCCCCGAGATGATTGGCAGCGTCGTCGGCGTCTACTCCGGCAAGGAATTCAACCAGGTCGAGATCAAGCCCGAGATGGTTGGTCACTATCTTGCCGAGTTCTCCATCTCATAGTACGTCTACCGTACCACACACACCGGAACGAGGCCATGTCGCTAATAAACGCACAGCAAGCCCGTCAAGCACGGAAGGCCGGGTATCGGTGCCACCCACTCTTCCCGTTTCATTCCTCTCAAGTAATCGGTCTGGGTTTGGTTGCATGGGTTTTCGTGGGGCGGAGAAAATGTACTTCATGACCTACAACGAAATAGGTGTTAGGTGCTATCATCACTGCGCCCTCGAATGAGGTGGAGCGCGCGGCGGGCATGAAGGTTGGTGTAGCACAAACTACATCTCACAATTGAATTCACCTCGAAAACGCTCGTTTATGATCCACGCGTGTGTGCTGTTGTTCGCCGATTATGCATTACCTATATACAGCAACACTAACACATTCATACTAGCGTACAGTAATACTAACATAGAGTAATACTAACACGCTGTGGAATGGGCATAGTGCGGAGGGGAAGACTGGATCTCAACCTATCATTCAATAACATGAAAGTTGAACAATTGAACAAAACAGATAAATTGGTATCCTACTCTAAACTCCGCACCCACCCCACCACCTAAAATGCCCCAAGCACAACCTGCACCTCGACAGACGCAACATCCTCCCTCCGCAGAATAAACGCCTTCAACTCAGCAACATCACTCCCCTGCGCCTGTGCCAATCTGGCCTTCAACCCATCAGGCTTAATTATAAAAAGCTGCGACACATCGATGAGGACTTCCATAGCATTGTGTTCCAGGTCGTCGTCCGTAGGCCAGCCTTGTACAATCTCCGCATACCGCTGGACATCTTTCGAGGCGATGATGCCGCCGAGCTGGCTGTACGTGAATTTGAGGAGGTGGGCGAGGACGAGGGCGCGCAGGCCGCGGGCGAGCTCGGCGAGGAAGAGGGAGAGGTTGCGGCCGGAGAGGGCGCCTGTGGCTTGTGTTGCGACGCGGGTGAGGAAGTGGCAGACTGCTTGACAGGCGAGGGTGTCGCTGCTTGCGGCCATGAGGTCGTCGTCTTTGGGCCTGAAGTCTGTTTTCTTCTGCTGACCTAGGCACTTACTTACCCAGTTTAGCGTGGCCGTGAGCGTGAGGTTGAGGACGTTGGAGAGTTTGGATTCGAGGGTAGCCATGGTGGCGTTCACGGACTTGTCGATCTCGCGACGGATGGTGACGTTCGGCGCGGCGAGGGGAAGGAGGATGGTGGATGTGGTTGTTTGGAGGAGGTGCAGGATGGTTGTTAGGATGTGGAGGGCGGGGAGGTGGGTTACGTCTGGGGGAGTTTTCATGTTCTCTTGAGAGGCGGCGTGGTCGGAGGCACTGGGTTTTTGTTAGGAGTTGGAGTTAGGGTGAATGGACGGTGACTTACGCGTCGAGAGCGGACTCTAGGTATATCTCGCCCATATGTGTAAGGAGCAGGTTTAGCAGGTTCTGTACATGCTTTGGCGTCTCGCTCGCGGGAGAAAGCTCCAAGCCTCGTCCGACACCTTCCGCGAGCCACTTTAGCATACGCTTCGCTATTGGCAGTGACAATCTCCCATCTTCGTCAGTGGTCTCGATCTCCTTCTTATCGCCTTGATCGTCTTTCAGACCGGCGATTCGGATCAGCATAGCTTTTTGCGTGGGTGGCAGATCAGTGCTATCGAGGCGGTCCATGTACGCATCACGCGCCGAGGCGGCGAACTCCTTGCCGCGCTGGGCGAGCGAGCCGAAGTAGCTTGTTGGCATCTTGCGACGTCGTTCGTGGAAGTAGGTGAACTTGAGGAGAAGGGAAGAATAAAGTTCTTCTAGGTTCTTCTTCTCGCGCTCAATGTAGGAGGATCCGACAAAGTATGTAACGAAGAGATCTTCGAGCTGTTGGTCTAGAATCGAAGCAACCTGTGAACTCACAGGCTCTGGTGCTTCTGTCAAGCCATGAGATTTGAGATCGTCGACGAGCGCGGTGATATAGCTCCTCGAAGCCTGTAGAGACCGGAGGAAAGCGAGTGAGGACAGTTCGTTTGCCTTTTGAAGCACCATTTCCAGCCGCTGCGCGATTGTCTGCTGGAAGATTCTCTGGAGAAATCTAATGAGGACTTCTTCGTGATAGGGAAAGGCTCGTTTGATGATGGCGGACTCTTCCTGCACGACAATCTTTACTTCGTCGATGAGAGACTGTAGACTTGGTTCCACGCCTGGTGGTTCCGCATCTGGGTCCTGGAGGCGGTCCCACGTCTCAGCATCGCCAGTAAGCTCCTCGGTGACCAGCTGGTTCCGGTCGATGAAGAAGGAATGCTGGTTCACATATGTAGATATCACACTCGTGCCATCATTGAAGTCTTTGAGCGTAATGGCACACTCCCGCATCCCGTCGTAGTTTGGTCGTCGGTAGTAATCGTCGAATTTGGCCAGGAGATCCTGCTCCAGATTCTCGAGAAACTTCTCAATGATTTCTTTCGTGGGGAACTTTGATCCTGCATGCTTCTTCTTGGTGCCGTTGGTGGTAGCACCGCCCCCGTTGACTTGTGGGCCGTCGGGATCCAGGCGCGTGCTGATCCTTAGCAGCTGGCGTGCTATGGAGGCGCATTCGACGATCTGGCCGCGGCGCTTCTTGTCCTCGAGTGTATCCAGATTTCCCCTCTGGAAGACCTCTTGCCAGCACACGATTAGGAATTTGGCATCGCTCGCCCGCTTCAACTGGCGGTCCAGCTCTTCTAGGCGCTCGCCGATGCGCACAGCGACGTTGCCTCCACCGTCCGCGCCCAGATCATCTCCGCTGCTCCCATTCAACGAGTTGTCCAAACTCTGGAAGCGATCTATGGCCTGCTCCAGCTTCCTCCCGAGCGAATCGACATTCTGGCTGTGCTGGGCTTCGGCGCGTCGTACGGTGGCTGAGAGCTCATTCTCGCGCTCTTCGAGCTCCTCAGACAAGCCATTGAGGCGCGACAGGGCATTTTCAAAGGATCGTATGAGCGGTTTGGGGTCAAACTGTCTCGGGCCGCCGCTAGAGCCGGATTTGCGGGCGGCGGGGATGGCACTGTCGGAGAGGGCTTCGATAAAGTCCTTGACTATGAAGTCCTTGTTCTACCGGGTGTGAGCTAGAGTCGAGGGTGCGTGTGTCAAAGCATACCGAGAAGTTTTCGAGCGAGAATTGGAAGCCGCGATTGACGTTGGTCCTCGAGGACTGATGCGAGAGCAGCGAGGCCGAGTCGGCGCTGCGAGACATGACGTGGCTACCGGAGGAGCATTGGGCTACAGCAGGTGCGCAGCTATCCGGACCTGAGCGCAATCGTGGTACGCGGCGAGTGGTGAGGAAGCTTTGGGACGTCCACCGTGGTAGAGCGTGTCGCTCGGGGGTGGTGCCTCGAGATTGGCCAGATCAGACGGTGGCCGGTGAATGCGGCTGCTGTGGCTTGTGCCGCCCCGCGTCGGAGGTGCCAGGTGCGGTGCGTCTGGGGAAGACCGGCCGACTGACCTCATGCCTGCGTCCTCAGAGGCTACCGTGGCAACACTCCGCCGAGCTTCTCTCTCTCTCTATCATGTAGATCGACACCCCAGGTTCACGCCTTCGTTCGCGCCGCCAGACTGCGAGTGCGACGGGTACGCGCAATCACCCGCCACTTCGCTCCAGGCTGAGCCGCTTAGCTCGGCAGCGCCACGCGTGCACCAGCCTCAAACTTTCTGGCTTCAAAAGGTCGCATCGTTGCTCACCACCGACTGACAGCCGACAGCCATTGTCCACCCACGCCGTTGCTTTCTTTCCTTTGTCTCGTCTCATCTCGTCTCTTCTCACCCGCATTGATACTGCCGTCCTCAGTCCGCAGCTTCACTAACCATGGCCACCACCGGCGTCACGCCCAAAGAAGAGGTCGCTTTCCTCCGCGACACCCTCGACGGGAAGCGATTGACGCCCCAGCAGCGCGAAGCCCTCTTGAAACCCCGCCTGCCACCTCCGCCGATCTCTGCTCCGCCATCATCATCATCACAGAACGACTCGAAACGCGCCAATCCCCGCAAATCACGTTTACACAAGCTCAAGACAGGCCCCATCCGCAATGTCCTCCACTTCATTATATACCAGACTGTCGCCTTCTTTTTCTCCGTCTTCTTTCGCTTCCGCAGGTCTTGGCATCTCTTCTGGTACAAGGTGCGCGGCGTCATGGGACACCACCACCGCTCGCCCGAGTGGATCGTCAACGATGTGAGGAACACCGAACGGGTGCCACAGCACTTGAGCGTGGTATTGGACTACAACGAGGATGATGAGGACCAGGGCACGGCAGGCTTGGAGGGACTGCTCAACGACGTATGCGAAATCGCAGCCTGGAGCGCATCGGCGGGGATCCCGCTCGTCAGCATCTATGAGCGTACAGGTAGGACCACCCTTGGCTTGTTAGCTTCGACTACGTACTGACCACTTCTAGGCGCTCTGAAGAACTACCCCAAGCAGACATACGAGGCCATTAGTCGCACGCTGGAAACCTACTTCGGCCCCGATCGCTGCCCTGGCCTGACCATCAAATCTCCCCACATGCCCTCATACTCCCGTCCGACAACGCCTACCTCGGAGACAACCGAGGACGGCACGATGACGTCGCCTCCGCACTTGACAGTCCTGTTCCTCTCCGAACTGGACGGTCGGAACACGCTGATCGACCTTACCGTAACCCTCTCCCACATGGCGCAAAAGGGCGACGTCCGCGTTGATCAAATCAACTCAGACCTGATCGATGCGGAGCTCAATGACCACGTGAGCACCGAGCCGGATCTCCTGATCCTGTTCAGTCCGACGGTAGTGCTGAAAGGGTATCCGCCGTGGCAGCTGCGGTTGACGGAAATTTTGTAAGTGGTTATGACCCTCAACCACGCATCCCGTGCTGAAAGCGCAACGCATTTCTCCTATTGCTATCGTACCTCTGCTAACACAAACACAGCCACCTCCCCGATAACAAAGGTGTGAACTACCAAGTCTTCCTCCAAGCCTTGAAGAAATTCGGCAAGGCGGAATTCCGAGTGGGAAAGTAATTGGTCTTCGTCAAGTGACCCTTTTCCTATCCTCAATCGACCTGATTATACCCATCTCCAACATCCTCATACCATGCCATAACATAATAAAATATTCAGTCAACTTCATGCCAGCTTTTTGAAGATGTGCCGTTTTGTTCATGTTCTACGTCGACCTGCAAGCGACGATGCTGCGCCATATGCTCGCGCACAGCATAATGCTATTCGGGAACTAGAGGTGCATCTTGACATCATGGTAGATGCTGCTAAAAGGGAAGGACGTCCACGCGTGGCGCCAACCTTTCGCGGTGGTCTGTGGGGTGTGGGGCGTGTCGTTTTGTCTTCGTGTAACTTGAGGAAGTATGATGTGATCATTTCCAACTCGGCATTTGGAAAGCACATTCAACGAGGGTTTAGGGGCGTTCACCACCTGTTGGATAACAACGAAGTGAAATCGTGTGCTTGAGTCGAGCGGATGACAACGTGTGGGCTCGGAAGTCGGAAGAGGGAGAGATCTCGTTTTTGGTGGGAGATTGAATTGAGTACAAGTACTGGGGTGGTGGACGAGATTGCGGACTGGAGGCAAGCCGGGCGCGGGTATGAAAGTTGGTGTTACGGGATGGGGTGGTTCGCCATTGTGAATGATATCATGCGAAGAGTAGACAGATTAGCATTCACTGAGAGCGACATTGGTTTACCCTGTGGCCTAATTACTCTGCAAACACGCGAGCCCGCACTAAAGCGTTGACTCACTCAAAACGACTCCACCAAAATCTCTCTCAATTCACCAACTCGCCATCGAATCACCATCAACTCACTTTCGCACGACTACCTCTACTGCAACATGGCATCGCCGGATCGCCATACTGTCTGCAGCGATGGCGATCTCAAAGAGCTAGAGAAGCGACTGCAAGCGATGTAAGGCATGGTTCTGAAGTTTGCGGTTCAATGCTTCACTGACGACCTGGAATTTAGCACCTTGCAGAATGCCATCAAATCCCCACTACTGCGCCTCCCGGGTGAGGTCAGGAACCGGATCTACGAGTACGCGCTCGGAGGAGAAGAAGTTTGCTGCAGTTATTACAAACGACCATACCTACGTCCCGGCCAACCCAATCGCACAGGGAAGGAGAAGTATCCCCTTAGCCTTCTCATGCTGCCGCAAGTCTGTCGTCAGATCCATGCCGAATCTGCCCTCCTACCTTACCATTTGAACGACTTCTGGTTCGACATGACGTACGCTTCGGAAGACATGTCGGGCTCCTTGAAGGGGGGCTACGGAGTGGTTGCTCGGTTCACTGATGCTCAATTGAACTCGATAAGGTCCTTGTGCATATATCTTTCGCAACTGGAGTATGGCATTGAGGAGGAATTGCTGGCCAACTTCTCGTTCTTACATGAGTTGGACGCAGTCCCAACGGAGCCCACTTTGAAGTGGCTGCGCCTGATGTAGGGTGTGGAACGCGTGCAAGTGCTGACCTATGCCTTCTGGGTGGAAGTAGAGTCAGAAGGGGAGGAGTCATCCGGGACAAAGTCGAGATCCAGGATCACGGAGGCGTGCAGAAGGGGAATTTGAGCCCTGGATCGCTGCTTGGGTAGAACCGATGTGGACATCGTGATGATTCATATAGATAAACATTTGGCACAGCGGACACGGCGGGTTTGGAGGCTAAAGGATGGAGAGTTCGTAACCTCCAAATACGAGGTCTGAGTCTGTAAGCCTATGGCAGGAGTGCTCGAGGAATTCACTTGGAGAGAGTCAGAAAGAGCATGCGGAGGAAGTGTTCCGGCGCGAGTTAGGACTATAGGATTGGGGATGAGATGACGACTGTCACGAGGATGCATAGCAGCTTTCATTGGATACAATCATTGCGGTAGTCTCCATCTTCCAGGCAGATCCGTCTCTAATTTTCAACCAACAGATAGACCCAGTGTCAGCTTCTGCACACAACGCAACTTGCACACAAACTCCAACTTCCGCACACATCATCCACATCCAACTTCGTATTACGCACTTCTTCTACAACTACCTCCACAACATGCTTAGGTCTCGCCGGAAGAAGCACTCAGTATTGCAATAATAACAGATCGCCTAAGCAAGGCCATGGATAATAAGAGGCCGAAGAAGCGAGTGACACAAGGCCCACCAGAAGCTTTGAACGAGCCCTCGTTGCAGATTGCTGCTAACAACATCGAAGTGTAAGATTTTGGTGTGCGTTCTGCGTTTGCGAATAGCCCCGCCAATCCTCCCATAGTGTGCGGAATCAAGAAGGCTACCCGTTTTTCACAACGTCTCTGGTCGTGGCGAGCGGGGATGTTAGTTTTAGGTGTGATGTCATTCTCGTCGATGGCCAGTGAAACACTGCAATGGGTGAAAGAAAGCGATCTGGCGGTAAGCGTGGGGAAGTGTAGCCTGGGGCGGATTTGGCCAAGATTACATAAGAGGGTTAGGAGCACCTTCTTCGTTGGTCGCGTCTACCTCAACACTTCTCACGCTCGGATACACATCGCCATCAACTCGCAATCTATTCTACACACCTAGTCTCGCCGGAGTGCACTGTGGCTGAAGCCAAAGCTACTAGGCTCCTTTCCAGCAGCGAACAAGCGCACCGCGTTCTCTTGTGGTGTACCTCACTGCAGCTGTCGAGCTCTTGAACCCAACGAGCCGCATGGGCTTAGTACACCTCCACGATATGGCATCCAAGTCGTCGGTAGTAACTGTCTTGTCGAAACCAAACAAGGAGAGGGAGATTGTGCAAAAGCAGCAACGGCTACGGGAGACCATTCAAGACTTCATCACCAAGATCAAGCCCATTGGGATAGAGTACCGACGTTATGTTCGACTTTTCACAGGACAGTCTTCATACGCGACGGTTTCTCTGTGCACTAACGGCCTTTTGGATGTCACTCCCCGTGGCAAATATGTCAAAATGTACGTACCAAGCAGAAATACATACAAATACCGCGCTAACGATGTTCTACACAGCACGCAGAGAAATCAAGAACGATCGCCGCTTTTGCGACTGCCGCCCGAGATTAGAATCAGAATCTTCGAGTATGTTTTCAGCCGTATTGCCGTCGCCATCATGAGCCACAAGTACACCACCCGATCTCCCATCCGCATTTGTGGTGCTGGACAACACTTTCTCGCCCTACTACAAGTCAGTCGGCAAACCTACGCAGACACCGCCCTATTGCCCTTCTCCACATGCCAATTCCAACCCCACAACAAGATGACCGGTTTCAACACATGGGTCAAAGCTCGCTTACCCGTTCAAGTCGCCGCCATTCGATTCGTGTGTCTCCCTTCCTGGGGCGCGACTCCTATAAGGGTACCGCAGAATTACTCGCAAGACCTTATAGCGTTTCGTCAGCTCCCCGGGCTGAAGTTGATAACGCTGTATTTCATGTTTCCGAGAGATAGGGAGATCAAGCAGACGATTTTGACGAGGAGGTATGAGGAGGCGCAGTTGACGCTGGTGAAGGAAGCGAATCCGGGAGTGAGAGTGGTGTGTCTTCGTTGGCGCATTACTGGGATCTATAAATGGAAGTTTATGGATATGGAGTAGGGTGTGTTTGAGGTACACGAGCTTGTGTCGCTGGCTGTGCTCACGAATGTCAGGGTACAGTCATTCGTTGCTGTATCGAGGTAGGCACGGCATTAGTGCGTACAATACACTGTCTTGGTTCATGTCAATCTCTTCTAGTAACTCTAATAGACACGCCCGGAGTGATTGTGCAATTCCATTGTCATAGCCTTATTGTTTTGGAGAATGATAGATGTGCTTTGGAAGCATTCGTTCTCGGACTGATTACTCCAGCATCACACCGCTCTTAATCTTTGAGACTCTCACTACTTCCTCATGCAACTTATTCCGCACAACTACCGTGCATCATCGAGCAAGTGTTTGCCTAGCCCGGCGCTAGTTCTACGCTCACCACACCTTCCAAATATCGTCTTTCACTATCGACTTCATCGCTACGCTTCGCGGCCGTTGGACGGCAATTCACTGTGGCAACGACATGATTGCAGTTGAGAGTAGATTTAGCCCATCGCCTGCGCCTGACAACCCTGGACCCGAGCTCTTCTTCCCTCAACCCAAACACCAACTACCGAGATGGCGCCGCCGAAGCCAAATGCGAAAGCGACGTCGAAGTCCGGCGACAAGACGACCACCGGAGACCGTACCGTCAAGCGGCCGAACCGAGGATATCACACATTCAGGAACGGGGCATTGAACGTGAATCCGAAGGGATCGGAGCTTGCTTTGTGTGTTTGGTGCATTTTACGTCAAACTTGCCACTGACGTTCGCATACAGGGTCCTCTCCAACCAGCAATCGCCTCTTCTCCGACTCCCCGGCGAGATCAGGAACAAAATCTGGACGTATGCTCTCGGCGGTATCTTGTTTCGACAAAAGAGCTTTCCACTCTACAACGAGAATGGATACAATTATGCCCTCGGATGGAAGTTCGAGGCTGCCGATCCGGACCGCCCGTACGCTCTGGGATTGCTTCACACTTGTCGCCAGATCTATTCGGAGACGTTCCTCATCCCGTACGCGTTGAGCACTTTCTCCGTCATCAACCTGCACCACTTCCGCCCGATCTTCAGGAAGTTCAAGGTATGTGCATGGGGCAAGCATCTCCTCCAAAACATCGCTTCAGGATAGCGAAGCATCATCCTGAAATGCTAGTTTTCACGTTCATGTCGAACTTGACTGACTTTTATGCGCTCTATAGGCAATCCACAGGAATGCGATCACCAGCATCCAGGTGGAGACTTGGAAAGCGAAACGCATCATCGATGAGTGGAAGCGCTTAGTTCACGATCAGGACTTCCGCTTCAAGAACCTCTTTCCCGGATTGGAGAGCATCAGAATTCTAGATATCTCCTATGCAATGGCCTATGCGACTAACGACGATGATGTTCAAGCGCTACTTCTTCAAGTTCAGCTTGCTAACGTTGGCGTTAAGGTCACTTTCGCATCCTCCTGAACTCGGAGCACGACGACTACATGAGTGGGTAAGTCACTGCATAACTGGTTGTTGTTAGGGTGGTAATCTAACTCTTCGCATATTCTCTAGGGTCAAATGAATGGACGTTGGAAGGCGGATTGGACTTTGGAGATGTCGGACTTTGGGATACTAAGACACGGCACGGGGGTTGGAATTGGCGACCGCACCCATGCTAGTTTCGCTAGCATCGCAGTCGAGCGCGAGATGGAAGTGCCCAGCCCTTCTCTCGATTAACAATCGTCTATAGTGGATGGGCTTCTCCTTCATCAATATGCTACCACTTTTCAGAAGCCTACCCTCCTATCAACGTTGACATGTGATCACTGCAACAAATGACGTTCTTACCACGAGTCGATCTTTCGCCAGATATTAGCAATTTCGCGGAATGACAAATACGTGACAACGAGTTCACATTCAGGGATATCGCAAACATGTGGGAAGAGATCGAATGAGACGTCACGAGCAATAGTGGATTGGCCCAAGTTGGGGTTGCGGCTCACGTCGTGAGTGTTTGAGGTACGACTACTGGCACGAAACCGCATGTGCGGTGACTGAGCCTAGTGGTATCTAGTATTGCACCTTTTGTACACCGGTCTTATCCATTAACTCGATCCGATATGTCATACATAGGATAGAAATCTGAAAGGAGGTGCAAGATGTACCAGATGGGTTGAGCAAATTCTAGGGACATGCTCGGATACATGATATTAGGAACACACACCCATTTTGGGAGCTTCGGTGAGGTTTCCAAGAGTACGTATCGACTGTTTAAGATGTTGTCGAGCAACATAGAAGACATCCGACGAGAGCTCAAGAACCGTGTCACCGCCTAGCTTAAAGAAGTATCCCTTTTCGTCACCCCAAAGCGAGACTGTTACCTACAGCGAGAGCTGGCGCAGTGCAGATGACGTAATAAACAGGCTACCTGTACTAGCCGTCACTTCCGACTTCACCTTCAGTTGCCGAGTCAACGTGACTGCTGGCCATCGCACATGCCTTTAATTTCGCAACCACGCCTTCTACGTGCGGCAGTACCACTCTTCAACACCACCCACCGTCACCCAAAATACTCATGACAACAAGCGCCCGCCATGGCTCCTCGTGAACCTGATGAAGAAGCCCTGACAAAGGACCCCAAGCAGTCACAAGACAAGGTCACCAAGCCGAAGAAGAAGTACGGCAAAGTCCGAAAGGCCGAAGATGGTCTATTGGACGTGCAGAGAACGGGCGGAAGATACAAAGCACTGTCAGTGGTTATCAAGCGTGAATAGGAGGAATGCTAACCTGAGGCAGCATCGAGGCAAACAAGAAGTCGCCACTGCTACGTCTACCCGGCGAGATCCGAGACCAAATCTGGCAATATGCCCTTGGAGGCGAGACATATGCCATGACCGTAACTTCTTACCTTCGTAGTTACGTCCGCGGCGATAGGACCGTTGTCAAAGCCTCAAAGAAGCAACGAAGGTCGTTCCCGCTGCTCCGCACCTGTCGACAGATCTACCGAGAAGCAGCACTTCTGCCATACAAGCTCAACGTATTCAAGTTCCAGTCTAGAATGGAAATACAATGGTTTCGCCACCTCTTACGAGTTCAGCGCGACGCTGTTCAAGAAATCGAGTGGTCCACTTTTCATGCTAGACTGCTGTCAAATTGGACTCATCGGTATTGTGTCGATTTGGACTTTATTAAGTCACACGAGTTCCCCCGATTCCCTAGTATAAAACGTGCGTTGGTCCACGTATGTGAGTTATACCTCCACGATGAACATATTCCCGACGAAGAGAAGCTCCAAATTGAGCAGTATGAACAGGAGATAGTCAAACTCTCTGGCGATGCAAAAGTCACGTTCAAGCGGATGCACTGCCCAGAGTGCGCTCTAGAACTCTAGAGCGGTGACTCAAGCAAGAGCGTGCTCAGAATCTACATCACTGACATGATATGGCACCTCTCGAGCTCCTATCTGGACGGCAACATTTTCGTCGCATTGCCATGATGGAATCATACCTCTTCTTCCTCGATACCTCTCATCTACTTTGTCATCGGCGAATGACATCTGGTTAGGCTTTGGAAAAGCTTGGTCCGAGGAAGAATCTGCATCGGGTTCTCACGTTGAGATTGAGTTTTAGTACTGGATAGTTCAAACGACTCTCTTCACTGGCAATCCCCGTTAGGAACATGTATGTGCATCTCGCAGGACACATGCTAAACAAAGGCAAACCACATATGGAACGCTACAAAAGCGAAAAAGAATACACATAACGCAAACTACACGCAAAGCGGGCATCTAAACCGCCCACCTCCACTCCTGCCCGCATTCTCTCCGTCCGTTGCCGCACTCTCCCCCGTCCCCTTCACATCCCCTTCATCGCCCCCTTCCCCACCACCAGCCTTCTCCAAACAGCCTTGATGCCAAACATGCCTACAAGCAAAAACCACCAAAGGCCCGACCTTCGCCGCCCCTCCCTCCTCCACATCCTCCCCCTCCACCAACGCACTCTTCCCCTTGCCCTTCCCACCAGCCTCCTCCTCCGTCTCCTCAACCCTCTTCCTCGCCCTAATACCCTCACTCTTCTCCCAAGCGGACCAAACCTTGATCCCCGTTCCAGGGCCCCATACGCGTTTTCGGCACCCCTCGCACACCTGTCCTCGCGGCCGCCACCCGCGTTGTCGCAATTCGTGAATTTCGCGGACGCTCTCGAAGCCTTCTTTGTCGAGAAATCGGTTTGCGAGGGAGAGAATGGTCTCTTCGAATGTGTAGGCGGAGAAGATTTCGCTGAGGACGGCGCGGAGGTGGGATAGTGATGGGGATGTGGAAGATGCGCGGGTGAGGAAGGTGCGGAGGATGCGGAGGAAGGAGGGATTTGTTTGGGGTTGGGATTTGCGGTGAATTAGTGGGGGGCGGGATGGGGTGTTTGAGTGTCGGTCTGATGATGAAGGTTGTTTTTGAGGGATTGTGGTTGTTGCTAGGAGGGCGGAGAAGGTTTGTTGGACGGAGGAGCGCAAGGTCATTGTGATTTTGGCTGTGTCGATGGGCTCGTGTTGGTCTGCTGACAAGGATGCAAGCGTTGCTTGTAGGTCCGAAGTAGCCGTTGAGACATTCTTGATTACTCTGACCACCGCATCGACCATATCCAGCCAGAGCAGTTCGTCCAGCGCGAGGTCCTCTTCTCGCACTTCGCCATAAGCCGATTTCCGTTTGGCCACGAGGCTCTCCACGGGCCGCTCCATCGACCGTGTCTGTCCCTGACACAGCCATATGCCAACTTTGACATATTTCTGGATGTCTTCGAGGAGATGGTGAACAGCCTCCTCTGTGTTGGCTACGTCTGGCGTCTCAGCGGCTGCACCGACCAAGCCAGTCAAGGCAGTCTCCAGCGTGCCTAGATGTTTAACGAGGCGATCCATGGCGTCCTGGACGAGACCATCGCGGGCCATGAGCACAACTGCGGCATCGATGACCCCGCTCTTTTCTAGCGCAGGCAGTACAGGATCAAGTTGGAGATCCCCGGACTTTAGAAGGCTGACGAAGTCCGCGACGTGGGTGCTGTCGTACCTGCACATGAGTTGCACATACCGCTCGATGAAACCTGACGGCAAGTCATCACCAGTCACATCTTGACCCCCTGAAATGGCATCTTCCGGCTCGATGAGGGCCCCAAGATACTGGTACTGAGCATCCGAGTCGTCCTCTAAAGCATCCAGTACGGGTTTGAGTAGATCCGGTGTGTACCTCTTCAACGTCTGTGCAGCACGAGCGGGATCGACTTCAACCAGGTCTCGTGCTCGATCGATGATGACCGCTTTGATTTCGTTGACCTGCTTCTTGATGAGGCCCTTGCTTGGCCGTAGACAATCACTAATGCACCCGAAGACTGCTTCCTCGTCTTCCGTGTCATTGAGATATGTGTCTAGCAGCTTGGCGTACTGCTGTGAGCCGCGGTATACCGACTTGAGGACGCGGTGGAAGTCGGCCTTCTCGAACAAGGGTACCAAGCTTTGCAGATTGGGAGGATGATATATGGAGAGGAGGTACTCGACCGATAGCTGGCAATCTTCTTTGATGACCTCTGTGGGATAGTGACACAGCCCTACTAGCATCTGATGTAGGGACGTTCCGGGTAACATGATGTGCTGAGGATATTTCGGTAGGTTCCGAGCGACAAACATGTAGAAGTAAATCACATCTTCGGGGTCAAAGTTATCTTGAGTCATGAGGCCGAGAAGGATGTTGATGATGTACTGCCGTGTTGGTGTAAGCGCGGAGCCCCGCTGGGTGCCGTTGGGTTGGTTGCCATTTACTTCGTCCTGCTCGCCATTCAAGAAGCTATCTTCGAATGCTTCGTTGAGTACGCTCATGAAGCTCGAAGCGTCAAATTCAAGCACGAGCTGCAGATACGGAAATGACGGCTCAGGGCCCTTGTCGGTTCGAGTGAGAATAACATCGCCCGATCCTGGAGGCCATGCGAGATTCTTCCCAGAGAACATGAATCGATACATGTCTTTCTTGGCACTGTGCGCCTGCTCATCGTCCATGAACGCTCCCCCGGGGTACACTCGTCCAGTGAAAGTGTAAGCTAGGTAAGGGAAGATCTTTTTCGCCGATGTCATATAAATATTCTCGGTCTCATCGACATCGAAATCAACGACTTTGATGAGCGAAAGGATGTTGACGAGGGGGGTGATAAAGTCGCCCATCGCTCGAGTCCAGACGTAAATGAGCGCGTCGTAAAGGTTGTACTGTTGGCAGAGAGTGGTCACCTGGTTGAGGTCGATGGTGTCAGTGCTGAGGCGGCATATCATTTCTTCGAGCCGGGGACCCCGATCAGCTGAGGCATAGAACGTGATGAGATCCTTGAGCACATTTGGAGGTACTGCATCGACTTCCTCGTCAACGATGTAAGGCTCGAGCGTCTCGAAGAAAATCTTCTCCGCAGAACCCTCCTCGAACGCATCGTAGACATCTTCAAAGAGGAACTCTAGCTCTTTCATGCTCATGAGCCCCGCAAAGCAGACCTCAGCTAGCGCTTTTAGACGAATCTCTCGTTCGCTGCCTGATTCCTCCCCTTCACGCGAAAATGTGTATTTCAGGGAAGCTGTTATCATCTCAAGGAGCTTTTCTTGAACGAGAGTATGTCGGGCGTTGTCGTCTTCTGGCAGTCCCACGGTGAGTTTGTCCGCGTCGCCGACATAGTAGGTAGTCGCGAGTCCGATGGCAGCAATGAAATCGCCATCCTCCATGAGCGCCATCAACCGGTCGGCCCAGTTCGAAAGAGTGCCAATTGAGACATCGTTGAACCCCAGCAAGAACAACCGACCCTTGTAGGCGCGGAAACTCATGTAGAATGCGTCTGCGACCACGCCATGCAGTGGATTTTCGGTCTCGTCATGCTGCTCGATCACAGACTTCAGCTGCTGGGAAAACAGATCTGAGTGGTATATGTGCTTGTGGAGTAGGTCGAACATATCCGTGGTCCGTAACGTGTTGTCTTCCAGAATCAGAAGGCGCTGGCTAATCGTTAAAACACCCAGAACAGACCTGCTAAGCCATTGAACGGCTACAATGGCTTCTTCACTCCTCCAACGGCTCCGAGGTCGGAATTTGAGTTCGGTGGGTTTCTCCTTTTCCGAAGGTGCGGCTACAATGCAGTCTACATCCAAGATTGTCAAAACGTTCGACCAACAGTAGACCAGTTTCGTCTTGGATACAGCCTTCGCAGGTTCGCCGGATGGATTTTTCAGTTTGACAGCTGGAAACCATGCCAAACACCCGCTCAACGCGCTATGAGGCTCTATCTCTTTGGGACGCGATGCCTTGTGCTGCGTCTGTGCAATCGGTGTTGTCGAGACAATGACCAACAAATATGGAGTGAGCAACGCTGTGAGCCCCATGTCATCGGTCGGCTGCTCCACGTTCCCGAGCGGCAGAGGCGAGAAAGCCAGCACAGAGCTTGGCTTCCGGGGTTTCTCCATTGACTTCTCCGACAGAGGGTATCTCCCCAGTACTCGGGTGATTTTCACTGATCTTGCAATGGCACCCAGACCTCGAGTGGCCAAGTGAGAGAATGCCATGCCGCCATCGTCCGCAGAAACGAGCGCGGTGTGGCGCGTGCCAAGGAAGCCAATGTGGAGGATCGCGACGCCAGAAACATGGCCGTCTGACTTGCGATCATCCAGGGTCTTGCGTTCCAGGGGAAGAATGTGCAAGAAGGGTTTTGCAGGCCTCGCAAGCTCCCATGTGAAGATGTGTCCAGTCGCATGGCCGCCAGCAACCGTCGAATGGTCTGCGGATATGGCTAGCGATGTCACAGGCCCGCATTCAATGGCCTTGCTTCCCGGTCCTATAATGGACTTCAAAACCTGTTGATAGTCGAAGACAAGAATGAAGCCCTTGGAAGTGCCCACTACCAACGACGCCGCAACTGCCAAACATGTCGGACGCCCAAAGTTGCGCTTGCCTACTTCGGAAAAGACCTGCCCGGTGATCTTCTTTAGCTTAGTCCACCGTACCACATCCCAGGGCGCTTGCGGTGTATCTGCTTCGTCTGGCTGGGGTTGCATGAAGAGGATACTGGATATCGAGGACTGTCGCGAGTGTGTGGCGAGGAAAGCGGGAGACATAGCGCGAGGAGATGCTAATGGCGAGGGAGACAACCTGGCGGAGAAACGCCGCTCAAAGGGCTGTAATGAGGTTGGGCGATGCGGCCGTAGGGAGACTTGGGACGCGGGTACGCTGCTGCCGGGCGAGGATAGCCTGGAGCCCTGTATGGATGGGGTATCGTCGGGCGTGGATGTAGATTCGGGGCTTTGCGGTCTTTGCACCGGCGGCTGTACTGACAGCTCTGATGCCGACTCGTCCTCTTCCTGCTCTGCTTGGCTCCTCCGTCGTGTTGCGAATGACATGCCATTTGCGCCGCTGCCTATCGATGCCAGCTCCTCCATCTCCTCCTCTTGGTCGTAGCCGTGACTGCCATATTCGCTCTCTACGCCGCCCGTTCGTGTAGGGCCATCTTCTCCCGGCGACGCGACCTCTATCTCGTCGGCGAACTCGCTGTGAGCACTCGCAGGGCTCTCTTCCGAATCGGAGCTCATGGGGCTCGTTGATCGCAAAGCATTGCTTCACGAGCACATAACGCGGAATTGTATGTGTAGTCCGGTATAAGGGATTTGCCACTCTTTCACAACATCCCCCACAGGTGTCGCGCGTCAATTGGGGTGTTGGCGGGGTGCTCGTGGTTTGCGATACGAGATGGGGGGCCTGGTGGATTCGGGGTCTTTGCTGTTGCACAACCAAGAGGAGGGTCGGACAAGGACTTTTGCGTGCGGCCGTCTTCGGCGAAGAGGTGGTAAGGTCAGGTCAAAATCGCTTTTACGGGTCCAGGTGTGGTGGTGGTCGCCTCAAGCTTCACGGCGGTCCTGGTCGCTTACGGCACTTACCGGCCCAAGCTCCAAGCTTAAGCTCGACTCCAACGTCACTTCACGACACTTTTCTGTGTTAGATACAGCACTACGACCCACTCCACATCCACCATGACCATAGGACCCTCCATGCCCCCTCATCTCAGCAAGCGTAGCCGCGAAGACGATCGTGACAGCGCGTCCAGTCCCGAGTCTGGCGAGAAGCGCCGCCGAGTGTTAGGCCCAGCTCTCCCGCCGTCGCAATCCTCGCCTTCGCGCATCGCAGGGCCGTCGCTACCGCCTCATTCCCAATCGCGATCGAGTAGCGAAGACAGCGACGTTGGTCCTGCGCTACCGCAAGCCTCTAAGCCCGCGCGTGTAGTGGGACCAGCCCCGCCGCCCGCTCCCCTCGACGAACGGCCGACGCACCCACCTTCGGACGATTCAGATGATTCAGACAGCAGCGACGACGACTTCGGACCTGCTCCGCCACCTACAGGCGACACGTACTCTTCTTATGATGGTATTATTCCCGCGGGCCGGTCCGCCTTCGACACAGAGGTGCAGTACACAGAAGTGGAGAAGAAGGTGGAGCGTGATGCTTGGATGACAATGCCGCCCACCCAAGACGATCTGGGCCGCATGGACCCAACCAAGATGCGTGCGCGGAAGTTCAATACAGGCAAAAGCGCCGGCCAAACGGGCACTGGGGGCGGCATCGGAGTGTGGACGGAGACCCCCGAACAGAAGCTGAAGCGTCTGCAGGACGAGGCCATGGGTATTACCGCACCTGCAAATTCTTCAACTACCAAGACCGAGTCCAAACGAGTAAAGCAAGAAGAGAGAGAGGCCCGTAAGCTTCGAGAAAGACTAGAAGCGGCGAGAGGCAAGAGCCTGATCGAGCAGCACAAGGAGAAGTCTGGCAAGGAGCAGGAGGATGACCCAAGTACGCGTGTGTTTGACTACGAAAAGGACATGTCAGTCGGCACCAAGATCTCACACAAGCAGAGGCGAGAAATGCTCGACAAGGCCAAAGACTTCAGTGGTCGATTCTCAAGTGGGAGCTATCTATGATCGTACCGGGGACCTATGTCAAGCAGCAACCGGTGGCATGCATTGCTATGACGCCTCTTCGGCGAGTAGTTCCAGTATATCTTTTCAACCTTACATAGGTGTAGAGATCTAGCGCCAAAGGATCCTATGCTGGTTACGAAGAACCCGCACTATCGCTATCCTCAGGTCCTCCTAAATCTTGTTCAAAAATCGTCTGTAATGCCGTCGTAATCAATATGAACCCATGCCTTTACACCCTCGTTCACGCGCGTCAGTCCGCCTTCCATCATCGCCACTTCTTCCTGTACCTTCCGCTTTATCTCGACCCCGGGTTTATCTGTCCACCTCTGCGTACGCCTGAGGAGTGATTCGGAGTGACTGACTATATACAGCGAGACTACGATATGAATCTGATCAAGTGCCGGCAGTCGCGCTCTGTTAATTTGTTTCCACATGTCTCGGTCGCCCTCCCACATATGCGTCTCGACGCTTACATGCTCCGCATCGACCGCTTCAACCGTCACCTTAACTATGATTTTATTTTGAACGGCAGTCGCGCTGGATGGGGCGCGCTCTAACCAGTCCTCCAGGTCCTCCTTGGGGGGGTCGTTGACCGCGAACGTAGCGAGGCGGGCCGGCAGGAGGCGGGCTTCGCCATGGATTTGGCGAAAGGTAAAGAGCAGGGCTAGTGAGTGTCGTTCATCTTTTCGATAGCGACCCGGATACTCGTAGTGCCAGGTACGACGGAAGACATGCTCGTATACCAAGTTGCGGCACTCTGGCGGAAGTCCAAGCAACGGAGACTGCTGCTAATTGCGCTAGGCACTGGCGCGTTATTAATCCAACGTGCGTAGTCAAAAAAGGGCCACACAGAAACTCACATGCGTAGTCCTTCATCTGCCGTTGACTCTTCCATCGCGGGCTGCGCTGTCTGCGACGAGCAGCTCTGGTCGAAAGAGGTGGACATTTCGATTCAAAGCCGCGAGATGTGGTTGTGCTGAGCTTTGTATTTGCTCAGAGCTAAGGTGAGAGGCAGGCGCATACCTGCGTGCGTCGCACTGCGTTTGCGAGTGTCTTCCCTAGCGTTCACTGTTCTTTCACTTGAGAGTTATACCCATGGTATCACCTTACCCCATTCCATCGCTTCGGCCGTGCGCACTATTAGCCCATCAACATTCGACGGGTTGAACACCGTCAGTTCAACGAAACTCCTGCAAATGTACGCTAAACCCGCAGATATCTGCCCATAATATCTTTAAAAAAAAGTCCATGATCAGGCCGACCCTTACAAATACAAAGATATACCAGGCCTCCATAAAGCATCCATCGCATCAAAACCACTGCCGCCATTCTGTGTGCAAATTACAACCAACCAGGCTTATACCGGCTAGGCTGCGCAAGTTGAGGGGGAGTGATCTTCCGGTCCTTCATCATTTCAACCACACACTTCAACCCCGGATTCGCCACCTCGACCACTTCAGTCAACCCAATACCCCCCTTACCCGTCAATGTCGTCCCAAGTACCTCCATCCCCCTCGACATAACCCCAATCTTCACAACGTTCAATCCCGGAAAATACGGCAACAGTGCCATATCCTCAGCACACAACCACGCCGGCGATGTATAACCAAATCCATTTCTCGTCCACACGGGCTCCAATCCATGAGACTCAATTCGGAATTCAATAGAAGTGACGAGGGCGCGATTATGATCCGCAAGGCTCTTAGCCCATAATCTAGCATCATTCGGGCGCATGAACACGAAATTGCCCAGTGTGTAACGGAAATGGCACGCCTCGAAGTGGATTTGGCGACATGTGCGGAGCAGCGCAAAGGCGTATTCAGAGCGTTGCCAGCACTTGAGCACGTTGTTGTAGGGTTCGATAATCCACTCGTAGTCTGAGAGGGCGTATGTGTATATCTTGTCGCGGAGTTCCGCGGGGAGTCGAAGGAGCGGGGAGGAAAGTTGATTGTGTTGGGTGCCGGGAGGGGGTGTTAGTAGTGCCCTCGTGGAGGTGCTGGGAGACGAGAGTGCAGAGCCGGACATTTTAGGTTTGTAAAGGCTGTTCTGTGCTTTGCTAGCTGGGTGCCTCGCTTAGTGCGTTTTGATACGCTGGGCGAGTTTTGGCGTATAATTGTGTAGTTCTGGAGTTTAAAGGTAAAGCAAGGTTTTGGGTTTGAAGGGGTAGACTCACGATGCGATAATGCGAGTTTATAAATGCGCGAGAAGATTTCTTTGAAGGAGAATACTGCTGCTACTCTGCCAAGCGCCCCGGTCAGATCAAAACATTCACCCCGATTACCGTATCGGGTTAGTATGAAGATCAAGCCATTACCTCTTTTAAGTGAATGCATTGATTGATACCATCGTCATTCACAATAGAGACCTAGTTTTCGTATTTGTACCATTTCAAACAAAAACGATCTCGACTCCCTCATAAGACGCCACAAGCTTCCTCCGCAACATCTCCAACTCATTACGATTTAAGTCACATTTAGCCAAGCCATAAACCAAGAGATGGATATCTCGCAACGCCGAGAAGATCTGCTTGAAAAACGGGAGAGTTGTAGATTCCGCCCCCTAGAATTTCCCATGCGCTCTGTAGTACAGCGGAGCGTCGTGAGTCGAGTTCAATCTTGGTAACCATATTGGGTTGAGCACAACGTGAACGGCCCCAACTCAAAATTTGAAGGGACTACATGCGAAGAATGTTACGGATCGAGAGCGGAGACCGCGCACGTCAGCGTAGATTTGGCGGCTCGTGATGAGGAGATCTAGGGGTATGCTGGCTCGGTTCTTGAAGCTTTGTTCGAGCCGTAAGATGTACATGATGAAGAGATGGACATAGCTTTGGTTTCGGAGCTCTGGTGCTATGCGGAGAAATGGGCGGTCTTTTTGGTTTTGCTGAGATCTGCAGCGGTAATACGGAGTCCACGGCACAATGGGTCACCAATAAAAGTGCTCGGACCTTCTCTTGTTGAAGAGTCGGAGGATTTGATCCCAATTACAACTCAATAGAATGGAATGGAAAATTGCCATGGAACTACTAGTCTGCTAACCGAAGACTTTCCATTCCGCTCAATTATGCTTGAATTCCACAAGTGCCCCAAATCAGAGCCTTACCCAATGCTACCGTGAGTGGCAAGTTCGAACATCCATTTCCCCTTCCGAACATTGTATAGCGAGCATTGGATACAAACTTCCTGTTAGCAAAGATAATATTCCCAACAAGTAATTAATGTTTCGCACCAATGCAGCAGCTGTCGCGCGAAGATCTACCTTAAGACAAAAGACGTACGCCGAGACAACCTATCCATGCTGAGAGAGCATTGACATGAGTGTGACTGAGCCCGACTAAGCAAGCCTATGCTCTGTTCCTGGTCCTGACCATTTTCAGTCATAGTCAACTTTCTTACTCCTTATCATTCTCGTCATCCTTCTCATTCCAACCGTCTCCTCTTCTGTGCCATTACGATCGAATCGGATGTTTCGTCAACCGCTTCTGGAAATGGCAAGTAATCGTTGCGTCATTGGCCAGGGTCTGGATCAGGCTAGCTACGGTATGGAGGGCCGACTCCGCGAGGTCGTCATCCCGACGGGTAGGAAATATTCCGTGTGTCCAATAGGTCATGTGTACCTGGATGAACTTGGTTGAATGCACACGCTTAATGATAGAGAACTTGTCGACGACGGCAGGCTTCCAGGCGGGTATATCGAGAACAAGTACGCTATCCTTGTTAAATTGGAAACATGTCGTCAGGCATATGCAGATTGACATTACAGCTTTGCGCTGCTGCTCCGTCTTGCACTCGAGGAAAGTCTTCATAGAATCTAGACCTTTGAAGACGAAAGTTGCAGACTTGAACGGAAAAGCGCACGCTTCGGCACGCAGCTGGCGGCAAGTGCGCAGAAGATTCAAAGAGTTCTTCTTCTTTGTTGCTGCAACTGACTGGTGATTGATCTCCCTGATCTCTACGTTGAAGACTTCCTCGTATATCTTATTCCTCAGCTCCGCAGCGATTCGAAGAAGGGTAGACTCGGTCGAGTTCCGGCGAGTACTGTGACGATGAGAAAGACCTAGCAGCAGCAGACATGCAATTTCTCACCTTTCAAGACCATCCCAATCTTGCGCGTCGGGGAAGGGGTTCTTCTGAGTATCAGCGGGTTTCTTCTTTCAAGGCTCAGATGTGCTGGCAGCACTCTCCAGAGCCTTTCGCGTGGAGGTTCTCGAGATGGGGGCCATATGCGCGGGCGTAACGAGAGCGATTGGTCGCCTATCGACGGGTTTGGTGCTGCAGATCAGGTGGCGTGAGCGAGGATAACTATATATTCTAGCGGTCGGAACTTTTGACATTTGTTTCGCTGTGTTGTGCGGCTATTTCACCACCACTACAGTAACGGGCTACATCGACGAGAATGAGTGATAACATCTCCAAGGGAATACCTCATTCGTGTTACTGAAATTGAAGAGTGAAAGTCCTGCTCTGCATCCTCAACCGCGATAGACAAATCCCTCGCTGTGGGATCACGCAATCTACGGACGCGCCCTTTGAGCTCGCCTAAAGTGGATCGTAGATGCTTACTTCCTACGCACTCCACTATGGCAAATCTCGGCCAGAGCCATTACTCGCTGATACCCTCCCTGGATACATCTCTTTAGCTGCACCAACCTCCCCTTCACTTACCGAAGCCAATCCTCTGTCCACAATGTCCCGCACGATACATGCGCACTTCGACATGCTCTAGCCTGCTAGATGCAGATACTTGATGTCCGTTTGCTCCCAATACCGGGAAATACGATTTGAGCTTACCATCGTCGAATGAACGTGCGTTGCCGATGTATGATGCTTTATCACACCCGCCGGACTGCCTTCTTGAGTGTACCACCGACCGCTGCTGGACTGTGGCATGGCGCTCGGGGAATTAAAAGGGTATAGCCGGGGGCGACTTCGCCTTGGATCTGGCAACAGGGTTCTAAGAAACTTAGCATGCTTCGATAACCTCGCAGATCAACTCAGTTTGGGTGGCACGAAGGTCGTTCCCTATTACTCAGTGCATTAGAATCCCTTCACGGCAAAGGTCAGCAAAATTTCACGTCGTAAATCTGGTTTCGCATTCCTCCGGGAAGTTGTAGGGATTCTTACTCGCGCGAGTCATTCACGGGTACAGTCATCTTCAGGGATCTGGACGGAAAGCCATTCCAGCTAGGGTATGAACGTGCATGGCGGCAATTCGGAAGCGCTTAGCTTCCTAAGGGAGATCCATGTTTCGCGTGTTCGCAACGAACGGTTTTGATTTGTATTGTTCGAAGCGATTATTGTATAGCACGAGCTTGTGCGAAGTAAAAGGGGACATCAGTACAAGTATAATACACGCATAGTCCAGCCCGAGCATTTCGACTAGTACTCTGGATCTCGTGCGAATAGACTTTCTCGCCATCGAAACGAACGATTCCTCGCGCTGAAACCGGCCCTCGACTTCGTTCCCCTCACATGGTTCGTATATTCAGCGTCTGACAGTCCCATTGGAGAGTGTAAGATGAGGGCATCCCCGAGTCCCCGAACATGGGATTGAACCCGAGATTGGGCACAATGGAACAAAATAGCTGCATCTTCCTTGACACGGTGATCTGATTCGGCTAGCAACCATGAATGGTGGGTGGGTTCCGATAACGAAGTTCGATATTTCTTAGAAATACTCTCACCGTCACTGAAGAGCGGTGAGTCTAAGCGAAGGACACAGAAGAGGTACCGACGTTAAGTAATGGTGACGAAAATTTCGACTAAGGGCTTGATCCCGTGGTTTTCGTTCAAGCGGTCACTCCACTCGAAGCCGCAGTTCCCGGGCATCAAGGTGTCAACAGTTGACGCAGCATGATTCCAGCAAAAAAATGGGAGGATGCGGCGTAGTGATTCAGACTTTGCAGGCACAGCGCGCTCGATGAGGGTGTGATGATGCGCCACCACTTCGTCGTTCCTGCACGCTATATTTCTAACACGTAGCCTTCGTTCTGTCAGACGAAGGCGCGGAGGACTTGCACAGATTCCCTCCGGAGACAAAGAACGCAGATAGGTAATCACTGTTGATCACATCCTCTTCCACTCTCAGTTTACAGAATGATGACCCCAACCAGTCTCATCTTTGTCTCCTCATTTGAGTTCTCCTCGGTTACTGCCGTCCAACACATGCATCTCGCGTTCGGAAATTTTCGCGGGTCATCCGCCCCTAATGGGCTGACGTGTACTTTTGCCCATCGGTCTTTCGGTGAACATCGCGAGGGCATATTGGATGGTGGGCTAAGACAACATTGGATTACAAGTAGGGCGGGGCCAAAGTATGCGGCGTCAGACCAGCGAGCGAGCGAATAGACAGGGGGGTCTATGCGAACTCGCGAAGACGGCGTTTACAGTGACCAATCATCAATTTTCTCATCACATCGAGTAGGCAGCGTCAGCAGGAATGACAATCCTTGACTGATCCGGGTTCGCGGGTAGAGGTCGCGTGTAAGATACCTTGGCCGACATTTCATCGCGAGGCTGAGCTTTCAGGGCGGGGCGGCGGTTGTCAAAAAGTCTCGGAGTTCCTGGTGAGATTCGAGGCTCATCGCTTTTGAATCAATGCAGCTTCTTTCTTCCGTACTTGAAGGTAACTAGGTCTGACCAAGAATGCATCCGTTTCTTTCACTGAGTTCTCGAGCAGCAACGAGAAATATTTGCTAGATGGCGCACGGCATTCGAGCTATTACCCTCAGAGAGGCAAAATTTTACACCTTTGTCTAAAGTGCTATTAAAGAACGGACGACTCGACTGGGCTGCGTGGCCCACATATTTTCTACAATGGTTGCGCAGAACAGAGTGGAGGTTGTTGTTTTGAATGGAAATCACTCGACACTCAAGTCCATCTTCATTGACGGAAGGGCCCCAACAACAGGGTGGTTAAAGCAAAAGCTCTCAAGACGGAACTTGAAGAAACCCCCCAAACAAACGACAAGCGAGGAGAGAGAAATCAAACGACTACAGTACAACAATCACATACAGCGCATCCGTGAGCGCCAGTATCCTATGCTGAATGGTGAGAACTCTATCATTACTACATATCGGGACAAACACTGACACTTCCAAGGATTGACATACCTTGACCATGCTGGAACCACACTACCCTCCAAAGCACTCATCAATTCCTTTTCATCGCAGCTCCAGACAACACTTATAGCGAATCCACATTCGGCGTTATCTTCGTCACCAAGCCTTGCGCAAGAAATGGTCGCAGCTACAAGACGAAGCGTACTAGAACTGTTCAACGCGAGCCCGGAGCACTTCGAAGTAATCTTCGTTGCTAATGCTACTGCTGCGATTAAACTGGTCGCGGAGGCGTTCCAAGGTAACGAAGAGGGTTTTGACTACTATTACCATCTGGACAGTCACACGAGTTTAGTCGGCGTCCGGGAGTTGGCCAACAAGAGCCGTTGCTTTAGTTCAGACAAAGAGACTGAGCAGTGGATCATCTCCGGTACTGCTCAATCAGGGCAAGACTCATTAGCAAGACCATCGCTTTTCGCATATCCCGCTCAATCAAATATGAACGGGCGCCGACTTCCACTCTCCTGGCCAAATCGTCTTCGCTCCTCTCCAGGTCTACAAAACCGCTATGTCCTCCTCGATGTAGCAGCCTACGTCTCGACCAGCCCCCTGGACCTTAGTGACCACAACACCGCGCCAGACTTTATGAGCCTCTCATTCTACAAAATATTTGGCTTCCCCGATCTCGGTGCGCTCATAGTACGCAAAGCCGCAGCCCACGTCTTCGATAAAAGACGGTATTTCGGAGGCGGAACGACTGACATGATAACGGTCGATGAAAAGCCGTGGGTTGCGCGGAAGAAGAGGAGTTTGAGCGATTCGATTGAGGACGGTACTTCGGCTACGCACAGTATATTGGCACTGAAGTGCGCTATTGAAGTGCATGCGGATATGTACGGCGGTCTCGCACAGGTCTCAAAACACACAGCGTGGCTTGCAAAGCAGTTGTATGACCACCTCCGCGCGTTACAACACAGCAACGGCCAACCAGTCTGCCACATATATGAGGACCCCAAGTCCACGTACGGCGATCGCATAACGCAAGGTGCTACCGTAGCATTCAACATCCTCGACCGCAACGGCGCATGGTTGGAAAGCTCGGCAGTAGGAAACCTCGCTATGGCTGCGAACATCCACTTACGCTCAGGCGCGTTGTGTAATCCCGGGGGAATGGCTCATGCGCTGGACATGACAGCGGAAGACATTCGCAGAGATTATGCAGCGGGGCGGGTATGTGGTCAGGGTGGGGACGGAACAACGCCGTATGGGATGGTGCGCGCGAGTTTCGGCGCGTGTAGTACGTTGACTGATGTGCATTTGCTTGTTCGATTCGTTGGAGACATTTTCATGGGAGACGAGAAGTTGCTGCAAGAGAATGAGTTGGCGAACACTAGCGTTCCGGGTGACTGGCGACGAGGCGCGCGTGCTATATTGCATCGCAAGGGTGGAAGTCATGGCCGGCGAAATTTGTTCCACGAGTAGTAGCCGTTAGATTTCGGAACTAAAAGTAGGCTGCTTGTACTTAAGCCGCGGCTGTAAAGTAAGAATAAGACGTCTGTATACATACGTCTCTAGATAGACCGTAAATTTGTATCGATATCTACTTTGGCAAGAGAAACCTCTGCGTAAGATGCGAATTGAAAAATGAGACTGTGACGATTTTCAAACATTCGCAGATTACCAATATTCGCATCTCAATCGGATGTCCGGCCTCCTCGAAAAGGGCTGATAGCAACGTCTTCGGTGGTAACGGCCCAATCCCGCCTCTGGTAAGACTGATACTGAACCGAGATCTGCCTTCCTCTCTCCGCACAAGCCTCTTCCAATCTGTCTTTGAACCCTGCCTTCAAAACCCCGCGCTTAACCAATAGCCTACATATCGTACTCAACTCAACATGCACCTTTCCCACCCCCGGAAGCAAATACAGAAACCCCATGCCCCCATCCATGATCTTGTTCTTGTTGTTCCAATGTTGATTGGGCATAGCGTCGATTTGCACATGTACATCCTTGATAGCCGCGCGTTGAGCCGGGGTCAATCTGTGCAAAAAGTCGGGGATGTCTCGGAGCCTAATGTTGAAGTAGAACGTATGGAGTTTGAAAGGGAGTAAAAAGGTCTCGGCATAAACTTGTCGGCTGACTTGAAGCAGAGAGAGATCGGGGGGAAGCTGTTCCCATCTCGGTACGCGGACCTTAAGGCTGCTTTCGAGAGCGTTATTGGGATACCGTTTCGTCCAGCAGATGCTGACTTCATATGTGGTTGAGGCGAGGACGTGCTCGAATATGTCGTTGCGCAGTTCGCGGGGCAGCCTGAGCAACGGAGAATCGTGCTGGTTTCGCTGCATGCTGGAACCGGTCATTGGCCTGGTCTATGCTTGGGCTCAATATTTAAGAGCGTACATTGCCGACAGATCCGCATTGGATCGTCTTGGGTGGCTGATGGTCTCGGAATGCCCATCTATCCGGGTGGGCTCTTTACCGGCACCATTCTCTACTGTGGATGGCATCCTGGCGTATATGGCGCGGAAGGTTCTGTTGTATTCAATGAGTGATGTGGATGGAGTCTTACGCGAGGGTTGATGTTTAATCAGCCGCGAGAGAGGTGTCGTCACGTCGTGAATGAGCGAGGGGCCGCTCAGACGAAAGAGATGATAAACATGATCAGTGAGGCAGCTCTGCCGCTCTTCTATATTAACAAGAATAACAAAACAGCAAAGATCTGTATCATTCCGTGAAGTGAGCGCAGATCGATATGATCAGGTGTGTTGTCGATTATTGGACCATCACATGACTGCGCGCAGTAGCACAACGCGTGCGTGAAGCGACCAGGGTGTTCTATCTGTCGCATACATTACCCCGCTCCTTATTTTTTCCCTTGCATGCGAACGGTGCTCCAACGCAGACATCAAATGCATCTTTCCTGACAGATCTAGAAGAATAGAGAGGGAAGAACAATCCTCTCCGGCCAAGAATGACGTTGAATCGCGCCGCTGGATATGTACTCGCGCCGTAGCGTAATCGAAGAAAGTGAATACCATAGTCTTGGAATGGAACTTAGATACACCACGTCATACGCAGCTGCGACTATGCGTGCCTCAGTGCCTGGTGGGGCATGACTGTGAGCTGTTACCAAGGCAATATCTTTGCTAGGTGCAGCAGATATGTCTTGTCACGGGAGCTCGTGTGACCCCGCGATGCGCGGGGCCGCGACGTGCAGAAGCTGTGACCAAAGAAGGAAAAGCCTAAATTGCTGAGGGAGGTATAAAAGGGCTAGCACGACTCTTTAGCCCCCAGTTTTCTTTTCTCTCCTTCATCAACGTGCCTCCAGCCATTCAACCTCAACTTCAAGCACACCCAAGATTTTTCAGAACCAACATACACGGGAACCATGACCAAGGGATCGACCAGCTCATCTGGCTCTGGCTCTGGCTCTGGCTCCGGCACCGGTTCCGGGGGCGGCTACACCGCTACCAGCTCTGGCACGAACAGCCAGGTATATCTTCTCTCTGCTCATTCATCTACTCCGCCATACATGCTAACACAGAGCACAGGGCAACCACTACTGCTCTCGCGACTACGGCTCGAGCACGTCAAACCCCAACCCGTACCATTACTCCAACACCAACGGCTCGTACTACTACAGCAACCCCAATGTGAGACTTACTATGTCCAAGTTCATAAGGCGTTGCTGATCCGCTTTACAGGGCTCGACGTACTACAACTCCGGCAACGGATACTCTAAGTACAACTCCGGCAAGTAGGCGGGGCGGATGATGCTGTCTTTGGATAGCCGTAAATGGGTGTGATAAGCGTTACGGTGGTGCTCGGCCAGCGGGGGGTTGAAGGAATTTCGAACCTAGCCTTCCTAGCACCAGGATCTGGTGCGGTTAGGCGCTTTACGCAACATGAATGAGATCATCCTCCGAAGCATTCGTCTCGCAATCATGTTTGACCATACGTACATCAACATTTACTTCCTTCTCATTGATATCCATACTAAACAGCCCGACAAAATATTTCTGATCATCTTTAGGTTATTCATTCTGTAAGTTGGTGAGGGCTGACATATTGAGGTTGCTGTCTTGGACGGTCATTTTCAGATTATCTTGATGGGTCATAGATTGATGATGGTGACATGGAGACAAGGAGCAGCGCCTTTTGTATTCCCATTGCTCTGAACTCTTCGAATTACCGTGGGTACACTCCGAATCATCAATTGATGGAGTCATCGACGAACCGTTGTTCGGGTCACAAAAACACAAATTTGGAGCATCTACGGTTCGTAAACCGAGGTTCACGTGTATGAACAAGCCGAACTGAAGTTGAGAGAACGATGAACCATGCAAAGCCTCGATAAAGATACATCCTTTATGCAAGTATTGGGAGTACAAATCACTATCGTTACGACGTTCATTAGGTCTAGCGCGTTGTGCACGTGACCTCGCGTTCAAGCTGGCGCGTTCTGGTCAGCTAAGCGAATAGTCGAGGCGTCATACCGACTTAGCCCTTCTATAACCCACAACAATGGCACTCAACCCACGTAGCCCCTCGACACACAATCAAATGATCACTCGCTTCATCAAGCACCCCAAATCCACCAATTTCGACGGCGAGAAAGAGCGGCCGACGAAACGACAAAAGGTGCACGATTCACCCTCGAAGCGGAGCCCGGCGAAGAAGTATGCGAACCGCGAGATACCTGACTCGGACGACGAAGGGGACGATGTGGATATAGAAGAGGGAGATGCGATACACAATACGGATCTAGAAAGCGCGCTGCCACCGGTGAATACGGATGCGGAAGCCATTGAGGAATACGAGGCGTTTAAAGCATCGCAGGGCGAGAGCCCCGAGGAAACGGCAGCGCGTTTAAAAGATCGCACTTGGGTCCGAGGGAAGAGCTCTATATACGTCGACGCATTTAATCTGGCGCTGGACACGGTGTTGGAAGAGGAGAGCCATCTGTTCGACGAGGCTGAGAGGGAGGTCTTTTCGCTGTGGCGACGATTAGACTACGAGGCCCAGTATCTATACGTTCGGCTCTTTCTGCGCAAGACGTCGGCATGGCATCGCATCAAGAACCTAGGCTATCACAGCGACATCTCCGACCTCGACGCTGCGATTGAGACGCTCCAGCGAATGAACAACCTGCCCCCATCGTCCGCCCCGGTGGAGTCACACCCGGGCGAGCTAGAGCCGCCCGAAGGCACTACCCTGAGCACTTCTTTCAAGTTTGCCGATCGATCCGAGGAGGAGATCACTACACTGGAGGAGGCTTCGTCTTTGTTGAAGCTAGACGAGCTGAAAGCGCTTGCAAAGGATGCGAAAGTGCAAGGGAAGAACAAGAGGGACTTGCTGAAAGCACTACGCCGGACGAGTCAGAAGCAGGTTGGTCTCGGCTTCGTAGGCCTGAAGCGATCGGATACAGACAGCTCGCGACGCTCCTCCGCTTCCGGGATTGAAACGCCCGACAGCGAACCAGCCGAGGACTTTTCATCCGACGGCAACCGCGATGCCCACTTCACTCACAAGATAATGAGCGAGACGGGTCCCTGCATTCGCCTCTCTGTCGCGTCCCTTAAACTCTTCGAACGTGTCCATCTCGTCTTCTACCGGTCGACGGAATGGACTGAAAAGTCGCTAACGACCATTATCCTGGCCAAGATCGCCCGACGCAACTTCCCGGAATACATCGTGTCTCGGTCCACCAACATCTTCCCATCGCGCTCCGCCCTTCTCGAATTCGAAGCCTCTGTCCGCACACAGTATCGCGTAGATAGCATCCTCGAGTTCAACGGTAGACCCACGGAAGCTAGTTACCAAAAGATTGTCGATGTATTCGAAGATGTGTATCCGCGTTGGAAAGTGCTCGTGGCCGAGGAGCAGCAGAAGGAGGATAGTCTGTATCACAGTGGTGAGGGTGCGTATTTAAGAAGACTTAGTCCAGCCTGGGTGTACACACGCATCATCCACAAAGCCACCGCTGTCCTCGCTCGCCGGAAGGAGCGCATGCGCGAATACGAGGTGATTACAGAACTGCTACGACAACGCCTCTTTCACCACTCACGGCGAGGGGCGTGGTACCAGCGGAAAGCACTATTGGAAGAGCACTACATGGCCGCTCTTATGGACCCGGGTAGCCGATCTGAAGAGACACAGAAACGGCATTGGAAGCAAGTCGCGTTGCGAACGTGCGAAGACGGACTACAGGACAATGTGGTGCATATCATACATCATTACGATTTACAAAAGCGTATTACGAAGCTCGAGAAGAGTCTGAAGGTTACGAGACGTGCCCAGCACGACTTTACACACGTACGACTGACGAAGGCTGTTGAGGTCACAGTTGAGGGCATACGTATTGAGCGCGAGGCGCCACTCACCCGACGAAATAGCTCACCGCACCCGTTATCCAGCAGACGTGGTACGAAGACCATCTGGATCGATCCTCGTGAAGACGGCGAGTGCAGTGTCGAAGCCATGTGTTTAAGTCATTATCGGGATGAAGGGTGGAAGGGGTACCATAGCGAAGGCGGCATTGTTAAGACGCTCTTTGGCTACCTCTTCTTCGACATCATGTTCACTTACATACCCAACGTGTTTCAGACACCATATCAGACGTGTCCATTGGACTTGCATACCGATGCATTCTACCCGTCGCGCATCAGCGAGATCAATGCACGACTGAATGAGATTTCCAATGGCGACGCAGCGTCTATCATCCAGGGTGTGTATGATGCGCACCACGAGAGGAAGACTTGTGTTGTCGGGCTGGATTGGAATTTCGACATCACCGATCTTACCGAGATCGCCAATTGCTTCGATGGTGAGGCGCTAGCTACAGTCTGTAAAGTCATGGCCCAAGAATACGGGCAGAGAGGTGGTGGCGTGCCGGACTTGTTTCTTTGGAGAGTCCCCGAGGAGAAAGACGAGAAGGATGGGGATTCTAGCAAGAAGAAAGGCGAAGTCAAGTTCGCAGAAGTCAAGAGCGAAAATGATCGCCTGAGCGACACGCAAAGACTTTGGATACATGTCCTTTCCGGGGCTGGGGTGCAGGTCGAACTTTGCGCAGCGGTAGCGAAGGAGGTTAGGGTTGTCCCATAACACCTAAACATTGCCAAACATCCACAACCATCAAGAAGCTGTAGCCTCATCATCACCGAATCGTCGCGATGTATGACGTAACGCGCTAAGCGCGGGGTACCTCGGACGAAGCGGCACGCGACAGCACCTCAAGGCAACAAAACCCCGGAAATAACGCCGAACGTGCGCTCCGCAGAATCCGGGCCACGGCCGGCAGTAAAGGGCGGTAAGCGGTATGAGGATGGAAGGAGTTTAGTAGCTGCAGTAGTGGCCTCCCGTAGGAGGCTTGATACCGAATGGCGTCGCGGTCCTGCATGCGGGATCGGACATCTCTTTCTGACGCTGCGCCTTTACTGTTTCTTCTCTCCACTTCACTCATCTCAATCAACTTGCTGTCTTCTCGTGCGGTTCATCGCATGATATAGCAGGTACAGGCCCGTCGTAGGGGCTGTTGCAATTTACATCTACGCATATTTCTGTTCGTTGCCTATTCATAAACTGGGCTATAACCACACCACCATGGCACCAAAAATCCTCACCCGCTTCGCCGCCTTCCTAGGCCTTCCCTCCCTCCAGGCCACCGGCCTAGATGCCTATCTCATCATCTCTCTCCGCAGCTTACGCATGTTCTCCGCTGGCATCCCCTCCCTCATCCTCGCCCTCTTCTTCTCCTCCCTTTCCTTCCCCGACTCGCGTATCGGGATTTTCATGACGCTCACCCTCCTTGGCGATGTCGTGCTCTCGCTGCTCCTCACCCTTGTCGCCGACAAACTGGGCCGCCGCCGCATCCTTCTCGGTGGAAGTGCCATGATGATGCTCTCGGGCGTTGTCTTTGCCATGAGCGAGAACTTCTGGATTCTGCTTGCGGCGGCCGTTGTGGGCGTGATAAGTGTGACGGGCGCGGATTGCGGGCCGTTCAGGGCGGTGGAGGAGAGTGTTTTAAGTGGGCTTACCGATGAGAGGACGCGGAGTGATGTGCTTACTTGGTACGTTACGGCGAGTACGATGGCCGGGGCAGTGGGGTCGGAGGTTGCGGGGAGGGCGGTGCATTGGGTGGAGGGGAGGAGTGGGGATGCGAAGAAGGCCTACCATGTGCTGTTTTGGGGGTATGCAGCGTTTGGACTCTTAGGGTGCATACTTTGTCTTGGACTCAGCAAGAGGTGCGAAGCTGCAGGCGAAAAGGGAGCAGAAATGAAAGAGCGAGGACGAAGAGCCGGGATCGAAGACGGCGAAGAAGAAGAAGTCCTGCTGCAAGCCATGACACCCTCGACTACCGACAGCTTCGACCACTCCCCGCGAAATAGCACGTCGCAATCCCAATCCCGCCCCGCACCCACCACTGCCACTCATACCCACGCAAACCCCAACCGCCTAACCTCCTACTTGACCCAAATATCCCCGACCACCTTCCGCATAGTCTACAAACTCTGGATGCTCCTCGCCATCGACTCCCTCGCCGACGGCATGACACCATACTCCCTCATGAACTACTACGTCGAAGGGAAGTTCCACCTCAGCAAGTCCGCGCTCGGCGACATCACGTCGGCTAGCATGTTTCTCTGCGCCGTGTCATCCATCTTCGCAGGTCCGCTGTCGAAACACATAGGGTTGATAAACACCATGGTATTCACGCATCTCCCGTCTTCAATCGCATCAGCCTTCATCCCGTTACCCTCCAGTGTGGGCTGGACAGTCGCACTACTACTATTCCGCGCGGCACTAAACAGCATGGATCAAGCCCCGCGCACAGCCTTCATCGCGGCAGTCGTGCAACCTGGGGAACGCACGGGCGTGATGGGGATTACGGCTATGGTGCGGCAGCTTGCTTCGAGTGTTGGACCTTCGATCACCGGCGTCTTAGCTGGGAATAACCAGTTTTGGGCGGCTTTCTTGGCGACGGGCATTTGTCGCGTTGTGTATGATCTGGGGCTTTGGGTGTTGTTTGTTAATGTCGAGGTGAAGGTTAGGGGGGCGAAGGAGGAGGAGGAAGAGGGCGAGTGGGGGAGTGTGGATGGCGATGCTTGGGATGGGTTGTTGAGTGGGAGTGAGGATGGGACGGAGAGTGAGGGGAGTGAGAGGGGGAAGGGGGAGGAGAGGGTGCGTAGGGTTGTTTAGCTGTTCTGCTTGGCTGAACAGGATGAGATATTCACTCAGTATGCGAACTGGGAGAAGAATCCAGAACAGACATTATCACATTACTAAATACTCCGTCTAACATGAACCATCTATACCAGCCCGCAAAGGATGCATATTAATAACAAGACTAAACCCGGACCTTACGACGATTTCTTAGAACCCTTCTTCCCACTCGGGCTCCCGTGTTTCTGCGCCGCCTTCGATTTGGCCGGCTTCGGACACCCTAGCAGCTGCGTATTCACATCAAGAGTCGTATCGTCCGGAAAGCACCGTCCCGTCACCTTCGCCTGGGCACTTCCACCTTTTTTACCCTTCGGAGTGTCCTTGGCAGTCGACGAAGTGCCCGTCTTGCACGTCCCGTCACAGCTCGTGCAAGTACCCGAGCCAGAGTTACAGTGGCACACGGGAAGACAAGCGTAGACGTTACGCAGGACTGTCTGTGAAGAACACACGAGGTCACCGACAAGTTTGCACTTGTTGCCGTCGCTGCACGTTTGTCCTACTTGCTTGGCTGTACATGGGTTGTACGCTCCTGAACCGGTCGGCTCTTCTTTTTTGTTGCGCAGACCGCTGCTGGGGTCGCCTTCGAAGTTGACTTGCTCGACTACCGGGTTGTCGTGTGCGAGAGTGGGCCGTTGGGCTTCCGCGACGGGGGGCGGCGCGGGACTGGTGTTGTTTGTGGTTGAGAAGCCGGTTGAGCCTTCGACACAGAGGGAGGGGTTGGCAGCGGCGGCGGCGACGTCGTACCAGAGACGCGTCATGTTGTACAAGTTCGCAAGGGTGTAGTAGACTCTGCAGTCGGCGGCTTCGTATTTGAGTTGAAGCGGTGTGGTCTCATCTTTACGCACTTGATCCCGCAGGTTGACAGTCGCGGACGTCACCCATATGCCCGAATCACGGATCTCGGGAACGCTGGCGTTGACGTTGTCGTCGACCCATTCGTCAATGTCTCTTACCCAGAGTATGTCTTCGTCCAGTTGGTCTGCGCTGTAGATGCTGGCGCCACGGTTGCCGCTGACGGCTTGCATTGGACCGGTTTGCGGACGGCCACCTGCGACTACTGTCTTGACGCCGACGCGAGTCATCATTTCGACGAGAAGCGAGCACGCCGAGGAGCAAGTTGCGTCCGTGAGAATCGTTATTTGCTCAGGGTTCCAGTGACGATTAGTAAAAGGCCAGTCCGCTTTTTCTGCTTCGATGTACATGAGTGGGTACCACTCGAGGAAAGCTGCCTGGTCAAACACCTTGTTCGCCAGGTCGTACTGCTCCGTTTGGCTGAATGTATCGCCGTCGACATTGACGGCTGTTGCGTATTCTTCCCAGCTGGAGAAGTTCTTTCCGGTTCCGGCGTTGATGCGGTTCGTAATGAGCCAGTTGTCGGCACCCAGCTCGTACTTGAGCTCGAGCTCGTCCGGGTCAGACTCATCGAGCGATTCCCAAAACTTAGTTGTTGCTGAGCCAAGGGCATTTGCGAGCGGAGTGATGCGGCGCTGGCTTCCCCCAAAGGGCAACAGATCAGGGAAGAAGACCTTGAAGGTAGTGTAAGCTAAAAGAGTAAGACCACCCTGGTTCCTCTGCAAGTCGATGATGACGTTTTCCAGTCCGGCTTCAGATGCACCGACGATGAACTCTCTAATAGCACGCGAATAGTTTCCGACGGAGTCATCACTGGCGGAAAAGCTCGGCAGACTCAGTACACCAGTGGAGATATCGTCGAAAAAGTACCCCGACACATACCCAGAGGTGTCAGGGCCAAGATCAAATTGGGCAACATCGGGGTTTTCGGGATATGCGCCGAAGCTCGCTTCCGTCCAGTTGCCTGGAGCGGCCTCTGCTTCGGCGGAAAAATCCGGGTCGATGATCCGGTCGGGGTCGAAGGAGTCAGGGACGTTACCGAGCACAAAGTAGTTATAGAAGTCGCCGCCGGTCGTAAGAGGTCCCGTAAAGTTGGCAAATTCGTGGTAGGCGGCATCCCACTCGGTGGCCCAGAAGGTGCTATCGTCTGTGGCAGTATAGTTCTCGAAATTTACCGTAAGATTTTCACCGGGGAAGAATGTTGCGGCACCAGCCCAGACGGTTTGCCCACTCTGAATGTCTAGCACTGGGGACGACATGAGTGCGTTCCATTCAGCATGCGGTTCCAGGAAGCCCCCTGAATTGAGGGCCGCGAACTTAGTCAGGTAGTCGACAGCATCTTCGCCGTTGATGGTCTTGATTGCTGACGGCGTCCAGCCTTCCAGTTGACTCCAGATGATGTCGCCTAGGCTCACGATCAGGCTCATGTTGATGAAAAGCGCTTGAGCAACTCACCAGTCAAGTAAATCTTGGGTGGCTCCTTGCCATCGACCGATACGGACGCAATTTCGAAGGGACTTCCAAAAGAAAAGGCCGCCAGTACTCCGGCTTTAAGGTTAACGTGGCCATCGTGCAACGCAAACGTCAATAGCTGAACGTCGGCTTCAAAGGTATACTGATTGCCGTAGAAGCCGTCATCGATGCGTTTTTGTATGGTGGCGAGCTCCTCTTGAACATCAACGGCAGGCTGCTGATACCCTTTGGGCGGGTTCTTCAGTTGAGTTACCGTAGACTGGAGCTGTAAGGTCTGATTGTAGTACTGGAGGAATCGCGTCGCGACAGCGGGATTGAACGGCACGCTTGAAAGACATGCGTAAGCATCCTTGGCCGAGAAAGTGGAAAGGCCTAGACATGTCAGCGTTGTACGAGACTTATCGAATGGGGAAAGAGTAGATGGAATGCGGGTGGGGATGGAAGGCTGAGAGGTGATGAATAAGCCGGCTTGCACCGCTTGCCATCGTGCCTTGCGTCTTGTCGCCTCGCACCACCACCTCCCGCCTCCGAGTCGGCCAAGGAGCATTCACGCACCATCATTGTCAACCGCTGCTATTATGTCGCCACATGCCGTGGACTGCGCTGCCGGCTCGTTGGTTGGCGATGCATCTTGACGCTCGTGGAGCTGCTTCGGTAGCGACCGTAAAGACTGCGCAACACTGCAGCCTGCAAAGCAAAGAACGACGGCTTTTTGGAACAACATCTCGCTCAAAGGATTCGAGATAGGGAACGGACGGCGGTCGGTCTTAAGCAAAGAACGCAACACAACACAACACCAACAAGCACTTGCATGACGGCGTCCTGTACCTTTAACCTCGACATTCAAGCATTGACACTCCTGATCATTTGCGCACAGTCACAGGCCACAAGGCTATTTGGGGGCTAAGCTTTGCGTTACGCCCCCAAAATAGCCGTATTGGCTTCTCGGTTCAGCTACCCTGCCAAGGCTACACCTCAGCTTGGGGCCACGGAGTCCGGTGGCGGGGCAGTGCTATAGTTATTACATTACGTCCATGAATTTGAATTAGTTTTCGCGACCTCTGAATTTGCATGCATCCATGGCTCGAGTGGATTCCGTCCTCACCCACCATCTCTCCTCAGACGTGTTCCCTGCACTCTTTGACTGGTTCTTTACGCACCCTAGTTTCGAGCGATGGTCTCGAGAGCGCATCAAATGGCAATTGCACTGCATTGGTAGCCCAGGTTCTGGAAAGGTGTGACAAGAAGGCAAACGAATTTAATATTAGGCTGACTGTGCATAGACCACGCTAGCGGCTCTCACCGCAAGGTATCTAGAAGAAAAGTTTCAGCCCCATGGCTTAGTGATCACCCTTTTCGTCCAAGAAGATGCGTCTGTCCAAGAGCCCGAGTTTCTGGAAGACTTTCTAGTCGCCATTTACCAAAGAATCGGCGAATGGGAAGAGTGCACAGACGATGGGAGTGAGAATGATTACACTCAATATGAGATTGCTCGCTATCGCAAACCAGGTGGCAGAAGAGTCCAGTTCCGACTCTCCATCATTCGCAAGGCGCTTTACGGCCGTCTTCAAGCACTCAAAGATGATTCACGGATTTTTCTCGTTATCGATGGTATTGATTGCGGTAGCGCAAGCCTGCGCCTTCTGCTTGACGCAGAGTTCTGCGACCTCCAACGTCACCGGGTGAGCATCATGCTTACCTCTCGAATTGCAACATATGAGTACTGGGAAGTCAAATGTGACCATCGAGACCACGGGGAAGCCTTGGACAGTGATTCGGACCCTGACAGAACGTCTGATGGCGCTACCAGCGACAGAGAGAATTCAAACCAGGGAGAGATTTCGAGCGAACGAGGACAACGAAGCGAAGGAGACGTATTAGCCGCAGTAGACAAAGAAGAAGATCAGGAAGAAGACAAGGAAGCAGATGAGGATGAGGATGGCGACGACGATGACGATGACGAGGAGCCTATCGACTACGGTGCTCGAGAACGTCTGGAGCTCTACCTTACATGTGATACCTGCAAAGATGTACTCTGCTTTGCTTGCCGCTCTGTTGGGCGAATCTGCGCTAACTGGTACGATTCTCCGCCTCTATCTCTCCATACCCTATGCTAATCAAACTGTAGTGAGTCCAGCGACAAGTTTTCTGAAGACTACGATCATGTCAACATTGTAGTCGGTACCACCGAAGAAGCAATGAAGGCTTTCATCATTTGGGACATGGAGCGTGAACATGGCGATCTTGGCCTCGGCAGCTCCGCCGTGAAACCACCTCTGTCGATACTCGGTTCATCTTTGCGGAACTATCCCGGCCGTGCAAGAGCTATTGCTGATCAGATTGAGGATCAAGCCGACGGCCACATTGGACTTGCCAAAGCGGGTCTAGATTCCGTGCATGACGCTCGCTCGGCTGACGACCTACTTCAACTTCGGTATCAATTACCTAACAACATCGTAACGCTTTACGAGGCTGCTATCAAAGTCTTGGAAGCACAAGATACACACCAACGCGATCTTGGACTGAAGGTCCTTGCGGCTGCTCGTCGCGACCCCGATGGAGTAGACATCCCACGCATGCAGGAACTACTTCATGATTCCGTTGCCATCGAGATCCGCAGCGGTGAGGACATCACCAGAGCTGCTAGAGGCTTTCTCTCCGTAATGGCTTACGAGCGCCCCCATAAAGTAGTTGCCTTTCACGAAACTTTCTGGGACTTCGTCGCCGACAGATACAGCGAAAGCCTTCACGAAGCAAGCCAGGCCCTAGGACGGAATAGGTCAATGAGGAAGACATTTTCGTACCACGGAGCTCCCGCCACTGGGCGCACTCAAGTTCGTTGGGAGCCAATGACTCTTTCAGAAGAACCCGCAGAGATCACGCCCGCTAGGTTGAAGAGGACTGTCACATCGATGCAAACGATCGTTGAAGCACCACCAGTTCGAACATACGTTTTACGTAAAGGTACACGAATGTGGCGTTGAATGTACTCTATCAGTCCTACATAGAAAGACACACGATTTGCCCATAGTCAGTCCAACCAGAAACTGATCTTCGCCGGTTCCAACAGTTTCGCCCAATCAGCTCCGCTAATGCGCTCAAACTGGAAGGCCCCCGTCCGATGGAAGCGGCTCGAACCAAGCCCTTTCATCAGAATTCCTTTTCCTGAAACGAAGAACTCTTTTGTGGCGAGACGCTCTCTCAGTGATTGGTCGTCATCAGAGTCCTGCTCATCATCTTCTGCGTCGTATGAATTCAAAATGTTCGCATCGCTCGAGTCCACAACCTGCTTGGCCGAAAGTACCACGAAATGCGGATAGTAGTCAAAAGTATCTGGCTTGGGAACGATGTCTGGAAATGCTTCCAACTCGGCGTCCAGTCCTTCGATGCTAAGCCGCCATCGTCTTAGAGGGGCAATTGGCTGCAACTTCCCCTGACCAACGTGCCCTGCTATCGCCAGCGACGTGCTGTAGAACTTGGGCTCAATATTTCGGTCTAACTCCCCATTGATCAACGCTTCACCTTCACGGCCTTTCTCTGCTGAGAGTGTCTTTCCCAACTCCCTATATCGAGCTTGCTGCTCCACAACGGTATCGCTCATACCACGAGTCTGCGTAGGAGAAGATGGGCTAGCGAGTCTAGGTGGAGGTTCGATTGAGCGTTGCACTCCGACAAGATCGAACTTCAGGGCTTGGCCGATATGATCTTTAGCGGTCCAGTGCTTTTTGTCCGACTGTGACAATCGATCGGCGACCTCGATTATTCCGTCCATGCTAGCCCACGACCACGATGGGAAATTTCGTGCTATACCCCAGGCAGTCGAGTCGGTAGGCCGCTCGTCCAGTGTGCATTCAGCGACTCGCCACGTCAATTGGTCTTCGAGATTCTGCTCCCACAGCCCCAACCCGTATTCAACTTCCAGCCCATCTCGTACTAGTTTTGCGATACCCCATAGAGCGATCATCTTATCTGCACCCTTTGTGAGCGCGCATTTGGTGTATCTGCGCACGGCCGATTTCCAGAACTCCATGAGCGGGAAATCACTTGGCCCGACGTATTGTAGAGCAGTCTCATCCGGCTCTTGGAGACGACTGTGCCAATGACGGTCTGGTCGTGCTGGGCCGTCTATTGCGGATGGAAGTCCGAAAGGAATGGACTCACAGGCGCTCATAGAAGCGCAATCCCAGAACACCTGTCGCTTGGTAAAGTGGAGGCATCGCGGAGCCAGCATGCGTTCTGTAGGGAAGTCAGTATAGATTAAGCATTATTTTTATTGAGTTCCTTGCCCTGGAATACCCATCCTCTAACATAGAGCTTCGTATTCAGCAGCTCGCTCTCATATATGTCCCCGGCTACGACTCTCCAAGCCTTGCTACCAAACATGGCTGATGTCTCATCGGGTTCGGACTGATATGTTACGGGCGCAACATCACCCGGATCTCTATCGCGAAATACACCACCCTCACTATTCGCCGAATCCACAATGGCGATATTAACATAGCTATTGCGATACACTTGGTGCATCAGTTCGCCCTCAGTTTTGAAATCACCATCCGGGCCCTGTATTATACAGAGGCTATCGATCCAGATGTACTCTATCCCCAAGAACCTTGCTACCACAATCGCCTCTTGAAAATTCTTCGTTAGCATCTGCCACGGTACGCCCTCTTCTTCAATGTACTGCTTCTTCGTTGTCGGTAAGAGGCGCACGAATTCGAGGAGCCCCCAGCAATGCGACAAAGTGGCATACGGGCTGCGCACCGCCGTTTTGGCCGTCTCAATGACTTTCATGTGCGACTCCGGCGGGCCGCTTATGTCAAGGAGGCGGGTTGGCACGAAGCGCGACGAAGCTGATCTGGCTTTCCGACGCTTCATGCAGCCAGTGTGCGTCTCGTCGCATGTCGCCAGCCAGGACTTTATCTGCGCGCCACCGTTTGCGGTGGGATTGGTGGAGTGACCTAGTTCTTCGGGGGTAGGCCATGGTCCCAGGGCTTCCTCGGGAAAGAGGTAGAACGCCCGAGTAGGGAGATTCGGCGCAGAACTCGTGTGGGTCGGATGTGGCACTGAAAACTGGGTAGTAATCGGATGAAATGTCACGACGATGGTTTCCAGACTCTCTCTTATCCGGGATAGGGATCGGATTGTCCAGCGATACCCGTTGAAGCTGTGCAAGTGGGGTGCATGTGTTTCAATGTCGTCGAGTAGCGTGCTACAGAAGAGGCAGCGCTCTGTTTTTCGCGGCTTTCGGGGTCTTTTGGGCGTAGATGACTGGATTGTGGTGGGGTTCTCGGTAACGCAGGTTTCGCATCGGAGATAATTCCAGGACTCTTTGCTCTTTAGGATGTGTTCAATGCAGTACTCGCAGAGCTTCATCTTCGCCTGTTTCAAATACACACTGACAGAATTTCTCTTTCTAGACAAGTCTAATTGCAATGCGCACACTTCAGCAACAACTCCTCTAAATACTCACCGACCAAGCTGAGCGTAAACGGTCACACAGCCTACACCAATTCTTGAAATCGCGACCCTCAAATCTCCGCCTTTTAGAGGCGTTCGAGCCTAAAACCTGCTGTTAACACTAACTGCGCGCTGGAGGAACACGAGCGTGGGGCAAACAAACTGCACGATTTAGGAAAATGGGCTTTGTTGCACGTGCCAAGTCTGTTGGATATTGCTTGTGTCAGCCTTGTGGCGCCTTGTGGCTGGACGTAAGGATGGGTTCGCGGGAGATTGTCGCGCTGTAGTGGAGTTCTTGGTTGGCTCTGAGGTAAGGCGTACAGTTTGTGCTCCGCGCGGCGTTTTGGCGCAGTTGTGAGGGGGTTGCGTGCACGTAAGGAGAATGCCGGTGAGGAGTGGTCTGAAAATAGACACGCAGAGGTCGAAACACTGGACAGCGAAAGGATGGCTTTGGTGAAGGAGAGAAAGGGAAGGCACGTGGTGTGGTGTCCGGGGGTGCGCAGGCTGCGGTGGGGATTCTTACACGTACGCGAGATATACGCTAACGAACGCAACGAGACGATTAGTACACCACTATGCCTTTACTATAGTGGTGCGAGTAGACCATGATCTTTTGAAGTTTTTCTACGGAACTGAGGGATACTACACTAGAGAGGAAGACGTTTGTAGAGAAACGAAGAGGCACTTGGTGACTAAGCTTTCGCCCAGTCCGTTGTGGGGCTAGACTGGGAGAGACTGGGAACCTTGCCCGCACCCAAACAGCACGACACGTCCAACACACCTCTCCTGCCATCGCTCCATTGCTCCATCGATCTTCACCATCCTGTCTCTTTCGCGTCCATGCTCCTGCTTTATCGACAGAGCGTGTGCGCTACTAGGGCAGCGATGCTGCGTGGGACTTCCCAGGCTCTTGTGGGGTCGTCAGCTCGATGCGACGATCAGATGTGGATCACAGCGCAGCGTCCAGATCACCGGTTCCTACACAGAACGAACAATAAAACCCCAAGCCTTACAACGATTACTTATAATCTGCACGAGTTATGGTGCCGTATAACACAGAGAAACGATATTACGACGGCATCGAGCGATCTCAATGACATATCGGATTTGGCATGAAAGGGTAGAAACAAATCCCTAGGCGAAAGGCGACCATCGCATCGATGTAGAAGACGACGCGATTCTTTGGCGCGTTATCGTTCACTACGGTCCCGTTGGACCAGAGCCATACCAGCTTACAAATAGTAAAGTCAAGCACGGTCGGCATCACAGCGAATCCTCGCACCACGTTTGAGCTGGTTGAATCAAAAGATGAATTGAGCACCCCTGGGTGACGCGTCTGTTGGGATGACCGATAAGTGCTTTAAGTTGCACATTGTTCGGTTAGCCCCTGCATCCTCAACTCCCGCGTCCCCACCTAGCCATGTTAATTAGCTTGAGATTGACTAGGCATCCCACGGCAAATGGACGGCCTCTACCCTGGAAAACGATGGTCTTTCTCTGTATATACGAACCATAATCTGGGTTATTACACAAGTCGTCTTCGTCTATACACTTCAACTTTTCGATTCACACTAACGCTAGTGGTCATACCGTTCAACATGCAGTGGAAGACTCTAGCTCTCACATTCCTCGCCGAGCATGTGTATGCCCAAGGCATGGTTCCGATGATGCGTTTCGAGTGCTCGCAGCTCGTCATCGATCGCATAGACCCTCTGGTCAACCCCGGCTCCGTTCCTTCGCCGCATCTCCACCAAATCGTTGGGGGCAACTCTTTTCAGCCTAGCATGGACCATGCGACCCACGATCTTGTGAAAGGTTCTACCTGCACTAGCTGCACCTTCTCGGAAGACTTCTCCAATTACTGGACTTCTGTACTTTACTTCCGAGCCCGCAATGGAACATACAAGCGCGTGCCTCAGATCCCAAGCGAAGGCCTCATTGGTATCGGTGGCATCACCGTGTACTACATTCCATCTGCCAATAACAAAACAAGCGTCACCGCCTTCAAACCTGGATTCCGCATGCTTATTGGTGACGCCACGGCGGATTCCGAGTCCGCCGCAAGCAAGGCGCGCAAAGTGTGCCACCGTTGCATGCCGGCGACAGGAGACAACAGCAATCTCAACTGCGCAGCCCCGGACGCCCAGTCACTCCCTAAGACTTCTTGTGTTGGCGGAATACGCTCGATCGTTACTTTCCCTACTTGTTGGGATGGTGTCAACTTGGACAGCCCGGACCACAAGACCCATCTTGCCTATGCAACAGGCTCTAAAGCAAATGACGTAGGGCCTACTGGTACTTGCCCAGCGAGCCATCCGGTGGTGATACCCCAGGTTATGTATGAAGTCATGTGGGACGTGAGTTCAACCACTTTCTCTTTATGCCTCACAAGTCGAGATCTTGACTTGTGAGCTCCAATTTCTGTCTCTGCCACAGAGGTTCTTGTTCTAACAAAACATCCACCGCAGACTCGGCCCTTCAACGACCCTGAGCTCTGGCCCGAAGATGGCTCGCAGCCATTCGTTTTCAGCACCGGCGATCAGCATGGATACTCGTGGCATGGAGACTATGTATTCGGCTGGCAAGACGATGCTCTCCAACGCGCGATGAATGCGCGCTGTAATAACGACGTCTGCCCAGGTGTGCTGAAGTCTCAATCTAACGAAGAAGCGATGAATTGTACCAAGGCGCGAGTTGTCGACGAGCCGGTGGATGGATGTAAGTCAGGACTGCTTGCATTCCCAGAATTATCCGGAGAACAGTTTGTGCTAACAAATCTACAGGGCTAACCACTTTGCCGGGCGATCGTATACCGTTTTAGAGCGCCATTTATGGCGGTTAGACCAGTAACCAAGCGGATGCGTAAGAAGGGAGATCTTCACATGGACATGATATTGTTCTGGCATTTCTGGGCAGCAGCCATAGGAAGCACTCCCTGTGAACTCGATGAGTTGGATTTAATAGATTCTCCACGTGGTGGCGCGGACGCTGAAACATATTTTCAGTGAGTGTAAATATACTGTTTACTTTCGTTTTAGCAATGTCACATTCGTCTTCATTTTCAGCACAACACCGGTCACTGATACGAATTTGATTGAGGTGCAAACACGAGCGATCAATTCTAGCGCAACAGAACCACGCAACACGCTCCTGCTATACATCAACTACTTCAGTGAGAATTGCAAGTATGAAGAAGCCAATCCTCCGCCACCTTCGTCTCACCCCAAAGCTAACACTTTCAATGCCTCCGCATTCCCGTTGAACACTTCACTATTCCCACCCCAAGCACCACTCTCAGCATACTGCCAGAAGGTCCAATAATTCCACCCACCAGGAACAGAACCGGGAGATGCGCTCCAGTGCACAAGCATCAGATCCGCCTTAGAGACAAACTCTTTCGTATTCCCAGTACACTGAACCCACCAGTTATTATCCACTTTGAGCACCGGCCAGCGTCCAGTAACCGATTCATATTCATTACCAAATGCCTGAATCCAATCGACTATCGCTCTGGTACCCATGCCAGTACACTCGCCACCGAGGTCCAGCACGCCGGGCAGAGTCGTGGAATCGTTGTTCCAACCGCCACCGTTGGATAGAAAGAACTTTGCTTGCGTGGACCCAGTTGAGGAGGAAGGTTGTGCGACGTGAGTACTGCCGCGCAGGAATCCAGCTTTGGTGGCTGAGGCGTAGTGCGTGGAGAATTTGGGGTCAGTGTAGGTGCTGCCTTCGGTGGCTTTAATGAAAGTGTATTGGAGACCCATACTGTGAGCTTCGGTGAAGTTGACAGTGGTTTGGTGGCGGGAGATGGATATGCCTTGGATCGTGGCTTGGGTGAGGCCGAACATGGTGGTGATAAGGGGGAGCTTCATGATGGAGTGTTGGATAGAGCTTTCTTCGTGCAAGTGGGTATGAAGAGACGGAGTCCGTTGCTGAAGTCTTGCAGGCTTTTATAGACCTCCCCTCCGTCTCACAGTACACTTCTCGCTGGCAGCAGATATCACGTTGCAATTGTTGCGAGCCCGATGTGGTTGGCCTGAGAGGAACAAACAATTCGAGTGGATCTCTTTCAAAACCCCAGATCAGCTTCGCATCTTGCCAAGTCTATGAGTCTTCCTCTCTTTAGCATTTTCACATGAATTCGGGTTGGGTTAACTCTATCTAGTGTACTATGCACACATGGCTTCGCGCCGTTGACAGTAGCGGCCTGAAACCGGAAGGTCACTTGCGTTACCTCACACAACGTGTTCAAGACACTCTTCCTTCATGAAGAAGGTGCTTCTTGGACGATGTAAAGACGTAGTTGGCATTTTTCTTGGTCTGGCCATAACAAATTTGGGCAGTCTTGTGTAGTGTCGTCAACCAATATGGCAGCTACGTTTTTTGCAATGCGGTGTCTCCGGCACCGGACTCCCGTACCCTTCCAAGTCTCACAAGACTCAACGTTGCGCTGATGACGGACTGATCTTCGCACGACTACCGTGAGGTTGTTGTAATTTGGAGTTCTGTCACTTACCCTCCAGCGAAAAGCTCTGGTCTATTGACCAGGGGACTATGTAGATTCGCTTCTGGCCGGAGTGATTAAAAAGTTCGACATGAGGTTCACCTCTTGTTTAGCGCTTCCAAAAATCGACACTGCATTCTTCACTCCTACGCACGTGGTTGGACGGGTAGTGGGTCTAGCTAGACTTCCACAAAGAGCATTCTGAATTAAGAGAATAAAGAGACTAACGAACGCATGAAACCTGACGCCATCATACTCCTCGCTTACCTATTGGAATCTGCCCAACAACATTTACTGGACGTACGACGCCTTTCTTTCAACATCACGACAATGTGAAGGAATGGACTGGACGGAAATGTTTGAAGGCACACAAAGTGTGTGCCAGATTGATTGGTTCCGCCTTCCGGCTTCCTATTTCCTAATGTTCTGACCAAAGAAATATACAAGCACAGAGCGCAGAGTACATATGTAGAGCATAGAGGAAGGAGAAGGAAACAGGGGTTACGTACAGAACTGGGCGTAGCAGTAGGGAGGGTGACAGTGTCATCGGTTGTAGTAGTAATATCAGTCGGAAGCGTAGTAGGAAGCGTGGTCGGAAGCGTGGTCGGAAGCGTGGTAGGAAGCGTGGTAGGAAGCGTGGTAGGAAGCGTGGTAGGAAGCGTGGTAGGAAGCGTGGTAGGAAGCGTGGTAGGAAGC
>Ga0247733_1000065_pt1 | contig 172544 bp, 218 predicted proteins | sample UWRJL043104R2_FD_180932 | JGI IMG/M metagenome (GOLD analysis project Ga0247733, IMG submission 180932) | Plant litter microbial communities from Arlington Agricultural Research Station in Wisconsin, United States - UWRJ-L043-104R-2 | ecosystem: Environmental > Terrestrial > Plant litter >... | reverse complement strand
GACATCATTGGTGGTGGTGGTGGTGGTGGAGGTGGAGGTGGCTGTAGGACTGGATCAGAGGACGTTTGTATTGCAGCGTTACAATCATCTTACCGGAAGAGGAGGGGGCTGTCGGCTCAATTAATAAACTTTTTCCGAAGGACTGCAGCGGGGACTTACAGGATGGGACTGTTGTTGCAACCAAGCAGAACTTCGGCGCGTGTTGGATTGGGATACTAAATTCCCATTTGCATACTCTCGCTCCGAGTGGGGAGGCGGCACCGGTAGATGACACATCCACTCTGGTATTTGCATACACTCATCTCGCTTGAAGTTATGAGCCTGCTCATGTTCTTTGAGATCTTCTTGTTGCATGAACACACTGGTGCATCGGATACCACGCTCATCAACCCATTGGCATCGATTCCTGATGCCGTGAATCTTGTCGTACCAAGCAAACCCGCTCGTCTCTTCATTCAACATCTCAGCCTGTCTTCCGCGAGGAGGACCACGATCACAGCTCTTGTCTTCGACAAACCCAGCCGACATCGGTGGGTAAGGTGCACAATTTAGCCGAGGCCTGAATGGCATGCTGCTCATGTAGCCATGGGATGGAGCGGGTATCGAAGGAGACGACGGGTTGCTATCATGAGGTATGTTATCCACATTCAGAGCAACAGTTGGTTTCGCTGAACGAGGAGAGTCGGCAGGAGGAGAAGATATGAGCGTCATAGAAGGCTCCCCTTCTACGAGTACGATGTCGTCTGCCTCCAAATCGGGCGACATGACAACGGTATGTCGATATAATTGGAGGTTGGGGAAAGAAAGCGTCGAGGGACTTTGAGCTTGAAAATTAGTGAGTCCTGCCCTTGGAGTATATATGTTCTTGCAGCGGTGTGTACGCTAGATCAGCTTGGAGTCCGACCTCAGACCCGGCTTGCAGATGGGGCACCTGTCAGAACGGCGGGATTTCAGGGCGGACCATATTGAGCGAGATGCTTAGACGATAGGGACTAGAAGCTTCAGTAGGTTGTACCGTCCTGCAGCTAACCCCCCTGTACACATGTGCCTACAGCTAATTAGTCAAGCTGGGGTAAAGGTAGCCTACGTGTCTAGTCTTTTCGACAAGCCCCTTGAGGCGAGCCACATTGCCGTTGCCTATATGTTGGGGTATCGGGTGATGTTGTACCAGCTTTTCCGCTTGCATCTGTCCTACGTGATTTGATCACAAGTAGATTGAGACCGCTATGTGCAACATTGAGAAGCAGATGCTGTACTACATTGGACGATAGGTACCACCTGTATGCCTGCTGGGAAAGGGTAGGGCACAGTTGGAGGTTGTTGAAAATGTGAGGCGAATCCGAAGATTCCTGAATTTCTGCATGAGATGCATCAGAACCAATGCGTACATGCAGTAGTAGCCTCACTTTTCTTTTTTCTGAAACAAGAGTTCTGCGGCATCCGTAGGTATCGGCCCCATCTTTCCACGACAGCAAGACTTTGGACCGTGGAATCATCGGCCACAGTCTGACGTACGTGAGACCGGTTTCGGGATCTATAGGCATTGCGTAGGCGGTCCCGATAGAACAGTCCTATAGGCTGAAAACGGAAGCAAGAGAACGGTTGCTTCCAACCGGGGTGGGCTGACAATGGCGACCATATCGGCCGATAATCGGCACTTGAGGAAGCGGTGAGTGTGTAAGTGAAGCGTCTACCGGCCGATCGGCGTAGACATGGACTGACGTGCATTTCGCGAAAGAAAAGGCTATGCTAATCAATACCGGTTCCTTCCGGTTCATGGGTCCAGTAGGAGCATTAGCTCGACTCCCGGCGAAGAGTCCAGCTACCATGCGGAAGAAGAGTTCCACGGTCATTGAAGAGTTTCCTCGGAAATTCTCAATTCTGGACACTATGTGTGGCGAGACTCGGAAGGCGTGCATGATGGCTGTGACTGTACGGAAACGTGCAGCAATCACATGCAGCTATAGGCCAAGGATCCCGCTTTCGCCCAACTATCATGAGCTCGATAGGTGGCCGTCACGTCGAAACATCTATAGAGGCTTTAGAACATATTCTATAGTGGGTTCTGTCTTGTCGATTGATCTGGAATGGGGCTCAACTTACGCACAATGCAGGTACCGGCCAGCAAAATCCATTCGACATAACAAGGCTGAATAGGCCGCACAACGACATATGCCCCGGCAAAGGTCCCAAACGGACTCTTCCTGGTCGAATCAGACCATGCGCGACTCGCTAGACAAGCCCAGAAGAGACGAGTAGCTGGAATTGGAACGACTCGACATGGCGTGCGATGTCCGGATGCGGCGTGGCGCGAATCGTGAAACCACTCGAAGGTCTCAAGAAGATATTAATCTAGAGTGATTTAAGACCAGACTGGATGCCTCATCGTAGAGTCCCTTGGCCGGTGGCGATGAAGCGCGCCCCAAGATGGCGGAGGAAGGTGAAGGGTTGGCGAAGAGAAGATCAAAGCTGGGCGGTGACATTGCTTTTATATCTGTATACCATGGATAGCTTTTGTAATTCCTCAGACTCGACCGGACGATCGACATACTCAGGACTTATATAGTTAAGATCCGCCGTACAGAAGGAGAGTGAGGCTGCGCTGCCTTAAATCTTCGAGGGCGGCCAAGTGTAAAGGGCGGAGGGCAAACAGGGATATACCTTGAAGCAAGAATATAGCCAGAACGAAGTTGCTTCTGTAGATCAAGGTCTTGAGTGAAGTGCATGACGTTGAATTAACCTCTGAAGGACTTGTTCATTCCTCGGGTCCCTCTATCATTCTACGGCAAGGTACGCTAAGATTGGATAGGCTTAGCGTTCCCCAGCCGGCACGACAGGCGTCATTCTCCGACCAACAACGGAGAGCTCACCCACGACTTCCTCTGCATCGCCGCATCCCCGTTTCGAAGCTCTACCGACCGCGTTCCGACCTACAAGAGTGAATAGAAGCTCTCGCGATCCCCTCAGCTCGCCACGCTGCCCGTCTAGCCTTCCGCGCCATCGACCTCCGCCTTACGCAGTAAACACAATGGCGAATGGGTGAGTCCGAGAGCTCCACTCACACATCCGGCCGGGCTAACATGTCATAGCTGGGCTCCTTTTATTGGCGCGGTTGTAGTCGCGATATTCTGCGCTGCTGCCTGGTTCCTGTCGCCCAAAGGGGAGACACAGACGTACGTCCGCCACATCGGGTTCTTCTTCATCGTCCCTACGGCTACGTTCTTTTTCCTCCCATGAAGACCGAAAGCTTGTAGACCGACCGGTCTAGAAGTAGCGCCCACACCCGCACATGAGGGAACGCAGTGGACGTTAGAGCTACTCGCTAACCACGCTACAGTATCTGGAGATCCACACTCCTCCTCTCAGCGGTAGCCATGTATGTCATGTGGGCGATAACGTTCCTCGCACAACTGCACCCACTCATCTCGCCAATCCGGCAAAATCTTCGAACCGAGACATAGCTGTTGCTTGGAGGGAGCGGAAGGCGCGACCGAGGACTACTTAGCAAACGTGCAGGTAGAATTACCCTCGGCAATTGCCTTGCGATGTGCACATACGGGGTGTAGGAATCTCGCCGTGGGGTCAGTTGCGCAATGTAGTCTTGGAAGGCTGGTTACGGCTGATGCTACTTGTATCGAGGATGCCTGGGCTCGTGGCGTTAGACATGGATTTTGATAGGGCTTGTACAAATATATCCGAATGCATTTGGTTCGCGTTTGTACGAATCGCATGAGGATCGTGATAGGCCGTTGAAGGGAATTTCGCTCAGCATAATAAACATGGGTATCTAATACAAAACAAACCCTACGCCTTCCCAAGCAGCCCACCCACTACATTGCTCACCTCCTCCCAAACAGCCCCCAACCCGTGTCTATCCCATCCGCCCCCCAATCCCACAAATCTCAGCACGCTCCCCGCAACCACCATCCTCGCCGCCCCCCCAACACCCACCAAGAATCCCGCCCTCACATACCCACACCCCATCAAGATCTCCAACGCGGCCACGTTATTCACAATGACTGCCCAACTGACCGCCGTCGCCGAACTCGGCAGATCATACTCCCATATGATTAGGAGAATGGGGAAGAGCTTTGTACACGAAGAGACGAGGAGAGCTGTGGAGATGGGTGTGCGGTGTGGATAGTATGGGACGAGGGACGTCCATATGCGGCGGAAGAGTGATGGTACATGCGTGGGATTCAAGGAGCAGAGGAGGCGGATGGGGAGGTGGAAGGCGAGGGTTGAGGTTGTGACGAGCAGGAGGAAGAAGAGGTATTGGAGGATCAGCGGTTGGGTTTGGAGGAGGACGCTGTTTGAGGGTGGGTGGTTGGAGACGTTTAGGGTGGTGGAGGTGTTCTGGGCGAGGGAGGAGTGCGGGGTCAGCACGGCGGGCAGGCTGAGCTTCTCGATGCGCGCCCAAGTGAGGTAGACGTCGAAGAGGAGGAGGAGGATGCCGAGGCGGATGATGGAGCGCTGTGCGTGTGTTAGCAATTCGTGTGAAGCGCGGAGCTCGAAGGCTGGGTGGCTTACGTCGAATTTGTCGTCGTCTCTCCCTAGACGGTTGAACAAGAGATGTCTATACACCTATCTCGGATCAGCGCTTCGCCCATGCCATCAATCCCGCAGCTACACTATTCCCCATGCACATCCCCCGCTCATCCACCACCACCTTCACCCCAACGCACATACCTCCGGCTTGATCAACACTAAATCGATAAACAGCACCACAAAATCATGCTCCACGTATTTATCCGCGAACCGCTTGCAGCGCGGACATTGCGTCAATCGGACGCCTTTCCCAAGCGCGCGGTCGTCCGCTTTGCTGTACGATGTGTAGAGTGTTTTGACGGGGTAGCGGCAGGATATGCAGATTGGCATTGGAGTGGTTCCGGGAGTCGAAGGGAGTGTGGGGGTGAGGAGTGTGTTGATGTGGAGTGGGGAGGTGGTCTTTGGGAAAGTGTGGAGAGCGGAGCTTGAGGTTGGGAGCTGTTGCGGGGATAATATATTTTAAGGCCGAGGCCTCACCAGAACATTTGGGTGATTGAGAGTGTTCTTGGATCTTTCTGCACTGCTTTGGTTCATGGAAACATTATTCGTTATCTTGCACGCTAATTATGATACAGAGATGCCATGAAAGAGAGGAAGAGAGTATCCCCCGACTCCGTACCAACTCGTGTATGTCTGCGCTAAGCCGCCAAACCAGAGATGCAGCGCTCCCAGAGCAGCAGATCGAAACAAAGAAAGAATTCCAATATTCCGAATTCCGAAAGAGAAATCAGATCAGCAAAGCGAAGCCTTCCAAAAAGTCAAAGGTGACCCGTGATAGAGGAATCTAACCCATAAGAAAGCAAGAACTGACCACCCACACCCAAACGGTTTCAAGAAAGCGTCGCCATCATTGCAGCAACAAGTTTCGGTTTCGGATCGCGGCGGACTATCCAGATATCAACTCCATTCTTAATGGGTCGAGCGGACAAGGGCTAACCTACCCTTTCGGTCCTTGTCGACGCGGACAACCTCTCTGGGGCGCTCCCTTCGCTCGACGATCTCGTAATCGCCCTCACGCTCGTACTTGAGCATCTGGCGCTCGCTCTCAAGCTGTCGGATCTCATCCCGAATATCGCGTTCGGAACGGATTTCCCGTTCTCTGTGCACAATCTGCCCTCTGTGACGGTCTTCTGGTACAAGGACGGTCAATGGACCGCCAATGTGGTTCGATTCTTCGATACGCTCCTCGTAAAATTCTTCCCGGTGTGGCGAGTGGCTGCGAACAGACTGGGAGTAGTGTACGCTCTGCGGTGGCGGAGGTGCAGCATGCATGGATGGCGGGGGTGGAGGAGCTTGAAAATGCATAGAAGGCGGGGGAGGAGGCTCGTGAAAATGCATGGATGGCGGAGGGGGAGGGTTGTGAAACACTGGAGCTGGTGGAGGCGGCTCCGCAGATTCCTGCGTCGCCTCGTAGACGTATGTTGTTTTCGCTACGGGGTGGTTAGTAGAAGCAAACTGCAACTCAAGGGCCACATACTCTCTTTGTAGCTCTCGCTAACCTTGATGATTTCATCAATGTGGTCCTTCTCGAGCGCTCGAGTGATGATAACAAAGTCATCCTGAAAATATTAGCATGATCGTGATTCAAGAGTTGTCAAGTTGTACCTCTTCTTCGAAAGGGTAACCGAGCTCAACGACGGCCTGTCGCTTGCAGAGGCGTTTGGGAAGGCGGGTCTTGCCCCTCTTGCCCCAAGTCGCTCGGCTGGGCTGAATTTCCTCAAAGCTTGAGGTTGAGGAGCTGCGCGCAACGCTCTTCGCAGCATGGCTACGTGCCGGTCTGCTCTTCGCCCGCTCAACCTCGACTTCCCGGTATTCCTCACGTTCGACTCTCCTCGGCGCGCGCTCCTGTTCGCGTTCGGTATATCGGACTTCTTCGTACTCGTCCTCGTGGAAGCGGGGAGGAGAACGACGACGTTCTCGGATTGGAAGCGGGATAGGGACATTGACCGGCGGTCTCCACTCTTCCATATCGCCATAGCGCGGAACAGGACGGCGGTCGAATGTGTCGAGGGAAGACTGGCGTCGGATGTATCCGGGGCGGGCAGGTCGCTTCGGCGCAACCTCAACGTGCCGATCTACAATCGACTGACGACGATAGGGCGCGAGAGCCTGGTTCGCTACCTCGGACGGTGTAGGCTCGTTGAAGAAGTCTGTGCGGCTGCGAGACGGACGGTCGAAACGCTCTTCCTCGCGGAAGCGTTCGCGTTCCATCACAGGAGGACCGCGCATCGACGGAGGACCGCGGCGGTCGATGTCCTCGTGGATGTCAACGTCGCGACGGCCTCCGGGGTATCTGTCGTGCTCTTGGTAGCGGAAATGGTCGTGGTCGTCGCGGCTTCTGCCAGCCTGGCTCCCTCCGCCTCCACCTCCACCTCGACCTTGACCCCTCATGCGCTCAAATCGGTCGCGATCCCATCGCTCGCCGCCACCACCGCCGCCGCCACGAGGTGGCTCGTCGAAACGGCTGAGATCCCCTGTGGAGGAGCGATACACTGACATGTTGGCGCTAGTCGTATGATGGGAGGTCGGTCGTTGATGTCACTAGGTATGGTGCGGGGCAAGGAGACGCGACAACTAAGGACGGTGGAACTGGGGCCGCGCACCGCTTCGATAGACGGTTGCTTTTATGCTAGGACGAAAGGCTGAGAAGTGTACTGTTGGCTCTAGGGGGTTTGTGATCAGGTTGCGTTCTTTAATGCGGCCTTGGATTTGGGGTGCATGTGCGCGAAACCTGGCGGCTGTCCGGCTTCGTCATCGGCGCATCGTGTGCCCTGCAGCGCTAGCTCGGAGTAGGGGTCGCTTTCGCTCTCTGACTGGTGTGGCGTCTCCCTAAGTTCCTTGTACGCCCCCGTCTTGCCGCGTAACATCCTCGTTCAAAGTCGATTTGAACCGTCGCTCTGCTGGGCGCCGACATTGGGCACAGGTCAGGTTCGCACCAGCAACCTTTGCGCCCATCGGGCAGCTACATGGATCCACGGCAGAAGTTTTGTTCCGCGAAAGCTGGGATGCTCGGTAGTGTCCGACTCACTCGACTTGGGATATCCCTCCTGTCGCCTTCTGAAGCGCAAAAGAGTCGGGGATGGTGAGGGTTGTCGCAGTAGAATGACGTATGTGGCTAACATGTTGACATCTGGTTGGCTCTTGTCATGCAGCCTCTACCTATTCTGATAACTACACCTCCCAGCCTCGCACACCATCATAATACAACAATGTGCCGCTTGGGTCTGTAACATCCCTGTTGTGCCGACTAGAATATACCTTCCCCCTAATGCAACTTGTGAACCTCGTCGGCACATAAGTGTGGAGTTGTTGCCTCTACAAGCATCGTAGTGCGAAGCTATGTTGCAGTCCGCCGGGCTTCTTCTACAGCCTGCGTCCCCAGACATTTGTCAATGCTCATTTCGTCTCTACACGCCAACCACCCACAACCTAGCCGCCTTGGATTCCACTTTCTGGAAGGAGACACTGGACGTGCATGATACCACGACCAGACGCGGTAGAGGCAAGTGCACACTCAAGCCGTCGAGTTGGCCCTGATTCATGCCCGTCCGATCCACCCGCTGTGCACAAAGTAGTCGAAAATCTGATTAGTCTTGCGTTCGTCGATCTTGCCCAATTCCCTGGCAGCCTTCTTCTTAAGTGCACCGCCTTGCTTCATGGCCTCCCGTACCATGTTCTCCTTGATAGCAAGATATGGCTTCGGCATGATGCGGAGGATGCGACATAAATCGACTTCTTCTGGAGTAAGCAACTGCAGGTCCGCCGCTGATTCTTTACCAAATTTAAGTCCTACAGTGTTTGGTAGAGCCTTGAACACAAACTTGGTCTTCGGCTGTGGAGTTGGCACGCCGTTGATGCCGTTGGTGCCATTGGTGCCGTTGGCGCCATTGGGTTGATCTGGAGGTGGCGTGGAGAGACCGCTCTTCTGCCGTATCGACAGTGGCAGCTCTGGAGCGATCAATGCAGACGTAGCGGATGGTATTTCAAATGGAGGCGTAGGTTTGCCAAGTCTGTTCGATGCCAGGCGATCGAATTGACCGATTGGCGGACCTCTTGACTGCCTTGTCTGCTTCTCTAGCTCATACTTCTCGCCGAGCTTGAGGTCGGTGATCCGCATGTTTCTCCACTCCTGTAGCTGAGAGATTGCCTGTCTAAGGCTGTGCTCGTATATCAGCCCATCGCAAAACTTTTCAAAGTCGTCGTGCTTCATCATCCGGGCGAAGGGCTTCGCCTTGTTCAAGAGGTCGCGTTCTTCCTTGGTGCGCTTCTTGTCGGCCGCGGCGTTCTTTCTGTATTCGAGCAGTTTGTGCTCGAATATGATTCTCTTTCGTTCCACGCGGGCATCCAGCCGAGAGTTGTAGATTTCCATGACAGTCATCTTCAGCTCCATCTCAGGCTCTATCTCGCCGGTCCGCGAGTTGATGCCATCGCCGGGGTCAAACTGCATGTGCTGCACGGCTTCTTCAGCCTCGTTGAAGTACTCTGTCTCGAATTCCAGGCGTCCTGGCATGTATCCTTGAACCTCGTGACAGGCCGGGACACTAGCCGTGGGCTTCTGCTTTGGCGTGGCCGGGGGTGCATTCTCGGCCTCCTCTTTCCTCGTCTCTATCCGTCTTTTCTTGTTGGCCTGGAATGCGGCGCGGGGTATCTTTTCGCTCAAGTCCTTGTCTTCTGGACTGCAGTGTTCAGGAAGAGGGAATTTGGAACTATTCAGGTAGGTTTCGACGTAGTGGTCCCGAACTTCATCTCTACCTCGATAGCCGCCTATGTGATCCGCTATGTCTGCCCATGACCCCAACCCATACGTTTCGGCACCTTCTAGCAGCGCGAGCTCCTCATCCGCGCCCCAGTCATCTGTAAATATTGGTATCGAGTGTTGCTCTATCACTTGGAAGGCGTGGGTCTTGGGGTCGTGGTCGCGGGTAAACTTGGCGTCCGAGAAGCATGGCACGCATAGGTCGTACTCGTGGCAGGTGCTGCTGGCGCAGCGGATGCGCACCTAGAGAGTCAGCAGCATGTCTGGGGAGGCGTGCGACCAGAGTGACTGTCGCGTTGCCGCGCGCGGAACTTACCGTAGACGTAATGTCCGACGAGCAAACGTCGCAGACGTACTTGACGCCGCCTTCAGTGCCCCGCGATCCGGTCTTCTTCTTGATGAGACCCATGATGGTCTAGCTGCTCTGTGCTCGCGCAGCGGTGAAAGACGATCGCCACGGCTGGCGCCGGGCCGAGGTGGGAGTGGGACGGTGAATGTGGCTGTGCTGACGGAACGCGCACGCGGAGCAGCTGCAGCGGCGCTTGCGACTAGCTGTTGGTGGGCGATGGGACGGTGGAGGTGCAGAGGAGGCGGATGGATGCGCGTAGATGCAACACCACGGAGCGACGCACTGGGGATGCCGATGCAGGCGGGCGTGGCGTCGCGAAGCAGTGGCGACCGAGATGCGGCGGGGGCGCTCAGAGGCAGTCGCGTCGGGGGAGCATCATCCAAGGCCCAGAATAGACATGGACATTCACTCGCGGGGGGTTCAAACACTGGTAATAAGAGGGCGGCGGATTGGCGTGCCTGTGCTCAGCTTCTGAGGGGAGAGGCAGCCCTGGAGCCCTGTCGTCGCCGCCCATTTCACACAAGTGCTTGGCGACCTGAGACATCCCCACCCGTGCGCGCCATACGGACCGCAGAACAACCCCTAGATTGCTCGAACAGGAGGTTGCTCTGCCACGGTCTACGCACCTCTTCCCTCTCTCTATCTCGCCCTGTCCTGCTTCCCTCTTCTTCCCTCGCTTTACTCGTCTGACTGTGCCCGCGCCCGCCGCCACACTCTCTACCCACCTGCCCACCTCGTCCCACGCCCCCAACACCAACATCAGCCGCCCGCCATGTCGTGGAAACTGACCAAGAGTATGGTTTCTGTCACCTCTAGTAATGGCTTTTGCTAACACCGCCCAGAGCTAAAGGAAACCCACCTGGCTCCGCTCGCCAACACCTTCAGTCGCTCCTCGTCCACCTCCACAATCGTCGGCGACCAGTCGTCCAAGTCGAGTTCTGTGAGCAGCAGCAGCACCCTCGTAGACTCCAAAGACCCCAATGGCATCGGTGCGTAGCGAGGGGACTCTTCACCACTTCCACATTACTGATAGTCCCAGCGGCCTCCGAGGCGAATGCTACCCCGCCATCGACGCCCCTTCGGCCTGGTATCCTTATAGTAACCCTCCACGAGGGTAAGGGTTTTGCGCTTCCCGCAGGAGCAGAGGCGCATTTCAATGGCGGGCACCACCAGGGCTCGCTCTCACAAGGAGGCGGCTTCTCGGTAGCAGGCTCCATGCGCCCCAACTCGTCCTCGCGGAATCAGGTCGCTGGCTCGTACTCGTCCAACCGCCCTCAGTCAGCCGCCGGAAGCATCAACGCGGTCCCCACAATCCACGGACGGTACTCTTCCAAGTACCTGCCGTATGCTCTTGTCGACTTCGACAAGCAGCAGGTCTTCATCAATGCCGTATCAGGCACCCCCGAGAATCCGCTTTGGGCTGGAGGCAACACGCAGTACAAGTTCGATGTGTCCCGCATAACCGACCTGACCGTCTCTCTATATATTCGCAACCCGTCGGCTCCCCCAAACGCTGGTCGCACTGATGACATCTTCATTGGAAAATGCCTCATCAACCCGAGGTTCGAGGAATCACAAGCGAGTGAAGCAAAAGCAAAGAGGGAGACTGGCCCTGGACAGATCGGCGCGGAATGGCTCGATATCCAATTCGGGTCGGGTAACATGAAGATTGGCGTCAACTACGTCGAGAACCGTCAGGACCGGTTGTCAATCGACGAGTTCGAGCTTCTGAAGGTGGTGGGCAAAGGCAGCTTTGGCAAGGTCATGCAGGTCATGTATGTGGTTCCCGATCAGCCCTCCATTTCGCGTACTAACAGTCGTACAGGAAAAAAGACACGCATCGTATCTACGCGCTCAAGACCATTCGCAAAGCCCATATCATCTCCCGTTCCGAAGTTGCCCACACCCTCGCAGAACGCTCCGTCCTTGCTCAGATCAACAACCCCTTCATCGTACCCCTCAAGTTCTCTTTCCAGTCACCTGAGAAGCTGTATCTTGTTCTGGCCTTCGTAAATGGCGGCGAGCTCTTCCATCATCTGCAGAAAGAACAGCGTTTCGACATTAATCGTGCTCGATTCTACGCTGCCGAGCTTCTGTGCGCCCTGGAGTGCTTACACGGATTCAACGTTATTTACCGTGATCTTAAGCCCGAAAATATTCTTCTGGACTACACAGGACATATCGCACTGTGCGATTTTGGTCTGTGTAAATTAGATATGAAAGACGAGGACAGAACCAACAGTAAGCGCGGCAGTTGACCATTTAGTAAACTTATACTGATTGTTGTTAGCCTTTTGCGGAACACCAGAGTATCTCGCTCCCGAGCTTCTCACAGGCGCCGGCTACACCAAGACGGTTGACTGGTGGACACTAGGCGTTCTGCTATACGAGATGTTGACAGGTCTTCCCCCATTCTATGACGAGAACACCAACGACATGTACCGCAAGATTCTTACGGAGCCTCTACACTTCCCTGGCCCGGAGATTGTTCCGCCGGCTGCTCGCGACTTGCTGACTCGTCTGCTGGACCGGAATGCTGAGAAACGCCTCGGAGCGAAGGGAGCTGCAGAGATTAAGGCCCACTACTTTTTCCACAGCATTGACTGGCGAAAGTTGCTGGAGAGGAAGTACGAGCCGAGCTTTAAGCCTAGTGTGGTATGTGGACTTTGTTCTAGAGGCCTGACAGTAGCTAACGAGATGCAGGTTGATGCCAAAGACACTGCCAACTTTGATCGCGAGTTCACCTCGGAGGCTCCGACAGATTCGTACGTCGATGGTCCGATGCTATCTCAAACCATGCAGCAACAGTTTGCCGGATGGTCATACAACCGACCGGTCGCTGGTCTTGGTGATGCTGGAGGCTCTGTAAAAGACCCGTCCTTCGAGGGTGTGTCGGAGCGGTAGAGATGTCGGCAGCAAAGCATGTGTCATGGCGTGTGGAAGAGGGATTTGCGCACACGGCGGTTGAGTTGGCAGTTGTTTCGCCGCGGATGTATCGCCATGATCCGACGGACTTGGTGGAGACAGGGTCCTGCTCGCTTCTGGACAACGTCTCGCACAACATGGAGCACCTGCGTTATTGGGCAGCTCAAGCGACAGCGGCGATGTTTTTAGGTCTGGAGGGCATCCATGATTCAGGCGTATGAGGCAGCATTTGTGAGAGATGATGCCACTTTAGGCAATTCAAGACTAAATTCAACACGTAAGGACAAAGCACATGCTTCCGTGGACGGATGCGGCGGGAGTATGCAACAACAATGATGCTTAGTGAGCGCTTTGTATTGCTTTATAACCAACGGGAGCTCGCGGCGGCGAGGCGTGAGCCATGCAAAAGTGGCGGCACCAGTGGCGGCACCCCTGTCCGGCCGCGCATGGTGCCCCTCCAACATCTAGCACTGACGTTGCTCTGTCGCGCCTTCTCCGGACCCCACCACGCGATCTTTCCTTCTTCTACTACCTGCAATATCCGCGGAAATACCCATTCGCCTTATCCCAATTGTAAGTTTCTTCATTAAATCCTCACTGCGTCTCAATTGCTCCTCGTGCAGTCTTTGTCCATACCCCGCTGCCTTCTGCTTTTCGATCGTCATTAACCCTAACCCCGCCAGCTCCGTAACACCATCCCCGGAACTACACAATGCCTGGCTTCTCGCAAGCATCGGATCTCAAGGCTTGGAATGCCCTCCAAGAGCACCACACCAAGCTCGGGAAGGACATTGTCCTGAAGGAGTACTTCCAGAACGACCCGCAGCGCTTCGAGAAGTTCTCCTTTACTTTCAAGAATGGGATCGACAACTCCGAGACGTTGTTCGACTTCTCCAAGAACTTCGTCACCGAGGAGACAATAAAGCTCTTGGTCCAGCTCGCAAAGGAGGCTGGTCTCGAGAAGCTTCGCGATGACATGTTCGCAGGCGAGAAGATCAACTTCACCGAGGACCGCGCCGTTTACCACGTCGCGCTCCGCAACATCTCCAAAGAGCCGATGTCGGTTGACGGCAAGAGCGTCGTCGAGGATGTCCATGACGTGCTGGACCACATGAAGGAGTTCACCGAACAGGTCCGCAGTGGCGAGTGGAAGGGCTACACTGACAAGCGGATAAAGACCATCATCAACATTGGCATTGGTGGTTCCGATCTGTAAGTTCACGTGGCCGTCACCTCAAATGGTACAGTTAGGAGCATCATCTGACTTTCCGTAGCGGGCCCGTCATGGTCTCCGAGGCGTTGAAGCCATACGGCGACCGCAACCTCAAGCTCCATTTCGTCTCCAACATTGACGGCACCCACATTGCTGAGGCCCTCAAGGAGTCCGACCCCGAGACGACTCTCTTCCTCGTCGCCTCCAAGACCTTCACCACCGCCGAGACCGTCACCAATGCGAACACCGCCAAGTCTTGGTTCTTGAAGAGCGCAAAGCAGGAGGACATTGCCAAGCACTTCGTGGCTCTGTCGACCAACGTCGAGGAGGTCACCAAGTTCGGTATTGATAAGAAGAACATGTTCGGCTTCTCGGACTGGGTTGGTGGACGGTACAGCGTCTGGAGTGCTATTGGCCTCAGCGTTGCGCTGTACATTGGCTTCGACAACTTCAAGGACTTCCTCGCCGGCGCACAGGCGATGGACCAGCACTTCAAGAACACTCCCCTAGAGGAGAATATCCCGGTCATTGGTGGACTGTTGAGTGTATGGTACTCAGACTTCTTCGGTGCCCAGACTCACCTTGTCTCTCCGTAAGTGTCGCTCTTAACCCTAGTGAACACTTCTGACCATGTCCAGATTCGACCAGTACCTCCACAGGTTTCCCGCCTACCTTCAGCAGCTGTCCATGGAGTCCAACGGCAAGGCCATCACCCGTAGCGGAGAATACGTCAAATACACCACGGGACCAATCCTGTTTGGTGAGCCGGCCACGAACGCCCAGCACTCGTTCTACCAGCTGCTCCACCAGGGCACGAAGCTCATTCCCACCGACTTCATTCTCGCTGCTCAAAGCCACAACCCCGTCGAGAACAACAAGCACCAAAAGTAGGTTGATAAGTACAAATGAGCAGAATAACACTAACCGGTATAGGATGCTTGCTTCCAACTTCTTCGCTCAGGCAGAGGCCCTCATGGTCGGCAAGACCCCAGACGAGGTCAAGGCAGAGGGCGCTCCTGAGAACTTGGTCCCGCACAAGACGTTCTTGGGCAACCGACCCACCACGTCTATCCTGGCGGACAAGATTACCCCCGCGACTCTCGGAGCCCTCATCGTTTACTACGAGCACTTGACCTTCACCGAAGGTGCCATCTGGAACATCAACAGCTTCGACCAGTGGGGCGTTGAGCTGGGCAAGAGCCTGGCGAAGAAGATTCTCGCCGAGCTTGACGACTCCAGCGAGTCTACCAAGCACGATGCCAGCACGAGCGGCCTCATCAATGCTTTCAAGAAGAAGGCGACTTTGTAAGGTGGCAGCATGTAGGTCCGCGACCTTTACAGACATGAAATCATGACTCGGGAGAAAAGCAAGGGTAATAGGAAATAGACTGAGCTTCGACCAGTGTGTGAACAGAATAATCTGAACGCATCTACAAAAGCAAGTGACCTGTCCCATGTGCATGTGAAGTTGCGGAGAAAAATCCGGAGAAGACCTGGGGTCCGTGCGTGATCATAATCTCGATTCGGACAGGTGGACAGGTTGACGTTGGTCTCCCACCAGACATGTTGCTTATACGCTAAACTTATCGTTGCATATCTTTTCACTATCGGTATATACAGCTCCCTATAACGCAATGGCGGAAGCTTCGGTGCGGTTGTGGCTCCCTCTTGTCGCGCTCTATGCGTTTTGGATTTCGCTGGCTCAGGCGGTGTCCGGACAGGAGCCGCTGAAGGGCGTGGCGGAGAGCAGAGGGTATAATGCTGGAGAGAGCATTCCAGTTTCTTGTTTGAATAGGAAGATGTAAGTTTGTGTGGTTTGGGGTAGGAGAGGGCTTTCGCTGACCTTGTGCGCGTAGAGACACGGGTGAACATGTACGTGTGCGATCGAACCGAGAGAACTCCTGAGCATTGGGTACAAGCGAAGAGAAGAGGAGGACTGGAGAGCATGGGCATCTAAATGCCTTTTGTGGAACAAAGAGAGGAAGCAAGGGAGCTTCGGACAAGAAACATGCTGATGGAATGCGCACAGATTACAGATGCGAGCGGACAGCTGCAGTACATACCCTTTCCCACCTGCAACGAGACGGGACGACCTCTCGAACTCTTCTTCGGCGTAGAAAAAGGTACATCCTCCTCCACTGCCCTCGCCGTCTCGTCTCCGCCCAAACTAACATCCCTAGATATCAACTGCACCCTCGATTTCATATCAGACCCCTTCTTCCACCTCCTCGAATTCTACATCCACAACGATGCCCCGCTCACGTGCCGCATCCCGTCCGCGCCGCTCCCTCCCTCCGTCCTCGAGCAGGAATACCGCGTCGCAGACTCGACCTCGCAAGAGGGCGCTATGGGAACGCAATCGAATCTCTACACGCCGCTCATCATCGCGCTGGCAGGGACTCTGCAACTCTCGCACCTACACGTCGGCAACAACCTCAACCTCCTCATCCACGCCGTGCCCAAATCCATCTCCGCCGGGAAAATCGACGCCGCGACCGCATACAGCATATCTCCCCACACGCACAACTCGCGCGTGACGATCGGCGATAGTCTCTCGCTGGCCTTCTCGGTACGGTGGTATCCGGGTACAACGCTGCCGCAGGGCTGGGCAGGATACGGAGGACACTTGTATAAGAGCACGTTCTTGTATTGTTTGTTGAGTGCGCTGGCGAGCGCGGCGATTTGCGTGGCGTATTTTCGGGGTGTGGATCTGCCCCGGCGCTTGAAGAGGTATGCTAGGGATACTATGAATAGCGGGGCGGGCGCGAGATTTGGAGCCGGTGGTGGTGCTGCCGGGGGTGGGTATGGGCTGCCGGTTGCGAATGGGAGGGGTAGTGGGTATGGGGGGTATGGCATTGGCATTGGGAAGAAAGACTAAAGGACTTGAGGTTCTGACTCTGGCAGTTGCGGTCTGAGGTGCCCAGGACTGCTTTCGCATGCATCGTACCGCCGCGTTAATGGTTCTTTGGAAAAAGGAGGTGCTGAGTGTGTACGCGCACGTCTGATCGGGAGACATGAAGCATTCTCGTGCTTGTAGATATGTTCATAGACGGTGTGTTGTATACAGAGAAGCGACAAGGATCCTCCTTCTATGATGCTACACAAGCGGTGAATGCACCAGATACACCCATATTGTACAATATACACGACATGTTACAAAAACCGAAAGCTTTCATACAAACAGTGTGCACACATCGCTCTTCACCACCCCTTCCTCGTCAACTCTGTGACTCGCGCCGTCACGGCCTGGAAACCGATCTTGAACCGCGCCCTCCATCTCTCGGTCTTGAGCCTCTTCCTCTTCAATCCAGCTCGTTCATGGTACCTTTGCTTCATGAAATCGGCCCTGACCTTGTTTCTCGCCATCAAACTGCCCAGCATGTTGATGCCTCTGACTAAGTCCCTGCCCCGAGTGGGGTCCAGTTCCACCTTTCGTCCGTAACTCGGCGTCAATCGAGGGTAGTTCTTTTCCGATTCGGGAATCTCTGGGACTCGGGCAGCGGGTGCATTGTATAGGCCGGGCAAGCCGTCGTCGGGCATGGCCATCTCGTTGAGATCGAGCGGCTTACGGCGCTGCATGGCGCCGGACGAGGGGCTCCAGTCGGCGCCGAAGAGGCGTTGAGGTTGAGTAGATGCGGCTGGTCCTGCGGAAGCGTTTCGGGTGGCAGTGGGGACCGCACGGCGGAACTTCGGGCTGTTTGTTGCGACGAAGAGGTCGTCGATGCCCTGGCTGACTTGCTCGGAGCTGCTCGATGCTGAACGCCTGTTGGCATCGTTGGGGCTACTGAGGAAGTCGACGTATGGGTTTGCGGTTTCATTCGCAGGAGCTCGTGGTTGACGTTCTTCTACAGGCTCTTCTCGCTCTTTTCGGGGCTTAGGCTGCGGCTGCGCTGAGTGCGGTGGTGTGGAGTTTGTAAGGGCGCGCCGTGAGCTCCATGACGGGGCTATAGCTCTGGTCCTTGACGAGGTCTGGAGAAAAGGAATACGGGAGAGGGCAGTCGGGCGGAGCATCAGCTCGCCGAGTGAGCGCGAACCCATTGTGACTGATGGCGTGTCTTATCGTGCAAGGCGTCGTGCACGAGAGGACATGGTCGAGAGTTCAATTGGAGAAGGGGAGCAGTGCGGTCATGCAGGTCGTTCACGTCGCGACTTGTTCCTAGAATTTGCCGACGCTTGGCATTTCACTGGCCCGTGCTCCATCATCAATGAACTTTACCTCTGCCTCTTGCGCAATGCGACAGACTCGACAACCGACAGCACTATCTGACAACCAACCCGGTGATCTATCTGCGCGCACAGTCATTACAATATGTACAATTACGGTGGTAAGTATCACGTCAACTCGTCGTCGGATATAGCTAACAGTAGGCTGTAGCTCCAGGATACAGTCGCCCTCCGGGCTATGGAGGCTCCCCGCCTGGTATGGCGCCGCCCCCGGGCATGGGTAAGTGCCTGTTCCTTGCGCAATGGATGTTTCTAAGTCTTGCGTAGACTGACTGTTTCTTAGCACCTCCTCCAGGCACTTCAACACCAAGCGCACCCGGCGTAGCTCCCCCAGGCGTTCAGTTCAATGGACCTCCCCCCCTCGGCGGCCCGCGCCCGCTGCCCTCTAGCTTCCAGCCGCCCGCAGGCATGCCGAACATCAACTTCAATGCGCCCGTTATTCGTCTCGGAACTACTGGCACACCGCGCGGCGGCACCGACAGTGTTGCGGGACGCAGAGAGAGCGCCGCACCCGCTCGTCGAGGCCTTGGAATGGACGGCCCGGACGGAGGCAGGCGCGAGGAGCAGAAAGCGCCTCTATATCCACCGACTCGCGAAGAGATTGCGCGAACCATCTTCGTGGGCAACATTCCTGACGGCGTGGGCGGCGACGAAGGCGTCGAAGCGATTCTGCGTGCAGCAGGAGGCTTGACGCGCTTTCTACGAGCAATAGACGCCAACAACAAGCCTCAGACTTTCGGATTCGCCGAGTATGCGGATGCGCTGAGTCTGCGTACTGCCATGGAGATCTTCAAAGAAGTGCGTCTACCCACCAAGCGCCAGAAGCCAGGACAAACGAAGGCAGAGGATGAAGAGGTAGACACAACGCTGTTGCAGGTCATGGTGGACGATGCCTCAGTCAAATATGCGGAGGACTGGACAAAGAATGAGGACGAGGCTACGGTCCAGTTCCGGATCGATTCTTCTAAAGAGACTCTGGCTCAGGTGGTCGCGCAAATGTTCAACCCGCCTGCAATGCCGCAGATGGACTATGGAGGAGATACCAATATGGCCGATGCGTCCATGCAGGATGGCGACAACGTGCCTATTCTCAACATCGATATCACAGCTGGCGAGGACGAGCTGGCAGACATTCCGGCTGATCAGCGAGAAGTTGTGGCAGCTGAGATTGCAGCTTTCCGCGACCGCTCCATCAAGCGCGATCAGGAGCGACTGAGGAGGGAAGAGGAAATTGAGGCTGAACAGCGACGCCGCAATCAACGCGCATCGCCGCCTGCGTCCGCTCCCAGTGCACATGGTGGCACAAACGGCATTCCACTGGGTCCAAGGGCAGACCGGGGCATCCAAGGTGCACCAAGTGGGCCCAAGGGCTCTCAATTCCCACGGGACTACCAGGGTGGCGTCAACTTTGTGAATGGAGGAACGGTCAACAACGGCGTATACATTGACCGCGAGTACGAAGACGACTCCGCGAGCGACTCTGAAATCGAACGACGCCGAAAGAAGAAGCAGGATGCGGAGCTAGACGATATCTACAAGAAGCAGCTGGCGCGTTGGTTGAAGCAGGAAAGCAGGAGTGTCTCTTCGCTTGAGCGGACTCACGATCGCATGAAGAACAAGGAGGCTGAACAGCAGGCCGCACGCGATGCTCAGGCTGCTCAGCTCAAGAACTTCGATGATGATGCGGAAGCCTCGCAAAAGCGTCACTTGTATTACCGCGACCACGGCGAATACATGCGTGAGCGCCAAAAGACCCGCGAGAGGGAAGAGAAGGAGGACCGCGTCGATCGGGATCAAGAAAACCGCGAGCTTGCGGCCACTCAAAAGCAAAAAGACCATGCACGCGACCAGGCCGACGCGTTCCTCGACCAGCAGGCAGCAGAAATGTTACAGGCACAGGTACCCGTTCGCGAAGCACAAAAGTTCAAGATGTCGCTCGGTGCGGCCGCAAAGAAGCTCGAGCAAACCGCCGCTCCACGCCGCACTGCCGCCGACGTCGAAAACCTGCTCGAGGACGAGGAAGTTACCGACCAATCGAACACCAAGAAGCGCACCCTCATCCCTATCAACTTCGACGCCGCTGTTCGCGCCAATCTCACCGACGAAGAAATCGTCGAGGCACGACGGCAGCTTGCCCGCGATATTCCCAACGACAAGGACGGCCTTTGGAAATGGCCCGTATCATGGGAGCACCTGTCTGACAAGCATATCGACAAGGACCTTAAGGACTGGGCAGCGAACAAAGTGCTTGAGACTCTTGGGTTGCAGGAAGATTTGCTCGTTGACGCTATTGTGGAGCATCTTAGAAATCGTGGTAATCCGACTGACTTGGTGGTTAATCTTGAAGAAGTAAGTCATTCTGTTTGCAGCGCAAATTCGTTGTGAGGTCATTTGCTAACTGGTTCTAGGCTCTCGACGACGAGGCGGAAGGCCTGGTCAAGAAGCTCTGGCGTATGGTCATCTACTACAGCGAGACGGAGAAGAGGGGTATCAAGTAAGCATGGGCTTTCGATACCTCGGTCTTGAGATCATGGGGTTGATACCTACGAGTGCTGGCACACGAATATTTGCGAGGTAGAGAGAGCAATATCGTGCTGTGAACTCATCCACCACTTTGCATACATACTACCCGTCCAGGTAATATTTCGGATCCGGCCGCGGTCTTTGATCACGTGTAGCAATGGCCGCTAATCGGCCCTTGGATTGCCGAATTTGTGGGACGCGCGGAACATCTGCTCGGGGTAGTATTTCTCCACCTATCGCATGGTGGGGTAATTGTGGGCTTTCACGATGTGCGAATGAGGTATATAGCAGATGCGTATCCCTTGTCTTCCAAGACTTTTTCTGTGTGCTTGTGACTATTCAATATCATCAATTCGTACATTCTCACCTATTAGAGCTACCACTCAGCGTCATTTTCCAGTGTGGCTGTGCGTATTGCAAGAGCTAGCAAGATGGTCACTATTACAGGTGCGGAGACGAGGGATGTGCGGTTTCCGGTATGTTTGTGACTCGAAGAAGTGATGGTCGGATCAAAGGAGGAATTGGTACTGATTTGAGGGTAGACGTCGCTCGATAAAACGGGCTCGGATGCTATGAACGCGGCTGGGGACTATTCGGCTGCGTATTGCATATTGCGGACTGATTCGGAGTTTCAGGGACATGGGATGGTATGTTCAATTCTTTATCAATGACTTTCTTCTTTCAAAGCTTTGAGTTTAGTGTTTTCAGCACAATTTCTTGCTCGTCCATTTCCTTTTGATCATGAGCACTTCTTTTCACCAAGTCATTACTTTGCTTTCCCAGTCTATCGCAATCAAGAGACGGAACTAGGCCCCCCTCTTTCCCCTTGGCCTCCCATCCCACAAGACACCCCTGCTGACCACTCCGCAGACCTTCACAATAGGCCGTGGCAACGAGATAGTCTGTACCGCCATCACCCACCTAGCCGCCCGAATCCAAGGCCGCACACTCTCCTCTCTCGTCGCCAACTGGGGCGCCACATGGCGCCACCTAGTGAATGACTCGCAACTACGCTGGATCGGCCCCGAAAAAGGCGTCATCCATCTCGCTCTCGGTGCCGTCGTAAATGCTATCTGGGATCTTTGGGCCAAAACCCTCGGAAAACCCGTGTGGCGCATCGTCGCGGATATGACGCCTTCCGAGATCGTTAATCTGATAGATTTCCGGTATATCACTGATGCGCTGACGCCGCAGGAAGCTTTGGAGATTTTAGAGAAGGCGGAGGAAGGTAAGAAAGACAGGTTACAAGAGGCGTTGGAGAGTAGGGCGGTGCCTGCGTATACGACTAGTGCGGGGTGGTTGGGGTATGGGCAGGAAAAGATGCGGGGGTTGTTGAGGGAGACGATGGACAAGGGGTACAAGCATTTCAAGCTCAAGGTAGGAAGTGACCTTGCTGAAGACAAGATTCGGCTGGGTATTGCAAGAGAAATTTTGGGATTCGATAGGGGGAATGTGTTGATGGTTGATGCGAACCAAGTTTGGAGTGTGCCGGAGGCGATTGAGTATATGAAGGAGTTGAAGGAGTTTAAGCCGTGGTTTATCGAGGAGCCTACGAGTCCGGATGATGGTATGTTTGACCTTTGTGTTTCGAGAGGAGATTTGGTGGCTGTTTGAGGGGTGTTGTACTAACCAAAGGACAGTACTTGGGCACAAGGCGATTAGAGAGGCGTTGAAGCCGTATGGTATTGGTGTTGCCACGGGGGAAATGTGTCAAAATCGCGTCATGTTCAAACAGTTTCTTGCTGCTGGCGCCATCGACGTGTGCCAGATTGACGCGTGTCGTCTCGGAGGCGTGAACGAAGTCATTGCTGTATTGCTCATGGCTGCTAAGGTACGTCTGCTTTCCTCGCTTCCCCCTGATCCTCTTCAAGTGTCTGACTTGTACTCACAGTTCAACGTCCCCATCGTCCCACACAGCGGTGGTGTTGGCCTTCCCGAGTACACTCAGCATCTATCCACCATCGACTACATTTGCGTCTCCGGCAAGAAGTCGGTTCTGGAATATGTCGACCACCTCCACGAGCATTTCTTCCATCCGTCTGAAATCAAAGACGGGCACTATGTGACGCCCATGAATCCGGGGTATAGCGTTGAAATGAAGCCGGGGAGTTTGGAAAGATTTGCGTTCCCTGGGACGGAAGGGGTGAGCTGGTGGAGGAGTGAGGAGGCGAGGGGCATTCTGGAGGGAGAGAAGATCTAGATGGTCAATTCAGGAGCTAAAAGATAGTCAGTGCTAGTTGATATAGACATGAATTTGCCAACTCACCTTCTCTGCTGCTTGTAGTGATAAATGGCACGATCTCATCGCATCGAAGTCAGCGAACCCAACTAGCGCGCGCCGAATCAACCCTCACTTCCGTCAACACCGTAATCCCCGGCCTTATAGCACTCTCCGGACTAACTACGCCCGCACATCGAAACGAAAATGGAGACCGCAACGTCAAGGGTGATACAGAGTCGTAGTCGCTTCCACGGCTCACTACCACTGCGGCACAAGGAAACGGGTACAGGTAGCTCGGATGGCACTGCAAGCTTAGCTTCTTCGCGTCTTTCGTATTCCAAGAATTGCGCTTCTTCTCCGTAACTCTTCTACGAACCTGCTTGGTGATGCTGGATGTAAGCTTGTTGGAGGCAAGGCGGTATAAAGGTACGATGATGGGTAGACAGCCGGCGACGATACTGAGTGCGGGCTCTGGAACGCTAAACATGACGGCTGGGGCAGCGGTGCGGGTGAGGTCGGCGAAGTCCATGCGCTCGGTGTAGTATATTCTCAAGGCAGTGATGATGCAAATCCTAACGCTCATCAGTACTATCACTTGTTTTGTACAAATGCAAAGACTCACAAAATGCCCAACCCAAACAACACAGTCAGCCTAATCTTCTTTCCCATCTCCAGCTTCAGCCGCCAGACAACCGGTATAGGTAATACCACACAAGCGATATCAAATACCAACGCGACAACACTCGTCTCGAGCGAAAAGTCTTTGAAATCACCACACTTGCCGTCCAGCCTAGGGTTCCAGGCGAAAGCGAACGGCCGGCAGAGTGTCAACAAGCGGATGATCGAGGCGATGCCGGTTAGGATGAGGAGGACGAATTGCAGGCGGCAGATTGCGTGGATGGTGGTGTGCGGGAAGAGGGTGATGTAGAAGTGGGTTATGGAAAGCTTGGTGAGGTAGGAGGAGGTTATGAGGAAGAAGGGGATTACAACGGTCATCTGATTGGGCTAGTTAATACCCGTGGTCTGTGGGGGTGGGGAAAGGTCGTGCCTTCATGTTGAATGGGTATATTTCTCCTTTGATATCCGCGGGTATGTCGGAATAGCGAATGCTTAATTCGCCGACGATCACAGCTGAAAGATGTTAGTTAGTCGCCCTTCGTGGAATCTATGCAGGAGGAGTGCGCGACTTACCCAGATTTGCTGCAATAGCCAGCCCGACGACGTTCACCTGCGTGTCAATCAGCCTCCCGATCACCCTCGCATCATTGGGGCAGACACTTACATAAGCCAGTATCATAAGCCAGTCATTGACCTGCCATTTCAGTCCTGTGATCCGTCTTGCCCATAGCCTACATGCGACTGCCAGTGTAGCAAGGATCAGTGCCACTGTGTAAAGTGCGATCTGCGCCTTCTGTGTCGTCGTTCCGATCATCTTCGCGACAAGCAGAAACGGGATCGCGGGAAGAAATCATATAACAAATGGCCGTGAGATGTGAGATGGAAAGGTCGTCGCGGGCTTCCAAGACTGCTTCGTGGTGATAGTGGAAGGAGGGATTGGCGCGCGGCTTTATGAACATCGCGCATCAAGTGCGAGAAGAACGCCATTGTTTGAAATAGAACCGGACATTTCGTCGCGGCGGAATACTGAGTCTGGAGCTGCTCAGTAAGGCGGTACGTGTAGCATTTTCGCCCCCGCAATGTCGGACTTGGGATCGTCTTGCGGGCTGACTTAGCTTGGGGCTGCTTGATACCCACATTTCCCCCACCATTTTTCCTGTTAGTGATGATATGTATTTATGGGTGCTGAGGTGTTGTACATTATGCGTTCTTGAATCCGGTGTCAACTTAGCGCTCCTCCCCATCTCCAATGAGATCATCGGGACAATTTGCTCGTCTTCAAGATAACTGGCGCACTTCCGCATACTCAGTACTTTCTAAGTAAAAGTCACGATTAGACTTAGTTGCTGATGTGAGCATGGGCACCCAGTAAACTATTGAACGTGCCGAAAGTCGTTGACCGTGATTGTTGCGATAAGCTTCTGATCAGGGGATTTCTGCCGCTAGGTCTGGGCAGTCGGCAAGGTCGACTGATAGGCCAGCAGACCTCAACGAGGCTTAACGAGGACTGCGAAAGCACTATTTTGCAATGACGAATTTCTTGATCACCCAAAATTCGGCTCTCCCTACAACTCAAGCATCGAGGGTTTCGTGGCGTGATACAGCTATACAAGTAGCACATCCCTCTCTGCAAATTTCTCGATCTCCTCAACCAGGTCGTGCGCTCGAAGAGTTGCAATTCCAATTCTTTCGTACTGCTCCTGGCCTGCAATACCAAGCCTACGTACCGCCAGCGCGATTGCCTCGGACCTCCCGTATTGGCGAGGTTTCCGAACGATAGGTAAGATGAAAACGGTCCGCAGGTCTATCGAGGCCGCAGAATGTTCGTCAAAAAGGATTTCCTTGGACAGTGGCGTGTGGTATAAGACATGTGGCGAATTCCACGTTCTGGAGTTGATGGCAGTGTCGTCATTGGTCTCGCTTGTAACGCAGGGTATTAAGCAACACCGTAGGATGAGATGTGCATATATCAGCCGACCGAATGGGTTGAGAGAATCAAGCAGTGTTGTTTTGGCTTCCATTACACGAGCCATAATTGACCCTTCCCTATGATTCGACACCATAGAAACTGCTACGTCGGCCTTGGTCCAGCTCCAAGAAGGGCATCTGTAAGTCATGTTTTGTTTCTCCAGTGGCGTTGCGGCTTGCGGATCTGCAATTTTCCAGAGTAGAGCATAAGGCAACTGTCGACGGAACATGCCAGCGATGTATTCGTCGCCGAGCTCCTGAGCAAAATGCTCAGCAATACCAGCAAAAGCAGGCAATGTATCTATAGTAACACCCAGTCAGCTCAATACTGCAGCTTTGTTAAGCATGGGTGCCTTAAGTCGGCTAGGAGGGAAAAAGCGTACCGATATCCGGGTATGTAAGCTGCGAAGATGTAAAATGGTGAATCATGTCCTCATATTTGATGATAAATTCCTCGAGCTCTTTTGCATGTCGGTTGCTTCCGAGTGTTGGCAGACTAAAACCAGGGACTACGGCTTCGAGCCTGACATTAGTGCCGGCCGGGTATGTCTCGCAGAACTGCTGTTCACAACATTCCCAATGGACCTGCTCTTCCGCGAAGTAAACGGACCGTGGTGACAGAAGACGTTCTTGGAAGACCCATCCCCGGCAATTAAGAGGCGACTTATGCCAGCTACCTTCATATTCGGCCATTTTATGCTCCAGGAGAAGGTAGAGCCCGGACGATACCTTGCCGGTTCCGTAACTCCTGATAACTGAAGGCTTGAGGTGATGAGAGGATCTTTCCACGTACATCCCAGTCTCCGCGTTGGCAGCACGACTTGCAGCAATATTGATGGTTGCTTCTTGGTAAATATGACGCATCTCTGTAACGTGGTATAGCCAGTCTTCAACACTGCCATCTCCTTCTTGAATTATGCAAAGACTGTCAATCCAGAGGTATGCGAGACCCAGTCTCCTGCATAGATCGATGGCATCGCTAAAGTTCTGGGGCAATTGGCCGAGGCTGATGCCTTGGCATAGTTCGCCCATATTCGTCGATGTGAGCTTCAGAAACGTAGGGCGGGCTCCCCAGCAGTGGCTCAATGTCGCGTATGTATCCGTGAAGCTATCCATCTCTTTGGGTACGATTAGCCGTACCTGTTCATGTCGAACGTCGAGCAGCCGAGGCGGATAATATGTAGAAGGGTGTCGGTGGCAGCTTCTGTGATTAGTCGAGCAGTGTACCATCCACGAGCGCACGAGAGAAATGACGGACGAAGCATCTGTTCTCCGCGGATACTCGTACATAGCTGAGCGTCCGGCTGATTCAAGGTTGCGTCTATCGAGTGGCGATGCTTCAAGCAGGCAGCTTTCCTTTCCCGCCTCCAGTCCGATCGCTTTGTCCAGTTTCACAGTGATGCTGAACCCATTCTCGGAATACATCCACTCCAGTTGTAAGCTCTTGTTTCTCGGGTATAAAGCACGCAGTCTACGATGAAGGATTGTGCAGATGGCACATTTAATCGCTGCGGCCTCTTCCAATTGGTGCCAAGCCCAGTTTTTGACCCCGTAGTAAGTTCTATCAGGATGTGTAATTTCGTTTCTGTTGATCCACTTGTCGCAACTGTCGCATATCGTGGCGATGGGGATGGCGCCTTCCATGGTCTCCGATGGGCTCAGACTAAAACGAGATTCGAAGGAGAGCGCTAGTCAGCTTCGACCAGTTCTCAGATCTGTCGCTATTTCCCTCGAAGTGATGGTCTATGAAGTCGAGGACTAGGTTGGATGTGTATGCCAACGTTGTTAGGCTGAAGGGACAAAGCTGAACGCAGAAGATCACTAATGTTTCAACCTGAGGATGGCCCAAAGCTAAGCGAATAAGGCCGCAGATAACGATGGCTTACCCGAATGCATGCGTCATCTGCACGTTTAAGGTTTCGGCTACTGCCTGATCTGCAACTTTTGTTGACTTCTGAGCGCACCGGATGAAGAAGAGAGATGTTCTTATAGTCATACCTGTGAACTACAGGTGAATTTATCTGGCTGTCTTCGCGCGGCGCAGCTATAACAGTGTTCGTATATACGATCACCATTAACCGGCACAGCGATGGAGCTAGTTATCCGGGGAGGGCGGAAGTGAAGATGTAAACCTGAGAGATCAAGATGTAAGTTCTCGTGGATGTAGAACAACGTGTACAACAGTGTGAAAGCCGAGGGGCTGTAGATGGGCCGAGAAGCAGATGGATGAGAGCACGGAAGTAATGAATTCCCAGTTAGGAAGCTGAAATATGCAGTATGTCCCCGCAATAAAGCCGTAAGAACACCGGCGACATCGGTGCAGTCGCAAGTTCGCATTGATTTCGAAGGTTGGCAAATCGGTGTGCTGAGAACTGCTGACTCATCGCTTTCAACCACAACCGCATCTCGAAATAACCCGTCAACAACACTCGCAACCGCAAGACCCTAGCCTCATCCCTAATCTCATCCCTAATCTCATCCCTAATCTCATCCCTAATCTCATCCCTAATCTCATCCCTAATCTCATCCCTAATCTCATCCCTAATCTCATCCCTAATCTCATCCCTAATCTCATCCCTAACCCTTACAAGAACCCTTATAAGAACCCTCATGGTTATCATCTGATTAAACAGCTGGTTGCGTTCCTAAAGCATCGTTCCTATAGCCTAGCTTCTTTCACTGCGATCATACGAGTACAATCTTGTGAACGCTACAGCATGTTTGATCTACATTCTCTGTCAATTTCTCATGTCGCTGTTCAAAAGTCACGAGTATCAAGCGGAAATTCTTCCGACTTAACACGTATACGCCATGACTACCACCTGTTGTTACTCTTCCATCGAGTGCGAATCCCAACTTCGCCGAAACACATTCACAAAACAGGCGCTCTTTGAGATCAGACGTTGGGAAGTGCTTATACATCTTCTTTGGAATCCCCCGCGGCATTATGGCTGGTTCGCCGTCTGCTTCCACGTCAGCGGCAAGTCTTACAGAAGCCTTCGACATCTACGGCCAGCAAACAGAGATCGAAACGCTTGTACTCCATGCGACATCTTTGGAAGTAGCCCGGCGCTTAATCCTATCCACCACACCACGCTACGTGCGAGCTCTGAAGGTGCACGAAGCTGACGCAATCTACCACCTTCTCCGCGACATCAAAGAGCGCGGTGGACCCAACACATGCGTAGACAAAGATTCGATCTCACGCAGCATCTATCTCGGTCGTGTCCGGCGGAACCGTCTCCGCAACGAGAAGTACTCAGATGAGCCCTGTCTCTACCTCGTCTTCCCGCATCTGCCCGAAAAGCACGACATCTTCGTAAAGATGCTCACGGAACAGATCATCATCCCGAGCTTCTCGAAAGCCCTCGACGAGTACGAACTTCCACGACTTCCACGCGGCGCGAAAAGACCGGTTCCTATTCTCCAGGTTCAAGACCGCCACAGGGAGACCGATTACAACGTCTACGCAGATCTTTTCGAAGACTGGAACATTACGGCCCAGCACCCACACAATGAACAGCTGGATGCAGCTCGAAAGGAGATTCATCGCTTGGCTTGGAAGTACATGAACCAGAAGATCAACGGACCCGAAGATGCTCAGCTTGGCTACTTCCGCGACATGAGCATCATGGTCGTGGTACCCGAGATTGGACATGTAGTGGGGACTGATATAGGACCACGATACAACCAGGGTATGGATCCAGCCCATGCGGTGATGGAAGAAGTTCTGGGATTCTACGATGGCGATCTTGATGGACAATTTTTGGGTGATGGGAAGGCTGTGTATCGGGGTGACTACAGTTTGGTGAAAAACAGTGGACATGGATGGGCAGGCTCAGCGGATTATTCGGGTATCCGTGCCTCTCTCAGGTCCTTAGCGAAGGATTGGTGACTGCATCCGGAACCCCCTCAAGGCACCGCTAATTATCAGCTTATAGATACTGCTTGCAAATCCATCCACGATGCAAGCTCGATCGCCTTTTTGGCTCCTGTCCACGTCAATGCTGAGCAAGGCATTCGGTAGAAGTAGTCATAGACCTATACAAACGTTGATCGAAATCTAGTGCACACGTGAATCACTGGGACTATCTGCAAGCGTGCATGCAAACGTTCGATATTGAGCGTACAGGGTATAAACATTACCACTAAAGACCGCGGTGCGAGGTAAAAATACCTCTGCGTTTCTGGACCTACACGAGAGCGCAATAGTCCGACCATTTCTTCCTTTCGCGTCTCCCAACGAGCCCAGTCCTGACTGTAATGATTCACTCCGCCAGCCTCTTGATGGGCAGAAAGCTTCATACCTCCCTTAAACCAACAATTCCTTGGACTACCGTGGATATTGCATCTGCACCTGTTGTGGCATCGTCGCCCCTCCCATAGTCTGATGATACGCCCCGCCATCCATTTCTGCCGAGAACGGCCTCGCACCAACACCCGGCTGCTGATACACCTGCCCATTCTGCACCTGCGCACCCTGCTGTGGCGGCGGACTCTGCGACGGAGTATATATTTGCTGGGCCTGTGGAATAGGCTGCCACTGCTGCTGGCCCTGCGGCGGCCCATACGGACCCTGCTGTAGATTCGGACTTGTCGAAGTCTGTGAGTTTGGCGACTGTGGGGGTGGACCTGCCCAGCTGTTATGCGCGGCTACGCCGAAAGGAACGGCATTAGGTTGCTTCTGTGCGTCGTAGTGTTGCGGGGGGCTAGCCGGGTAGGGTACTCCAATGTTTTGGGAGTGCTGCATTGGGGGTTGGGGCTGAGAAGCGGACTTCTTGCGGAAGAAGAACCAGATTAGGGCGCCGATGAGGGCGAGACCGATGATGGGGCCTACAACGGCGCCGGCGATCCAGGCTTTGCTAGATGATTTCCGGGGTTTGGGGGTGGATGTTGAGGTTCCGGTTTGGAAGGGGACTGTAGGAGTCGCTGAGTTGGAGGAAGGAGTTATCGAGGATTGTGCTGTAGAAGATCAGTACTGATGCACCTGGTTCGAAATGACTACATTTCATACTTGTAGAACTGGACGTAGTAGTCGTAGATGTAGGTGAGACCCGGAAGTAACTCCAGTTCAACGACCTCACTCCACAGAAGACGTTCGTCAGAGCATCCGCATCTGCAGAGTTCTCATACACAAACCCAGTATTGCAAATCGTAGCAGACTGGTCGTCAGGGTAGACTGAAGTACTGCACATGCCTGATTAGTCCGACGTACCAGTCCAAATATCAAGCAGTGTCAACATACCAATCCCTCGATATAAGCCTTGAGGTTCCTGAGGTAGTGACGGAATATATCAAGCTCCCAGCGGCGCACCCAACCGGCACATTACATCCATCTAGCGACGTCGCGCAGCATCGCCAGTATTCTCCGCTCTGATAGTACGTTCCTCCTATGTCGCAGGTCCTGCTCGACCATTCCCCACCAAAGCTTAACCATCCTATGTATCGAGCATTGTTCTGTCTCCTTAACAGCTCGAGAGGGAAGTCCGGCGCGCCCGTTATTGTCGGATCTAAGGTCGTAGGGGACGCCGCAAATAGGTCTGCAAAACCGAGGCTCGAAAAGCACGCGAAGCTTGCGATTAGAGACGCACGCATGATGGACACAGGAGGCGTTCGCGTCGAAACACACGTTCTGCAAAGCGCGCACGACAGGCAAAGAAAGCGAGCTGAGCTGAAATGCAATCCGCGTCAAGGGCGTGCTTCCATTATTAAACCGACTTGTCAGCCTCTACACGATCTGCAGGCAATGGCACTTGCTGCTCAGCCATTATTGCCCACATCATGGCCGTACTGCCTCTTCACGATGTAGGGACTCGCGAATCACGCCGCGCACGGCACAGAGCCAAGCTCACACTAGACTAATCGCGGTGAAGCCTGTGCGTGTTCTACTGGATGGGACGGCGAATACGAGGGTGTCGTGGTGCCAAGCTCGCATTTGTCGTGTTGTGGTAGAGTGGGATGGGGCGGAGTGGACCTGTGGCTTACGGCAACACAGCATCTCTTTGAAGCACGTGCAAGAGAAATTCGGAAATCCGGTCGACGCTGATTCCCAGCTGAGCCGGACTCTCGCGCGATCCTCGGTAACCTACGCCCAGGTACAATTGAGTCCTTTTCGCGCCGCACCGCATCGCACCGCAACTCCAAGCGTCCAAGTGAAACCTGACGGGCGATGTCGTTTGGGCGCACATCGAATTATATGTCGTACAAGTTGCGGAGACTCGGTCGCCGAAGGGAAGACCAACTGATCGTCGTGCTTCCATGCCGCAAGATTGGCATGTTGATATGCACAAGCATCTTGCACGCCGCCCGGGCAGGACCATGACGCGGCTGTCGCGAACGTGATCTGCATCCGAAGAGTAGTCTCCAATGTTGGGTTACAACGCTGTCCACCACACAAATCTCTTGGCCCTGCGAGCTCTAGCCCTGCTCTTTGTGCCGTCCAATTTACCACCCGGTGACGATTGGAACAATCGCAACGGCGGTGGCCCAGTCAGTGTCATGACTTATGCTTACTTCACACAACTGCCCATCCACTCTGTTTACATCGAATTGTGCGCGCGTGTGTCCGTCTAGGTCTCGCTGAGCAACACCGTCGGCAGGTTGTTCTCGCAGCTTCGTGCGCAGTATGAGGCCTTGAGGACGGGTTGTGCCTTCATCAGGAGTGGAGGCAATCGGAAGGATCATGATTGAATGGAAGCCATTGGAAAGGGCTAGGTGGTCAGAAGCTTTGCGGCAAGCTTCCTTTGCTGCCCATCTGGCAATCATTAGCTCTCAAACATGCAATTGAGCGAGACCAATACTCGTACCTTCCCGCCAGATAATGTGAGACGGCATCTAGGTCCCTCTGTGCATTCTCAACGCTCGTGAAGCGCTCCCAAAAGTATCGTCGTTCCGGCCATGTCAAGAGCTTCGGGAGAAAGCGAATGAGAGCAGGAGTTGTTGCTTCGGGTTTTGGGGTGAGAAGCTTGCGGATGCGTGCAATGCTGCAAATATCAGTGCCCACACGCAGGGGAAAGGGAAAAGGCCGTAGAGGCATGAGAGTGGACCAGAAGTCGCGAGAGGTATCGGAGTTGTGAGCACAGTGGAGCTCGAAGCTTTGACGCATGATGTAAGCCAGGTCTGGTCTTGGCGGGGGAAAGATGCCTAACCGCGCACACCCATCAATCACGACACCAAGGAAGCAAAAAGAAAGAATCAAACGGTGTCTATGTCATTCGTTGGCAGTTCATCTCGATGGCAAAAAGACGACATTGGCCAGATTCGAACTGACGCTCCCAAAGGAACAAGATTTCTAGTCTTGCGCGATAACCACTCCGCCACAATGCCTTGCGATTAGTAGAATACTTTGCAATATTCGAATGAGGATTTTCTGCAATGTTCAGCATATATACTGTATGCTTGAGGGGCCCCGGGATGTACACTCCCGGCTAGACCAAATCCACATGCAAGCAGGCTTCGCCCCGCGATCTACTGCCGGTCGCTGCAAGACCAACCCCGCGAACCCAGTCCAACTCATTGCTACTGCAGCCATCTGCTCCAACCCCGATGCGATCCGATTCGGACCATTGCGCGCGTCACTTGCCATTCCAGATTCTCTACCACGACTGCTCTGACACATCGTCGTGCACATCGTCGTTCAGCCACTTGCCAGACGAGCGCAAAGTCATGTCTTGAAAGGCACTCCGGAGCGGCGTTTCCGTCCGCCCGCCACTTTGGCTCGCATTCATGCCCTGCATCTGCAGAGATGACGATCGCACCACGCTCCTCACCACCATCGCTCACCCTAGAAGTCGTCGGTGGCTTCCATACGATGCATCGTTCTCTCGTTCGGACTTCGAGCTGACGACCACCCCCCTGTACCCCGACGAGCACAACCAATGGTCCCACCCCTGTCAAGCCGCCTTAATCCCCCATTGGCTCAAATTCTTACCTAGAGATGGGAGGCCCGGGCTCGTGTATACAACAATAGCGAGCTGACCGCAGCACCTTGGGTTCGTCTGACAATAATGTGCGGTGATCTATCCTCAATGGGTTTACGACATGCACGTCCCTGGTCTAGTACTGGCAGTCCCGTCAACTGTTGGTGCAGCCACCGCGGGTTTGCGGACGGGGTGCAGCCCACATTGCCCGACACCGCGTTGCCACACTGCAGACTAGTCCGGAGTATGATCTCGCGGACACTTATACAGTCGCGTGGGCCCGGCGGCACGGCGGCTTACCTGTGAGCAAATGTCCGCTCTGCAGCTGCTTCTTAACCGTCGGGGTCCATCAAGAGCTTACTCCCACCTGTAGCTACTTCGTCCTCTCCACCGCCGTCGTACCTTTCCGCAACACACCATGCCGCATCTACTTTCGCCTCGCCTCCCTGGCGTCGTCGTCTTACGACCAGAGGCTACCGGTCCTGAGTACACACGATGGAAGCGTGAGGTCAAAAGCGCGTTCGTCGCAAAGGGAACTTGGGGTCACTGCGACGGAACAAATCCGATGCCAATGCCGGAAGCTGGCCCGAACTTCTTTTCACCCACCTCGCCAACGAGCCCGCAACCTCAGCTACTAGAAGAGAGAAGAGCTTGGGTAAAGCAGGACCGCGAGGTCAAGCTCGATATTTTCCTTTCCATCGCCGACGACATCAAGCTAGAGATTTTCGAAGTCGGCCCCCCTCTTCCGCCGTCCGCCCTCACGGCGCGAGAGATGCTCGAAACCCTGGACGAGCGCTATGGATCGTTCAAGTTTGAAGAGTACCACCACGTCTTTTGCCATTTCCTCAACCTGCACATCGATCAGTACTCCAACATTGAGGAGTTCAACGCTGAGTTCCAGGCGACCCTGGGAGATCTGCTGGACCACGGGCACCCAATGTCCAACATCCAAGCTTGCAGCGCGTACTTTTCCAAACTACGCTGCACGCAAAACCCTTGGGTTGCAGCCAAGCTAAAGGAGTGGGATGCGCAAAGTCCAGAACTACAGCTCACGGATCTCATGAAGCAGTCGCCGCCTTGGTCCATCATCCGGCCATTGACTATGTCACCAAAGTCCGACTCCATCCCCGAAGCAATCCCAGAGGAGACACCGGAAGATTCTTCTTCTCACTCTGAAGGCGAGGACACACCCTCCGAATTTTCCGAGGTCGCAACTCTTTCTTCAAAATCCTCGCACTCCCGCAATTCCTCCGGCTCGACACAAAAATCGCAAGAGATTACCATCCACGCCTCGTACGAAGACCTCAGGGACCTTCAAGCTTTCCCCAACGTCCCCACCAACATTCTTACCGCAACCGCCATTTCCAAGCGTGCAAGGGACATAACCCAGTTCGCCCTCGAGCCGCTTCCACCGGTCAACCGCCCGCTCCCGCCTGTTCCTCCAAAATCGGCGCCGCTAGCCCCGCGAGCGCGTTCTACCTCGCCTATCCAAGCGAAACGACCAGCTTCGCCCAAGAAGAGCTTAGATATATCTACTGGCATCATCTCACAGCCAAACACTTCACTCTCATTGGAGATGACACACCCTGTGTTGCGGCCCACGACACCAACACCAGCGTCACCGCGCCCCCCACCAACCCCAGTTGCATCGAAGCAAACAGACGTCCACCCCGCTCTGCGGTCCGCGCCGAACACTCCTCCCATGAAACAAGGGCCTGGAGTGACGAAATCGACCACCTCGCCAACGACCCACATCTTCTCCGCGATGCGCGCCCGCACTCCTTCTCCCAAGGCGATGCAAGGACAGTTCCTCACCCCTAGAAAAATCTCTATCCACCAATCAGCCTCCACCCCCGACTTGCACGAGCGACTCGTAGAGACAACAAAAATCACACCATACATCCGATCACCCCAACACTCTACCGAAAACCTCACTTCCGCCACCTTCTCACAAACCAAGCCTCTCCTCCGTATCGAGTCCAATAGTAGTAGTGTGTTGTCGCTACCACTCCAAGGCGCAACAGTACCGGAGTACACAGATACCACCATCACTGTTACAAACACGGACGCCAAAGAGGATACCGTCAAGGAAGAGGAGAGGAATCAGACAAAGAAGGCGGTCATGTCAAAGATTGAGGCAGCGAGAGCGAGGTTCGAAGGTATCAGTGGCAGTCCGCCCCGGACCCTTGCCATCGCGCTTAGCGAGGAGGAGAGGAAGGGGAGGAAGAAGAGCTGGAGCATCAAGGCACGTTTGAGTGCCAGACACGGGGTCAAGGAGATCATCTGATCGCCGAGTATCTTCCTTTGGACCTGCTCACTCACTCACTCACATCATTTTCTTTTGTTTCTATACCCTCTGCATAGGGCGTTCGTCCCAAGTTCTTCTTTCTGGCGCCACTGCGCATGCGATATACCCTACCTCGGTCGCTTGTATATTTCTCGTCACTATATCTAATTCTGTACATACCTCTTGGCCGTCAGGCTCCGTATATATTTTGGTCGGAAAAGGAACTACAACTATGTATCTATGTCTTACGAGACCTGAATACACTTTACACTCATCACATCTTTGTCCAAGTGACGCCCATCAAAGCATCTCGCAACAACAACTACCCATGCTACTATCCCGAGCAACCGCAGCAGTGCAGTCCAACACACCCACACCCCACAACACACTATTGACACTTCTTAACTCAAAATGATCAAACCCATTATTGAGTCGCGCATACAACAACCGATTTTGACGTCACCTGCCTCTTCGAACATGGAGACAATATCAACCCTGCTTTTAATTCCCGAAAATACAGTAGTGTACATATGCAGGGGACATGCCCACGTGCACTGGCGCGCTGCACGCCTTTCGCAAGCGACGTCACCGCTTACCCGAACGGGCTACCAACAAGTACTTAGCAATGTTCGAGCATGTTCGATATCGAACCTGGGACTCTATGATAGCATCTCGCATCAGCCACCCTATTGCCTTGTCACAGGCGTAGGTGATGTCTCGGGAAGACGAGGGGATCCTTCGCGCCTCCGCGAGGGTATGACGTCGGCAGAACGTGGCTAATAAGAGGTTTTCGAACGTGTGTGTTTGTTGAATCTCGTGCTTTGTCGCGATAGTGGATGCACTTTCTAGGATCAAGTGGGGAGCGAATGTCAGGTGCTAGATAGTTGGAGCTCGGCATGCGAGCAGTGGTGGCATGTAGTGTACTCTGTCTAGACAAAGCGCGTTCAGGCTTACAATTGGCGCTTCATTATCCTTTCTCGGCGGAATGCTGACAGGTGTGGATCCAAAGACAAGCATTGTGCCTTCTTACACTTGGATACAGCCGTGAGTAGCGTGCCCTTGCCAAAGAAGTACGTCTACCGCGAGAGGACCACGAATAAATCAAATGCATTGGTACGGACCGATGTCAACAAAATGGCGCGGCTAGCGACGACATCTATCCAAAGCAAGCTTTCAAGTAAAAGCGGTGCAAGCAAACGGCAGACTTGTTCCTCGGACGCAGTAGACCCTTCGAGACCGGAGGTGGGCACGGTCACAGTGCCAGACAGCAAGCTAGTGAAGGCATCAATCATTCCCTGGTAAGCCAACGCGGGCAGGGACCTTAGATTGATGGGGCAAGGCTCCAGGTCCGAGCGATATTGTAACGATTCGTTTACTAGAATAGGCCTCCCCGTGCAAACGTTCTTTTGTCTTGAGTGTCTTAAATGCCATGTCGGCGTCCTGGACGGGTGCTTCAATTTAACATTCTTTGCACCGTTTACGTAGTCAAAATCGACCTTGCAAGTGGAGTCAGAAAGCTAACATTGTACCACAGTCGCCCCCTCGCCGATTGTTCAAAGAGTGTCCTGCTCGACCTCAGGAAATCCTCGATTACCAAAGCTTTGTAGAATGAGGAGAAGTTATGCGACAACACAGAGGAGCCAAAGATGTCGCACACATCTATTACCATGCCAGGATAGCTCGCGGTGCTAAATATTGCGTTGCTGTTCACCTTAGCGGCGGTAATAGCGGTACTGAGGGTGACGCTTGGTGTGGTACCATGCTCGTCTGGAGTGATCTCGAAAGGCAAGTCCTGATACCAGCCAAGGTACATATTTCGGCCGTTGTCTCTACAATCGTTGAGCGTGTCCGCAATCGATGGTGACTATGTACCCCAATCGTTTGCGGCAGTTTTTCCAACACTTTTCTGCGACGGGTCTCGTCAAGATCGACACATAGGCCGGTGATGCTATCGGAGCAGGCAAGATGGACCTTGGTTTGGAGGGCGGAAAAGATTTGAAGAGGGACGGGATTTGGGGTGGTAGTCGCGAGTAGGAGGATGTGTGGCGCGAAAAACTGGGCAGCGCAGGTGACGGCCAGTCAGCGTATATGGAGCTGATCTTAGCATAAGAACCTAAGCGCTTAGTTGTCACCAGTCAAGTACTGTTCTAAACGTAACAAGCTCCCAAGTCAAGCTCTCACCTGTTCTTCTGCAATGATCTCAGCTTCTACCCACCAAGATCTATACGTCCAATGCAAGGCTTGACTGTTCGCACAGCACTTAAGATGCAAGGTAAATGTTTGTTGATTGTTTTCGGGATGAGGTACCCAGTAGTGAACCTGCACAGCTACTCATCCTTGCTTGACGCCTATTGCACTAGCCGTTCCGATGCGTCCTTTTTGCACCTAACACTCACATAAAATTGCCCCAAATCTTCTCCTGGTATCAGACTACTGCGTGGCCTTGACAGCCTGATCCACAGCCTTGGCGAAGTAATCAATGTTATTATTGTTGAGCCCAGCCATGGAAATGCGGCCATTTTTCGTCATGTAGACGTGTGAGTCCTCGCGCACCTTTAGGACCTGTTCCTCGGTCAATCCTGTGAAGCTGAACATGCCAATCTGTTCCGTTATGTGGTTCCACGTCCCGGGCGTACCGAGCTCCTCGAGCTTGCTACGGAGCGCCTTGCGCATGTCGATTATGCGGCCGGACATGGTCTTGAGGTCCCGCTCCCACTCTGCGAAGAGCTTGGGGTCGTTGAGGATGAGCGACGCGATGCGGGCTCCGTAAGCGGGCGGGTTGGAAATCTCAGAGCGCTGGAGGATGGCGAGCTGGGACGCTACCCGGGTGACGGTGGACTGAGCATCGGTCGCGGGAGCAGTGACGAAGTGGAAGCAGCCGGCACGCTCACCGTACAGGCCGAAGTTCTTTGCGTAAGACTGGGCAATGCAGAGCTCAAAGCCCTGCTCGATAAAGTATCGGATCGCCCAGCCATCTCGCGCAAGATCTCCCGAGGCGAACCCCTGGTAGGCCGTGTCGAAGAAGGGAAAGTGCTTCTTCGCCCGGATGACCTCCGCGATCTTCTTCCATTGGTCCTGTGTGGGGTCGACACCCGTCGGGTTATGAGCGCAGGCGTGGAGCACGATAATGCTGCCCTCGTCCGCATTCTGTATCGTATCAATGACACCGTCAAAGTTGAGACCCCGCGTCTCCTTGGAAAAGTACGGGTATGTCTTGTACGAGAGGCCGACGTTGGAGAAGATCTGGAAGTGGTTCGGCCACGTGGGGTCGGAGAAGTAGACGGTGCGCTGCGACTTGGGGTTGTAGAACTTGGAGAGGAAGAGAGCACCTAGATGAACAGCGCCCGTGCCGGAGACGGTCTGCAAGCTGGTGACCTGTGGATTTGTGAGCTCGAGTCATGGCCATGGCGGGGTGGTACTCACCCGCTTCTCCTTAAGGGCGGGGCTGTCTGCACCGAGGATCAGCTTCTGCGAAGCTGTCGTGAACTCTGCCAGACCGGCAATGGGCAGGTACTCGTGATTCAGATTCGGGTCCTGGCGGAGGAGGTCGTCGGCCTATGAGACGAAGCTGTCAGCATACGGCGAGCTCAAGTAGTAGCCAGGAAAGAGCTCCAGGCTGCCAACGGGGCAAACCCACCTTCTTGACCACTGGCAAGACCCAAGGCTTCGCGTTGTCGTCGCGGTAAGCTCCCACGCCCACGTCGACCTTGTTCGGATCCGTGTCCCGCTTGAACGCTGCCATCAACCCGAAGAGCGGGTCCTCTGGAGCTTGCGGGACGGCATCGGCGTTGAAAGCGGTGGTAGACATGGGGGTAATGTGTTGAGAAACTTGGGAGAGGCGGGATTGAGAGGGATTGAGAGAGGAGGGTGAACGAGGAAAGGGTTTAGAAGGTGACTCGGGCATGATGGCACGTCGGAATAAGTCTCACCGCTTGCGCGGGCAGCCACCACCACCTCACCAAGCCCGCACTAACCCCGCAAAGGCGTCTGAGAGGTCTCGGGGAACGGGCGAGTCTCCGACGCGAAGTGGAGTGAGGGTGGAGCTACTGGATGCGGGCAACAGGATGCCATGTCGTGTTCCGGACGGCCTTCTTTATGCAGCGCTCGGGATAGCTCCATCATGTGCGAAAGCCGAGGTGCACATGCGACGATGCGACGAATCGGTGGTGACGTCTGTCAAAGACCTTCACATGCGACGGCTACCATTTGCCAGGCGATCAGGCGATCAGGCGATGACTGAGCTACATATGTACTGCAGCTCGGCAGCAAGCGACCTGGAGTAGTCGCTAACGGTATCGACAGTACATGCACCTCCCCCGGACTCGCACGGAATTCACAATTGATGCACGCCCAATGAGGCCATTTGTATATTTGCGGACTAATATATATATTCCATCTTGGGATCCGCATCGCATCCTGCCAACCAAACGGGCTCAAGATGACACCTCATATAAACAGATCCCACAGTACCAGGGTCCCGCAAAAGGCGCAGGTTGACCAGAATACCATTTGCGCAGTGCTCCTCCTCTCTGTTGCTCTCTGCAGCTCCCTGTTTCCACTCCCAACGTTCTCTGTGGTCAGATAAGAGTCCGCGACGAGCTGGTCGATATGCTCGGCTTGCACGCTGAGGTTGGTCGCGAGCGTCGTTTGCAATTCCGAGATCTCGAGCAAGGATTTCTCTGCGGTCCTAGAATAGTTGTTAGACACGATGACTGATGAGGGCTGCTTACGTACCGAACCTGGTCGAGGTGGTCCTCATAATGCTTGAGCATATCCTGGTTCTCTTGCGCAAAGAGCTGCAGTTGCTCCGGGTCGAGCTGCTGCTCTGTCGCCGCTGCGTCGGCTTCCTGTAACTGGTTTGTCTTCCCCCGATAGTCGGGCTCTGCGTCGTGAGTCCCGTTCATGCCGCCGAAGTCGTTGGTAGAAGGCATGCTTCCCCTGGCCTTGTACAGTACGCTCTTGCTCTTCTCGACCTCACGCGTGAGCCGAATCTCCATCATGGAGCTCTGGAAACGGCCGCACTCCTCCAACGCGCGCTGCAGGTACCATATTATGCTCTCTCTGTGCGCCTTGATGGTATTGATCTTGGCGTCTTCCGCTTCCTCTTCAGGGCTCTTTGCTGTGATAGCACCGCCCGCTGCCCATCGCCCTAGAGCACCCAGCCCCCGCTTTGCCCGCTTCTTGTACGCAATGGAGCTTTGCGCTTGTTGTCGTACCTGCTCCGTGTCCTGCAATCTTGTAATGGAAAAGTTGAGGTCTCGGATTAGCTGCTTCGCCGAAGCGTCGACCTCGTTTCTTTGGGCATCGGTGAGGTACTTTGCGTCCTTGTCTGCGGACAGAGTGCCGTTCGAACCATTGGTGCGAGCGATCTGCTTCCGCCGCGGAGGATGTGCCGTGGAGAGGTAGCTCTGTCGTATTGATCTCAGGTATTTGTGGAGGTCTGCAATGTGTGACCGCTGTTTGAGTCAGTTGTATTATCAGAGGTCCAGCTCGCAACGTGGCCTACAATGCGGTATGCCTCCTTGACGAACTCGTCGAGGTCCTGCAAGCGGAACTCATAAGGTCTGATCGGGTTCGCATCGTGCTCGGCCAGCGCCTGGTTGAAAACGGGTGTGATGTCCATGGTGGTGCTGTAACTGCTGCTGGCCTCATTCAAAGATGACGATGTTGGCCGCGGGAGTTGCGAGGATTGATTGGCTCGCCTATCAGACCAATGAACGCCAGTCGAAGCTCCCTTCTTCTAGTGATCCTGTTGTTGTGCCTCCTTACGGTCACTCTCCTTCCACCTCACCGCCGGAGATTTAATTTGGAAGACCATGAGATCGGATTAAAGGCATCAAGCAGAAGCTTGAAGCTACTCCTCGATATCGACGCGTCTGTTTTGGCGATCTCGACTGAAAGGCTGCGAGACGCGGCCGACTATTCCTGGTCTTGCTTTACACCATCTATGTCCTTATTGCTCGTTTCCCCAGATGTAGCAGTCAACCCATCCCCTCCCGAGTATTGAAATGGCCCTCTTTTCGTGACCATCACGTCCAAGGCTTTTAGCTGTTGGCTTCTTAAAGTGATTCTACACGACTCTCGCCACTCTAAATTAATTTGGGGTATACGGCTCTACCTGCATAGGCCTCAACGAGATTATTGACAGCTACCGCCGTCGAACAGCAGCAAATTCCGGATGTAGACAAAACATCACATTGCCGGGCCCGGTACGAAAACAAATACGAGCCGAGCTTGACCAAGTCATTATTCCAGTCCTCGTGAGGGAACGAAATTGTTAGTGGCACAGTCAAATGTGCTTGGTGCGACATAGACGCCACATGGCCGTTGGGCCATCCGTGCGGCTGTTGCAACCGTGACATACTCGAGTCCTTTCAACGAGATGCGCATTGCCTCTTCCGAAGCAACGCACCCGTTTGTGTAGCATTTCTACAACCGTAACGCCTGATCGCCATCAAGAGCTCGGAACTTTCGATATACATAAAGTGGGTAGTCGAACCAGCAATACTTGCTGACGTGCGGCCTCCCGGGCGTTCCGAGAGCTCTGAACCCACTTTCTATAATTAAACTTGTCTTGTATACGAATGCGCACGTTGCCAGAGGGACATAGCCCGATACTGCACATCTCCCAAGAAACCTGTCCCAGAATTTACGGCAAGGCAAAAGGATTACTGGCCAAGCTGAGAGGCGAGCTAAGTCAGCTTACGGTTGCAGCTGCCAATGACAGGTCTCCAACGCCGCATAGGTCTCCTGACGAACATCGTGACATTGGCTAGTCCCAATCACCTCGCGAGAGGCAATGTTCCGGGTGCCTGAGATGATCCACATTGCAGCGGGAGCGGTTTGCAGGCGCGGCTGCGGCTGAAAGGTGAGCGTTTGCTATGGCCACCGCTTTGGTCATATGCGCTCCTGGTGGGATGTCGTATAGGGGCGTATAAAGGAGAGGTGCGACCCTAAAGAGAACTCATCGTGACACCACAAAGTTACTACTCACTTACCAGCTCCAACCCTCATCGACGCCTACATCATCGCGTAACTAATAAACCCACCGGCAAAGCCTACCTCCAACACCACATTCAAGATGCTCGTCTCAGCCTTTACGTCCCTCCTCCTCCCAGCCATCGCCCTCGCAGCCCCGAGCACGCTATCTGCCCGTCAAGATGCTGCCTGTGCACCCACCTCGTACACCATTTCTGAGTTCAAGTACACGACCGGTGCCTCCGCTAGCAACCCCACCGTCCACTTCGGCTTCAAGCCCACCTTCAGCAACCCCTCCATCATCACCGACGCCTCTTTGCCTGGCGCGACCTGCGACTCCACGGGCGCCACGCTAGACTCCTTTCCCAATGAAACGGAGTGCTCGACCGGACGTGCGAACTTGCTGTACGGTCTGAGGGCGCGGGTCGACAAGGCATCCTTCCAAATCATCCATCAGTGGAAGTGCAACGGGTGAGTAATCTTCAATTCCACCGAGTCTACTAAGGGTCGGGAGCTGCGATGAAAACGGCTTTGGAACGATTGCTAACGAGCGTAACAGACAAACGTGGATGTCCTCTACCCCCCGCCAGATCACGCCTCTCGCCTGCCAACCTACCACGGACGGCAGCGCGTTGTGCGTGAGTGCGGCACAGTCTTTTGCGCCCGAGAACGTGCGTCAGATCTGCTCGACTCCTACTTGCCCCTAAGTCTGGCTGCTGGCGAGTTCACTGCTCAAGTCCACAGCAAGATGCATTTCCACAGGCGTAATTTGGTATCGGGTTCATCCGACAGCACAGTGTTGGCTTTCCAGGGCTCTTGTCGGTATCTTTTCGGGCAGCGGTAGCGGTATGCCAGGCTGTCGTGCAAAATTAGTCTAATGTTCCAACGAGAGTATAAAGTAGTCAAGTTTGCATCTGAATCTCGTGTGTTGTGCTTACTTCCTGTATGAACATGAACATTCATTGCGCTAGATTTGATTCCCGTCCATTGTAGTCCAAGAATCCGCAATCGATATGAGATGTCGCTTGTTCTTCTCGAATTCGGCATACCAGGTCTGCTCGCGGTACGCACCCTCGAAGTGTTAACCACCCAGTCCTCTCTTCATAACATCGCGCCTTCCATCTGTTCTAGGTCCCGAGTCAAGCTTCCGACCTTGGCCGGATGGTCGTACCTGCCTTCACCACTCTTAGCAGTCTCGTCACCCTCTTGACCCAAGCACCTCGACCGTACCTACCACGCTATTCTTTACGTATACCAAACCAACACCCAATTCCCCCCTTCCCTCACGCACATCACTATCCTCCCTCCCACCGCTGCCCATGCCACCGCAGCCCAACTCCCTCCCATCAGAGCAACCCCGCCTACGAGCACTCTCAGACTTGCCCCATAAGAGCAAAACCCTCTGCAAACACTGTGGTATCGACCCGGAAGCCTCGCCCCTTTGGCCCCAGGGCCACTCGCTCCGCGGCAACTCATCGTACCGCCAGGACCTCAAGGACGAGTATCGCGGTTACGTCGTGTTCAGTCGGTGGAAGAAGCGCGACAAGGTGAAGCAGAAGCAAAGGCAGGCGGAGAAGAAGGCGGAGAAGCGGCGGCTTAGGGAGACGGAGAAGGCAGGGCGCAGGATAGAGAAGGCTGAGCGCAGCAAGAACAAGGCCGAGAAGAAGCTCTTAAGAGCGAAGACGAAGGCGGATTTAGAGATCAAGAAGGCGGCTCAGAAGGCGGACGAGAGTTTCAAAAAGCAGAAGCAGAAAGAAGAAGAGAAAAAGGAAGAAGAGAAAAAAGAAGCCGACAAGAGACTTGAACGCGAAAAGAAACTTGAGCGCGAGCTACGAAAAGCTGAGAACGAGACTGCAAACAAGCCCACCGCACCATCTTCCTCTATCAACACTACCCCGACCACCGCCCTAGATGATCGAATCACTCAAGGACCTGAAGCATAATCGATCAAGCTACGAGAGCCTCAAACCCTCCCGCGACCCCTCCATGTCACACCTTTCAGGCCATGGCCACTACGGCTCCCACTCCCACTCTCACGTCGATCCCCCAACCGCCTGCTCCGACTCCCTCACCACAACAAAATCCGCCGTCCTCTCCAACGCCAGTGCCATCTACGGCCCTACCCGCTCCCTCGACATCGTCACCTACGCCTCCACACATTCTCGCCAGATCACCGCCGCCATCGTTGAGCACAATCCCCACGGCCGTTCCTACATCCACTGCTGCTCCGCAAAAGAAGACACGCGCCTCGGCGCCGTCGAACACCTCCTCGTCATAACCGAGGATATACTCCAGCGCCTGGTAGACAAAGAGGGCATTTCGAGTTCGGGGTGGCTGTCTGCTACACCGCAGAGTCAGCATGCGGCCGCATTCAACCAAGGAACAGTTAGCCAGGGAACGTTTAGCCACGGCTCCGTTAGCCATGGCAGTTATCCGAACTTAATGAGATTGGAGACGATGAGTAGTAAGGCGAGCACTCCTAGTGTTGTCCAGGGCGAGCGACAAGCTATCATGGGACCGCCCCAGCAGCAAGGAGTCGTGCCGCCGCGAGATATGACTTTGGGACCGCAGCAGCAGGTTTTGACGCAGCCCCAGCAAGCCGTTGCTCCGCAGCCGACGCGGGCGGGGAGGGTGCAGTGGATGATGGGTTCTGAGGGTTGATTGAGCTGAACGGAGGTTATCGGTTCCTACACGTTATATGGTTGCTTTCCCAATCCTACCTCGTTCATATTTCCCTCTATTATCACCGCGAACTCTACTTAGCGCGCATGAGTATGAACAAGCCAATCTTCAACTTCTATAATGCCAGAAATTGTCTTATGTGAAGTAAATGTTCATTCAGCCATTCATCTTCATTTACACAGGAGTAACCCACCCTTCACATGCTATCCTCCCGCCACTTACTCTTCACCCTCTGCCACCCCTCCATCTCCTTCTTCCCACCCTTCCCTTCAAGCCCCATGCCGCGCTCTACCCACTCGCGACTCCCCATCTCACTCAAGCGACTCAACGCGCGTGCAAACGCAAATCGCTCTTCCTCACCGGAGAACACACTACTATTCTTCAACATGTTCATGTTCATGCCTAGGTCGTCCATGAGGTTGCGCATTACGTCTGAGACGTCGTGTTCGTGGTCTGGGGCGGCTTTGGAGGGGGATGGGTTTTTGGCGGAGGCTGTCGCTGAGGCGGGGAGCGTGCCGGCTTTGCTGGAGGTGGAGATTGCTTCTGAGAGTTCGGATTCGGAGAGGAAGAGGGAGGTTAGCGGGACGGCGGTTGTGAGGACGAGCTTGGCCTATGCGCCACACTTATTAGCATTTCGGCTCCCTTTGGTGTCGTCAAGAGTTTGGGACAGGTGGGGTATAGCGACTTACCCGGCTTTCATAGATAGCATCCACAAACGTGATGAACCGCCTCGCCAAATCCCTACTCTTATGATTCATGCCCGGCACCTCCGTCACAATAAAAGCATCGTAGTTCCTCGTTAGTTCTAAGTAATCCGCCGCCCCCGTCGCACGTCCAATGATCTCATTGAACGAGAACCACGCACAGCGTCCACTCGCTTTCGGGACCTCGATATCGCGGCCCCAGACTGTATGTGTCGCGGGATGCGGGGGATCATTTTCAAAGTCGCCCAGAAATCGGAACCAACGTTCCACATGTGTTTTCGCGGCCGCGTCGAGCGGATGGTGGTATACGCCTGATGGTGGTCGCGGGATCTTGCGGTAATCGGTTTCCGAATCGAGATTCAGCACTTTGAGGCGGGATTTTAGGAGGTTGATTGCTGGGACGAATGATTCACGTTGGATGCCGTTTTTGTAAAGGTCGTCTGGATGGCGATTCGACGTCGTTACTATGACGGTGCCGTGGGCCATTAAGCTTTCGATCAGGCGCCGCAGGATCATTGCGTCTGCGACGTCTGTGCATTGAAACTCGTCGAAGCAGAGAACGGAGCTGCGGGCTGCTATGTTGGCGGCGACGTATGGTATTCCGTCGACCTCGTTTCCGTGCAGCATTTTCATCTTGTGGAGGTCTTTGTGGACGGCCTGCATGAACGCGTGGAAATGGATGCGTGTTTTCTTTGTGATATTGGGCGGAAGCGTGTCGTAGAAGAGATCCATGAGCATGGTCTTCCCGGACCCGACGTCGCCGTACATGTACAGGCCCTTGGGGAGGGACTCGGCAATCGGAGGCACAACCGCGCTTGCGGGTTTTGAGGACGAGAAGAGGGAAAAGAGACCGCGTTTTTGGGGTTTGAGGGAGTCGACGGTCGGTTGTTGGACGGGGGGTTGCGTGTAGGATGCCAGCATAGTGTTGAGGTCTGCTAGATCCTGGATGATGCCGCGTTGGTGCTCGTCGTCTCGTAGTCGGCCGGATGCGACGCGCGCATCATATTCTTCTAATGGTGTCCTCGCAATGATTTCACTTGTTTCCTCTTCGGTGACTGCTCGAGTAGCCTGCGCCTCCTGCGCGTACCCTCTGGAAGCTCCAGCTCTGATCCTCAAGCTGCCCGGCGTGAACGCAGCTACCCTCGGCACAAGCGCATGTTCCCACCCTCTTCTCTGCAACCGTATAGTCCTCAGACAATCTGTGCATATCAATCTCCTTCCTCCGACGCGTAGAGCGCCGCTCACACGTGGTATGCGTCCCAGGGCGGAGGTTCGGGAGAGCGTTTGTAGCCCGCGCAGGGCTTCGGATGATGTCATGGTCGGCGCGTCGCAAACGATTTCGAGGCACAAATATGCATAAAAAAGATGCTAAAAAGACGGCCAAAACATGATGGTATATGGGGTATCAAAAGGTATGTAATGCGAAAGGAGTGAGCGAGGGTCCCCGCAAATGACAGAGCGCGCCGGTAGGTTTGCTAGCGGTGATTTTCCGGTCCCGAGCGTCGGCTAACTTGATGCTGGGCTAGAGCACGTGGCTAGTGCTTTCACATGGAGGCACTAGAGAAGGGACTTTCACATGCGCTTTGGAGTCTCGGGAATAATCAAGATATGATATCCATTCATACAACACCATCAATATGCCGCTGTCGTCATTGAGATATTGTCACACACGCGCCCAATACTCCCCCGCTATGTTCATTATCCCTCCTCTTCGGCACTAACAGCTTCATACCTGCCCGCATTGCCGCCACCACCCCTCGAATACTTCATCTTTGGTACCTCATACAGTCTCGTATAGTCGACTCTCTCGCCCGCAAGACGCGCATACCCACTCTCCTTCATCTTAAACACAGGTGCACCATCGCACCAAAAGTCTTTGCAGTTCGTAATAATACCTCTCGACCAGGGGTTGCCTCGCCTTCTTTGCTGTCCTGCTTGCGAGCCTTGCAGCGCGGTCACAACAAAAGTGTCCAGGCCGAGAAGACGTTTCCACTGGTCCCATATGGATGATTGGTGTTGGTGTCTGTGAGCTGCTGGCGCGTCGCCTGTGTCTTGGCCTGAGCCGAAGCCATTGGTAGGTGCAGCACTTCCCGCGTCACCCGTGACATCTTGTGAGGTGTCTCCAGTGGTGACGAAGGAGTTGAGCGCATCGGCGGGGGTGTGGCTGTTGAGGTGGCCGCGCATGCTTTCGTACGTGGTAAGGTTCCGTGCGACTTGGAGGAGCTGAACGCAGAGAAGCATCGTCACCCAGGTTAGCTGGAAGGCAGCCCATAGTGAGAGAACGATGGTGTAGGGGTCCTTGTGCAGGATTTCGCAAAGATCATCGGAGAGGATGTTACATTGGACATCTTTGGGTGTGTCGAGGTTTTCCAGGTCTAACTTGTCAGCTATGGTCGATGATGTTTTGATACGATGATGACCCACATGCTAAAGCCAGGCGAACCCAGATGAGGACACCGATCTCGAGGCAGAGTACATAGAGCACAAAGTGTCTGTGGTTGTTGTTTGCGACGCAGTTGTTGACCCAAGGACAGTGACTATCCCGTTAGCAGAGCCCCTCGGAACAGTTTCTAATCGAACTTACTGGTCTGACTTTGCAACACACCGCTCGCACCTCTTGCAGTGCTTGCTCCGTAGAGGTTTCCGAACCATGCAATTTACGCAAAATTGATTCTCATCGAACATCTTGACCTCCATAAGCTCATCAATGATGGCCTTCGACGCGCTCCTGCTCGCCGACTTGGGCACAAACCCGGGATCTGAAGACATGCTGAAGAAGTAAAAGTAGCCCGTGAGCCCGTAGAACGCTGCAAAGAAAACGTTGAGGAAGAAGTTCGTTTGTAATGTCCCTGTTTCGTCAGCATTTAGTCCTTGACTATTGGAGAGAGTTGGCCTACAGGGCATGACGGTGGAAATCCAACGAAAACCGACTAGGAATAAGGTGCCGGCGAATATGCCGGCTAAGAATGGCTATCAGATTGTTAGTAACAGTTCGTACATCGGCTCAGAACACTCACAGTGTGATGTATGCTCCTCAGGTTCGCAGGTCCCCATTTCAGGAGCTGCTGTGCCACCCATTGCATTCCCCACGCCACTCCCAAAGCCAGCGGAAGCCCAATGTAAACCGGGTAATGGCTGCAAAGAAACAAAGCCACCAGTATGATAAGCCAAGGCCAAAAGAATACGAATCGCGAAAGGAACCACCGCGTATCCTTGATATACGGTATGGGAAAGCTCTTGGCCGTCCCGTCCTTGTGGTAGCCTGCTTGTGAAAGCGCTGCGTGCCATTGCCGCACCGTGTTCATTTCCTCGGCCGTCATGGCGGGTGTCTTGCCGTCGTTATTCTTCGCAAAGCGATCCGCGCCGTACTCGAGGAGCTTCTGTATGGACCCCTGCGAGCCCTTGACCAGCGCCCAATGCAAGGCTGTGAAGCCCTGGTCATCCGTAGCATACACATTTGCTCCCCATCGAAGGAACAGATCTACACAAGAGGGATAGCCCTTGTACGCCGCCCACATCAGCGCCGTATGCGATTCGGAATCGGGAATGTCGACGGGTATATCCTGGTGCAGCAGCAGGACGAGCTGGTAGACGTTGCCATCGAGGGTCGCTGAGTGCAGCAGATTGAAGCCTTGGTCGTCGGTGAGCAGCGGATCGGCGCCGTGCTCCAAGAGCAGGTTGACAATGTAGTAGTGGCATCGTTTCGCGGCCCAGAGCACAGGTGTAGCGTCGGCGTCTCCACCCTTTGCATTCACTGGTGCGCCAGTCTGGAGGAGGAAGTGGCAGAGCGCAAAGTGATTGTTGATCGCAGCCCACTGCACGTCATCAGTCGCTATTCCACGCCAAATACAAGAGAATTAAGGGAGAGTCGCACATGTAGCGGCGTTATGCCCTGCTCGTCCCGGTACGTCGCATCAAACTTTCCGCCGTCGAAAAGCTTCTGGATGGCCGCAATCTCGCCCAGCCGCGCCAGCTGCATAATATCTTCTTCTATCGGCAGACTCGGCTTCCTGTCTGCCATGTCCTCGAGCTCGACATGGTGGTCGCCGCCGACGGGCTGGCCGTTCGGTTCCGGGGAGCTGTCGGACGCCATGGTGGAGAGCGGCGGAGGAGACGCGTGCACTGCGGATAATGGTGGTGGTTGCGCGCGCGTTACCGGATGGTCATGGTGTGGTGGAATCAGGGAGACGGCAGGTCGCTCAATGCGAAAAGGAGATATGAATGTGCAGCTGCAGCCGCGAGTGAGATGCGCAGGCCTTATGTTCAATAATAAGCATTCGTGATCGTCTTCCCAACGGCCCCTGCGGCGTAGGTGGCGGTGCGCCCTGGCCTGTGCCTCATTCACTTTGCAAGGCTTACGCACGCATCCCGCTAGTCTTGCGGGTAGGACGGGACGGCTGGTCGGCAAGACACGTCTCACATTTGTATGTTTGCAGGGTGCATGGCGCATGGCATACTGGACTTATCGCAGATTCGACGCTGAAAGCTTGTCGTCACTCCTGTGCCTTTCGTGTGATTGAACTCAATTCGAACTCTTATATTGAGGCTCTATGTACAACAGAATCTATTTTATCACTAACTCCAAATCCATGCGCTCATCTATATGTGATCCATCTCAATGGCCTGCTCGCTGCATTACGGCTTGCGAAACTGGCTTTCCGTCTCTAACCACGTCCCGAAATCCATCAGCGAAGGGTTCATCCGCCTGCACTCCTCCACGCTCGCGTCATTGCCTTTGTTCTTTAGCCACTTGAAAATGGCGCCGACTTCCTTCATAAAGTGCATTCCCATGGCGGCAACGATAGAGAATGTTGTGGGCATATCGGTGCCCATTTTCTTCTTGAAAATAGCATTCGCTTCTGCGAAGTTGAAGTGCGCGCCGGCCAGAGACAGGTAGCGCCCTGCGTTTGCTTGGGGGTTCTTGAACGCATTTGCAGCAAACCAGCCAATGTCTTTGGTAGCAACCATGTACATGGGCTTGTCTTTCAGAGTCATTTGCCACGACGATGCCATGGCCTTTCCATTGAAGTCGTTCGAGATGTTCTCAAAGAAGCCGGTGGGTCGGAGAACGGTGTATTGCATCTGAGTACCTGCAGCCTTCTCTTCAAGATATTTTTCGATGTGGTACTTGTTAGCCCAATGCACGACCGGTGTTGGATCCTCGGAAGACTTTGCGCCTCCACGGTCGACGGAGCTGTACACGAAGAACTGGACTCTGTTGGCGATGGCTGCGTCGATCATGCCTTTGCCTTGGACTATCTCGACATTGGGGTCTCCTAGGGGCTTCGCTTGTACGCTGTAGACCCCCCAGATCGGGTTTGAAGTCAATTTCCGTGCGGCTGCGAAGAGGGCGGGCGCATCGTCCAGGTCGCCTTGTAGTGCCTTGATGTTAGGCGAAAGGCTGGCGAGCTTGATTGCGGAGGGGGAGGTTGCGTTGCGTGTGACGGCGAGGATCTGGAAGTCGGTGTCCTTCAGCGCTCTGACGACGGCGCCGCCCTGCTTGCCGGTGGCGCCTGTTACGATGATAGTTCTTGTCATGCTGAGGTAGATTGAGGAAGTGCGGTATTTGATGTATGAAAAGCTGTAATGTAGGTGTTGGATGTGAGTTGTGTTGAAGTTGTGGTGAAGCTGTAGATTGATACAGAAAAGAGTGACATCTACTTGACCTTCTTATATGCTCTACGGAGTGTTCACTTTACGGTTCGTCCGACGGGCTATTCGGATATTAGGGGGCGCATTCATACGCGGCGCTTGGGACAGGCGCTGCGGCTGGTTGAAAAATAGGTCACCAACAGCTCAGAAACAAGCACGGACACTAACATGAGCGAAGTCAGCAAGCAATTCTTGGTCAGAGGCGAGCTTTCGAGTTGGTGGATGGTGGTTGGGTCCGACCCGTGCGAGCGGGTTGCGGATGCGCTTCGGTCGGAGAACTCGGAGAACTCGGAGAAGCCGGAGAACGTCAAACTCTTCGTAAAAATCGACTTAATAGGGCCGCACGGCCACCCGCAGCTCAGCAGCAGCTACGTCGGACCGTCCACGCACGAAGGGACCATCCACGCACGAAGAGACAAGTCAAGTTGAGCAGCTCGTATGAAGTGAGGAGCGAGTGGGGCGGTCTGCCTTGGTAAGTGAAGTTCGCTTAGCTGATCAGTATCAGTAGTCAGTAGTCCTCTCACGAGCCAGTACGAAGTTCGCAAAGCTTATCCAAATTGTCAGTTCGCGACCGTTTCGCAGAAGGACATCGAGACGGTATTGATGGTGGGGTTGAGACTATGGTTGTTCATCTCGTTGTTTAACGAGCCCACCTTCGCCCGAAGCATGTCGAAATCCTTTCCATGAAACGCGCCTATCGTTAATTATCCAACTTCGACGTAGACACCGCTCGCACATGACCGCACGAGTGGAGAATCAGAGATGGAAAGCTCAGGAATCCATGCTACTCACGCGCGAGTGGGAGGCCTTCGAAGTCAATATGCAGGCTTCCACCACGCACGCATACACAAGTCGGACAGGTCCACGTTGAAGAGTATAGGATGAACAAGTCCCAGGATGAAGGATTGTATCTGGTACGGCCGATCTCTTCACCTCACTTCCGTTCTCCAACCTCATCGAGCATCGAGGAAGCACGATTTGCAGCCACTTCGTCTGGATTGAGCAAGTCCTATCGTGAATCCTGGAGATTCAAGATGGTAGCAAAAGGGACGAGGACGCGATTGACAGGGGGAGTCAAAAGGGAATTCGGGAAACAGGTTGATTGCGTATCTCCAAGGCAACTGAAATTGAAGTTCGAATCGAGAGTCCTCGCACGAGAAATAGGATTGCTTGGGGGTGCCCCGGGACAGCGTCGAGACTGTGTCCAGGTTCCACTTGCGCTTGGGTGAGTTATTGCTTGGTGTTGGGCAATTTCTGTCTTTTCTGAGAGATACCATAGAGGGATCATCCAGAGCCATACAAGTCCGGGACGGTGTTAGTTACGTTGGCTATTTGCCCGAAAGATAGAGGAAGTGGGTAGTACTACAATGATTGTTTTCACTCCGCGATGACTGCACATGTGCTTTTGCCGCTTTGCCACATCGGGTGAGGACTCATCAGCTAGCGTGCCAAGATTTCGCGATTGCCCCACGGCACTTTTGCAACCAGCGACTGTCGCACACAGCGTAAGATACCCGCCCGCCACCACCTTCACGACCCCACACATATCGAACGCTACAAATCATCATCACACCTCACACCTCACAGATCCCAGGTTGCACATACACACAACATGTCTGTTGCGAAGTAGGTAGCCTGTGCCCCTCCCTCACTCGCTCTTACTCACTACCGCAGACGAACCGACTGGGCCGACGACGGAGAGGAGGACGACGCCCCCCAGGCCCTCCCCCAGCAGCAGATCATTAAGAACAAGGATGGAACCGAGACCTTCATCACCTACGCGATCCGCGAAGACGGCAAGAAAATCAAGACGACCCGCCGCATCAAGAAGACGGTCATCAAGCAAGTCGTAAATCCCCGCGTCGCCGAGCGCAAGTCGTGGGCCAAATTCGGCCAGGATAAGGGCAAGCCGCTCGGCCCGCAGACAGACACCACCAGCGTTGCCGAGAACATCATCTTCCGCCCCGTGTCGAACTGGAAGGCGAGCACCGAGGACAAGAACGAGGTGGAGAAGAAGAAGGCGGACCTCAAGGGCGCAAAGATCAAGTGCCGTATTTGCAGCGGCGACCATTTCACCACAAAGTGTCCCTTCAAGGACACCATGGCTCCGGACGGCGAGCCCACGCCCGCCGAGATGCCCGATGATGCGCCGCAGGCGGGCGGTGCTGGTATCGGAAACGGTAGCTACGTCCCCCCGCACATGCGCGCTGGCCGTGGCGGCGCGGGCGAGAAGATGGGCGGCAAGTTCGAAAGGGACGACCTCGCCACGTTGCGTGTCACCAACGTCTCCGAGTTCGCCGAGGAGCAGGATCTGCGAGACATGTTCTCTCGATTCGGCCATGTCACACGAGTCTTCTTGGCCAAGGACAGGGAAACTGGTCGGGCAAAGGGCTTCGCTTTCGTCAGCTACGCGGATCGAACAGACGCTGCAAAGGCGTGCGAGAAGATGGACGGATGTAAGTTGACCTTTCTTGTTGCGGTAGTGTACATGACTAATTTCCTTCTTAGATGGTTTCGGTCATCTTATTCTACGCGTCGAGTTTGCCAAGAAGCCTACTACGTAGACACTGGATGGGAAAAGCATACAAGGCATCGACGTGGTCGGTCTTCGGGGCGCTTGGCGTTTGGGGGTATCTCACACCAGGCATGTGCTTTCTAGGCTAGACAGCTGTTAGAGTAGGAACAACTGCATTGTTGAGATGTCGTTCAATTCATTAGTTAGACAATGCCCGGGTTCCAAGTCTGTGCACCGTTTGTCGATTTATTGCAGAGCATACCCAGACGTGCGTCGAGGTGCTCTACATGGCTAATTCAGGTCTTCATACTATTAAGAACATTCTTGTTCATCGAACAGTGCTTTAGTGATCTTCCCAGCGCTCAAGCGAAAAAGCTCGCCTCTACTTTATCACATACCTGGAAAATTTGTCCATGAATGTAGAAACACGCTTCTTTGTAGCACACGACGCCTTGTGTTGCGCCGTGTGCGATGCATCGCACGCGCTCCCCACTTAATATAGATCAGACATCAAAATCGTTCGGATGGAGGTACGGCTGAAAGTCACTGAAGTGAATAATAAAGTGGGCTGGATCATAGTAGCGAAAGCATTGACAAAGAGTCATTAGATACGTCTTGAGGTATCCAGGGCTCAGGCAGAAAAATTTCAAAAATCAGATCACAGACTTTCGGGCACCAAGACCGCAGGCGTAGCTACCGTCAGACGGCACACCTATTCATGAGCTTGAACCAAAATCACACACGACATCGCTTATCTAGGAGTACCTTCACGTTCCAAAGGACCGACGCCGCCTCACTGCCTCAGCATGTAATGATCAACATGGTGAGCCCCTTGTACTATGGCTCGTAATTAGCTGCTCATACCGATGGCTTGCTTTGGATGCGATTGCTGAGGTGTGGTGGTATAAATTAGGGGACATATTCGGCTTTAACGATTCACTCAGGGTTCCAAGAACGACGCGCGAGTTGCAAGAAAACATAGTGGACGGATAAATGTGAAGTCGTGGGGTGGAAGTAGTGGGAGCGACGAAAAGGGGGAGACCATCGAAATGGTAGTTGCTGGAAGAGCAAACAAAAGATAATCAAATCGGGAGACGTTCTTTGGACACTGAAGACGACTCGGGGACCAGAAGTACAATTCTGGTACGAAAGTCTTGTCAGTCCATTTCCATGGTTCTACTGGGTGTTCTTTGCCCCATGCATAGAGGCTTCGTGTATCGATGGTGTCCCTTAACCATCAGTCCGAGGAGGTCTCCTCACAAATCCTCGGGAACCTCAATCCCACGCCTCTCTGCAAACTCCTTCTAACCAAACCTCTTTCAAGGTCTTAGTCTCGCATTCGACCGTGAATCGTTGAAAAATAGCGGAAGATCTGCGAAACCAACTTGATGCAAAGGGACGTAAAGATTGATCGGATTACAATATGTATAGCATTTCAATATGTACCAGAGCAAACCTCGCCGCATACCTATACACTTTCTATACACTCATCTTCATAGCAATCGTCGGGTGTGGCTTGTACCCCACGAGCTCAAAGTCTTCCGCCTTCCACCCGTCGATGTCGCATCCAATCTCCTTGTTGATTTTCAGCGTAGGGAACTCCCTCGGTTCCCTCTCCAACTGCACCTTCACCGCGTCCACATGATCGACGTAAACGTGGGCATCGCCCATGGTATGCGTAAACGTCCCTGGCGTAAGATCGCACACCTGAGCCAGCATATGCGTAAGCAGCGCATAACTCGCAATATTGAACGGAACCCCCAGTCCCATATCACAGGACCGCTGATACAGCAGCGAGTGCAATACCCCTCGCGGTTTCGCCTGACCCTCCTCCGCCTTCGGAAACGACACATAAAATTGGGCAAACATGTGACAAGGCGGCAGCGCCATCTTCTTCAAATCCGCTGGATTCCACGCACTCAATATAATCCTCCGATCATACGGCTTATTCTTCAACTTCTCCACCACCTCCGCCAACTGATCCACACCCTGGCCCGTATAATCCTTATCATGTCCCTTGTACTCGGCCCCAAAATGGCGCCACTGAAACCCATACACGGGTCCCAAATCGCCCTCCTCATGGTGTGACAAGCCCACGCTATCGAGGTACTCGCGACTACCGTTGCCGTCCCAGATCTTGATACCTGCGTCGGAGAGGGGCTTGGAGTGTGTGGAGCCGGCGACGAACCAGAGTAATTCTGCGATCACGGCGCGGGTAAAGACGCGTTTTGTGGTGAGGAGGGGAAGGATGAGGGTTGGCGGCTGGGTGGGGTCTGACGAAGGCCGCGAGAGGTGAAATTTCATTTGTGGTGGAGCGAAAAGGGAGTGGGTTCCTGTGCCGGTGCGATCGGGGCGGTGCTCGCCGGTTTGGAGGATGGACCGGATTAGGTCGAGGTATTGATATTCTTCGTGGGTGGGGTCGGGCATTGTGGAGGGGGGTGTTGGTTGTGTGGTTGGAGGTGATTTGGGGGTAGATGAGGGTTCTGAGTGTGCGATCACGGTTTCGATAGCGGCGGGCGACATGGTGAGTGTGTGGTAGGGGAGAGGTGGTATTGTGTGTGGTGGACAGATAATGGCGCTCTCATGAAGATCGAATCGCGAAACGCGTCACGGTCGGAAAGCGCGACTGCGCGGGCGGTTCTAATGGCCAGCCGTATGCTCCACATGCAGGGAAAGTGCGCTAGGCTTCTTTAGTGCTCACCGCAACATCAACACCACAACACTCAAGCGGACAAATTATGGCTGAGGAGCAGGCAGCACATCATCTACTGAACGTGCTAGAAGAGCGTGGGCTGGATAATGGGCTGGACTTAGACAAGGTCCTTGCGACTTTCGAGGATGAGAGAACGAGGACACAGGCTGCGGAGTGGGTGAACGAATATTTGCACGAGGACACGCTGTTGACGCGGGAGGAACTGGAGCTGTAAGTTGAGAAGACTGTTTCTCTTCCGGAAAATTTTGACAGCTTCCAGGTATCAAACCCTCAAGAAGAAAGGCGTTCTGCAACAGTACGAAACCGAGGACGAACCTATCCGTCCGATCCTGGATCACGAGCTCACTTCGGCCATTGATTCATTGCAGAATTCTACTGCGGCGATTGAAGAACAATGCAAAGTCTTGGAGGCGCAGCGGGCTGCGTTGATGCAGCTGAAAGCGCTCGACAAGCCGAACTTAGAGATTGAGCACTTGAGAAACGAAAGAAGGCGGAAGGAGCATCAAGAGAAGGCCAGGCTTGATGTCGCAGTGAGTACAGAGATAGAAAGATGCCTCCTTGGTGCTGATTGGAGTAGATCAATGATATGGCCACCACTATCACGGAGCAGCTGACTGACACGCAACGCGACGTCGATGTCGAGAAAGCTACCTTGAAGACCTATCTCACGGAGAGACTAAGCTCAGACGACCAGATTCTGAGCCGCCTTCCGGGAATCGTCTCCCAGATCGTCACCGAACCCGAAGCCAGTGAGGATGAGAAATCAATCGAACAGTGGTGTAAAGCCATCGTTTCGTATCGCACCGCGGAAATGAAAGCGAAGGTCGATGCTGTGTATCTCAACAGCTTGTCGAACTGCTCCCCAGCTGATCTTCCTAACCTTCCAGAAGAAGAGTTGCGCGAACAGAAGGCAGCTTTGCAGACGGAGCTCGACGATTTGCATTCGGAGATTGCCTCGATTGCTGAGATGGCGGTTGAGCATGAAATACGCAAGCCGGTCATGGATGTGAAGGACCGGAAGGACCGGGAGAGGATGCAGGCGAGATATGCTTGGCTGAAATATGTGGGTTTGGCGCTCATCAACGATGGACCGTACTGACGATGATAGGTATTGTCAACACTCGAGTACATGGGCAAGCGTTTGGATACCGTGACTACGTACACCAAAAACGTTGATGAGTTTCAGCAAGCCCTTGCCCACATCGAAGGAGCTGCCACGACGCGCATGCCCAATGTCGGCGAAGAATCTTCGACTATGGCAAGGAAACGCACGCCTTCCGGTCTGAAGTCTGTTTTCTCTCCAGCCCTCAAGCTCAAACCATCAAAAACGCTCGATCTCCCACCAGTACTCCAAGACGCTCTCCGTCACACAAACATTTCCTTTCACCAAGACAGCATCGAGCATCTTCTAGAATATTTGTCCAAAGTCCAGCTCGAGCGTGAGAAGAAGCTGCAAGACCACTACGGTTCTTCTTCCGATTCGGTGCATGGCACGCTGGCCGAGCGGCTTAGCCGAGCGGATTCCGATCTGAACACGATCCTGAAAGGACTATACTCGCACACACATTTCCAACAGGTTCATCTGACGGACCCCAGGCTGGGAGACGAGCTGAAGAGGATGGAGAAGGAGTTGGATGAGGCGGAGGATCAGTTGCTCTCTGCCGAGGCGAATGGGTTGAGCTTGAGCGATCCGAAGGTGAGGGCATTTATCGCGAAGTACGGGAAATAATTACATGGTGGATTATCGCCTGAACGTAATACAAATTGCACAACTCCAAACCCCCGACCTTAGTATCCCATACTCAACGTCCCGTATGGTTCTGCAGTTTGTACATGTTGTTGACATCTGGTATTCGAATCAGCCGATCCCTTATTGGGCGCTAGCGTCTGGTCCCCCAGCCACCTGTTTAGGGAGCTGAGGGCTGACAACAAAGCTCCCCTAGCACGACAACACCACCGCCCACCCCATCCAACGAGCGCGGGATGCTGCCACACGATACACGAAGCTCACCCAGCTCCCACCCCATACATTGAATCACGAATCAGACCCTCACAGCCAACCACCATGGGCAGAAACGACCACGTAGGAGCGAAGCTCCTCTCCGCTGGCGGCGCCGCGGCAGCCGTGGGCGGAGCGTACAAGCTCGGCGAGTTCCTCTACAAGGCGAAGCGTCTGCGCGACGTCGGTCCCGCCAATGCCGTTTACGTGCGCATCATCGCCCGCGTCCGAGCCGATCTCGACGAAGTCCGCCGTCTTCTTACCGTTCGCGAGGTCTACGATGCGCTTGAGGCCAACCGGGAGAAGGCGAAGTGGGTGTATGGTGCTATTCGGGACGTGCGCGGTGCTCTGGAAAACATCACGCCGCTCACTGAGCGCGTTGGCGGCGACATCGAGGACGGACGCCGCGTTGGGCTGAGACACCGCGTCTACTGGCTGCTGAGCGAGAAGGAGAAGTTGGAGAATCGGGAGAAGGAGTTGACCGCGGCCCATGCGAGTTTGAACGAGGTCATTGGCTTCTTGACGGCTTTGGAGCCTGTGGAGGAGAACCCTCACGCGAAGCATGACAAGCACGACAAGCACCGCCACGAGAAGATTGACAAGAAGGTGGACATCGATATTGATATTAGGCACGAGGGGCCCGAGAGGGAGAGGATCGAAAGAGAAGTCTATGTCGAGCGGGACGAACGCGGCCCCCGGAGAGTCGTCGACGAACGCGAGACGTGGGTCGAACATGAGCACGAGCGTCGCGGCCCCCGCAGAGTCGAGGAGCACTACGTTGAGCGTGAGCACCGCGGACCTGGCCACTACGATGAGCGCGAGACCTGGGTTGACGAGCATGGTCATCCCCAGCGCTACGACGAACGTGAAGTTTACGTCGAGCAAGGCCATGGCCGAGATCCACGCTACGCATCTCAGCACCAGGAACCCCACCAACACGACGAACGCTATGCTGACCGCAAAGTCGAGCGCGAACTACATATCGAGCGCGATCCCCGCGACCCACGTCATGTAGAAGCCAGATACTCTGAGCGCGGACCCGGCGGCCGCTACGAAGAAAAGCGCTACGAAGAGCGCCGCATCAACGAGCCTCTCGGCCGCCGCCCGGAGTCATTCGAAGACCGCGTTCCAGAACGCGAGACATGGATGCAGAGCGAGAGGCGTCGCTCAGGACAAGCAGGCGCGTATGGACAGCAAGGAGAGTACGCCGAGTACGGAGCGCCGCAGCCTGTGGGCCCGGCCGATTATCGACGTAAGTTCCAGGGCGATGCCGGGTTTGGGGATGAAGAGGTGCTGAATCCTCAGATAGTGCCGTTGAATAGCGAGTTGGAGCGTGAGGTAAGCACACAGTCTCCTTCCTCGTCTTCGTCGTCCCCTTTCCCCTGGACATGAGGTGAAGTGCTAGGGCTGACTTATTTAGATGTGGATCGAGGAGAAGGAGGACTATAGGTTCGATCAGTATGGGAATAGACTGCCTGATCGGTATTTCAATAAGACGAACCCGCGGAGCCGTATGTAAATGGTTGAAAATGTTCTCCTAAGTCTAGGTCCAGGAGGCAGTGAGCGATAATTCTTTAGTCTTGGAGCCCTTTTTGATCATCCCCGGCGCTGCGGAGCGTAGTTCGACCATGTACGTAGCCTTGCTTCACCTCGCGCATTTCCTGTATCCATCAACCACCTTTGCTTCGTCTACGCAGTTACGCTGTCTTGAAGCGTTGTGAGTGCTTGAAGATGTTTCTCTAGTTGGCCACTTGACCACTTCGACAGGTTAGTATGGTGTAACGTACAAGCACAGTAACCAGCGCAATGACCTCACACGTTATCTTTTCACTCAGACAACACAGACCTGTCTCAGTCTCGCGTTCACATCCCCACCCAGCCCTCACCTCCGTCTATATATCCCACCCGCCCGCGAAACGATTGTCCGCACCTGCCACGAACGCTCTGCGCTTCCACAGAAGATCAGCAAGCAACCCCGTTCGCCTCAACTGCGCTGGGTCCCACAGGAATCCCAAACCAACCCTACTAAGAAATGGTGACACACCACAGACTCAGACCCCTCCGCACCCTCCTCCCCGCCCCCGGCACGTCGACAAAATGGCCTGGCGCAACTCGCTACGCATTGTACATGCCGCTCCTCTCGACCCTCCTCGGTATTCTGCAAGTCATTCTCGGCGCAATTCTTTTGTCTAAAGTACGTATGTTCAGGTACAATCTACGTCGTGATTACAAGATAGCACGGCTCGTAGCCTGAGACATGAAGCACGCAGACCCTCTAGATCATCTTTGTTAACTTCATACCTTAATCTTTAGGTATACCACTTTGGAGAGCACGGATTCGACTGCCTTCAGATTTACGGTAGCGATAGGAAACGTGTGAACGATCTCCAACTGGCCAACAGTAACGGTATACAATCGAAAGCGATCAATGCGGTATTGGACCCACCGCTGACACTCGAATGGCTCTCCAAATTGCAAGGCGGGGACCACGCTCCCTTCAGCCTTGATCGCAATGCTGGGCCGATGTACAATGTGATAGCTTTTGTGGTGGCCCCAATCGCGGTTACGATTGCCAGTGTCTATGTGGCGGGGAGTCATTTCTGGAGTGCCGGTGTTACCGGGGGGCGGGCAACAATTTACGGGGCTGTGTTGATGGTGATCTGGGGGTTGGTGTGGTGGGGTGGTTCACTTGTAGGTGTTGACCACAAGGGGGTGGTAGATGGATATCCAATCTGCGTGGTAGGTGATGATTTGGCACCGGGTTTGATAGGGGACAGGAGGGAGAGGATGGGTCTAGAGGGGGGGAGGCAGTGGGGTGTCTTGGGGGGTTTGGTTTGGTGAGTCTAGCCCTCTCTCGTCAGCAGCGAGCACGGGGGAACGCAGAGCGATGCCAAGTGCTAACGGATTACAGTGTGCTTTTTTACATCACCCTCGCCATGTACGCCATTCATCTTGCGAAGAAAGAAGCGACTCAGAATGCGGAGCGTGTTGCGTATTTACCGCCGCGATCGAGGGCATTGCCCAGCGTGGATACGGACACGGAGTTGCGGACTATGAGGGCTTGGTATCGTTCTTCTGGCCCGCGTCACTCTCAACAGTCTATCCGGCGCCACGACGATGACAACAGTAGTGATGATCGCGCTTTCGGCGTTGCTGGACCTGCGACAACATCACGCAACACTATGGATTCACCTTCTACTTGTCGGACGGAGATCACGCCGCCTTTGAAGTCTACTACGAATGCGAGTCAGAGCGCTGGAGACGGAGAGAATCTTGATATTGGAACGGGCCGGAGGGACGATGGAGTCGGGAGGGCGGATTTTGCGGACGATCTTTTTAGACATCCAGTGGCAGAGGTTAAAGATTCAGGAGTCAAGGGACTGGAGAAGTGAGATTGACATGGTTGTTTGAAAAAGTTCCAGTGCGTAGAAACCTTCTGGTTCAGCATCTAGGCTCTTGAATGTGGACTTAAGGTCTATACCTCCTACTGATATGCCGTCCAAGTCAACTACTGCTACTTGCTGGAGATATCTACTCCTCTAACCCCGCATTACGATTGTGGGCAAGGTGATCTCTCTTTCTCTCCTTTCCGTGTATCTCTGTCGGCAGATGCAAGTGTATGGCATCTAGAAGGCAAAGAGAAAGCACGTAGATGGAGACGCCTAGTAAAGGCCACATGCTACAGCCTTGACCATAAGCAAGCCAAGCAAGTGTTTCGCCACTTCCAAACCGCCACAAAACTATTAACAACACGAATCCCCACTAGGCTACGAGAGCTTCTCGTCTCCAAGAGCAGTCTCGAACACAAGCATCTCAAACTTGGCAAACTCGTGGCATCAATGGCCAACAATGCATGAGTATCCACTTCTCTACAAGTAACAAATGCGAATCGAATACACAGTTACATAGCCCTTGACTTGGCGAAGCTGGCAGCCTACCGTACAGTACTACCTCCCTATCTCGCCCACCTGCGCCGAGCCGCAGTGGAGCACCGTGACATTCCGGAAACCGCAGACTACATCCCTCCAAACGTAATTGACTTTGGCGTCGACCTCGGCACGCACTTCATGACATGATGTTCGGAGCATTGTGTAGCTGAAGAGGACCGGGGAGGCCGAAGGCGCGCATAGAAGGCTATCAGCCAATTGTCGGACCACGTGCGTGCTGGGATGAGAAAATTTGGGGACCACATGGTACGTAAGAGGTATTGAGCGGTTGCGTGAGGCAAAAAGAAGAAAAGAAATGTACGGTGGGATTGGGAATCTGGGCTTTGTGCGGGACTTCTCGTAAAGGGTGTGCTGGAACGTAATGAGGGTGTTGGTGAGGGTGGGTGGATCGCTGGCGTTGGTTGGTCACCACGTGAGGTACGCCGGCTCTGGAACGTTTCCGTCGGAACAACGGTAGTACCGTTAGACCAACTACTCAGCATCGCAAGCATACCATCCTCCGTCAACATCTATCCCATGTCCTCTTCCAACCCACATCTGCACATAATCCTCACCAACCCCAGCCCCAACACCCGATAAGCGAGCCGACCACCCCCGATCCACGCGCCCTGCGAGACTCTCCAGGGACCGGCAGGCAAGCACTCCGCCGGCTCCGACACACTAATCTGGCAGGTGCCTTCGCTAAAAATGCCTTGTTTTTGGAAAGCGTACGCTTGTGCGATAAGGGGAAATAAGGATGCGTACATATGCGCAGGATCCCGCAATCTACTCTATTGCCGGGTCAGCAACGGAAGGATTGGGGAGGGATGGCTGTGATGGTAATTTGATGTCGCGTGCTTGTCTTGCCGATGGCAGGAGGACTACGGAGTATGCCGCTTGGAGTCAGGCGGCGAGGAGGTATCGTATGAGCATCTCACGTTTGCAACGTTCCATCCAAGGGACGCTAGGAAGGCAACTCCACGGCTGTCTTAGCGCCGGAGCAACGCAATTTCCGAAGGCACGGAGTTGCCTATTGAGGCCTGCAGCGCGACCCACGAGGGTGAACGAGGGAGAACAACGGATGAACCGTGGCATGGTACGATATCGATGGAAAGGACAAAAGAAGGAGTCGTAATATGTCCGTCTATATGCATTTTCCGGCGCTATACGCACTCGAAGCGCGTGTCTATCGTAGTGTTGTTTTTGTTTCCAATGCATAAGTAATAATCGTACATATGCGTGTCCAACAGTGTGCTGCGAAGAGCACGGGGTATCTAAGAAAAAAGGGCGTGGAAGAAGATACATGGGGAAAATGTCTATATGCAAAAGACCCATATGCTCGAGGGTACAAATGAAATGCTAATGTGAAGATGCCCAAGGCCAGCTAACCCGTTAGCTTTGTGACGTAAAGAGATGGAGGTGTTGGTCGTGTGGATGCGTGTGCGGACTGTCCGTCTGGCGATATTGAAGTGGTACTGTGTTTGGTGGATGTGGTGCGTTGGAGTAGTGTCTCGCCATTGTGGGCTGAAGGTGGTGCTGCATTGAAAACTCGGGGTTCATGTCGGCTGTCACGCCGTTTTGCTCTACCTGTGAAGGTGGTCGTGAGGTGGGGGATCCGTTCCGGCTCAAACGGCTGCTCATACGTTGAAGTGGTTTGGAGAGAATCTGGCCGAGCGACGGCCGGTCGTAGTACTGGGACTCTTCGAACTGTGGCGCTGCGTCGAAGTAATTGGGATAGCACCAGCCCAAGGGATTTGACCCCTTTGCTGGGTCGACAAAACTAGGCGTTTGGGGCGCTTCGCTCTGCATAGTAGGCGGTGGTGGTGGCGGGCCAGGGTTTGGCACATGTACATCTGGAATTGTTGGCTGCGACATGTCCAGATAATTTTCCGCGGGATCAATGTCCATATAGCTGATGCGACGTCCGGCCATGTCCACCGTAGGACTGTCGTCGAACGGCGAGGACCCACAGTCGATGTCAGCAGTATTGGGCAGTCCACCCGCTCGGATCAAAGCAGCATTCACCGCGGCTAGCCGAGTGCGTGAAAGGGTTGCATTCGGGTTGCCGATCAAGATATGCATGCGTTGTTCTCTTGACAGCTTGTCCACATTTGGTACCGAGTCTCTGCTTGGGACGACGAAGCCTGGTGGCAACTGTTGCTGGGTGGGATCGAGCGAAAAGTCGGCACGTAAGCTGAGCGCGGTTATGAGGACCTCTTCTCGGCTCGGCCTGAGATCGCAGCATTGTAGCTTCTGTCGCAAGATCCGCGTGTTGTCCGGACACCAGCTTATCTGTGATCGGCTCTCTCTCAGTCGCTCGTCCAAGCAGGCCACGATCTCTTTCCACGTGTCGTGCAGCGCCTCTTGGCGTATTAGGTTGCGGATGACGTTGGAGTATTTCCACTGGTCAAAAGTCGACCCGTTCTTCATGTGTTTTGCGACGTGGTCGCACCTCTCATCCCACCCAATACTGACCTCTTTACACTTGTCAAATCCACAGCCAAACACCCGTCTTGGGAGCAATTGAATCCCGATGTCTGTCAAGGATGGAAGCGGCCGGCCCGAGTGATAACGTTGGTGATGTTTGAGGAAGTCCTTTTGACGGTCGAATATTCGGCTACAGCCGTTCACGATGCACTGCCAATCCTCTCCTGTCTCATGCATCCTCATCTCATGCTTTTTCCAATCTGATTTTGCCTTGAACGTCTTTAATGTCTTTCCTTCCGCGCAATATGTGCAGAACATCTGAGAGTCGCCGGCCTGACTCGCGCCTCGGTCGGTGGGGAACGAAGCAATGCTCATGTCCTCGTCCGTCGGTGTGAAGCCAGGCTCCTGTTTCGTCTCCAGCGGGCTGCCTATTTCAGACGTCGGTGTGAGTACGGATGGGACAGGCCGTGTAGGGTCCAAAGAGGATGGATACGAGCGTGGCTCGGTGCGCCGTGATGGGGCCCTCGAACGTGACGATATAGAGGAGCTTGAGGACGCGAGCGATGGAGCCATTTCGCTAGAGATTGTAGAAAGCGTGGACGTTGACATGTTAGATGCTATGGAAAGACGTGAGTGGTAGGACGAGGTGGTAGACGTGCGATACGAGGGCGCGGCGGACGAGCGAAACGACGAGCCACCCGAGGCTAGAGACATGGTGGAAGACGTGTGCGAGGTATGCGAAGATGCTACTGAGCTGCGTCCTGTGTCGTGTCAGCTGCCGCACGCGCACGTTGGGCCAGCACTACGTACGGCTGTCCATAGCCTGCTGGAACATGCGCTGGATCATGTCCGGACGATGGCGCGCGAGCAGCGCCTCGATGTGCCGCATCGACTCGTCCGGTATCTCCATGTTCTCGTCCATGATGGCGGGTGTTGAGAGTGTTTGGGTGTTTGGGTGTCTACCAGAGGGTGTGGACTCGAGCGGCGGCGCTTAACATTCCCTGCCCAGTACTCTTGCGGTCGTGACCAACAGCCGAGGATAGGAGAAAAGCAAAGGAAACAAGACAAAAGCGCCAAAGGAAGGCAGGTATAGCATTCGCGCGTTGCGACGGGTTATACGATAGGGGCAAAGGAGTGGATGAACGTGTCTCCGGTAAAGGGTGTATAAGCTCCTGTTGGTGCGACCAGGCTGTTATATCACATCATCCAGCGCACGGCGGGGGGCGCGGGTGGGATTTGTTCTGGAAAGGCCGTGGAAGAAGCTAAATTGAGGACTGTTCGTACGGTAGCTCGAGCCCCCGGTGCGAAAGGCCAGGATCCCGGTCTGAACCCAAGTTTGGGGCAAGGCTGGGGTTTATCTAGCACGCCAAGTCCTAGCGTGTTTGATGGTCGCAGGGTCTGGCGGTGGATTGGAGACGCGTTCCGCAATCCTGCGCGCAAGAGATGCCTCTTCAGAAGCCCACAGCACCTTCGGCGTCCTCGCACGAAGACGGGTGCTGCTGTGGGTAGCCATGGACGGGGGAGACGCTGCGTCGACTCACGCCAAGCGGCACGACGGCGGCGCTCGCTGGCCCTGGAAGGCTGGGATGAGGGCGTCGAGGGCCTCACCTATCACAGCGGCGCAACTGCGCACTTGCGGCGGCGGCAGATGCTGGCACCAGGAAGTGCTGCAAGGGGATTGGAACATGCCGTTGGTTCCTGGAATGACGCTGGGAGCATTCTGCTCAAAACGTGATGGCGCCGTCGCTCAGTGACATGCAGTTCAACGGAGAGTGCGCCAAAAGTGACCATCGCCGTGTCCTGGTCCCGGCGTAGACGCTTACTGCGGACTGGACGGCAGTACCGCGCCATCAGCTGCCCTGCACGTCGTTCACATTGCACGGCCGGCTGCTAAGGACTTTATGATGCCGAACGCTCAAGCTCCTGAGGAGCTTGGTGCCGGTGAAGGCATGGCGAGGCATCTGCAAGTGATGCCGTCGGCCGACGATGCCTGCAACGCCGCCTGCATGTGGCGATGAGGATGCTGCTGACGCGCACAGTCCGCGAGCATGGGGGCTGCGCAAATCATTGCTCCATGGCGCTGATTGAGTGCCGTCTTATGGTGCAATCCGCAAAAAGGCAACCTTTGGTTCGCACGGCGATTCGCTCGTGCCCTGACGCGGGACCCGTGAGGGATGCGCCTCCGACGAGGCGCCTGCACCGCTCATGCGATCGCGCAACGCATCCTCAAGGGGCAAAGTGCCTCTTTGATGGTGCGAGCGAGGTAAAATGACCATTGTCGACAACAACGCTAGCGTCGGCTTGTTCGATACACATGTTGCGATAGCGGTCTCCGCAGCCGTCTGGAAAGCAGCTTGCGAAACCAGCGGCGTCGACGCGATCTGCCCCCTGCAATCTGCAATTTGGACGGATGATGACGGGGTCGCCTGAATCTTCAAACGATGCACCTCAGCGCATAAGGAAGGACCTGGACGCCCATGAACAGACGATGCTGGAAGCGCTGCTGACAGCGGCCGCGGCCCGGGCTCTTCCGCAGTGGTTCCGGACGCTTGATGTTGGATGTCGAGCGCTGAGGTCCACGACGCGATGATTGATGTGCAGGCACCACCAGGGGGGGCTGGTGTTGGATGTCGATCGGTCACGTGAACATGCGCCAGTCGCGTAGTGCTCCTCCCGCCGTGGCATCACGCTAGCGCTAGGACCTCACCTACTTTCCCCGCCATCGCTACACAGACGGCACTTTCACCTGTGGCGGTGCTCTTTGTCACGTTTTGGCTCCATTCACTCCGTGCGCCTTGATTCACCTTCACTGTTGCGGCGCCATGCGGCATCCTCAGCACCCCGGCGGCTGGCCCGACGACGACGACGAGTATGACTGCATCGACCTCACCAACTCGCCGGATCCCCCCCCGTCACGACCGGATCCTCAACTACGTCGGCTTCCTCAACAGCAGCAGCTCCCTAGGTACTTCAAAGGAGAACCCCGAGCGATGGCTGCAAGCTCCACTCGTCCCGGCCCTGCCGGAAATGCACCGTCCGGTATCCCGCCGGACCAGCTCCGTCAGATCATCCACACCAGCGATTCAATGGCGATACGAAACGTCCTGCTGAACCTCTGCAAGCTCTCACCTGCGCTGTCTGGAGCAGTCGCCCGGGGCCTTGCTCCCTCCTCGTCTTACGCCCAGCAAACGATCCAAGCCTACCGGAACAAAACAGCTGCGTCCAAGATAAAATCAGATCCCGGAGGGACGACGAAGCACACCTTTCAAGATGCGACGAAAGACCGTCCTGTCACGCCACACCAGCCGCACATCAAGCACGAGGTAAAGCACGAGGTAAAGCCGGTCTGGATTCCTTCCGACGACGAAGACGACTTGCTCGATGTCGAGGAACTCTTCAAGCCCACCCCACGCCCCAGCACGGACTCACATCCTAGCTTTGCCGCTCCATCATCGTTTAAATCCAACGGTGGCAACGCAAATGTGAAGTCAGAGTGGCCCAGCTCTTCGCGACTGCCCCTCAATCTTGCTCGAGATCGTATGCAGCCCGCAAACATCAAGACGGAGCCAACTCCTCCTGACCATAAGTGCGTTAATTGTGGTAAACCATTTGAGAGCGAGAACGATCCCTGCGTGTACCATCCTGGACGCAAGGTAGTGGCGACGAACGACTATGGCGATCGCATGTCAGTCTACAACTGCTGCAGGCGGGATGTATATGAACCTGGCTGCAAGTTTGGGATACACGTTGCCGAGCCTGCGCAAGGACTGGACCAATTACGTCAATTGGTGGATCGGTCGCCGACCGCTTTTAATCGGGAGCCGAAGCGGCCCAGGTTTGAGTAGATTACGCTGTGCGGCCTGTGTAACGGTCGACATGCGAAATCTCAAATTTGGTTCCACTCCTTGGCGGTCTGGACAATCAACGACGACGTAAGGGCGAGACAGCCTGAATATGGTCTTGACGGTAGACGCCCTGTTTTGCCTGTCAGTAGCTGACTTTGACAAGTGTGCGACATGGCAATTAGCATTTTGGATATGGCGAATGGCGTTGGCGATCTGGTCTATCGTTTTTGGATCGCTATACTTTGGCTTGGTTTATTTGCGCAACACCACGGCATGGTATGTTGCACTCCTTTCCATTTCCCAAGTCCTCGCTCTAATAGCGTGGCAGGTGCGACTCGAGACACGGCGAAAATTCTGGGGCTCCCTTGAGGGAGCAGCGTGGCGCCATGTAATCAGACGTATATAGATTCGCACCTCCACCTTTGCATCTCAACACGTGGAAATGCATCCCTTGAGGAATTTCAGACTTCTTGTCTATGCACTTTGACGTTTCTTGTCCATCGATTCCGTGCCGTTTTCGTTGAGTTGTGTCTATTTTTCTTTAATCGTCGAACATTTGAAGAGCTGGTGCGTTGGCCGCGCCTTCTAAGTACACGTCGTGATTGCCCAAAACAGCAAACCTTCACCCTGGACTTCCCTATCTATATCAGAGTATCATTCTCCTCGTATGTAATGCCGCGACATCCTCCCTAATCTCTTCGATCACGTTCCACATACCAACGTCCACCTTACTTGACCACCCCACCTCCCACTAAACCCTCAATCAGAACCACCACTCGAACAATTCAAAGTGTGATTGCCACAATCGATCTACCCAATGAAGCCCATCACTGTCTTCACTCTCGCCGCAATAGTCATCTCAACTGCCGTCGCGGCCCCCAGCCTCTCTCACGCCGAATCCTACTTCCTACGCGTCGACGCGTAAGTCACGCATACCTTCCTTCTCGGATCCCACTACTAATAACACCCACAGACCAACCGAGCCCTACCATCACCGCCATCTCATCCTCCTCCCTTCCTCCTGGCGTCTAGGTCTCGAGAACTTTACCGTGCATCCCCCCACCCCGCCCATCACCTTCACCCCTGTCCGTCTTTCCTCTGGAACCTTCGCACTGCGCGGTATCTACAATCGCAGCGCTAGCACCGAGACGTCGTACATTTCTGCTCTCATCGCCAAAGACGGCTCCAGGCCTGCTACCATGAGCCTCGTTTTCGCGCCTCAGCCAGACAAGGAGACCATCGCGAAGGAGCCACAGGCATGTCCGGACGGTTTCGAGTGCAGAGCTGATGTGTGGACTGGTGTGGATGCTGGTCAGTTGAGATTTGGAGCGGCGGTGGGGTCTTTTGAACCGGTAAAGGAGGCGCCTGAGGGGTGGGTTGTGTATTGGAAGGGGAGTGGGGATGGGGAGGTGAATCATCCTGTTAGACTTGAGGTTGTGCTGGTGCAGAAGAAGGGTGGGCATGGATACGGAGTGGTTGGCGCGATGAGATAAAGCCGAAACGTGCGGTCAAGGCATGGTAATACCTTGAGGCGTCTCGACTTAAGATGATGAGTTCGACTTGCTGCAATACGATCCATGGAGTCGTCATGAGATTCCTTAGATAGATGTGTGGGCATCTCATAGCATGTTGATTTGGTAGCAAGCTATGACAGCCGTTAATTTGAACAGTGTGCTGAATGCTTTTGGATTCTCATCCCAATGCTACTCCCTCACGCCCCATACATACTTCTCCCCGTCCCCACCTCACCCGGAACAATCCCCTTCTCCCCCAACTCAGCCACCAAATCCACTAACATGCCATCACACCCCTCCGCCGCCACGATCCCAATCGTAACCGGCAACGTCTCATTTCTTTCACTGATCCTACTCCAATACGTCCTCTCGCCAATCGGCACCGTGTAGTCCGGCACCGCAGCCATGACAGACATGATAGTCCCAGGATACCCTGCACCGAAAATAGCGGAAGGAGGAGCGTTGTACGTGTCTCTATAATCCTCTGTGCCGGCACCCATTGGATAGAGCACGAGGCTGGATTCACAGGATGGAACGAGCGTGCCGCGGAAGAAGGATTGGAAGGTTTTGTAGTGCTCCGTTGCAGATTCGTACGAGGAGTAGGGCAGGGATACGCCGCGGGTCCAGCGAGATCGCGTTACAGGGTTTAGATACGGTGTTTTTCCGAATTTAGCGTGGTATGTTTCGTTGAAGGGAATGGCTAGGAGCCGGTATTGGTCGTAGTTTGTTATGTTCGAGTATGTGAGGCCGAGATAGGCGGAGATACCCTGTGTGGTGTTTGTATACGCGTTGAAGGTTGCGTTTGTGTTGATGGTGGATATGTTTGCGTCGAGGAAGGTGGCGAGGGCGTTGATGAAGGTGGTGTAGATGGGCATACTTGTTTTGTTCACGGTGGGCCAAAATTCTTCTGGAAGGATGAGCGTTTTGGGGTAGGATGTGTATGATTTGGACGGGAACCAGGCTTTGTATGCGGTCTGGAGGAGCTTTGACGAGCGAGCCAGAAGACCGGGGGTGTCGAAGATGGGGGTAATAGGTAGGATGCCGTCGAGTGGGAGAGAGGCATTTGTGATACGCATTCCGAAAACGCCGTTTGCTTGCGCGGGTAGCCGGACTGAACCTCCAGTGTCGGAACCTGTCCCAAAGTCCAGCCAGTCATATGCAGCTACACCTGCACCAGTACCAGCGGAAGAGCCCTGTGGATGTTGGTAACCGTCTCCTCTCGGGTTGAAAGGCGCGATTTGGTCGACATAGTCGGCTGTGGGTCGTTCACCGAGCGCGAATTGCGTGGTTTTGGTTTTTCCGACCACAACGGCGCCGAGATCGATGAGCTTTTGTAGAGCGGGGGCGGTCTCGGGCGCAACATCGATCATTTCGCGGTAGGCGCGGCTTCCGCCGCTTGTTCGAACGCCTTTCAGGTCGTAGAGATCTTTCACGACTAGTCGTTTCCCGGATAGCGGCTTCTCTTCGGTGGGAGGTGGGTAGTAGAGCCTTGACGGGACGGCGACGCTGATCGCAGAGTAGGCGTCTGTTGATGCGAGGGCTGTGACTGGGATGTAGGTGCTGTTGGAACCTTCCGTGACGGATTGGACGAATGCAACGGCATAGTCCCAGTAGAGGCGATACACCTTCGTGATAGCACCTGAAGGATGGAGCAGGTAGGGGCCCGGTCGTAACGACAGAGAGGCGCTGACGGTGTTGGCGCAACCGGCTGATGAGAGATAGGACTCGACATCTGCACCCAGTGTTGTGTTGCCGTCGAAGACGAGGGTGCTGAGGAATAACTCTGAAAAGACATCGTCCGTGGAAAGGAAGCCGGCAATGGTAGATTCGACAGAAGATGCCGGTACGGTTGGGTCCTTAAAGGAGACAAAGGTTATTGGCGTCGGTTCCAAAATGGACAAAGATCCGACCGACTCCAGGGTAGCCACTACAAGATCAGGGGAGTAGTATGAAGTTCCATTGAGCTGAAAGACTGTAGATGCCGCAGCATTTGCTGCTAGCGCGGAAAGGAAAAATAGTCTCATTGTAGCGTGCTAGGAATACTTCCTTGCATCAGAGGGCTGAGCTGTGATGCTGATGCTCTTCATTTATACGTCGTGGCCTCGGAGTGTCAAGTCCAGTTTAGCGGACTTGGGCGCATACTCACTTGCGATGATAAACTGGACATAGCACTCCGTGTTCTGATAGGCTTTCAGAGCCGATACTTGGTGCTGAGCCATTACAAACTCCATACCTATCACAGAGATAGCGGTATAGCTCTCGATAACAGAGGCCGGCGACTTGGCGGTGACATCATCCATCGTGAAGTGAGGGGAAGCAGAGATAAGGAAGCGACGGGTTTGACACAGGTTGCCCAAGTCGATGGACTTGGCAGTCTGGTTAAGGCCAACGGTTTATGTGTCGGCGGGCTCGTCAAGGTTGAGAGCTGGGGCAGATGCAGGAACGGGATAGGCGGCTTGCACTTTTCGTGAATGGGATGGGGCTGGGCGGGCGTCTGTCGGCAAACGCTTACCGAGACCAGGCTGGAGTCGAAAACGGATGATGACGGACGGCCCGTGTAAGACAGCAATGTGCTAGGCCTGGAGCGGGTGGTGAGGCTCTGCTCCGCGCGGGTGAAGACCTCGCCACCTGGAGTGTGGAAGCAAACCACGCTAAGCCGTGTTTGTATTCAGCCGGCCGTGAGGGCAAGGGAAGGACTCATCCACGACTCATCTTCAGCTTCGTTCCCTCCACACTAACAACACGTCATTGCGGCTCCTTTTCGGCACCCGCCATTGTTCGCCTCATTCCTGTTCGAATATGTCGCAGCTTGCCGAAGTGTGCCGCACTGTCTGCGTGCTGCTTACGCCCAGCCGAAGACGTCCAGGGGGGATGATGCCACGCTTGCTGTCCCAAGCGACTGGGAAAGGGGCGAGGGCGTAGAACAGCGCACGTGTTTTCCAGAAGCAGAAAAGCTTCCAAGCGAAGACCGCAGCCACCAGATGTCTCCACTGATCTCCGGTGGAGGCCGCCCGTAACCTGGGGTTCAAGCTAGAACTGAGGCCCGAGGCTGCTGGCCTCGAAGAGGCGGTGACCCTCGCAAGCAAAAGCACGGGAGCAACGACGAGCATGAGACGAGACGAGACGGAAGTGCCAGCATCTTGCGCTGTTGTCGCACTCATGTCGAATTGAAACAAGGCGATGAAGCGCAGTCCCTCAACGCGTGACTCGGAAATATCTCTGGCTACCACGCAGAGCGGTAAGTAGAACGCGAGTAAAGGCTGCGTTGGTGGGCCGGATACGACCAATATTGTCCCTGTGCATGCGTTTCATCCGATCAGCGTTGTTGTTGTTGCGGTCCCTACACACCGCCTTCTGTGTCGCTACCGTTGAGCACGAATGGCATGCCTTCTTCTACGCCACATGGAAAACAAGCATGCGCGTCCCCTGTTGAGATCTCCTTTCTATAATTCGAAAGAGATGAGGTATGCACGCTCATCCTTGGTCATCCGGTGAACATAGAGCTGATGATCAACCTCTGCCACCGTTGACCACTCAGCGCTTGTCTTCATTGCGCTACGTCCTGGGTCTTGACATTCCTGCGCGCATGTAGAATTTTCATCCACCACAGTAATGTACCTGCAGCTTTTCTGCAGCCCCGCTAGTCTTTCCGTTCAGGGGTCTCGAGCGACCTCTTCTCAAAGTTGAGGAAGGCAGGATTTCATGGGAAGCGTCCAGCGTCGATTCAAAAGCCTAGGATCACCTGCTGCACCATCAGTACATCTACGACTCGCCGAGGAGATAAGCCAAGGGTGGCGTTCACACGTCTGCCGCACGGTTCATTGCACTTTGCGTGGAGCCGTTTCGCTCATTTCTTATTTTTCCGCCGTTGGCTGAAGGCTACGTACAGTTCCGTCAAGTGTCAGACCATGAAGCGGTCGATCGCCAAACTAAGTCCACTCGATTCTCCGCCTGCGCTTAGCCAAAATGAACACAGCGAGTCCCTCGATCATGGATTATAAGTAAGTAGAGTCTCCCCCACGGCCTCGCAATACAGTATACTTTATTTTTCTTATCGCGGGATACGGAAATTGGTTCAACAAATTAGGTATTGTGGCCGCTCTTTACCCACTGTCTTTACCGCCGATTTACTGCTCAAGGCACATCCACTCGCTTCAGGCCGTGCCGTCTTTTTTCGATTAGCGAAGTCTGGGGAAGCCTTAGCACCCAAACCCGCTGTCTAGTCCCACTCTTCGTGAACGATTTAGGCGCAAGTCCTTACCACTTCCGATCTCGCATTCACAGTCGTCCTTTTGAGATCACCGGGCAGCTGCAAACAAAGAAGGTACTATGGCAGACCAGTACTGGGGCGCTTGGTTGGACAAGCTTGGCCAGGTTGATCTCCGCCGACTACGCGATGAGATCGACACTCGTCTTGGAGCTCATGGTGGTGAAAACTATGCTGACTTGACTGACGCTTTCGCTGTTGGTATGTTTTGTACCCTGCTTTGCAAGATTGTTAACTAATGTCGTTATAGGCAACACCAAGACCTCTTTCGAAGTTGACCGTTCAACCCTAAGCTCAGCAACGCTCTACGGCTCGGGACGTTCTACTCCCCAGGCGAGCTCAATTTGTAGTGATCATACAACCGCTGCCGAGGCGCCCACACTTTACGGCTCTGGCATTGATCACTATGGAACGCTTCCTCTACGCACTGGACAATCCACAAACACGCCTCTTTGGCCCACGTATCCTGCCACAAACCAGCGCAATACACCACAACCAACTCTACGACAGGAGACACTGCGCAAGGTTTACCAAGAGTCTCCTTCAATTGAACATGCCTCCAACCCATCGGCTCTCCAAGCGAATGGACTCGCAAAGCTGCCACACTTCTGCGTGTACTGCTCCGAGCTCGGAAAGACAAAGGACATCGGAACCAAGCAGGACTGGAAGAGACACCAAGAAGATTACCATCCTGGAACCGGGAACGAGTGGCACTGCCAATATAAGGGCTGTGGCCGGGTATTCCACCAAGGCCTTCCGTTCAAGAATCACCTGAAAACTCACGACGGCAAAGTGCTTCCTCGAGACTGCAAGGAGGTCAAACAGCAACAACGCGTATATGCTTGCGGGTTCGAGAATTGTCGGGAACTCAACTTCAATTGGAGGTGCTTCTGTGATCACCTCTCGACCCACATGAAGAAGGGCCATCGTGACTGGAGCTATGACAGGACCATTCGAAACCTCCTCAAGCAAAGTGAGGTGTCATGGGCCTGGAAGGTGATCTATGGTGACCTGTCACCCCGGTTGAAGGTTCTTCCTTCCCAATTGACCTGGGAGCCAAAGAACACGCGCAGCATGAAGCAGAAACTTGAATATCGACAGTTTGGTTCAAGTCTCGAGGATTTCCTTCGAGAGCTCTTCTTTGCCGGTTTTCCGCAGCCAGACGTAGCTCTACCTACCGCAGCTCCACTTCCACCGCCGGACTTTCCACCGCCCCCACCACCTGCGATGGTCACGGGCGCGTTTCCAAATGCGCCCACATCGTTCTCACGCTCGCTCGATCAGGCAGAATATGAACCTTCGCTCCCTCAAGCCGCTTCCCATGTTGAGGATGTCGAGCAAATGACAAATGAGATGCCGCTACTCTCATCTGCCTACAGAAACAGTTATTCGATGACGGAAGCACCGCCACTACCCGACTTCGAAGCACAAGGTTTCTACTTCGGCGAAGAGGTAGATACGTCGCACGAGTTTGTAAGCGTGACAGATTTCATTCTTGAATCCACGCCAGATCACTACAACCCAACTCTGCCAGTCCAACCGCCGTCTACCACCCATGACAACTCACCGACGTCCGACTCAAAAAAGCCTTGCCCAAAAGGCCTCTTGAGCAAGAGTAGAAGTTGGGTCACGAGGAAGAAATCTCAGCACTTCCAGCCAGCTTTCGTCCTAGAGCATCCCGACATCCCTCTCAACACTCGCATGCCGACATCGCCTTCGAAAAAAATGGCTACAACATATCCGATCAATCCGGCTATTGGGCTACATAGCTCCCCGGTCTGAACAAAGACTAGGTGCAGGACGCCCGCGATGCCTTGTTAATTACGACATCATATCATATGGACATGTTCACCAGGCCTGTACCATAACATCACATAACCAGCTTGAGAGGCATCGCTGTATCCGTGTGGGTGATCACACAGCAGACTACATCAGCTCAAGCATCGCCGCTATTCTCTCGGCCCTCGGTAGATTCTTCGCCTTTCGGTTTTGTTTGCTTCACTTGGTATGGTCTAGGTTTATCAATGGCCACTCTCCTTCATTTCGGCTCATTCGTTCGCTACAGCCCTTCTCTCCTCTACTAATTTTTTAATACACCTTGTACACGCAATTTTGTTCGACATATTACAACTTGAGGGTTTGACGTTGGCGATGGGGTGCCGGGAACTAGCATTTCGCTGTAAGGAATATGATAACACGTGGGGCATTGGGCGTGGGATATGCATTTGGGGGCACTTGGGCTTGGGATGGAGGAGCTCGTGCATTTGGCTGGATTTCACATGTTGGTTCTTTTCGGTTCACTGAAGATCCGGTCTTCTTGACTTCTCTTCCTTCACTGGACCATTGTATTTCTATCAGTATGTAATTTTTCGGCATGGCGCGCGTCGCACGCGGCTAAACTAAAGGTCGCGTTCGCAACGCCCCTCAACCTAGTAGTTCCATTATACCCTCAACACAGCATTCATGGCTCGCGACCAAATTTCTACCCGTATCAGCCTTGTCAGTCTTCCCGGCGGTACGTGTCCATTGTTAATCTCGCCCGCATCGCCAATTCTTCGTACCTCCCAGAAACCAAGTTGACCCAACTTCGTCACCTCCCACTCTTCTGCCAACTCGAACCTCTTCAACCCAATCATGCCTCACTGCCCGCGCCCTAGTATATACCAATCGCCAAATCCGCACTAAGTTCTGGCCGTTATCCGAATAGAGCATGCTCCCATGCTTTCTCGACATCACCACTCTTGATTTATTGTTAGACACGCACTTCAACGATGTAGTCTGTGCCGCGGTGCTCTGTAAAGCGAAAATCCTAGACTGAGTCGTGATCAGTCTCGCGTCGCAGAGAGGCTGGGATGCGATTTTACATACTGCAGGAGCGCCTTGATGTCGACGGCGCCGTCTAAGACTGCATCATTGGATGTACGTTCAACTTGCAGGTAGATCGCATGGGAACTTTCGGAACTAGCTGCTCATCTTGGTCTTTGCGGAAGACATTTCGCTAACAGTAGTAACTTAGAGCGACCGGTGCCAGGTGCTGTAATGCCGAGTATGAAGGAGATGACGACTGCAAAGCGGATAGCGGACGACAACAGACTAATTCCATGAAAGCTGATCATTTGTCAAATGACAAATACATGGTCTCGGGGCCATGACTATAACGAATGTTAACGCGCACAACTGTGTGAGCAAGCAGTCCTAATTGGCAAACATCGTACCATATCGAATCCACCTAGCTTCCCAATCTAGACAAGGCCTGTATGAACGTTGTCTTGAGCCAAGCGATAGTGTGAACCTCGCCATATTATGAGACCAGAAGGAATCATCGCCGAAATGCTAGACGAAGTAGTCATGCTCGCTTGCTCACTGCGGAAATGATACCTTGAGCTGTAGAGTCTGGCGCCAAATTCTTAGCCCAGGACTTTGCATTGGACGTTGACTAGGGGCGGTCGGCTGAACGCCCAATCGAGCTAATCAAGGGTATATGCGATTTTACGTTGTGATAGCCTTGGAATTTCCGGGACCCCTGTGGGAGCTACGTTTATGACGAGCGTCCCTATAACCTAAGTTGCACCTGCAGCGAGATTGGCAAAAGCACCTCGTGCAGAATTTTTGTCACGCTCATCGCATTTCCGCTCCTTTGATGATCGGTACTTGTGCCTGCAGTTCCACTAGACCAGGGGGTTAGTAAGAAGCAGCCTTCCTCGAAATTCCTTTGTGAAACCGGCCGCGCTATTTTGCGGGAACGTCGCGACCCGCCTCCGCGACCCGAGTGCAAGGAAAGAGGCTAGGCTCGCGCCGCACCGTCATGCGGAAAACCCGTTTCCCCGTCCAGTGCATGGCACTATATTTGTATTCTTGTCGGCGCGGCCGGTCCGATAGATGCGTCAAAGCCACCGGACCCTTCCCTGCAAGTCGTCGACTAACTCTTCCACGTTCCATGAAACGTTGGCAGGGGTGAGCGACCCTGGGTTCTGCATAGCAAGTCGTATCGAGGATTCTTCCCGTGAATCGTCGCCTAGATGGGCCATGGTGTGCAGACCGATCCTGCCACTTGCGAATGTTACCCATGTATGCTGTGCCTTCAGGGCAGAGCCGAGATGACCTGGTGGAAACCGATGAATTTGGCGTCTCGATGGAGTTTGCCGTACTGTGTAGCCGAGTCGAGAAGGTTGGTGATTGGGTACCTATGGTAGTCGGGCAGCGTGGGGGTAGCGCGTTGGTTACGGACGTCCTCGGTGTTTGTGAGAGCGGCTATGGCGGTGTGACATCCGTCGCATGTATTACTGTGTTGGGTGTAGAGACTTGACGCGCGTGGCTGCAGGTGCCTTACATATTCTGAGTAAATTCCTCGTGTCCAATGGTAATGTATCCAGCCTTTCATTCCTCGACCGTATCTCGTTGTTCAAGGCTTACACCGCAACGAAGAGAAGTCTTGACACCGTCCTACTCACTTACTTGCAGACATAGGATATTCGTTCCTCATTGTGCCCGGCGCGCAGGCCCACACGCATCCCCCAACCTAGTCAACGTGGCGACGAATCACTCTTCTGGCAGATCTATTTCGACACCGGGCATCTTCTCCCACCTCTTTCTCGAATCGCTGCCGTTCCTACCAAAGAATACCTAGAGACATCCATGTCCGACCCAATGTACGGCCTTGCAAGAAGCGAAGACCGATTATACAGAGAGGAATGGATATAAACTTAGTGGCACGCGTCGGTTTAATTTTCGTGCAATCGTGACGCGTTGGGTCTGGGGCGTGGGGAGTTTGGAGGCGCAAGCTTGTCCCAGGGAGGTCGAATTTGTGCTTGTCCTTGAAGTCATGTCAGCTCGAACTTGTGCTACCCCCGTAAGGGCAATTTTTGTTCCCATCCTCTAGCGGTAACGGAGCGATGTGGCAGTCGTAGCGGGCCGATGATTCAGATGATAGAGCACAGTTCGACAAGAACCAATGGCTTCTTGTATCTTTCATACCACGACGAGGGCTTGGTTCGATGGGTGATGCGCGCTGGTGATTGAACGAGGAACTGCGTAGCCTGAGATACTGCTATGTCTCATACGAGACCGGTGGGCCGAGTAGATCGTAAGGCGCTGCGTGTTATCATCCGGGCTGCGTGCAGTACTCGAACAATGTCGTGTGCGGATAACCTGTCCAACCATAATTCCGAGGGGAAGGAACGCTCTCGAGGCAATTGTGGTTTAGAGAGATATGATGCATGCTGAAGAGGTTGTGAAGGAGAAAGGGGCCTTAAAGCACAGACAGCGCCTACGCCCCAACTTAGGGCGCATAAGAAGGCGATCTATTGGTAGCTGGTGCACCCGAATACCTGCTTGCGCCCTTGTACCAGGTGGGGCTCATGTGTCCATAACGTATCAAGATGGCTCCATGTCCGCTCCAATAGGCTGTAAAGCACGTCTACGCGGCGCAGCTTGGGCGGAGAGCCCATTATCTTGCCCCGGATAGCCTATGCAGCCGTTAGCTTGGCAGTATTCGAAGCGGATGCGAATACTTGCGATCTATCGACTAAAGCGCCCCACATATATCAGTTCGGATAAGCGGAGGCTTTTGAACATTGCGAGCAGTCTGCAGGCTCAATCTCTGACTGCCGCAACTGATTGAAATGATGGCATTGATGCTGCCGGGGAAGCGGGCTGCGACACCTAAGTTCGTAATATAGAATAGGTATGTCGTCGATCCGTACTAGTCTTCTCATATTCAACTCTCTAAAGAAGAGTTGCAAAACGATAGCGATGGAGAGTGGTGGTGGGGCTGCCTCCTTGTCGCCTGAAGGTATTACTATCGTGATCACTCGCAGATGCATATGGCTCTTCGGAGCGACAGCGAGGACTTACTTCGTGTAGACAAGCCACTTTCGAAGCCAACACACATGTATCCTGGACCCGTGTCAAATGGTAAAGACGAGTAGCGCTTGCTAGACCGATGGTTGCCTGATCGTTGCTGACGTGTCTGGATGTTGAACCCCACAAGCGAGGCCACTCTATGCTTCTTTGCAAGACTCGTTAGCCTCGTGGCAGCATGTAGGTTCCGACAGATGGCCGATTAGGAATCAACCTGCATGATCGAGCTGATGGTTGTTGGGATGGCTGCAGAGATATGACGGACAGCCAGCCATGTTCCAGGAGTCCCAAAGACTGCGTCGTTCATCGGGAGTTTGACGAATGGGATGTGTGCCGAATAAGTGTAACCCGATGCATCGTCAAAGCGCTGGGGACTCGATGCTGCAGCATGTTCGACAGTCTATCTGCTCTTCGGTAGCTGTGAGCCATTGAAGTCTCTCCACGTCATCTTCATGCTACGCGAGGTGTTTTTAAGGTGAAGAATCAAACGCAGATGGCACGGCACCTTGCATCATATTGCTGCATGGTAACGATAGTCCGAACCTCTGCCGCAGGCGTTCTGGCAACGGTCGACGAAGTGGAGCACACTGTGTGCTGGCAGCGCATGTGGAAGGTAGCGTGATCCAAGTTGTTCAGCGCGGTAGACGATGAGAGGTTCGCGTGGCTTCTGTTACTGCAGGCAGCCACGAAATCCCCGCAAAACAGCATGTGCTGGTGACTGACATGTGCAGAAACGTGTGACGCATCAACATGGCCAGCAGTGGTCATTCCAGGAAGTCGGTGAACCTTGCAATCATATGTTCGCAGGAAGACCTGCAAGGAAAGCCCTGGAAGCACAAAACGTTTTCGCAGCCTGAAGGATATGATATCAGATAACGCGGGAGGATATCCTGGGTGTCTCCTTGCGCTTTATGAAGCCGTATCCCACTTCTTTGTTGATCGCGATAGGCTCGCGGCTCTATCCCGGACGGAACGCGGGCCGCAGCGAGCGGCTGGCTAATCAGCCCACGTCTCTTAGCATGCAAGCCGAGTCGTTCTGTTCTGGTTTACCGAAATGTATGGCTGAAACGATGTACCGGTAACGGGGAGGCGGCAGGTACCCTGACGCGCCCGCCGCCGTCAGGGAAGCGTCATCTGCCGATCCCCAAAGTTGTTGTCTCCGCCCCAATCCTAGAGATATGTGTTGGGGAGGAGAGTGACGAGCATAGATTAATTGAATAGTCGACGGAATGAAGAGACAGGAGATGAAGTTGGGACTGGAATGGGAGGGACGAAGGTCCACACACGCTAGTATGAAATCGGCTAGAATAGCCCACGTATGTACCACATCCAGTACGGACGCGCCATGTGTATGTCTTGCATTTGCATATCGAACGAGCTCTCCACCTAATGTAGGGCTGAGGTAAAAGTTTGCTCAATTGTTGCACATGGGAGAAATAGCGGAAGCGCTTATGCCGCGCTCAATCCAAAAGCGTGAGTCAGATGTGGTACGTGGCGGGACCAAACATCTGTTTGACTTCTGAAAGCACGCCAAAGTTCTATGATAACAAAGAGAAGATGAGCTCAGTTGTGAATAAGATTGGAACAAAAGTGTTGCCTCCATATTGCCTATGAACCCAGTAGCTTCAATGATGAGAGCAGCCACGCAACAGAAACGAGAATGAAAGATCAGCGAGTGCACGAAATGTCGTTCCGAGCCCGGCCAAGTCAAGACGTAGAATAATACCACCCGTGCGATCCCAAACGTTTTATATCCCGAGACGGATTGCAATACCATGTAGAAGTGGACTCCCTCCCTATCTTTCCGGAACATTCATCGTGCAACGATGCCATGATAGACTGACACCACGATATGGACCCATATCCTTTCAACCTTGAGTGCGAGCATAATGGCTTGCTGGGGGAGGCTCCACAGACGTGTTCGCGTATCCAGTGATGTTCCTCAAAGCCATCTCCGACGCGTCCTCTCGAGCTTGCTCCATGTAAGCTCCGTCGTACCAGAATCGCGCTGGGTGATGTTGTCCCTGAACATTGACAATGCAGGACCAAGCGGTGCGGCCTCCTAGTCCTCATTTTAGCATCCAGATAGCGAGGGAAACAGCCTAGCATACCACGACGATCAGAAATATCTTGCCAAGAAGGTTCGGTAAAACCCCGAACGCTACAGTGGTCTGTTGTGGCGCTTGATTAGTCGACAGTAGCTTGTATTGGTATGGTATAGGATATGGTATGCACGAACCTCTGAGACGCTGCGACCATGATTCCTGTGCAGGCATGACAGCGACGTAAGGCTAACGATTGGTACAGGAGATATACCTCGAGATGTGAGGGAGGCGTTGGGAATAGTTGCGGATTTGCACTGACGAAAACAGTGAAGCTCGATAACGGTGAAGCGAGAGCATGGATACTTATAGGTCGAAGCGAGGTAGACGCGAATCACATAGGAGGCAGATGACGGTCGGCAATGCTGAGGCCCGCAAGGCTGTCACCTGGAAGCTCTCGGCATGCCGGCGGCCGGCTGCAGAGTGTCTTAGAAACCGTATCCATGGGTCATGAACGGGGTCCTTCGACGTAAAGATAGGCAGCCGAGCTAATAGCCGCCTCTCCGTGCCCAGGAGAGGCTTGCTGCATAATGCTGGTCGACAACACCAACGTCTGCATGCGTCCCCTTAGCCTATTTTAGATGCCTTCTCATTGTCAGCCATTGATAGCAGGTATAGCCGATATACCACAGATGTTGATTCGATATGGGATGATGCTGCTAAATAACGTCAGAGAAAAGAATGTGCTACTAGAGCGGTATTAGCAAATCCTCCCCCTTGCACTTGATGCATCCATGTTCCAAACAGGAAAGAGCCGCTGTCGTGAACGTTGTAGGTGTCCTGCCACATGGCGGCAGGTGACAGCCACGGGTACCTACCTTGTCGTTGGGGAATGTAACGGAGAGTGCGCCAACTGCATAATTGATAGATTGTCACAAGTCGCACCTGTACGTACGAATTCTGTGCAGCCATATAGCAAAGTCGTAGAACAGACACGCCGAGGAAAGCTTTGCACAATATGTACGACAGATCAGTCGCAGCCCAATCAACATGCAATAATGATTCGAATAATCTGAAGGAGTCATAACCTCATGAGCTTGGAAATCGAACCCGAAAGCAACGGACATACCGTCCGATGTCATGGCCTGAACGTGGGCCGGGCCATATTGCGCCAGGTGAAGTTCTGCCTCAACAAAAAAGGAAGCAAACAAATTTCTGCGATGATTTGCATGCCCAAATACTGAACGCCAGAGCTTCCATGCGTATGGTGAGACCGGGAAAAAAAGTTCTCAAGAACACGAGGACACCGGCACGCTGCAGTTTCGCGGCCCAACAGAACAGACGACCCCAAGGCGACAAGCGAATATATGTACGCGAAGAAAATGCAGTGCTCCCGCGCTGGCGGGCCTGCCCGTTTAGACGAGTTTCCGTCAGTCATGTCTGAATCAACGCTAGCCCTCGATAGTGTTTCGGCGTAACGCGGAGGGCGCTCTGCTTGGAGGGCCAGCACGACTGGTTCGATTGAACACTTCATCAATCAGCCGCTTGGGACCAATATAGTCCAAGTGCATCTTGTTCCGGAACAGCGGGATGTGCAGCTGCGTCGTCTGCTTCGTATGGAAATTCAGCTTGATGGAATCATCCACAAGAGCCATAAGACCAGTAGCAACCACGACACTGAGACGTGTGTTAGTTGAGAGCATGTAGGCTGCCGCTGTTGGACTCACTCGGAAATGTCGCTGTTTGAACGCAGGATCCCATCGTCGGTAATCCGCATGTAACAGGGCGGGACCCAGCCCCCTCTTGCTCTCTCCTCGTGCGCTTGGTCGTGGGTCAGCTGGACGGGGCAGATGTGAGCGAGGGGTTCCTTCTCGTTATCCGAGCGGACGAGGTAGTAGGATACGCGCTCTTGATCACGCTCTTTATTGACGACTCGCTTCCAGGAATAGCTGTAACCCCAGTATTCGAACGAATATCGCTTACTACCTTTAGCACCTCTCCGCTTGACGTCTATGTGGGCGTAGTTGGAGAATTCTAGTTTGAGCGTGTTGGTAGGCATCAGCGCCCGTCCTTTGGCATAGCCCGTCGACTTGGGACGTGAGTCATCTTCGTCTACTTCCTCGTTACCTACGCCACGGACCGACTCGTAGCCTGAGTCGGAGCGCTTGAGGCCTGCTGCCGTGGACGGGCGGGATTCGGGCTTGTGCCTCAGACTAGCGAGCGCCGTGCTGGCTCGCTGTAGGACGGGTCGCTTTTCGGCAGGTGGCTTCTGGTACTTTCGGATGGAATGGCAAACCTCCCGGCCTGAGTCTCTGCAGTACCGCCGCAGGGAGAACTCGCGGTTACGTAGGTCGTGCATCCGCAGATGGAACAAGGTATAGTTCTGCTTTTTATGACATCGTTCCTCCACCTGTGTATCGACCCGCAGGTTCATGTTGCCGTCAATTGTGGAATCATGGCCGATGTATATCCGCTTGGCGGTGGGAAAGAGGTCTGCGAAATCGCGAGGGGTGGTAGGAATAGCGTCGAGAGCAAGGGGTTCGTGATTGTAGTGTGGCACGTGGTACTCTGGGACTTCATCGGCGTCGTCTGCGAGGTCCTCCTCGGAGGTAGAGGCGTAGGTATCGACGGAGGAACGAGCGGTGTAGGTCGCAACCTGCGCAGACGGGTTTGTGCTTTCCAAACGACCAAGACATGTTCCATGGCGAGGTAGGGTCGGCTTATCGGTAGCGCTGTACTCGGTAGGCGCGGTGGAGTATGAATGTTCGCTGTCGCCGCTGTCGCGATCGCTGCGCGTGGCGATACTCCCGTTCGGATCATACTGCCATTGTGTGGTGGTCCGCGCCATAGCTGCAAAGGACAAATCGCCAGAAAACGTGCTAAGATAACAAGTACTAGTAGAGAAAGTGGTTGTTTACTTGGACTGGAGCATGCATCGGCGAGAAAGAAAGCGCGGTGTAGGAATAGAGAAGTCGACTAACGGGTCCGCTAGTCAGGCTTCGCGGATCTGGCGTGTGAAGTGGAGTTGGCGTGGAGTGAGGGACGCGCACGCCGGGATATACGCTGTCAGGCGGCCAGGGTATTCTTCAACAGACTCCGGCTGGCGCAGCGGCGTGGGAGGCCAGATGCGAGGGCTTGGGCACGGTAAAAGTATCTGAGCGTTGCGTGTCGCCCGCCTCCGAGACAGCCACCACCCCTCGTGAGACGTTTTCTCCCTTGTTGCGAGCATCGAATCGGAAGAGACACGTTGGAGCGCTACTCCCGATGTAGTGTGCCCAGCTTATCTTATGACCGATTTTGAGTGCGATCTTGTGCAGCTTCAGCGCATCCACAGCGAATCACTCACGCGCCGCCGCCCTCCATTTCGGTTCATGCATCTCAGCAACGCTCCAGACAAGCGACGCTGAAGGACCTCTTCCGTTGACCGCATCCAGATGCTTGGGGAACAGGACCGACTTGTGCGTCTTCGCCCTGGGGAATAGCGGCAAGAAGGACAGAAACGCGGCAGCCTAGGATAATCCCTTGTTGGGAGGGGCGCCAGCGGGATGTCCCTTCGCGCCGCTGCCGATCACCAATCCCAGCTGCGCTGCGCTGGGTAGTTTTTTCCTCGTGGAGCGCTGTTTCCGAGCATCGTTCCACGAATCACCCGACCACCGAGAGAGCGAGCGCACCCATCAGACTCTCTGCGACATCGTCGAAAGATCCTCTCCCTACGTCATTTGTCGCCGTCAAACCGTCTGGCTGCCGGTAGTGATCCCGAACACTATATTGTGTTGCCAGCGTGTTGTGCGCCTTGCGTTTGCCGCGCCGCGCAGGACGATGGACCTGGCAGGTGCCTAACATGCAGGACTCATCACAATGTCCTGCCAACAGCGGTTGTCAAGCTCGGGGTTAGTCCCTCGCGACCAGCGTTTTAGATCCCTACTTTGAAGGCCGAAGAACGTGTCCGTCAATGACCGATACGGTGCTACATGTCAGGTGAGATCGTCTTACCCGTCGACGAATCGAGGGAGTCCAGAGCCTCGAAATAATGGCCTTCCGACCGTTCAACGTTCAAGAGCTCCGAGAGTCATCCCGAGCCTTATCGACTTTCGAGTCGGCAAGAGTTCTCGGTCAACTGGTCGAAGGGCTACGCCACGTGACCAGATCTACACACACGGGCAGGTACACTCCGCCCCACGCTAAGAACAAGACTAGTACTACTATGAGGCCACTCGTCTCATTTCGAACAGCGGATCGATTCTACCGCAGCCTTGACGAGATCGTGTTGAGCTGCCTCATTCAATACATCCGCTGTCAATGTCCTGCTGTTGAGCCAATCAGAGCGGAGAACGTGTGCGCTCATATTCCTGCCACGAGAACACTGACGCGCCATTCTGCAACACCAACATATTCGGCCCACAGTCGACCTTCTATTCGCTTCTATAGAAGCCCTTCATCCCTCGCGCCGTTCTTTCCGCATCCAGTTGCGCGGTTGCATGCATCCACCCATCCCAACGCCCTTCATACGCCTCATACATATGCTGCGGGGGCTGTAGCATGCAGCTTCCGCGAACATCATCCAACGCCTTGTGGGGTCGTGGCTGGATGCAGCAGAAGAATCGTAGATGCCTAATCACCTGCCAAGCAGGATACCCACGCGGGCATGATGACACCACCATCGCGGATTGTGATTGCTTGGGTTTGTCCACACGTATGTCTTGGATAACTCTGCATAGATCTCTCCAGATCAGCCAGTCGTGTCGGTCTTTGTTACTCGATGTCAATATGAAGCCCGCTAGTTGTGGCTCGCCGCTTGCCTCGCCTCGACCAGCCGCCCCTATTGGAGGCTGTAGCTTTCAGCGGCCTGCTTCTTGCCGTATAGGAATCCAACAGTCGATTACATAGTGATCGCTTACTGGATCATCTATGAGTACGTTTAGGCATCAGTTGAACAGAGGGACAGCGCAGTAAGTCTTACAGCTCCGACGTGAAGCTATGATTGGATATGCGTACCGACACTACGGACTTCAAGGGTATCACAACTGTCGTCTAGAACATGCTGGAGTAGCACATACGGAGGCCGGTATCATCGGTAAAGACGATAGTTGGGAAATTACCAGCGTCTTCAGCGACATTGGTGGTTCCATTGAGACCTATCATACAGTGTTAGCTACTGATACTTTGCGGTTGTGGTACTGTGGAATAAAAGAGTGCCCAATTTGCCACCACGAGTAAATCTCTAGAGTGCGCTCAGGAGAATCACTACACCACACTCCACCAATCCGCTCATCTAGCTTTCAATGGTCAGCAGTCCACCTCTGTCGGTTTAGAGCAAATGTCGATCGGTCTGCATGCCATCGGTGGCAATTTCGATCCCTTTGCATCTCATTCTCTTACGGTTATGCATGGTACAGTGGCCAATATCGTCCCCCGCCTTCGCAGCGAAATCGGCGACCCTGCTTCGAGCGACCATATCCGCGAAGAATGATTGACCCTACCCGCGAAGCAAGACTGTCCACGTCAAAGATCGTTCAGCTTTATTCCACGGCTTACTCAACACTCTTTATCAGCCTCACAATGCTCAAACGCGTAAGATACGTGGAGATTTAGCGTCAGTCCACACAAATGGGTCCAGGACTCATGTGATCCCGTGTATCTATAGCAAATTGCGATAGCCTCTCCGACGCCTGGCCACGAACCCGCCCGATACAGGAGTTGGAGCCGCATCCTACTCACAAATACCGCATCGCATCGAAATACCTCAAAGCGCATCGCGCTTTACATTTCACCCACCGATCCAGACAGCGCTGACGCCATTCTGCATACGCGTGCCTTCCCCGTTTTCTTCCGCTGGGAAGGAACCGAAAATTTTGTCGCGCTGCCGCAAAAAGCAAGTTGTGGGAGGTTGTCACGCGAAGCGGCGTGTTTTGCGGAAAAGCAACTGGGGCACGCTTCTCAGCGAGGCCACTGCTTGTCAGCTTCTCACTCTGAAGACCTCTTTACCAGTGCCGAATATTGTCTAAAGTGGCTATGACGAGAAGGGGCACCGGTGATAATCGCTTGCGAAGTCCGTCCAATCGAGCACCGGCTTGAGGGAAACCCGACGAGCCGTGCTACTAAAGAAGTCGATTCCAATTTACTCGGGACAGGCTGACAGCACCGCCTTGCTTCCATGCAGGCATAGGCTGGGCCTCGATTTCTCTAGCACTTATTACCAACTTTCGACAGAGCTCTGAACTAATATTTCCTAAGTGAAAGCACATCACGCAGAACATTGTCACGCTAGCATCATTCGAAGTGTGCTCCAGGAGTTTAACACGGCGCTATGCAGCTTCCGGAAACGCTAGCAATATCTCACGACATGGTCACTCTCACTCCGTTGGGTCACACCACTGTCGTAATTTCATGGCTATTCACTGCGCTGGCATTTCTCTCTCTCATTGTGTCTACTGCGACTCTCCTAGTTTTGCGAACGGGCATATGCGCGAGTGAATGGCTGAATTTCACAGCTTTCGTTACGGCAATAGTTCTCGTGTCGCAGAACACTTATGCTATCCATGTCGAAGGACAGTCGGAACATCAAGACAATCTCTCGTTGAGTCAAATTGATACTCTTGCCAAGGTTCGTCAATATAAGTTGGAATACATTCTTACTATTGACTTGGGTGTAAGTCTATCATCGTTCACGAGGCCTTATGGTCACTATCCAACGCTTTAATTCGCATTTCGGCCTGTCTAGCTATCAAACGCCTTTTCTATCCCCATCACTCCTGGGAGTGCTTCGCCGCGTTATCCATCGCCGGTCTCTCATGTCTGCACGGCTTGGCCTCAGTTCTTGACCTAAGTCTGATATGCCGCCCTATCTCAGGAAATTGGAGAAATGACATCGATACAACCTGTGGCAACCAATGGCTGTCGTTCCTTCTACTAGAGCTTGCTGGTATAGGGCTCGACTGCCTCATACTCGCGATACCTATTCCCGCAATCACACGCTTGCACATAGCCGCTAGACGGCGCTTTCAGATAATCTGCTATTTCGATATCGGTGCCATGTAAGTACACGCAAGGGAAGTACTTTTTCAAGTTGTACTTAGTTCATCGTAAAGTCAAACATTGCTAACATGAAAGTAGACTGCTCGTCATTGCGTCGCTGAGACTGAAAGCCATATCCTATACCAAGTCCCCCGATTTTGTGTATTCAAAAAGTTACCTTGGACTGTTGTCTGCACTTGGGGTTATGCTTGGCATTACAGCCAGTACTGCCATCCATTTTGGTCTGGTCCGGAGGGTTTTTCAAACATGTTAGTACTAAGACCTTACCATAACACTGTTTTGGTGAAAGACCCGGCACAATACCCTCATTGAACGCCACATGTAATGAGCTTGAGCTAACAGGAGGGTAAAGATAGGCTTAAGGCGAGGCAAAGGTCAGACCAATAATTCTACCCTAGACTTTTCAGGCTTGCAAAAGATCGGTCAGCCAAGACTACGCTAGTCACTGAGCAGAAATTGGGAGCAGAGCTGAATAAGATTCATGATATTGAGCGACAGAACATCGAAGCCAGAGCCCGAGATCGTCGCCTCTCTCCAGCCAGCGATTGGAGGGACGGGATCCGACAACATCAACCAATCAGTTTCTTTCGACGGAATCGACAACAGTATCGATGTCGTAGAAACGAAGTGGACTCCCTTCATGCCTCAACCAAACATCCCGCGGACACTGGTGCTGGAGGGAGGGGGGTCCTGTAGCATCTAGAATTACATCAGGCCTTGACCTTACGGCAGTGAGGGAATTGCCTAGACTTATTTGCAAATGTGCAGATTTAACGGATCAAAAGGCCATGCCGCGAGGAACGAATGAGGGCGTACTATGTGTGGTGCATAGTGGAAATAGCGCCGGAATGAGCGAGCTCCACGATATACGATATATAAACTTAGAGCTCGACCATGACCTGAGTTCTCTGCACGTTAGGCAGGATGTCAAACATCGAAGAACGGGCAGTGTACACTATGTTCGTCATGTGTACGAGTGAACAGGTTCCACGGTCTAGACGTATGGCCAAGGACAGACACTATCGCTGGCTTATTCGAACATGATGCCTTGCGACCATTCAGTCATAGAAGTGACTCACTTCGCACCGAGCTGTTGTATCGAATCATCGTCAATCTCAGCGCTGGATAGCGGTGACGGTTTTGGTACTTGAGCAAGGGCATGCGCAAGCACTGCTTTCGACTTGTCTGCATTTCCGACTGCTGATTGCGACGATTCCGGGATGATATTTATGATGTACAAAGACTGTTATTCTCAATGCTAAAGATCGTCCATTCATCTGGGTCACAAGGAGGGTTCTTCTAGGCAACATGGTTCCATGACGTTCGCGTACGTGCTCAGTGGTCTATGCTGTCGACCTCCATTACGGTACTCGTTCTCCTTATGCCACGGTAGGAGCGAGTCCAAGACATTACGCGCGTCAGTGTGGCGGATCTTGCTCATTGTTGCACGCTTGAGTAAGTAGCTTCTCGAGAGGAATATGAGAGTGCGAGATCGATGAAAGCGAGATAGTGTTGGGATGTCCTGTCTTGAAACGTGGGGCAATGTCGGGTCCGTGCATCGGCTCCGCAAACTGGTCTACCGGGTTGACAACTTCCAACCACCACAAACATCACCACACCCTCTTGCGCGCTGTAGTACCATACATTACGTGTCGCCGCTCTTGATTCGATGATCTTCCAAAATGAGTGCATAGCTACGTAGGACAGCGCCCCAACATCCGTCGCTCAAGTCTACAACTTATAAAGCACGATAAAGTGATATGTCCAGCAAAGATATACTTCAAACGCTCGAAGACCTCCCACCGACAACACAGAAATCACAGAAATCATCTCAATGGTACATGGTTCTTTCACCGTTAGCAAATCAACCCTTCGCCAACTGATGACCTATGCCACCACTTCACCTTTCTCCGCAGCCCTAAGGAAAGCTGCTCTCTCTTCTGCATCCCGAGCTTCGGCTTGTTTCCATTGCTCAATCGTTTCAGCTCTCCGGGCGGTACTCCTCGGCTCGAAAACCATCTGGAATGGATCCGGCTTGACAATGAGGAGTGAGTTCGACTTGTCCAACGGCACCTCGATATCAAGACCGGTAGCGGGATCGACTTTCCTCTTCAGATTGAAAGCCCACATCAACGCACCAGTGGCGACGACCATCTCATCCTGTGTGAGCGACATACCGAGGCACTGCCGCTGACCCCAGCCAAACGAGGTCATTCCCTTGATCGTCGGAAACTTGTTCAAAGGCGCTTGGAATGTAGGCCATCCAGCCTCTAACCAACGCTCGGGCCGGAAAGTCTCTGGATCGGGATACTTGACGGGGTTTCGCAAGAACGCATAGTCAAGGGGGAGGATACGAGTTCCCTTCGGGATGAAGTAGCCACCGTACCAGTCGTCGGCTTCGCATTCGTGCGCAACACCTGAAGAGTTAGTAGCCGCGAGTTTAGATTGGAAGGTTGCGCTTACCTGTGGGTACGTTCGGTTTCCAACGCATGGTCTCTTTGATGCAAGCCCGGAGTACCGGAAGGTTCGGCATATCCCCGATTGTTGGAATTCGTCCTTCACAGGCTCTATCAATCTCTTCCTGGCATTTGGCCTGCCATTCCGGGTGATGGATCATCGACACGAGGAAGTAGTAGAGTGGTCCTGCGACAGTGAAGATGCCGACCAACGCTATCATACCGATCACAGAAGAGGCTTCGTGGTCTCCGGAAATGTTGGTCTTCTCTGCTGTCTCAAGGAAAGTGCGTGTGAAGCATGTTCGTTGCTTTCCTTTCGCCATCAACCGACGGGTATTGTGCAATTGTTCCAACCACCAGGCTTGCTGCTCGTCATGTCGCTTACGCTCCGCAGATTTCCAAGGGTTCATGAACATTGGGAGGTGCCAAAGAGGAGTCAACACGTTGGTTATCGGGCCGGCTGGCGACATTTGTGTCAACAGACCCCAAGCACTGGGAGTGAGATATGTGCTGAGGGTATGGTCGTCCCAAGTCAGTTGACACATGACCTTTGACGCCATGGCCTCCAACGAAAAGCCAAAATTGTCCGGGTCGTTGAGTAGAGTGTACATCCATCGTTTCACTTCGTACTCCATTATTCCGTGATATCGAGTGTTGGTAGCTTCGGTCAGGTATGCGTGGGTGAATTTCCTTTGGCGAGCCCAGTATTCTAATGAACGAGTCAGGACGATTAGCCGTACGTTCTTGCATCGTACTCACGGTTCTTTCCCATCAGGGGAAGATATTCCATGGATCCATGCGTGCTCTTTGGGTCGAACAGCGATCGGATCTCGGGCCTGTCCGAATAGACCTTTGCTCTCTTAATCAGGATATCCTCCGCTATTGACTCGTCCGAGATGATGACGAAGTTCGCTCCTAGCATCTTCGTTCGATATATCGGTCCGTACACATCAGCCCACTCCTTGAACTTCAACCACATGTAGTCTATGGGAAGATCATGGATACGTCCTACCCAAGGCACCAGTGCTGGGCCCGGTAAGCCTCGTGGGTTGTACTTGGCATTCCTTTTGCTGACAGCTTCGTAGAAGGCATAAGCTGCCCAACCAAAGACTGCAAACCCAATGGCGTATACCGTAAGAGAATGCATGGTTCCGCGCGTGTGAAGAGGAAGAAGATGAGTATGAAGATTCAACAATCACTGTTGCGGAAGTGTGGCTATAAAGCGCAGGGCTTGAAACCAGTCTCATCTAGCCAGCTCTTCTTTCCATGGTTCGGCTCCCCGATCTCAGGTCTACACGTGCAGCCAACGCGGTAAGATTTAGGGCGTATACCAAGAAGCTATGCTTGCCACGGAGGTACCCCTTGTCACTACGAAATGGTGCCCTCCGCCGGGTTGTCCATTGGCAATGGCGTAAGCTCCACCAATGAAACGGCATGGACGGAGCATACAATGATCATGACACCGATATCAACTTAGCCGGGGAGTCACCTCTGCTCATCCCGTTCCTGTATGCCCCGATCCAAGAAAACGTTTAATGTCGGCGACTTGTGGCACCGATAATGACATCCACGGTTCTGCAATACAAAGATAAACTATACTGGAAGGAGAGTAAAGCACAAGGATAGATCGACACTGTTTCGGCCAAAGATCGAGCTCGAGCGATTCTCCGTATTCAAAATCGTTCTCTAAAGCTGGGGTGATTGGTTCCCACCAGTGACGATTCTATTGACATTCGAGAACGAGCATGGAGCACCAAATGTACCAAACACATGCTACGGCTGTCAAAAATGCCCACGCTTCGCTGAACGCCGGTCACGGAGGATGGTTCGACAACCTTGGATACGTGGGGTCGGTACCCCGTGGGCACACCTCGACTCTGTCACGAATATGCGCTTCGGCAACATGCGTCTGATATTAGGCTGCAATGGACCAGGGTGCCAGGGTACCTCCCACGCAATACAACTTCATGCACCGATACCATTCGGGCCATGCTTTCCCACAAGACTTACATTCGCCATCCGCTTGTATACCACGGTTCAGCCATACTCGACACACATCGCCTAGTCCGTTGCAGCAACAAATTGCCACTGCACATGAACATGATATGACAGTTGAGCGTCAACCGTTATTAATTCAGCCATAAGCTAGAGCAGCCATTCCACGGCTGGTCCCTAGCGCGATCTAGACAGACATCCCTTGTCCCATACCACATCGCCGCTTATCAGTGCGCTGCCGCTAGCGCACCCACGCCGCAGCCTTGGCTGCTCCGGAGGTTGTGGGGAACCATGTTCCAACATCGCCTAAATTGGTGACTATCATTATTTTACACTGTCCTGACATCATCATTCCGCATTCTGATTGTGCTCGTCTTCGTCAGCACAGCACTGCACCGCCCATGTGCCTGTGTCGCCTTGTAAGGGTTGGGTTTCGTGGTCCGACGGGTAGGGCTTCGGGAACTCTTGCAAAGAGTGGAGGGTCCGACAGCGCATTGCTGTTTAAGATCAATAAATATCGACAGCAATTGAACATCACATCGCTTCAACTTTACGACCGAACATAGACCACTTCATATACCATCATGCCTCACGCGCTAACGACCCGCGACTCCACGATGGAGTCGAAGCCAGTGGGCTCGTATGAGTCCACTGGGATCGATGTCCTGGTCATTGGGACTGGTCTTGGGGGGCTTGTTACTACGCTCGAGTGCGTACGCAAAGGACATAATGTTCGAGTCCTGGAACGCAATGCCGACATCAACGTCTTGGGTATGGTCATATAGCCCTGAAGTTCAACAATCATGCTCATTCAAGAACCTAGGCGACATGTATTTCATGGGTCTCAGTGGAACACGCTTCTTCAAGCACTGGCCCGAGATGGAGAAAGAATACCAGGACATCTCACTGCACAACGCATGGATCGAGACCTACAAACACAGCGGCGAGCAGATGATTCCCCCGAAGAAAGTAGCAGACCGTCTCCGTGCTGCTGGTTTGGATCCAAACCTCGCACCGGGAGAGTTCCAGATGCGTCCGCTCATCTACAAGATGTTCATTCATGCTGTGGAGAAGCTTGGTGTGAACATCGAGTACAACCGTAAGGTTGTGGACTATTATGAGGACGAGAAGACTGGAAAGGGTGGCTGCGTGACTGACGAAGGAGAGCGGTACGAAGCAGACATCGTAATCGCTGCGGATGGTGTGGGCTCGAAGAGCCAGAAGTTGGTGGGTGGACAGGTGAGAGCGGAGTCTTCGGGACGGGCTATGTGGAGAGCTGCGTTCCCCAAGCATCACTTGGACAAGGACCCGGACGTCAAGGAGTTCTTCAAGATGCAGCCAGGTAATGAGCCTATCGTGCGGACCTTCCTGGGGTAAGTTGGCGGCCTTGAAAAATCTTCAGTGGAATACTAAATGCTTCCAGACCTTCAACGTACGCCTTGACGCTATCTCGGGAGGATGTCATGGTGTGGATCATGAATCACGATGTAAGTAGCACAGTCGGACACAGACGCATTTGACTGACATTTTCAGGTCACCGGTTCCGAAAAGGAAAGCTGGAGCAATACCATTGAAGCGGACGAGGTACTCAAGGGCATGGATGAGATGCCAGGCCCTCCATGGGCGGAGATTTTCAAGAAGCTCGTCAAGACCACTCCTCCCGACACGATCGTCAACTTTGGTCTATGGTGGCGCGACCCGCAGCAAAATTGGGCATCGCCAGGTGCACGCGTCATCCAGGTCGGAGATTCTGCCCACTCATACCTTCCATCATCAGGAAACGGTGCTACCCAAGCTATCGAGGATGCCATCTCGCTAGCTTCATGTCTGCAAATCGGCGGCAAGGAGAACATTCCTCAATCCGTGCGTGCACACATCCGATTCCGGTGCGTCTCCCAGTCAACCCTACGAAATTGTACACCTGCGCTAACAATACGTCAGTTTCATTCGAAATGCTTGCGCCCAAAAGCTGGGTCTTTACAACTCCGAGCTCCTCCAAGCCACCGACTGGGCGAAAGTGAAGATCGACCCACGCAAGGCCGCCCCAAAGCACCCGAAATGGGTGTGGGAACACGACCCAGAAGCATACTGCTACGAGAATTACGAAAAGGCGGTTGAGAGCATGAACAAGGGGATCAAGATGGAGGATGAGCAGAACTTTGAGCCTAATTACCCTAAAGGGTATAGGTACAAGCCTTGGAGTATTGATGAAATTATGGCAGACATGAGGGCAGGAAAGACGGTAGACCAGGAAGATGGCAATTGGGATTAGAGGACTGAGCTGTTTCGACATGTGGGCGCTTCACTCTGGCCGATTGGACAATGGGCTGATAGCACATGAAGTAGTGTAATGTTCCAATCGGTATTCCGCTTATCTTTGTTGAACTGTTTCCCGTATCTTGCTTTAGCAGTGACCACATGCATCCCAACACTGGAACGGTTGGGCTAGGCTCGCTTGTAGTTGAATTCGGACACTAATATAGTCTTGTCTAGACGCGGAGGCGGCCCCGGGACCAACGGATTCACGCGGCGCCGGCTCCGACCTAACAGCGCCGATGTACCACGATGGTAGGTCGGCGCATTAGAGGAAGTGACTTGCGCTGACAGAGCTGATACTTGCAGTCTTTCGGTTTCCCATGGTCTGATGTATCGGAAAGTACCATTGAAGTGGTACTGTCTAAGTTCTAGATTGAGACACATCCCCCCACATGTTTGCTGTGCAATTGGAGAGTAACGCCCAATTGGGTGTTACACGAATGTTGTATCGTGATATAACATCGACCTCAACACTTCTATACCTGATAATTCTCGGTAAACTCGGGGGAAATGTCCATTATTACCCCCTTCATGACATCGCAAATCAACGCCACGATCACCGAGGCAGATTTCTATCTACAGCCCCCTAGAGTGACTAAACCTGCTAGCCTACCGTTACATGCACCCACAAAGTTCGAGAACACAACCTCTCAGGTCCAGTGTCCAGTTCGGCTCTCCACCGGGCATGAGTATGACGCCACTGGACGAAAATCATATTTGCACATACTATGGACCATCTGGAGGTCGAAAGGACGGAACGTTTGGTGCGACGTCGATGACACTGCCAAGATGGAAGCTATTCGGGTCTGGAGGCTGGGTAGATGGCGTCGGCTAGGTGTGGGGTGTGGGGGTGCGGGGTGTGAAGCGTCTGCGCTCGGAACATGCGCCCAGCGCGAAAATGGCATGTGCCATTTGCGGACTTTGGTAGATCAACAATTATCTTGGGCTATGCAGAAGATAAGCCCAAGGATGCGAGCAAATCAGACCCAATGATGAGAGCAAGGCGGATTCGCCACATAGCCACCCAGATACGTCAGACATCGGGAGCGAATACGCTGACAGACGTCACTCGTGTTAGGTGTAACAACACCCTTACAGTGAAACGTTCATCCGAACGTCCCAGATGCCACGAATTTCGCCGTACGCCAACTCCGATACAGTTATCTTGAACAAAACAAAGAGACATCCCAGTCTTCAAACATGTGATTTGCGGGGCCAAAAGTGGGCACAACTGGGTCTATGAGGCGTGCACGATACGGATAACCGCGTGGTTCAGATGGCCAAGGTGATACCAGTAGTTCCAATGGTCTCAGCAGGTATGGCCTTCCTCGAACGAGGAAAGTGAGAGGTAGGGAAATAGTGTCTGTTCACGGGACCATTTGCGACGATTTCTTCGCCCGATAAATGAAGCTTACTTATAGGAGTGGAAATTTCAACGCCAGATAAAGTGAGTTCCTGCTCGATGCAGTCCCCTTTCCATACTAAACGTGTCTATCAGCTTCTATCCTCCTTTGCAGTATTCGTCTGTTCCCGTACTATCGCAGCACCTAGAATGTCGAATCTCCGGATCTCCAATCCAGAGCTGCGTATCGCGACGGCAGCGCTCGCAACTATGGTCGCCATATTGCCAGTATACTACTACCTCCGTGGCTCTAAACGACCAGAAGAATTCCCTCACGTCAAAACCTTCCGTAAATACATCGCGGCATACTCAACCCTCCGTCCCACCGCCCTCGGAGCAAATGCGTCCTCTACATTCACGCACAGCATCCTACCGCTAGCCTCAAAGCTACCCTCCCGCCCACTGAGCACCTTCCAACAACACGCCGTTATGATCTTCTCCCTCTTCAAGAGCTTCTCCATGATTCCGCAGGGTAACAACGAAGGCGAGGCCGTGCATTTCAGCCCGGAGACGAATACGGTGGTTGCGCATTGCACAATGGGCGGAAAGGTCAATGGCGAGAGCGACAAAGGGAGGCAATTGGTGGAGGCAGGGTATGAGGAGTGGTGGACGGAATGCGTTCTTTTCGTGAGGATGAGTAAGGATGGGAGGACGATTGAGGAGGTGAGGGAATTTGTGGATAGTAAGAAGGCGGAGGAGCTGCAATTTCGGTTGAGTGGGGTTTTGAGTGATTGAGGTGGCTAGGTTGGGTTGGAGATGTGATATTTACTCCTATCATAGTTTGTTTTCATCGCTGGGAATATTGCGATCGCGCTCTTGTCTTCGTCGAGTTGTTCTGCTTTACTGATCTTGCTGTTGCTGTCGATTGTCATTCACATGCTCTCTTCAGTTAGAGAACAGCTCCCAGCCTTGTCCATGACGCACAATCTAACGCTCTAGCGCATGTCTCAATGAGGCAATCTATCACTAGCGCAACCCTAGCGCCGGCCCGAACAGTATCCTTCCATGATGGATGCAAAGAAAGTGCCTGTTGATCTAAAGACAGCCTATAGCAACGGGATAGAGATAAGATGCATGCCGCGAAATTGTACCCCACGTCTTATCCCCGAACATTGCCCGTCAATCAAGGTGTGGTCCGGCACGGACGCCAATCACGCCCCGGTGGCAGCGGCCGGGACGGGAGTCGGGCGGCGGGTGGGGATATTGTGTAGTGTTCGGACCTTTGCCATAGGTGCAAGCTAGCGACGCATCTTTAGAAAGAACGCCATCGCACCTTACTGTCTCTCTTACAGTAGCAACTTCCATATTTTACGAGTGACATCTTTACACCGAGCTTCCTCCATTCATCTTCCTTGACATCCCGAAATCGCGACATTAGATCCACTGCAATGTCCACCACCAAAGCAATCCTCATCACAGGCGCAACCGGCAAACAAGGCGGCGCCATCCTCAAACAGCTCGCAACCCATCCCTCGAGCCCACAATTCACACTCCTTGCTGTAACCCGCAACGCAACCTCCGCATCCGCCAGAAAGATCTCGGAACGCTACCCAGACGCTCTCCTTGTACAAGGCGATCTCAACGATGCGCCCTCCCTCTTCGAATCCGCGCAAGACACGCTCAAGAAAGCTGGAAGACCAGAGCAGATCTGGGGCGTGTACAGCGTGCAGGCCAGTCTTGGACCAGGTGTAACTTTCGAATCAGAAGTCACGCAAGGAAAAGCCTTGATCGACGAGAGTCTCAAACAGAGTGTTAGCCACTTCGTCTACTCATCGGTCGATCGTGGCGGCAATGCTAAGAGCTTCGACAATGAGACGCCGATACCGCATTTCCAATCCAAGTTTCAGATCGAGAAACACTTGTTGCAGCAAGCTGGTTCCAAGGGCGAGAAGATGGGCTGGACGATTCTGCGTCCGGTCGCTTTCATGGACAATCTTGAGCCCGGCATACCCACCAAAGTGTTTCTCGCCGCGCTCCGCGACACTCTGCAGGGGAAGCCGTTGCAGTGGGTTTCTACTGACGACATTGGTCTTTTCGGCGCGAAGGCTTTCCAAGATTCTGAAGCTTGGAATACCCGTGCTGAAGCTCTTGCTGGCGACGAACTCACGTTCGACGAGCTCAATGGGTGCTTTGAGCGGGTTACCGGATCGCCTGCGCCGGTTACCTTTGGCATCTTGGGAAGCTTGCTGAAGTGGGCTGTTACTGAGGTGAATGTCATGGTCACTTGGTTTGCGACGGATGGATATGGGGCGGATATCAATAAGTTGAGGAGAGAGGATCCGGAGTTATGTGGGTTTGAGCGATGGTTGAAGGAGAGGAGTGGGTTCACGGGAGCTGCGAGGTGAATATGGTCTTGTGTAATATCCAGACCGTAATAGTTGGAGTCCGGCTACTTGCTATCCAGTTTGTTAATCAATGAAAGAATCCGCTACCGTCTGTGCTTGCGATCAACGAATCATTCAGTGTAGATAAGATGCCGTCTGTGTGCGGTATGCCTGCAATAGATATTCTCGTCCTCAAGCTATAACAAGTATTGCATAGCTGAACAGAATGTTGCAATATGTCAAGCATATTCTCGGAACACATCATGCCTTGACTACTTCTACTCTACACCGACACCCATTACCATCCAATACCAAGCACCTTTGACATCACACCTACTGCACGAGATTCCAACCCGCCAAAAAACCCGCGATAAGCGGTGTGACCAACCTTAATCTGTTCCAACTCGCCCATCTCCTTGCAATGTCCTCCGCCTCCCCCAACTCTTTATCGCTAGTTCTTGACGCAAGCGCCTCCAGCTTATCGTTCAGCGGTTGCATGTTGATCGCCGAGTGTAAGATAGTTGTCAAATGCATCGCGGCCGCAATAGCAAAGACTCTCCAGTCGCCGCGCCCAAGAGGGCCCTTCTGATAGAGCGCATAGCTGCTGTAGGCATACCCGATCAGGCCGAGCGTTGAAATAGGCCGGAAGAACTGATTGCCCACAGTCCAGCAAAGGGGCCATTGACGGCCGAGGAGGCGCGCGCGCGCGGTGTGGTCGGGGTGCGCTGGTTTTGGGAAGTCGACGAGGAGGGCGGGGATGGTCATGAACGACTGGGTTATGGCATTTCCTGTGAAGGGTGAACTTGAGGTCGTGGGGGATGAGTAGCGAAGTATGTACCGACTAGAATGAAGGAGAACCCGATGCAGGTGCCTGCTACAGCTTTGACGATGTGGTTTTCGGTCATTTTGGGCGCGTGGGTGGGTTTCTGATGGAAGCAGATCTCTGGAGAGGTTCAACGGGAGCCTTTGGATTTGGTGAATTGAATAAGCGAACACGAAAATAAAGAAATGGGAGTCACCCCGCAGATGCCTTGCACAAGCACAGCAACAAAGCCACGAGCTTCACCTCCTCCGACGTCGCACCCCCACACCCATCTCCGCGTCGAACAACCCGTCCGCACTTGATTTTCGGTTCCCCAAGTCGAAATCCGGGGCCGGGTTCGATATCGGTTAGCCGAGGTGGATCAACAACGTCACGACCGAAGTTCTGGAACGCTAAAATCGGCATGTACTTGTAATCTGCACTGCACTGCACTGCGGGTGTTTCCGTTGAGGGCGTCAGCGTCATGAGAGTTGTGGAGGATGTCGGGGGGGAAAGATGCGACTGCCCGTTATGGCGCATTGGTCTTCGTGCATGGTGCGATGTTAACAGTTGCATGCTTTGCCATTAATCATCGATTGCGCGATCCTGATTCTGTCTATCGTCTTAGCTGGCGCAAGGGGTGCAGGATGATATGAGCTGTTTCGGTATTGTCAGCTCCCGTAGAGAGGGCTCCCCGTCAACTTGATTGCAAACCTTCGAGTTGTCGGACAACTTAGTAAAATACTCGTCTAACATGCTGGAGACGAAGAGAAGAGGTCATGAAGTGATGGGCAGTTGGCTTCTTATAAGGGAAGTGTAGACCAAGTGATGTTTGGGCGTACTGATACAGACTACTACTATGATCGGGGCGCGGATCATTGTTAGCGTCTTGGGCACAGCTTCCCAGCCCCCGAGACTTGTCCGTCTTTCGACACCATCACAGCGATTTTTGTACTAGGCAAGAAAATCGTTCGACACGTTTTGTACAGCCTCTTGCATCTGGGATCACTTCGCCTCGCCTCAGTTTAGCCTTTTAGCGACGCATCGATCATGCCCTTGAGCGCATCGATCGCCTTCGAGCTTCTCCAATCGGACCACTGATGGTTCAACAATCCCCAGCTCTCTTCGAAGTCCTGCGTCCCCGACCTGATGTAGTAGCTGCCACTCAAAACCCAGACAGTCCACCCCGTCTTCCATTGCGGCATCAGCTTCTTCAAACACGTCGCATAATTCTTCGTGTAATCTTCACCAGATTGCGAGAATCCAAACTCGGTCAACACAACCGGCATTCTATTCAGAGACTTGTCGCCCGTAGCTCGGAATCCATTGTTCCACAACCCACTTTCCATGCTGCCGCAGTTGCTTTCGGAGTTCTGGTAGTTGTGTAGCTCGATAGCGAGCTTATTCGCGTACTTGTAGTCTGTCAAGCGGAACTTCTTGCCAGATCCGAGATCGTCGCCTGTCGCGATTGGACTCATCTTGGTATCGAAGTCGAGGCCGGAGAGGAAGATGAGGAGATCGGGGTTGGCCTTGTTGACGAGGTCGGCTGTGGGCATGACTTGATCGTACCAAGTGGCCCAGTTATATGGAAGGGAAGAACCGGCTTTATCCGGTTTGCGGAATTCGTTGCGGAGGCCAATGGATACGAGAGCTGGCCACTTCTTGCCCTACTACGGTGTCAGTGGGAAGCAAAGAGTGTGGGAAACCAACGTACGTAACCGGCCATGTACTCCACGCCGCGCTTCCACTTCGCAGTGTTGAAGTATTGATCGCCGAACCATGCGTTCCCGTCGTTGGTCGAGCAACACCAAGCGCCCTTCGACATGTGGTTGTCTAGGTGGACATATATGCCCTGCTTTCCGAGCTCCGCGGCGACAGCATCGAAGACCTATATGATCGCAAGTAAGCCTCGAGTATTTCCCAGCTCCTACAGCGCACCAACCTGCAGTCTCGTTGTCGAATCATTGAACGAGGGGTTGTTCTTGATAACTTGCTGATAGACTTTCGCTCCGTTGGCCGCGCCCAACGCCTTCGTAAACGCCTTCTGAATCGTTACGTCGCCTCCATTGTCCTTGATGTCGTCGACCATCTCAATCGCAAATGTCAACCGTACGACGTTCATCCTCAGGCTCTTGATCTTCGACACAATCGACGCAATGGATTGGTACTGCAGACCTTCCGGTATCATCACATCGGCCGCGCCAGGCCAATTCACGCCAACATAGGTGACGTTCAAGCCGGTGGAGTCCTGAATCCATTGTTTGTTTGTTACAAAGGGCGCATTTGGGAAGGCGGCAAGGAGGCTGGGGAGCGCGAGTGCGCAGAAGAACGAGGCGAAAAGATGCATATCGGCGGCGAATGGCGGACGATTTGCTACCCGAGACGAGAAGGGCGAGGTACCCTCTTTAAACGTCCTGCTTCTATCAGATACTCATTGGTGCTACTCAAATTGGTTCTTCAACCCGGTCTTGCGAGATTGAATCTTCGTGGGTCCAAGTCTGATTGATGGACGGTGCGTTTCCTCGGCACCATTTACAGCGAACAAACTCAGGGTATCTATATGACACATGACTGTTTCCAGTTCGATACGTTAAACAGTGAGTGCTCTCTCCATCTATATTGATGTCCCGGAACTGGTGCAGGTGCCGTGATTGGAGGAGTTGTCGGCTAATACCCTTGTCAGGTCTTTGAAATAATCTTCCGTACTATGTACTTTGCGGGGAACCCCTCCCACATTCTAACTCGATCAAGCATTACGAGAATCATACCTTGGAAGTTTTGGTTCGATTGAGACCGTTGGCCGGACCTCGGTTAATACGTGCGAATCTCTAAAATATTTGAGCGAGAAGTACACTAGAAGCTGTCATTGCTATGATGGTACGTTGGTACACTGATGCGTAAGACCACTTATGCACAGTGTGCATTCTTCACCATTGGTAATTTCAATCCCGCGTACGTTTCCTGCTTACTTCCAACCGCAAACATTGCAGAAATTGGCTCGCCCGTAAACACTACATGCTCCAATTCGCAACCGAAGAAGACACTCTTCGAAAGTCACCTCAAAGCCGAAATATATCTTCTAAAAAGGTTCAAGAACAGAGTCAGAACGATTTCTAAATTCGATCAAAAACGAGAAGTTGTTTGATCTTTAGTATACCGCCCCGATCAGCTGTTGGCAAGCGGTGCTCTTAACCCTTAGAATTACTATCAGCTTCTGTTAGTCATATGCTCTAGACCGACTTGCTCGCTTTTAGAACTCTCCTTCTTCTTCTTTTCACTCCTATATTGTAGTCTACCGAAGCTCGTTTGGCTACATATCCTTCAATACTATGTTACTGCTTCATGCACCCAAGATTTGAATTGCACCCATACACTAAACAGTCTATCATTACGATCATATCTAACGTAAAATTGATTATTGCACGACGTGAGCAGTATGATGACATCGAGGATCGGGATACTGGTAGTGTGAATGCGGACGAGGAAGACGTAAAAAGCAAGCATCAACTCAATCTTCTTACTTTTCTTCCTTTACACGGACGTAGGAGAAGACCAAGTCCCAAAAAATTGGCATTGGATCTGTCAATCACCACGATCTTGAAGCACACTTTCCATTCCACCTTAGACCCACGATGATGTCCAACATCGTTGTCATTCCCATATCAACAAACAACATGGTTGACCAAGACTCAGAAACATGAATGAGTTGTTCTGCGTGATTGGCTCGATGCAACAAAGCATGTCAAACTTCAATTTCTTAGTCCTACAAAGAAGTGGAAATTGGCAGGAAGAACCAACCCTTGACGACCATTGGAAACCTAATCTACACAAAACCAAACCCCATCAAGGCTCTCATTATCCCATCCTAGTCTCATTGAAAGATACCATACTAGTCGATTGTGGATGTCTGCGGCGAGAAGACGAACTAGGATTACTTGGTCATTATGTAATAGTATTTCGAGCGCGCTGCTCTCCATACACATTTGTGTCTCAACCCGCGTTCCCTTGAACCGGAAAGGCTCTTTCTCTACGCCCTCGCCGTCCTTGCGTCTCTCCATCCTAACCGAATATCGTGCTAGCAATGTTTCCGGACCTGCTCTACGAAACCTCGCCACAACTTCGTGTTGTGTGGCTCTACTCGAGATACTCCACGACGACGCCAACATGGGAACGTGGTGTTCAAGGTCACGAAGTTTGGATTTCGTGATTTTGAACTACGCGGGCCTTATGGTTTCGTTTCGTTTCGTATTGGTGCGGGAGATCGAGGCGATTGGGTTGATGATTGAGCAGCATCTGTTCGTGTTAGTGATGAAAATCATTTTGCTTCACTATGGGTAGACTCACGAAGGAGGGTAAGTTGACTGACTATCTTGCCTTGCTTATCTTGTTCTGAAGTCTCCTCTGCGAAATGATATGAGAAAGCATTCTCATCCTTTCTGAAGTCCCCTCCCATTGCATAGCCTGTGTCGTGAGACGATTCTAGAATCCCGAAAGACAGTGTACTGTATGAATTCAACGCAAGCACATCCTTCAATTGTACCCTCCACTCGTCCCAAGTCCGGCGTCGGCGAGAGTGCTCGTTCACGGAGGATGCCTCGGTGGTGCTGGATAACGCCATCGCTTCGATCTGTTGAAACTGAGCACACATAGAAGAGAAGTTCTCAGCTATGCTCGGATAAGGGGATATACTGTTGACTTTCTCGCACCTGGCGAAACCTATGAAGCTTGAGACCAGGAACTTTCGCACGCTCCGCAGCTCGCTCTCCTATTGATACAACAGCTCTTCGTTTTGCAGACGAAGAGCAACTGCAGAAGCGTAGGTGAAATTTCAGAACCCTCGAAGGGCCGTGGTATGCAGAAGTATACGTCTACACCAGCGGTATTCTATAGGAAGCGGTTGGTCGTCTGAAAGCTGTTCGCGAAGCCGAAGAGTCGGAGAAACCGCCTTTGACTCTGAAGAACGATGAAGGCCACTATCAAGCAGCCCGATAATACTGTTCACGAAATAGAAGAAGTGAAATGGTGATTGTCCGAGTCCGGCACTCCGAGCCAACACTCTCACGGGGTGTGTTCAACATCGCACCGATTGAGGGGCATGCGCGAAACCAGCGCTCTCGGAAATTCCACCCCTTGCGCACAGGCAGTAACAATAAGCTCATAAGCAGTGAAATAGTCTAAGCAGGCGCGTATGCATCGCAATTGAACACACCCCCCTTCTGTCTGTATGTAAAGCTCTACATAGGGAGCAATGTACGTACACTCAAGCAAGAGAGGAGGAGACCCGCAACCGCCAACTCCAAGATCTCGGGGCCCGCCCCAAACCCCGAAAGCTGCCCTCTCCCGTTTCATCCCCATCACCCCGACTCCCTTCTCACAGGCCACCCCAAACCTGGCAGCTCACCTACATCATCCAGGTGGGCCCCCTACCACACAGGCCTGTCCACGAACCCATAACCCACCGCCCCCGCGCAAGCTCTCACGCCATCCGAGAACGAGCTTCCGGCCCTGCAGCTGCAGATAGCGCACGACCGCGCCGCCTGTAGATCACACCCGCCGCGCCACCGGAAAGCTCATCGAGAGGGCGGGGGAGGTGAGGCGTACTCGAGAAAGTTCCGAAGTACGAGAATCAGGTTTCATGCGGTCATCTTTGGGGGATTGTGACTGAGATCTTCGTATCGACGAAAATCGTGTGGGTGGGATATCTGTGGGCTGGCGTGTTCGCTGGCCATCTTGGCGGAGGCTGAGGTGTTGTTAGGCGGTATTTCGATAGTAGTGTCTCGGCTTGCTTGGTCAAGAGGCCGCTTGGGTTGCGAAAAGGAAGTTAGTATCACGAGATCCTGCTGATGCCGTTGACACTGACGTGAGCTTTTACGCCGATGGGGCGAATGAACAGGACGGCATTTAGAACGAGAGTTGGCGGCACCACATTCGAATGACAAAGAGACTAATTAGGATAGATAGAAGGCGTAGCTCTGAGGAATGCCTTTTAGCGAATGACCCAAACCCAATGGGAAGATCGCTCCACTCCACTCTGCATTCCTTACTTCTGGAGAGAAGTTCATTGTCGCATTTCCCTGTTCTTGGGTCAGTCACGAATCACTCCAACTCTGAATCAGGTTGCCCATAGGCAGCGCGAGAAGGCTGTCGAAGCCGTCGGTGCTGACGAGAAGACACTCAGCACCCTCGTCTCGAACTTCGAGGCAAGGGCAGCTGGCTAGCTAGCATGAAGCAGAAGAAGATCGTGACAACTTACCATAGCGTCCACCTAGTGATGCTCATGCTGTGACCAGCTGACACGAATCACAAATAATATGCAGCGCTCAGGGGTACTTGCCGCTTGCTGCCGCGAATTCGATGGTATAGCAGATAACTGGACAACGGAGAGGTTGAGGGCAGTATCGTGACGAGAGCACTGGCCTCGACATAGATTGACAACACAGAAGGATTATGAGGATCAGCCGTTGAGCCTCCACAGTGCGCCGGGAAGAACCTATTCGCTCCAGGCAGGTGCCGGCACTCTGAAATCAATACGGCATTGCCATGCTGCGGAACTGTGGCGCTTTTGATTGCCTGTCCCCGGATTATGTCCTGCAGGTTTGTAACGTTCCAGCTGGCGATAGGCGTAGCTGGTAACGATGCTCGTGCTGTGCGCCCTGCGAAAGAGGCACCACGAGCTTGGGCATTGTGCCGTAAAAGGCAAGTTCCTCCAGCCCATGCATGAGACAGACAGCCGTCACATGCTTACCAAAACAGGCAAGCGGCAAGTTGTGTTGCAGAAAGGATCTGGTGGTTTGCATTTGCTGCGTTTGCACGGGCCAATCGTTCGTGGGCTGATCTGATGTGAGCGGTTCTACAACGACAGCATTGTGTCCATTGTTCTCGGAAAGCCACCGAGAGCATAACTAAATGGCTACCGGCAGGCTCAAGTGGTACACGATGTGGACATGACGCCCAAGGCCGCGCATGTTAGCAAGCCATTTGCAGCAAAGATGGGATTCGCAAAAGAAACTAACTCGCAGTGTCAGGTCTCATGGGTGCATTGTTTGCCGCCGGGTGCGCTGTCGGTCGGGAAATTGCTGGAATTGTTGCCGGCGCCAGAGACCGTTCCGTATGCTGTTCCCCTGAAGGAAGGACGGCGTCATGTAAAAATGGAATGGCTCGCTTTGTGCTAGTATGCGATCCATGGTACGATTTGCGTGATGGACCAATGCACGATGCCCGTAATTCTCTCTAAATGCCATCGGCGGCCCCGTACAACGCCAACGCCTCGCTACCAGAGTTACCGCGTGAAAGACGACGTTGTAAAATTTACTCATGGAAGGAGAGCCACCAGTCCAGAAAATGGCCTGATGTTCTGGCCGATCTTCCAGACAACACTGGGGCCGGTCGAAGTGACCGAAAATGGAGAGTGGAGATGCCACACATGACTAACGACCTCTAGGATCAGCGCAGAATTGGGCACAGTTTCGAAGTACATCGCGAACGGGTTCGCTGAGGTGAGCAACAGACTACCTAAGAAGCTCAGAACAGCCATATACCACCTTAGTGTGGGGTTAGGTGTTCAACAGTTCCACGAGATCGGCTGTACGAGTCCGTATGTTGCAAGTGGCAGGTTGTGCGGGAGCTTGCGAAGCCTCCGTCCGGCTCCCGAGCATATCTGATCCCCTCTATAGCCTCAACTCGCGGGAGGCTTGTCTACGGAGGCAGCGCCCCTGGGTTAGTGACTTCGTGGCTCCAAAACATCCGCAACCGTCTCGCCAGTTGGCAGGATCGCCAGCTGACAGCCGCCACCGATGTCTGGCAGCAGTAGTGCCGTTTCGAGCTGCAGTGGGCAATCTGCGTTGAGTGAACGATTCGAGTAAAGTGAAGGACTGGTGCAGAGTGAAGATTGCTTCGCACGCCTCGAAGGCGCGAGGGACAGGACTCGAGACCTGAGTAGTTCTGTGTCAGATAGAGTCACCGTTGCCAAATCATCGGGTCACTCGCCACCCGACATTGGACCGTCAGTGCAGGTCAACCAGTCCCAGGAAACAGGCGACTGCGCGTTCGCCGGGTGACGGGTAGCCCGAGACAAAGCCAGACCTCCGGGCTAGCGCTGGAATGCGGAAATGGCGTCCTGTATCGTTCCATGGCCGCTGTGAACTGCTTGATGAAGTGAACAAGGCAAGTACTTTTGGGTGTCCCGGATTTCCACGTCGTCAGTGTGCCCTCGGTGCTGGTCCGTACCGCTGGCGGAAGACGCTGGCCCCAAAGACTGATGGTGGGCATCACGTCAGCGGTTCTCACAATCCGTTGATCAAAGGGGCTGGGGTGAGTGGGTTCGTGTAACGGGCAGTGAGCAACGCCGAGTGGAGTTGGGGCTTCAGGCTCCTCGAACCCTTTCGAGTCGACTGAGACACTAGAGTGTGCGCGTCGGCGGTCACTCGTCTTCCCGAAGCACATTGAGGCTGCTGCAGGTCGCCATAACATGGTCGGGACGGAGGGTGGTGCTTGGACGCCCGACCATCGCCGTCACGGGGATGGCGCGGGAGGCTGCAGGTCGGTGTTCCTCGACAGCGAACACCCTGCAGCAAGCTGAATATCTGGTGACCTGCGATGAGATGCAGCGTCCCGGAGGGGCCGTGATCTCCCAAATACCCGCTCAGCCACCATCTCCATCGACACTCCAACGGGCTGTCGTGCGTGAATGTGGTGGCATGTTCTGGCAAACGCCGGGGGTGCCGCAGCCCTACTCTCGCATTCTCCATCGAGACACATCAGATGACCGGCTGGCATGAAGGCGATCTGTGGGCGGTCTCATGCACGCTGCTGCCGCCAGCAGGCGGGTGCATGGCCGCGCTGGAGGGGCTTCGGACGCGCGGCGATTGGCTGTCCATCGACGATGCGCCGCGCAGCCGGAGGCAAGGAATGCGCAGATGAGAGGACTGGCGACCATCGTCGCCGGTCAGCCCCGGGTGCTGGGCGGCGGGCAGCCGCAACGTGCGAGACACATGAGCGCGGTCGGCTGGGACTGAGATGTCACCTCATCCGCGTGGGCCTGGCGAGCAGCAAGGGGGGAGGGGGAGTCTACAGAGCTACGGGTGGTGTTGAGCGCGGCGAGCTGGGCAGGACTAAAGAGGGCGGGCTGTGGTGGGGTGGTGTGTGGTGTGGTGTGGTATGTGGTTTGGGGGGGGGAGCGGGGTGGTGGAATGGGCTAGCGTGACCGCTCCGTAGTGGGTCGCGTCTGCCGTCGCGGTGGTCAGTGTGTGTGTATGGGTGTGGCGGGCGGCAGGCGCTAGCGAGCAAGCGGGAAGGCGCGGAAGGAACAACCGCGGCGGAGCCCACAGCTGCACGTCACCAGGCCGGCGCTGCTCCTCCCTCACCACCGACTTCGTTCCATCTCAACACGCAAGGGATGGCAGCCGCCGCTTTTCGTCGCCCTCACCGTTCAGGCTGCGCGCTGCCGGGCGCCGAGCCCGTCGTCACGCCCTCGCGGCCGGCCTGCCCCTTCACTGGCTGCTCACCGTCTGGCGCCCGTCGAGCGCGCTGCTTTTGGAGCGTTGCGCAGGCGACCGCTGCCCCGGGTCCGACTGGGAAGCCCGGATCATGGTGCTGAGTGATGGGCTCCAGGTTGCATCGCACGCCCAGCTGCCTCGTCTAGAGTCGAGCGTGTATGGGTGGCTGTTGCCGCCGCCGCCGCCGCCGCCGCCGCCGCCTCGGTCGGCCTGCTAGGCCTGCTACGGGCACCGTCTCGGTGACAGCTAACGGCCTCTCTCTCTCTCTCGCTCTCCGCGCACCCTCATCTCTCCGCGAGCAGCGGCTGCCGGCCCGTGGCGCTCGCTGCTTGGCCTGGCCCCCCCGCCGCTCCACCAATCTCTGGCCCGCCGGCGGGCAAACTGATCATCTGTTCGCTGCATGGGCGCGGGCTGGCAGATGAAACATCGCGGGCCCAAGCCGTCGGATGGTGCTCACTACTGCCGTGTCGAGTCGTCCCCATCGAGCGAGGTGTCGTGGCCAATGTTCCTGCGTCGCTGCACGGGACGGTGATGCCCCCTCGAGGCGAGCCAATCCCCAGCCCACGACGCCCCCGTCGACGCCTTGGTTCCGGCGCAAGGAATGCGAAGCGCAGCGTGGGCCAGAGACACTGGGAGGATCAAGTGAGCCTGGGCCCTGGCGCGAATCCTCCCTCCCTGACATCGGAGATATAGATAGGCCGCTTTGGGAAATGGTCGCTGCTGCAGCTTGCCAATGCTGCCAATGCTACCGTGGTGCTAGAGAAGGGCCATGGTCTGAGCCGCGCAATACCCATCGTTTGGCCTGGGGCTGAATCTTGATCCATCAGCGCGAAGAGCTGCGTCGAAGCTACCAGCTTGGTAGGCACGTCTCCTTTCAGCCAAACAACCCGACAAGCTCCCCCTCCAGCCCACACTACCCTGTTCTCCATCCATCTATAGCCCTTTTTGCTGGTCTGCACTGTACTTGTACCGGCCCCCGTCGATCCAAGCCGCCTCCCATTCGCTCGCGGTTCCTGCATCTCTGGTCTGCCGTTCGATAATTCTCCGTTGCCGTCTCTTCCCTGTTCGTGGACCCTTCATATCCCCAAACCGCATAGTCTTTCCTGCTTCATTATCTGCCTCCTGTATGTCCGGTACCCTACCGAGTAGCTTCGAGAGCAAGATCACGGGATCCCACATCCTGGCGGCTTTCTGTGCAACCTGACTATTAGCGGGAAGCCGTTTAGGAGTGAAGGTCGAGTGCATATATGCTCTGACCCTTCTCTCGTCGACGACTGTCCATCGCCCGTTTCCCCCTCTGTCCTTCATCCCCCTTCTTCCACTTTTCCATCGGCCTTCGGTCACATCCGCTCCGTCGAGACAGGCCCCCCGTAGCTGTCAGCGCCATCGGTCTGGGGCAGACGACATCAGTTGACCGATCCGCAGACCCGGCCTCCGCGCAGATCGCTAAACAGACGACGACAGGTCAGCATCCTCGCCGAAAAGCCACGCTCGATAGTATCCGGGCGCCACATCTTTTCTTTTGGAACTCTGCAGCAGAACCTGGTAAGTTTCATGGAAATTGCGACATGGCTCGTCGGCAACGCAGCAAGGACTGACAGGTCGCAGCCAGTGTCGACATCATCTGCGATCTCACCGCCAACGTCGCAGCCGACCAGGAACCAGGGCCCGGGCCAGATCAGTGCCTGTCTGTGCGCCCATCTCGCGCAATTCGAGATCTGTGGGGACGGGAAGAAGCAAAGCCACGGAACGGCCTGGTCTTCGGTGCAGACGACCTTGTGGTTTAAGGTGTCTCGCCTTCCACTACCGCTCCACGAGCAGAAGAGGTGCATCTCCAAAGTCGACGACCTGTCACTTCGCCCGTCTTCCGTCACCCGTCACCGCATTGCTTTGCCTCGCCCTTTGACTAAGCCCCGCGCCAGCAGCTCGAGCGCCGAGTCGAGGTGTCGGTGTAGCCAGAGTCAGCCGCGCATCACGAACCCAATCTGCTGGATAAAGTGCGCATTGCGTTGCGCTCTGTCCAGGGCCGCAATCCTTCAGCGCCCAGCGCCCAGCACCAGCATTGACGGCCGGGCAGCCACTATCACCAGGCAGCGGCAGCTAGTCGAGGATCCCGCCCTGTGCCGGCTAAACCGCCCCAGATCTCCCTTGAAGCGAACCAACAACGGCACTCCCCCCAGCAGTCCGCGGGCCTCGCAGCACCAGTGTGAGCCATCGATCGCACGCTTGGACCGCATCAACAAACGCCATCCAACGACGATTCTAGAGAGCTCGCAATAAGGAGCCCAGCCCGACAGCATCGTTCGGCGACGCTCAGCACCCGTCAGCGACCAGGACCTTCGCCACAGCCGGCGCCCGTTTGCTGCAGACCCGACACGTCGGTATTCGCAGCGAAGAGGTGGTGAGGGTGAGACTCGCTTCCCCCCCAGAGCGGCCTATCTCGAGGACGCCGCAGTCTTGCCAGGGCCGGAACGGGCTTTACTTGAGCGCTGCTCGCACTGCGCCTGCAAGCATGAATCAAAGTAAGTCAGCCTTAAATACCATACCCATCCCACGGCCTCTTCGGCCAGAGAGACGAACCCGCGAGCCTCGAGCTGCACAGACATCACACACTTTCTACACCGGCGCCTTTCTCCGCACTTTCCCCCCATTCCGCATTCCGCCCGCCTCCCTTATATTGACGCGCAGCCTTTCGGCACGCTCCTCGCCTCTTCTCTCTCTCTGCATCTGCTGCTGCACCCCCGCTGTAGTGTACTCTTGCACGCCTCCTTTTAGCACCCGATCGCGGAGTCTTGTGCGACGGCGTCCCACGCGCGCACTCGGCGGGCACACAAGCATCGTCGGCGGGTGCACGTTGTTCGTTATTGTCCCACGCCTCGTCCTACAGCGCGCCGCTGCCCCCAGATTGATTGGCTGACGTGTGGGATAAGCAGTACTTCACCCCCCTCTGCCATTGGCATCGGAACACGCCTTCTCGTCGGAGCAAGAATGCATCGATCACATTGGTGCTCATGCACATCATAGTTCCTTTGCAGCTGGCGTTCCCGATCAGCTCAGGCGCGACCACTCAGCGGCCGGCATTCCTCACTACTCGAATACAAGCCGTTACAGCGCCCACCGTCCCGACGTAGCGTAAGTGCCCCCCTCTCCTTGTCTCTCATTGGCCCTCTCTTCCCGGCCTGGCAGGGTAGGCTCCGCAGTGCAGTGTTGCCTTGCCCTGCGGCCCCCAGCCCACTCTGGTCTGCCCTCGACGCCTCCTCGCCTGGTGCTGCCCAAGCTCTGGCTTCCACAACCGCCGAAACAAACACGTCGCCGTGTCCCCCAGCGCTCTGTAGCACACGGCCCGGACGCATGGCGCACCCAGCTCTACCAGCACGCCGGTCTGTCACATTGATCACACGACAAGCCTGGCGGTAATGCCCGCATCGTCCCTGTCCGTTGACAACATATACCGTGCCACCCAACCCTCTGGTTACACATCACTGCCGCTGGCATCACGCTGCCGATAACATTGTTTTGTTGGCTTGACTAACGCCGCTGTAGCTATCAGTCTGGTACGGGTCTTTCCGACACGGGATCCGGGTCCATCTCTGCCTCCCCCAGCTCCAACGCCTCGTCGTCGTTGGCCTTTTCGACTTTTCCTCAGACTGCAACCACCGGCCTTTACTCCAACCACCTTCCGTTAGCAAACTTTTCATACGGCTACGGTAACATGTCGTCGACTCGACGCACTTCCATGATGTAGGTAGCCTTTGTGGCGCATTGGTGCTTGTAAAACATGAGCGTTATGCATGACAGCTGACAGCTACACGTAGGACTGACTCTCCCTCATCGGCTATGCTGCCTCCGGCACGATCACCTGGGATGGCCAATCCCGTGTCACCCGCACTCGGTGCATCGGCCAGAGATAACTATCCTACACCAACACCAGGCCTGCATCGACATCCACATACCCTCTCCCCTCGCCACTCCGACCTTTCTAGCTACAGGTCCCTGCCTGAGACGCCGAGGAGTGTTCTTGCCAACACCATGCCTCTGACCACCACGTACCCTAGCGCCAGCATTGGGAGCTATGCGAGTCAGCCTGACCGGTTGAGTGAGTCACCACCGTTCAACCCCCAGGAGAACTGGGGCGAAATCACTTGCGAAGGAACGACAGTCGTCCCCAGCATCGAAGCGAAGATCGAAAAGGGCTTCTTCTGGTCCGGAGACCGCGTGTGGACTTGTTACCGAAGAAATTACTTCGCAGTCAACGTTTCCTACGGACTGAGTCCATGGTTCTCGGGAGCTCGGCTTTACCTGAACCAGGGACCTGGCAAAGGTTCCGAGCAGATACAGTCCCTGGCCGTGTCTCTGGCCGCAGCTGTAGACGGCACCGGCGGCAAGAACATCGAGCTCATTCAACACACTCCAAAGCGCGACAAAGGGCCGCAACTCGCCATGAAGAAGGAGCTGCTATCGCCTACGCCACCAGGCAAGAACCATGAGCACAGCAACTACGGTCTCAGCAACTTTCATCAGTCGAATCAGATCGCTGGACCGTCACTACCAATGCAAACCGACTCTGATTCTGTGCAGCAGCAGTATTCGCCAACTAGCCATGGCAACAGCAATTACCAACATGCATTCGAACGCATCCAGTTCAAGTCGGCCACAGCCAACAACGGCAAACGCCGCGCCCAACAGCAGTACTACCATCTCATCGTGGAGCTTTATGCAAATATCCAGTCTACCCGAGATGCAGAGCCTCGTTGGGTCAAGATTGCCTCACGATCTTCCCACCCCGTCGTGGTTCGTGGTCGGTCGCCCAGCCACTATCAGAACGAAGGTCCCCACAATCAGAACGCTTCACGGGGTACTGGCAGCGGTGGTTTGGGCGGCTCCGGTCATCATGGACTCGGCTCGAACGGCGGCGCGGCATACGGTGGTGGCTACCGCAACGGCCTTTCAGGCGGCGGAGCGTCGGCCATGGGGGGCGGTATGTACCGAGGCAATACGTACTCGTTGGATCCAAGTCCTGTGGGCAGCCATTCAGTCAGCTCCGCGAGCTCGCTGAGTGCAGGCCCTGTGGAGGGACTGGTCGGAGGCGACCAACACATGGTCGACGACGAAGATACCAAAATGATGGAGACGCATAGCGACTACCAGTACTACCCGGCGCCCATCTACGAGACGATTCCTGCCAAGGTGGAAAGTCACGGCCTTCCTCTTCCCCTCCCGGACCGCAGGATCAAAGAAGAGTACCCCGGCCCAGCATCCATGGGCACTGGATGGCAGGTTGGTGGATGCGGTCGTTTCCAAGGCATGGAGACAAGCCGCGGCTACTATCCAGATGTCCATGCCCATGCCGGCTATTGACCAGAATCCGCGATTTCTCATCATCTGTCACATCGGTGGCCGGTTCAAAGCGACGCACATCGGTGCGGAAATGTGCTTAAACATGCCAGACACCAACCTGCAGATCTCTGAACACGGATACACTCTCGCCCATTTCTTCCTGCACGGCACGTTCTTTGTTAATCGACTTATATCTTAATTCAAGTATGGATCAGCGGCTGATCTGCAACCAATCAGACGCGCACCGGGCGAACTGTGCACGGACGCTGTTGGCTGCAGCATAACAACGCCAATGGCGCATGGATCAAGTGGGAAGGGTGCGGAGAGCGCATAACAGCGAGATTGGCGATATATCTTAAGCATTCGACTGCGATGAAACTGTTGGCGCGCGCTCAGATTTGGAATCCCCTCGCCAGCCATGCACAGAACAACCGGCAGCACGCCATCACCACCGCCTCCAGCTCCCTTCCTTTCGTTCTGCCGCGTCGACATGGAAATTCCCTACACTTAACTCCTTCCCCGGCATATTATATCCTGCACGAGCGCTTCTATCACGTCACGACGGCTGCTGACCTGCATTGAGCGACCCTTTCCTTATTTCAATGTCTCGTATTGTCTTAATGTCTCTTGCGCTTTGGTTTTGGGCATCAACTGGGTTGTGAAAAGGGTGTTGCTGGTTGCGTTTTCTTTGGAATGGTTATGGGAGTCTCTCGGTGAGCTTGGACTGTGCATGGTGCATGGAGCATATGGTAAAAACGGATGGACGGACATACCCTTTCTTGTTATGCCCTCTTCGCTGGCTCTGGCGGCGGCTCGGCACGGCGTTGCTGTCGCCAGGTCGGCGACTAGGCGGGTTCACGGTTGTATGAATGACGGGTCATGGAATACGGCTTACGCGGGACGAGAGACTGACAAAGAGGGGGACGATGAATGGCGGGGGTCTTGTCAATGTATGATTATAGTCCCTAAAAGCGTGTGTAGTTTGAATCAAGCAGGCGGCCCCTCCTCGTAGCATACTCCCGTCCGTGCCGTGCATCAGTTTCTCCTCTTTCCATGTTTCTTGAAGAGATAAAATGGAATGAGGTGGAAGGAGACTACAACGGCGGCGATTAGCTCCCGAGCGGGTTCGGCAAGGCAGCCGCGCTCGGCGCACTGACGTCGGCACGCCAAAACTTCACCGTTCACCGCACCACACGCTGTCGTCATCAACAAACAACACGCGCCTGCGCCCACTGCACCGCGTCCGTAATATCGATTCCGCCCATCGCCCATCGCCCATCGCCGTGCAAGTATCTTTGCAACATGGCGTGGTACGATGAGGACAGCTGGGCCACCGCCGCCTTTGCCCCGAAGCCGGCCACAATGGCCCTCACCTTGATCCTCACCATCCTCCTGCCGATATTGCTGCATCAATTCCTCTACCGAAAATCAGCGCCTACGGCACTGCCCACTTTCCTGCTTATTGGCCCCAGCGGCGGTGGCAAGACGGCGCTTCTGACTTTGGTGCGTCCCTCTAGCTTGCGCGGCCTATTCGATTACACTGCCGATAGCAATGCTGCTCGAGTGAGCTGGACTGACATGTATCGCTAGGCCGAGCGCAAAGCCGTCGCTCAGACTCACACATCCACCGCTCCCCTCACCATTGAGGCCCTTCTCCCGGACGGCCACACGCCCGGCTCGTCGCACTATCGCTCCCCCGGCGACCCTGCATACGAGCGCTCGCGCCGCTTCCTCCTGGTTGACACCCCCGGCCACGGAAAACTGCGCCACTTCGCCTCGGCGCAGCTCGCGAACCCCTCCAATGTCCGCGGCATTGTCTTCGTGGTAGACGCGGCTTCGGTTGCCGAGGAGATGGGCCTCGTCGAGACGGCAGAGTACTTGCATGATGTGCTGCTTGCCCTGCAGAAGAGATATACAAACGCCAAGACCAGCAAAGGTCCCAAGGAAATCCCCGTCCTGATTGCAGCCAATAAGATGGATCTCTTCACTGCACTTCCGCCGAATCTTGTCAAGCTGCAGTTGGAGAAAGCCGTCTCTGAGGTCAGAAGGAGCAGGGCGAAGGGCTTGAAGGATTCAGGAGTCGCTGTTGGTGGAGCAGATGATGGGCTTGACGAAGAGAAGGAATGGCTCGGCGAGGGAGGTGAGGGCAACTTCGAGTTTGCTCAGATGGAGGAAATGGGAACGGGCGTGACGGTCAAGGGCGGGAACGTGATTGGCGGCGGTGTCGTCGACGTGGACGACTGGTTCGACTGGATCGGCGAATTGCTATGACAGCCGCGCGCGAGTTACAATGCGTAATGAAGAGCTAGACAACCTTCGGCACTCATTGTCCTCTAGTCTCGCCCCCCATCCCGCTTGTCCGCAGCCACCGACTGAGGAGATCAAGTGCCGCGAGGTGGCACCCCCAGCGACGTATGACCTGGCGGTGACGAGGCTGAGCGAGACGGGCGGCCCACTGTTCAGCCCTATAGCCGCGGCCCGTTTTCTATTGATCATGTCTCAGAAACAAGCGTCAGGTTGCTTACATGCTTGACGGAGTCTTCGCTCGACCCAAGCTGTCGGGTCGGTGAGCATCACAGCATGTGGACTGCTTTAGCGATTTTTTCAGTTCCGAAAGGCATAGTGGGAGTGGGGGTAAGAAAGGTCAAGGGGAGCGCAAGGGACTGGGTGGTGGGATGACTGTCAAAGACTAGTACCTAGGGGTCGTAATGTAAACCGCGTCGTCGACTCTACCAATCCCGTTACAGTTCGGCCCGAACCTAACTTCAAGGCACAGCCTTCAGTCCACTGCCGGCCTTATGACGCCGCAATGCGAAGCGCGGGCCCTCCACTTCCCGTTCAGACTGAGATTGACAACGAACGAGTGGACAAGACAGGACCGGACCGGGGCCTCGCCGTGTCACCCGTAAGCTTACCACACAATTCCTCGCGATCCTCCAAGACACCGTTGATGACGCGTGGAGGTTGCGGAGGTGGCAGGCATCTGCTGAGGATGTGATGCGCAGGGCTGAGAGCGAAAAGGGCCACGTCTGGACCGGGGGTCCATGCTGGTTGTCCGCTTCGGGAAGTGTTCCGTTCGCTCCGCTTCCTTCCCGCTCGTGTCGAGCAGGGGTTGCGCTGATCGGTCGAGGTGGGCGGGCTGGGCGAGCATCAGCTTATCATAACGTCGGGATGGTTGGTAGTAGGCGAAGTAGGGGTCCTGGCGATTGGGGGATGTGTAATGATGTGGTGGGTCGACTGTCGAAGAGTGATAGGGCTGATACAATGGAATAGAACCGCCACATAATGCGAAATGAGTAATCTCATTGTGTTATGATTGTATGCATCCTTGTCATGTCCGCTCCGTATCTTGGGGCAGGGGCGCGCGATACCGGTCAGACAGTTGCGGCGTGGGCGGGAGGGATGTTATGCACGCTGGGGTTATACGGCACACGTTCGAGAGGAGTGATGGAAGGCATATGCAAGGTGATTTCTGGGGGGATGGCACTTGCATGTGAAACCTATGGCATCAGGGCAGGGCAGGGCAGGCACAGCGGAGTTGGATATAGATTGTCCACGGGCTTCATCGCTGTCAATGTTCTAGAGTGATTTACCCCGACGTGAGACGTCGGGGACGAGTTATGTCGATCTCAAGTCTTTATCATGCCCAGTGTCAGTGTGAGACGGCGTGGTCGGGCCTACAGACCAGTATGTACATCGCGCATGTGTGTACAATCGCCTCTGCTGCGGTGCTACACACACACAGCTCCCCGGATCTTCATGCCGCACGCGGTTTGCGTGTTTAAATAGATCGCATCTCTTCCATGCAGAAGACGTGTATTACCCGCGGGTAGATGGCGTTGTACAGGCACTAGTCAGTAGTGCAACCGCTGCTGTCGGTAGTCTGGGGAAGTGCCGGGCTGCGTTGCGTTATTGAGAGGTGGGGAAAGTGCTTGATCATATTGGGATGTGGGGTAGAGATTCAGATTAATAGGGGTGGAGACGTCACGACCCACGCCGTGTTCATCTAACTCGGAGTGTTTGATTATTGCAATGCAGTCGAGCAGGTCCCATAGTATGGGTGAGTGTGGCGTCGCGTTGTGGCGGTGCGGCAGGGTCCAACGTCAACCGCTTCCTGCCGCTCTTGCGCGATTACTAAGGCGGGGCGAGTGGCCGGCTAGTGGCGGCGCAACGTCTGGCGGCGGCGACCGAGAGCTTCTTTTTTGACGTTAGAGGAGGCCCGAGTTGCAACATCGAGTGACTTTTCCTGCGGTAGAGTTTTCCATTGAGCGCTACTTGTTAGCACGCTAGAACGCCGAGTAAAGAGTGCATGCCCTGATCTGCTTATTGTCACCCCGCCATCGCCTGAGCTCAAAGAAAACACTACTTCGACGTCAACTTCAACTTCAACTTCGACATCATTACAAGCCACACTCTTCAATCCGCACGCAGCGAAGACTTCTCCCCCGTATACCACCATGTCTACCAAAACGCGCCCTGCGATCCCCCCCGTCGTCATGGACACCATCACCCAGCAGATCGGCAACACGCCTCTCGTCCGCCTGAATAAGATCCCGCAATCCCTCGGGATCGAAGCCACCGTCTACGCCAAACTTGAAATGTTCAATGCCGGCGGCAGCGTCAAAGACCGCATCGCGCTGCGCATGGTCGAAGAGGCCGAGGCTGAGGGCCGCATAAAACCCGGTGACACGCTCATCGAGCCTACTTCTGGCAACACCGGCATTGGGCTCGCGCTCGTCGGCGCCGTGAAGGGGTACAAGGTCGTTATTACGCTGCCGGAGAAGATGAGCCCGGAGAAGGTGGCAGTGCTGAAGGCGCTTGGTGCGGAGGTCGTGAGGACGCCGACGAGTGCGGCGTGGGATAGCCCGGAGAGTCACATTGGGGTTGCGAGGAGGCTGGTCAAGGAGCTGCCGAATGCGCACATCCTCGATCAGTACACAAATCCTAACAACCCGCTTGCTCACGAGCACGGGACTGCGGAGGAGATTTGGACACAGACGGAGGGCAAGATTACGTGTGTGGTTGCGGGAGCCGGCACGGGAGGAACGATTACGGGGATTGCGAGGGGTCTGCATAAGCACAGCAAGGACATCAAGATTATCGCGGCGGATCCCGAGGGCAGTATTCTTGCGTTACCTGAGTCGTTGAATCAGGAGAGGGTGAACGAGCAGTACAAGGTGGAGGGCATTGGGTATGATTTCATTCCTGAGGTGTTGGAGCAGAAGATTGTGGATAAGTGGTATAAGACTGATGACCGGACCGCGTTCCAATATGCGAGGCGGTTGATCGCTGAAGAGGGTCTTCTGTGCGGTGGAAGTAGCGGGAGTGCTATGGATGCAGCTGTCAAGGCGATCAAGGAGCTTGGACTGGGCAAGGATGATGTGGTGGTTGTTGTGCTGCCGGATAGTATCCGCAGCTACCTCAGCAAGGTATGTTCTCCTCGCTCCGCCTCTCCAACAGTACACTAACAGCACCGTAGTTCGTCGACGACGACTGGCTCGCTGCAAACGACCTCCTCCCGCCCACACCCCCGCTCACCCCCCAATCCAAACCCACTCACGGCCGCACCAGCTCGGTCAAGAACGACGCCTTCCACGGCGCCACAATCGCCTCTCTCCGCCTCAAACCCGTCACCACCGTCCCCGAGACCTCCCCCTGCTCCGAAGCCATCGAGACCATGCGCGAGAAGGGCTTCGACCAACTCCCCGTGTCCGCCTCCTCTCCATCGGGAAAGCCTAAGCTCGTTGGCCTCGTCACCCTCGGCAACCTCCTTTCCTATATCGCCTCAGGCCGTGCGAACCCAAAGTCCCGCGTGCAGGAGGTCATGTTTGATTTCCGGAAATTGGGCGAGGTGGTGACGGATCTAGGGAGGTTGCATCTGGATGGGGACAAGGACGGGGAGGACTTGAGGAAGCGGAGGGATAGGTTTGTGGAGATTACGATGGAGACTAGGTTGACTGAGTTGAACAAGTTTTTCGAGTGGAACAGTGCGGCGGTTGTTACGGAGAGGGTCGAGGGAGAGCTTAGGGCTAAGGCCGTGGTTACGAAGGTTGATTTGCTGAGTTGGATGGTGAGGCAGGGGAGTTTGAATGGGCAGGGCCAGTAGATGGCCGATGCGGTGCATATTCGGAGTGTGGTGTTTATGGTTCTGTTTTGCTTGCATCCGGTCAGGCGCCTTTCAACGGCTATACGTAGCGGGTAGAATATAAGACTTCAACGTCTACAGGTACTCATCTTTGCACGGTAATATGACGGTGATGATCATCACTATCGATATTACCACCGGTCCGGATATTCTTCACGTCATCTCATGTACTGCTGGACGCTCAGAGGTGTTTATAAACCCCTTCAATTACTGTTCAATCACTGTGTAAGGTGTGGGTATAGCACCTTTATTGTATACAAATTCTACTGTGTCTTGTGCGGGTTCTTTTTGCAAACACATGAACGAATTCCACCAAGGAAAACGAAAATAAATAAACCTCTTCAATACGTCTTCTCGACTTCTCTTTCCACGCTGCCTTATCTTTCTTATCCGGAAATATAATGGGGACATCACTTTATCATATTAGCTACCTTGTGAGACAAACAAATTTCATCCGCAAGTCCGCATGTTGGATGCTTTGTGGTATTAAAGCTGCATCCGCCAACGTACATGGCGCTGCTAACGTGGCACTAAGATCACCGACACCGACTATATGTATGAACTTCCGTAGGATTAAATTTCGCTCTTCCCCGCTCGACAAGCAATCGAAATTGGAATCGGTCTGGGGTAATGACGGGTTGCACGCACCCTGAGGTCCTTCTCGACGACCATCCTATTACACGGGAGTCGATCGTCTGATCCCGCTCCAAGGTCAGAAACAGAGTATATGAAGTACCTCAATTGGCGCATTTTTCTTCACACACGGTGGCTGGGTCTTGGATTAGTGGGACTACAGTTGGCCTACGCTGTATTGATGTTGTCGCGTCTATGGCATACAAATCGATTCCGTTTCTAACAGTGAGTTATAAATCCGCAGCGAAGATCAGCAACATGCAAGTACGTACACACGGATCTCTTCAAGACAACGCCTATCCTTTTCGACTTGTCTATCCTCTTCGACTTGTCTATCCTCGTCGACTTGTCTATCAGTTTCGACTTATGTATCTTTCTCGAGCACTCTTTTTCGAGCACTCTTTTCCAACCACATGCATTCCTCTTAACGTGACTTGACTTCGGACTTGTGATTCCACGCCGTCTTCGTGGCTTGCACTGAACACTACACAATCTATCGCCAAGCATGAACAAGCCGTTGGAGAGATTGAAGGCCAAACTTTGCTTTTCCTCGAATGATATCGAAGGCCATTCCTTTCGGCGCATTCCATCTTCTGGGCATCTTTGTCTTGTGATGGAACGTTTCCCGGGCGCGGACTTGGAATTTTCTTGGCTGACACACGGATGGCGAAAGATAATCATCTGCGCAAAATTTGAAGACTAGCATGTATCGTTTACCCACAGTTTCCGTCGCGCCGGCATTTACGGTGGCGTTGTCTCTACTAAACGCCATCATCCCCGGATTTGCGAGGAAGCAAAGGCACCCGCGACTCTCTTCACATAAACCCCAATTTCCATGCTGCACTTCCCCAGAATTTGAGATCGATATAGGACATCTCGATTATATCAGCCCTAATGCCAGATTCTATGAATAGCACATAGGCACCATTATTGACGCACGCCTTCCAGTATTTTGCACTTAGACCTTCGGCGCAAGAATACCCTCCTTGTAAATACCGGAGACTCGGTAGAGTTAGGGCTACGTATCCGAGCTACTGGGAGTGACGCGATCAAGGTTGGCCTATTACAATGGACTGACGACTCACCTCAAACAGACTTTGAAGCCGTGATTCCAAAGGGATGTTGCACTGCGGATGTTGTATTACGATCTGTGGACAGGAAAGGATGTACTTCCTACTCGATGCGACGGTTAAGAATGGCAGACAAGAACAGAACGATCAGAAAGCGAACATGTAATTACACAAATTATGCCTGATACCGCAGACGGAAGGACCCTGCTATTCCCAACGTTTGTGTAGTAAACTACCGAAGACGCCTAGCTCTTTACATTTCAGCATGAGATCGGCCTAGTTCGGCAGGGGTTTAATTTTACCCAGGTTCCCGGTCGAACCTGCGCTACAACTCTCTAGACGATAACCATGTTCACATGAATGCAGAGACTCCCATCAGATTTTGGAGCTTTCCTGGGCTCTGGAGGTTTTCGGTGTGTACCCCTATAACACAAGTCGCGTTCACGGGGTTCGGCAAGCCCGGCAGCCTCAGCCACCCAGTAGCAACTTGGCAGAATTGGCCACCACCGCAATCGACTGCCCAGCACCACAACGTCCCTCCAGCTGTTCGCATGGTCAACGTAGGCGTAGTGACAAGCACATACAAAGTGATTGACGACTATATACCTGCCTGATTAGTAACGGCGTCCGAAATATACCAAGGACACGCGCGAAAGTTAGTCGGGCCTCCAACATACGACCAAGGCGCATTCCAGCCAACTGTTCTGAGACGTACCTTTGAGATTGCAGTTCTTCAAGGCACTGCATGCCGAACTGTGCACTTCCAGTCGGTCCTACGGACACCGCGAACAAGGCCGAATAAGGGCCGAGCTGCGTATCATCTTCCATGCAGTGGTGGAGAAGTATCAAGCAACAAACAAAGTGATGCTCGCGTGCACACTCAATTGGGGCGATGCTAAGGCCCGCCAGTACCACACGATGCCACGCTCACAAGCAGTGGCGCCAAGTCGACTCTCGCACTTTGCAATGCCGGCAGCCCGGTAACGATAACAGATGAAGATGCTAAGGCAATGTGATGTTCGAACCAAGTCGCCAGGATGACAATGATGACGGCCGCGCGGAGCGTACTGGCCTTATAAGAGTCGTTCTCTCTGCTCCCACACATCGCAGTCTGTTCATCCGCCCTGGAACACGGAACCCCTATCTTCGGAAGCCCAAGACGTCATGGCACAGCCAGTCAAGAAGGATGACGAGTACTTCGGTAGCTCAAACGACACCCATACTCGTCGCGAGAAGGACGACCTTTCGTCCTCGGGGAAGTCTGCGGCTGCGCCCGCATATTCGGAGGGCTATGAGACTCAGACTGGGGAGGTCTACGACCCTTATGGCGGGAAGAAGCTTGGCATGATTCGAGTAGGTGTCGTTGGTCTCCTCGAATAGGATGGTGAAGCTTATGTCCCAGTGTAGACAACCTTGATCTTCTTCACCAACCAGGTCGGCATTGGAATCCTGAGTCTGCCAGCCATGCTACACACAATCGGTCTCATCCCGGGAATCATCACCAGTGAGTTTGATTTGCGGACACAGTGAAACAAACGCGAGTGGTGATTGACTCTTCTCCAGTCATTTCGTTGGGTATCCTCGCAACCTACACAGCCTACATCCTGCTGCAATTCTATCGGCGGTACCCTACGATCAGGGACGTCGTCGACGTTGCCAAGATCATGGGCGGCAAGCCACTGGAGATCATTGTCGGAGTGGCGCACGTGCTGAACTTGTGCCTCATCTGCGCATCCGCCAGCGTCACTCTTTCAATCGGGCTGAATACCATGACTGAGCACTCGCTCTGCACTATCGGATTCATTGGAATCCCGATGATCATGTGCTGGATCTTGTGCATGCCCCGCAGCTTGAACTTTGCAGGATGGTTTGGTATTCCGGCAACCATCAGCATATGTAAGTCCATCGACTTGTTACCTCTTGAGACGCAAATTTCTGACTCCTGCTAGTTACCGCTGTTCTGATTGTGGTCATCGCCTTGGCTGTCAACGGCCCTGACTCCGGGGGTGTTGCCAACGGCGGCAGTGGCTACTGGGGCGAGCCGGTCAACGAACCACTCCAAATGCGTCTTGGCCCGAACCCTCTTGCCACCATGAACCAGCAGTTCGAGTCGGTTCTAAACGTCGCTTTTGCCTACGCTGGTAACCAGGCCTTTGTCACTGTCATGTGCGAGATGCGCAACCCGTACGTACAACCAGCAAATTGTCTAGTTTGACTTGATCGATTCAAATTCACTGACAATTCAACAGAAGCAAGGACTATACGCCAGCTATCATCTGGCTCAACGCGATTGCTGTGCCCATGTACGTCATCGTAGCATGTGTGGTTTACTCCCTCGCGGGGCAATACGTCGTGTCGCCAGCTCTCGGGTCTGCGCCAGGCATCGCCAGTAAGGCTGCATATGGCATCCTCTTCCCGACACTTCTTGGCTCAGGTCTAGTCTTTGGCCACACAGGAATCAAGTACATGTACAACGTAGTCATGGACAAGATGATCAAGACCAGACACAGGTTGACGGATAACACTCCTTTGACATGGGGCGTCTGGCTCGGCCTCGGAACGCTCTTCTGGCTTATGGCGTTCATACTGGCGAATGCGATTCCGGCATTCGGTTCCATTCTCGCTATCTCGTCCGCCTTGTTCGTTACCTGGTTCACTTTCGGCATGGCCAACGCGCAATGGATCTTCCTAAACTGGGGCCAGCAGTTCATCAACTGGAAGAAGACTTCACTGGCACTTTTCAATTGGTTCATGATTATTGGTAGGTGACTATGAATGGCTACGTCGATGTGGTTGAGCTAACTTCCTTGTAGCCTCGGCATTCCTCACAATCTTCGGTCTGTACACCTCAATCTCAGACCTGAGTGCTAGAGTTAAAGATCCTGAAGACACTTTAAACGTCTTCACTTGTGCAAACAACGCGCTGTTCTAAGCGCGATGCCCAGGTATGCTGTTGGATCTTGCGCAAACGGAACTACATACCACTTGCCTATTCAATACCTTGCGCAAACAGAATTAAATATCACTTGCTTATTCAATACCTTGCTTTGCACCACTGTTGTATGTTTTTGACATTCTTTTTGCTCCTTAGGTGGGTGGAACCCAAGACGCTACGGGCGTGATAAGGCGCCGTTGCTAGACGAGTGGAGATGCTGCTGCCCCAATGTGGTCATTGATTAAAGGGGTTGAGACTTCTTTTCTTCGAGACGAGTTGGCTCGGGAGACAAAGCACTAGGCCTGCAGCCTGTGCTGGTTGGATCCAAACCACCGTATATGCCCTGTGCCACTTTTATTAATGCATTTTCAACTCACACTCTTTCTCTTTCCATCGAACGAATGCGAGCGACCCTTCTCCGCATATCAACAATCACCCCATCACTCCCCACTCGCCTTCCTCCCCACACTCGTCTCCGGCGGCGGGACACCATGCTCCCACCGATGCAATACACTGACCACGCTGTACCCTCCCACTCCAACACACCACTGCCCGTCCCGACTCCACGCAAACTGATGGAACGCAAACTTGTACTTTTGCACTGTGATATCCTGATGCGCTGGAACAGGGTGGAATGGATCGCCTACACCGCGAGATGGTTTAGTAGAAGCCTTTCCTTTACCCTTGCCGGGTGCCGAAGCACTCGAGTGTTGCCCTGAAGTCCCGGAAGCCGTGGACACGGTGCTGCCGTCGCGGACGTGACGCGGGAGCACTTTCTTGTCTTTCTCTTTGCTGTCGGGTGCGGCGTTGTCGCCGGTGCCAAGGTCTTCAACGAGCTGGAGGTCCCAGAAGAACATCTTGCTGCTTTCATTGCCGGCGACGAGGATGGGGTGCGCGCCGAGCTCATAGAAGAGATTGAAACGAAGGTAGAACTGGGTATGGCCAGGCAGGTCCAACTGGACGAGACGCTGGAAGCGGCCTTTCCATGCTGAGCGTGTGCCTGGAATGGACGACGCGGCCACGGTCACTTTTGTAAGACTGTTGACGGCTGTGGAGGCAGGTACCGGTGCAGCATCGGGAGGTGGTTGGTCTGAGCTGAAGTTTTCGATCATCCATAATTGGATTACGTTCTCTCGGACTGCGTGGGATATAATCATGTCGTTGTACCAGCGAATACTGGACATCAATTAGCGCTGAGTGGTAGAGTTGCTAGGGATGATTCACCAGTCGACAAAGTCGGTGTGCAACTCTGTCGTAGAGAAGTGTGGATAGTGCACCGTAGCCGGCTTGTCGGTGCCCATGTATTTATCCAGATCGTCTGGAACTTTCCACTGAATACCTTCAGCGTCCTGCTCCAACGCGGAAGATTTATGGTGTACAAACCAGGTTCACTCTTGTGTCCATGCCTGCTGAGAGTATGTACTGGCCGTTGCGGTGATAGGCCTATAAAGGTCAGATCGAGCTAGTTAGCCGGTGGAATTGCACCGACAATGGACAATATCTGGTCCTTATGACCTTCGCCAAAGCATATGGCGGCTGTTGGTTGCTGCGCATGTGCGGGATCGAGACTCCATATTCGGATGCTGTGATCAGCTGAACAGGATGCGAGTATGGTCGAATCTTGCGGAGAGATGGCAAGGTCGTTAATGTCCTGAGGACGATTAGCTCGATATGAAGGCGAGTTGCCAACCATCCGTCCTGCTTACCATTCCATGTCCCACAAGCGTCTAAAGTCTGATTAGTAGAGCACTTGGTTGGAAGCACTTGTCTTACCGTCACCAAGGCTCCTGTTACAACGTTGAGAACCTTGATCTGCGAACCTCCAGTCACACATACAAGTGGATCCCCGTTTTGGGACTGTGACCATTCGACACTGTTGTAGCCCACAGGCTGTGACGAGGTAGCGACGTTAGCACAGTAAGAGGGTAGTAGTCCAGCACGTGACATACGTCTCCGTATGGGTCCGTCTCCTGCTCGTCCTCAAACACTCGCAGTACGTCAATGGCGGAGTCATCTTTGAGGACGCATCGGCAGATCAGAGTCTAGTGCTGTCAGCAAAGAAGGCGGGTGAAGCAAGAGCACCCACATAACGACCGCCCACGACGGCGAAGACGGAATCCTCACCAGGGGGTGTGTAGGGGTAGAACTTGACGTCGAACCACTGAGCTGGAGCGAGTCAGTGGGCGACCCGACAGCTTGGGACGGCTTGGACTCACTGCTTTCCAAGATTTCGGTTCCCTGGCAAGCGTTAGCAGAGAGTATTGTCAATTGCGGTAGATGCCGAGAGGCTTACTTGGAGCCTGATGGTTGCCCGGAGGCTGGGCAGTTCGCTGTGAGTATGCATCCTGTGGTAGGGGGAGCTGTACGGTCAGCCAACTACTGCGGACGGAGAAGCTCGCCGGAAGCCGTGGTGCTAGTCGACCGTCTTGCGGGCAGCGAGCTTACCGGAAGCGGATGCAGTGGAGTGTGATTGGTGGTTAGTGGGCGGCGCTCGCGGTTGGGATACGAGTTGTGGAGCAGAGAGCTGTACTTGTACTGGTAGTCGAAGAAGACTTGGAGGGAGGATTGCAGTCGCCAAGCGCGGCCACTCACTTGCAGCGGGTGGCCTGGTGCACCATGGGTGGAGAGGTGGAGCGGGGGAGAGGGATTTAGATTGCGTATTCTGCGCGCGAGTCGACTGAGCATGGAAGGTAGTGAGGTGAAGCTGTTGCACACGGTATACTGCTGGCTTGGCATCCGACCACTAGCGCGAGGCAGATCGTCGATGACAGACCACAAAGACGGCGGTGAAACCGTGCGACCTGCATGGGAGCTCTCCCGTTGCTCACTTGCTGCCCTCGGCCACATCATGTTGAAAGCGGCCTCGTCAGGGTAAGGGGGACGAGGTGTTTGTTGCATCTTTGCAAGACAGCTCTCGCGGCGCAGCATACGGCCGTCATTGGCTGCGGGTGGCTCCGCGAGATGCGAACCCTGCCGGCTCGCTCCACGGGTCCTTGACAGTCCCCTGCGCACGGGAAGGAAAACAAGACGTGTCGACGGTGACAGCTCGCCGGCCGCGTGTTCTGGGACGCCGTGTGCAACGAGCGGAGTGTTCGCGACCGTACATGTGCGGATGGAGGAGCAAATGTAGGTAGGTTGAATGGGGGAAGTTTGGGGCGCCGAAGGCTCCGCCCGGTGAGGTAAAGGGATCGCCCGCTAGCATGGCACGTGCGCGGGCCTTCTCGAGACACCCCCCCTGTCTACTGCCCACTGGAACACCTCGTCCCGTCGTCGTTGAGTTCGTCGTCGCCGCCGCCGTCGCGTCCTTTTCACTGGCGTCCGAGTCAGTCCCAGCAAGTACAATTCCGGTACTAGACGCCCGACATGCTGCTGCATGTCCCCACCCTCGCCTCGCCGTTGGGCGTCCCTAGAGAGCCGAGCGTCCCTCTGCGCTGGAGCCGTTGACGGTCGTCGGATGCTCGCCCCCGGGTGACGGCGACAGTGACGGTGACGGCGACGGCGACGGTCGCGCGGCATTTCGCCATCCTCCCCGACGTGCCGTCTGCGACCTGCGCAGGGTCTCACGCCCGGCCCAGCACAGCACTGACGTTGTGGCGTCGTCGCCGTCCCGCAACGGCCACCCACTCCCCATCCTCAACCCACATCCCGGCTCGCGCGTATTTTTTTGCTGTGTGCTCCCGCTGCGTTTATGCACCATGCACGAATAACTGCCGCCACCCTAGCCGCACTGGGTATCCTCGACTCGTGCCCCCGAACCCATCGAGCCCCGTACATGTCTTCTCCAGTGGCCCTCACCCGCTTCCCTCTCGCCTACTCTCGCCTACTCTCCCCTCGCTCCTGCTCTCGAAGCCTCTTGTGACTCTCGTCGCCGCTTCGAGCCTCTCTGTGCGTCCCAACCTCGTCCGCACTGTTCCACCGTGTGTCGAGACGACCTCCGGTGGGACCCTGCGCCGCCTACTTCTACCCGCGCCCGCCTCCGAACTTGACTCGTGCCTGAGAGCCCACCTCCAACGCCGGTCCAGAGCGAATTATCAGATTCGACATACCGGGACCACGGCAGGAGAAAACATACGTCAATTCTTCCCTCATCGTCTTTGCATCCAAACACAGCCATGGATACCACCTTCATCACCATCCACGGTACGTTCACGTGCCACATGCCAATGGCGTGCCACTGACCCCATCAGACCTCACCGAGGATGCTCATATCCTCTACTCTTCCGACTCCATTGTCGACATCCTCGGCCACACTCCGGACGAGGTCGTCAATCGCTCCTGCTGGGACTTCTTCCATCCCGAGGAAGTCCCAGTCGCCAAGCAGCTCCACAGTCGAGGCGTGAGGCTCGACAAGGCTGCCGTCCTGTCCTACTGTCGCATCAAGAACCGACAGGGCGACTGGGTCGGATGCGAGTGCTGCTTCTCTGTCGTCTACGATGTCATGGTCTGCTGCATTTCCGTCTATCGCCATGGCATGAACAGCCAGAGTGAGTCACCTGCCATGCTGTAATTGCTGCGACTTTCTGACACCACGTAGAGCGCGCTGTCGACGCCCCACTCATCCGCAAACTGTTCTCGAGCTCCCCCGAGGATCCACGTTATCACATGTTGTCTCATCTGTCCAGCAAGTTTACTCTAGGACCTGAAAACCAGACGCACGAGCCTCGCGCCGCTCTCTTTCTCAACCGCTTCACGCGTACTCTGACCATCATGTATGCCACTGGCGGTATCGAGCAAATCATCGGCATCCCAAGCGAGGAAATGATCGGGAAAAGCCTTTATGAATGCATCGATCAGAACTGCCTCGCTGATGCCATTAGGTGCGTGGAGTCGGCAAAAGGCAACGACTCGATTGCTTACATGCGCTTCTTCTTCCGCGATCCTCGCCAAGAAGATCCGTCCGAGCCAGCCACTTCCGACAGCGAAGATGACATCATGACCGACGTTGCTTCTGAGGACGACTCGGAAGTGGGTACCGAGCGTGGCCCACGCCAACAGCACGATTCCAACAGTCGCTCGTCCGACGGCATCGACGTCGGTGGAAGTGCTGCTACCTCCCATGCAAACTCGAACAACAACAACAGAGCTGCTAGTAACCGCGCCAACTCTTCGTCCCTTTCAGCACACTCGCCATACTCGGACGCACGTGACGAACCCATCGAGCTAGAGGCTGTCATCTCTTGCACGTCCGATGGCTTGGTCGTCTGCCTGCGCCGTGCTCGCCCCACGGTGCCCGCGGCCCAGTATCCGACAACCCAACCAGCCCAGCCCAGCGGTATCTTCGCTGCTCCTTGGGCACCGCAGCCCATGTTCCTTCCCAATCTGCCACAGCCTCCTCCATACCCACTTGGTGCCCAGCATCCCGCAATGGCACAGGCAGGGCCTCCTTCTGTGACACAGAATGCGTTCATGCAGAGCATCCGCGATGTTGCTGTCTTTGCATGGGCTCTTGTTGGCATCAACGGGAGTCTCACCGACTACTCTCATGGCAAGCCCGTTGGCGAGAGTCAACCGCCAGATGGATTTCCCGTCTGGGACCCTTCGCCTGGCACAAAGTCGTCGGCACCCTCAGGGTATGTGTCCGGGTCGGGCTCCGGAAGCTCCTCGAGCAACGATCGCTTTGGCTTCGGCGATCCAGGCCTCAGCTGAGGGGCGCAAGGAACCTGACCACCAACGCTACAACGACAGGATCCGAATCGATGGATCCGACTGGAGCTCGCTTTGGCCCGAGCGTATCGTAGCTATGGGATCGGCTTCAAAAGTCCGAAGGGGAGATTTGGTATGGAGATGTCAAATGGACCCGGCCATGCGCGAACGGCATCGTGTGCTCACCGCACGATGATCGTCGCCACGAAGATACGGTAATGACCTGTTTCCGCTAAAAAGAAGTTTCCTAGATAGCGAATTAATAACATACATATATTGCACGTCTTTTGGTCGTTTGTGCGTCGAATGAAGCGGGAGATGGTAGTTGGCTCCATCAAGGCAGGTTTTGAATGTGGTAGGGGCAGTGAAGTTCGACCTGAATAAAGTACTGACAGTGAGTCGCAAACCGACTCTGTTCCGTATACGCCATAGGAAGAGTCCTTGATTTGCTCACCGCGTCGCATAGAAAACGAGGTCCTACAGAGTTGTCCTATTCCTGGTCCACACGAGGCAAAAAGTGTTGCGGGCATCAGCCTCCGACAACACTGACCCACGTTCGTTCTAGCCACGAGAATGCCTGCGTCAACCTTTCCGAACGCAGGAATGCCTCGAAAAGAACCTCAATCGATCAAGTTGCACTTCTCTCCCGCGTCGTGGCGGAGTCTTCTTTGTCTTCCTCTTTGCTGTCTCCCTCCTTGTCTTCCTCTCTGTCTCCTTCTTTGTCTCCTACACTCCGCGGACTGTTTGCCCCTCCTACTCCGCCGCGCTTTGTTTCTGTCCAATGGGGCTGAGTTCGTGTGAGCACCACAGCGAATCGCGGGTTGAACTTTGCGCCATTGCCGTTGAGCGTAAAGGGACGCAAGTCAAGTCGTTCACTGGCGAAGGATGCCTATGATGTTACCTTGGCGCCGTCTTCGTGCACCCCCTTATATTACCATTGAACTTTGCCAGGGTGGCGTCGACGAGCCTCTGAGGGTTTCAAGTTCAAGCTTGTACTGTTTTTGGCTTACTTGAGGGCGTGAGATTGGTTCATCTGTTCAAGATGTGCACTTCGTCCTTGCGACATACGAGCGAGGCATCCGAGAACACGGCAGCACCAGATTCTGCTCTCCAATCATGTCGGTCTCGAGTGTACACGCTTTTAGTATGCGTCTTTTCGCTTTCGTTGCCGTCCTCGCGACTTTGACGCCATCGATGCTGACACAGGCGCATTCGAGCTCTGCCTCGACCGCGACGAACCAGGCGTCCTCTTCGCCTGCGAGCCCATCTTCATCAAACCTCTTACCTACATTGCCAACATCGACGAGCCCGGAGATCCCACCAGCAGTAACGCATAAGATACGAGTTGGACTCGGAGACCACAAGTTTACACCTGACACTGTGACAGCGGCTCAAGGCGATGTAAGATACCCTTCCTTTCGTGTATGATTGGAGCTTGACGCGGACGGTGATCGCCTATGTATGGAAGAGACGATAGTTGGCTGACTACATGCCACGCGCCAGACCATCGAATTCTCCTTCTTCCCGACCAACCACTCCGTCGTCCGCGCTGAGTGGAACATCCCATGCATCCCATACGAAATGACGGGCCCGGGTAAAGCAGGAAGTGGTTTCTTCTCCGGCTTCCAACCCGTCGACACGGTATTGGAGAATGTAAGTCCCGCCCCAACCCCGACACCATCCGATCCCAAACCCCCTGGTCACCACACCTCCCACCTCCAAACACATCCAGAAGAATCTCAAAACAGACAAACTGAGCAAACCCCCCGCCCTACAACAGCCACCAACCTTCAGTATCATGATAAACGACACCTCCCCCATCTTCTTCTACTGCTCCGCCCCCGGCGCCTGCACAACCTACGGCATGGTCGGCATCATCAACCCCAACGCCTCGACCTCGCTCGACGAACAGCGAAACCTCGCGCTAAAAGCTACCTACGCCCTCTCCCCAGGCGAACCATTCCCCGCGGAATCACCGACGAACACCCCCTCCGATCCGCCCTCCGCTCGCGCCGCTCGACCCAAGCTCGGCACTGGCGCCATCGCGGGGATTGCCATCGCATCTGTAGCGGGTGTGGTGCTGGGCGGCTTGCTGTTATTCTTCTGGGGAAGGTTCAAGGGGCTGCGAGATGAGTTGAGGAGGAAAGACAGCACTGTTGTGAGAACCTCTTCACCGCGGAGTCCACGCTTAGCTTTCTGGCCCTCCGCCGCCGCCGGAACCGCAGCATCACAATCCAGTCTAACCCGCTACCCCTCCCCGCCGCCGGTGTCCAGCCACGCAAAGCCCGTCGACCTCGCAGAAGCGCCGCCCCCGGCATACTGCCCCTCCCCTATGCCCGCGCCCACGCCCGACCCAGGGCAATCCTACAACAGACCGCCTCCCAGCAACGCAACGACCACTACCCCTACCAGCATCGGCGGCAGTGGAGGCATGATTCGCAGTGCAAGTCCCGGAATTGAAGACGGTACCCTCGACCTCCCACCCAAGGGATACTACAAACGCACTCTACACGATAGCCCGCGTACTTCCGACACAGCGTCGCTTGTAGACCCTAGTCTAATACCCGTGGGTCCGTATGGAAGGCAGGTGATGGATTTGCAGAGGCAGGCTGCGCGGTATGCTAAGGCCGTCTTGTCTGTTTCGAGGAGGGGTGTTGCTAATGAGACGCAGATCACGGAGCAGTGGGATAGTGGCATCAGGAAGGGGATCCTTGGGGACTGCGGATGGGCTCCTGGCGACGTACTATATGACGCAGCAAGGGCCGGTCGAGATGGATGGTACGAGTGTGCACCCTGCGCATGGGAGTGTGGAGCTTGGGAATATCATGTAGGATGGATACACCCCATTCCTTACAATTGTTTCTTCACCAAGGTCAGGTGTACATAACAAACACTAATAGTCACAAGCACAAGATCGTTTTAATCCATTTTGAACACCATCCCCACACGGGATTGTTCATGCTTAAATCTTCAGCTATCGACTACTTCACAGCTTAGTCAGAGAGAAGACTTTTTGACCCTCTCCTCATCCACAGAGATAACAGAAGAACGCCGATCAAACGCTGCACTAGCGCAAGCCATCCTCATCAACGCCTCCGTCCCATCCCATCCATCCCATACCCAGCAGGCAGGGAAATAAAACGCCACATCCATACCACAGCCTTGTACCAAAGGTTGCTGGTTGCTGATTGCTCCTCAGGCATCGATAACAGCGTGAAAACGCCCGCATCCAGCTTTGCAAGACCCGTAGAAAGATTCATAGCGTGACCGAGAAAACGCTTAGAAGTCGTGAAGAAAGACGATACAAAAGAAACCAAGGTCCGTCGAAGGCATTATATAATGTACACTGGGAAAAGGTTCCCCCCAAAAGTGGGTATAACGTGGAAAAAGAAATGCGCTCAGCGTGGAACCTGCTGAGCACCTCGTTGATGAAAGTATAAAGAAGAAGCGGAGATGGGGTACTGCTTAGACTGAAGTCGTGGAGGGCGCGGTTGGGGTGACGGTAGGCTGCGGCGATGCATTCCCCTCTGGCAAGTTGCCCTCCACACTCTTAGCCTCTGGCGATGCGTTGTTCGGCAGGCTCGAGTTGGTCAAGGTAGGCGAGCTCGTCGATTGCGAGTTCGTGAGTGAGGGCGTACCTCCAGGGACCGAAGTCTGCTGTGCCAGCTTTGCGCGTCTGCTGGTGTATGCACTCAGACTAAGCTTCTTGCGTGCGGGACCGGGGATGACCGCGTTGGTGACCGCGGGAGAGAAAGGGGAAGGAAGAGGAATCCCGACGGGAGACTGTGCGATAACACTGTTGGCCATTGCCCCCGAAGCAGAGTCAGGCGTAACGACGGAGTTCGCAGACGGTGCAGCATCCGTGAAGTCGGTCTTTGCTGGCATTTCCAGTCGCATGCCCACAGGCTTTTGCGGGATGGCGCTGGCATCGGACGTCGCTGGTGTCTCCGAAGTTGATGGTGGCCATGGCGGTGGAGGTGGTTGGATGGGAGGATGTGAAGTGTCTAAAGTGGTTTCCTCTATCGGCGCATCTGGCATTTCCTCCATCTTTGGACTGGGACTGGGCGGCTTCGGGTCGGTTACCTCTTCTGCATCCTCCATCTCCACATCCGCTGGCGCGGCCGGAGTGGGTTCTTGAGCAACAAGTATTTTCGTCTCTTGAGGTTCTTCCACGGTGGTTTCTGTCGAGATTTCCATGGCAATGAGTCCTTCAGCTGGCGCTATTGGCGTCACTGGAGACTGCTTGCTAGACGCAACATCCACCAGAGCAGGCGACTTAACCTCCAGCTTGACAGACGCAGATCGTAGGCGCTCCCGCTGCAGTTTGTCTTCTTGAGCTTGCAGCAACAGCTTGCGCTTGAAGGACACTGGTGGCCTTGCCACTCTTGTCTTGAGAGGTGTAGGAGCCCTTGCGCTGGCTTCGTCCCCCTCAGTCTGTGTCGAGCTGTCAACGTAGACTGGCTTTGGCTTCGTGGCGACACGACCATTTGTCTTGGTCGAGCTACCCGACGTTTTGCGCGCGACGCCATTGCTGTGTTCGCGAGGGTTGCGTAGCGAAGGCGAGTGTTCTTGCTGTCCGAGCTGTTTCTGCGTCTTTGGATTAGCATCGAAAATGGAGACACGTGAAGCGCGTCTTACGGAGGATGAGAGGCTGGGTGTGTTGAGCGTCGACCCAGCGCTGTTCCTCTTCCCCCGTTTGCCTTTGTGCTGTTCTTCTTCGAGCTGCTCGAACAGTCGCTCTTGCTGCTGCAACTTTCGCCGCTCGCGTTCAGACATCTTGGCGTTGCTGTCGTCTAGCGAGAAGTGTGTCGCGGGTGTGTGGTCGCGGCTGCTCGATTTGTGCGAGCCAGATGTTGACCGACCGTCCATGTTCTCATCATCGTGAACGTCGCGGTGGATCGCTTCACTCCCGGCGCGGCTGTTGGTCGCGTGACCTGTGCTGAGGGGCGAGATCTGGCCTTTCTTCGTCTTCCTGCCCTTCGAGTTCTTGAGCGGCTGGACTGGCTCAGCGTAAGTGGTCGCATTGCGCCTTGCGCGTTCGAGAAGACATTCGTAGCCCGTTGACGTATCGCAGGCGCAGCCACCGAAGTTGGCGAGTACGCATGCGACCCAGGGCTGGATCTTCTTGAACCCTTCCTTCTTGATGTCGCCGTTGGTGACGGCTTTTTGGAGGTGCTGCTGGATAGCGGGATCAATATCCCAGCCGACGGTGAGCTCTTCACCGGGGTCGATATCGCGCGTCGCAAGGAAGGAGAAGTGGTAGCCACTCTCAGGACCTTGGGTCAAGATCTTCATTACCATGTTTGGATTGCAGCTTCTCCTGGCATGGCGCAGCATTGTTCCTTCGTAGCGGGTATCGATGTAAATTGGCAGGTAGGGAGGGAAAAAAATGAATGGCTCAGGATGCCGTAATAGGTCCCAGCGGTTTGTAGGATCGGAATAATAGTCTTGTTTCCGGCCAATTCGACCCTTGAGTTCGCCAATGAAGCCACCCGCAGCGACTGGGCTCTCAACCATAAGAAGCTGCCACTGCGGATGGAGTCCGTGTGCGACTATGTTGGGATCCTCATCTGTCTGTATGGATATGGTAGGTGCATGAGAGGCTTCCATGTCTTCTATGGACTGCTCGATACGTTGAAACACTTCACCGGGTGTCATGCCCCCAGTGGCGTCGGCTAGCGTGTCGCGATCATTGAGCCACGACACGATGTCGTTGGCCACGCGCAGGTCTGTATACGAGTTGGAGTCGGTCGAAGGTCGCTCGGGTTGGCGATAAAGGTTCATGAACTCGAGCGAAAATTCCTCGATTGGACCGTCCGGCTCCATGGGCGATTTAACGGGGCTGTGGCCGTTGAACATGACGGATCCAGTTCGCTTGCGCGACCCAGGAGCGAGAGCCGGAGCCTGGCTGATGACGTTGACTGAGCCGGACGGTCGATGGCTCGTCTTTGGTCGTTTCGCAGGGGGTCCTTCTATTCGAGGGCTTCCGCTCTTTCGTTCCGAGTTGTAGTGTAGGTCGGTGCTTGAATGGACGGCCCAGCCGTTGGGTTGTATTAAACCCAGAGGGTCTTTCGGCCTCTTCTTGTGGCTCTTTGTGGAGGTCCTCGGTCGGCCTTTGCGCTCGCCGATGTTGTGGAGCTCCCGACGCTGTCGCTGCTTTTCCACGGCGCTCTTGGTATCGACAGACCTGGGAAGGCAGTCTGTGCACTCGTGCACGTCTGGCACGAGCGCAGCTGACTCGTAGTAGCAGACGATGTGCTGCCATGTGTCGCACTTTTCGCACAAGACAGTGTTGCCGTCGTCGTCGGAGAAGCCGCAAATGCACTTGATGGTGGACGACTCTTCTTCTTCGATGGTGCCGTCTAGGGTAGCGGGAGACCCGTTGAGGAAGGCGGGGGGTGGGGGGCCGCCGTAGAAGGCGACGGGAGCCGGCTGAGGATCAGCATACGCCTTGACCGACGAGACGTCTGTCATACTCCGGCGATGGCGCTGAGGTGTAGTGGTGTTCGCGTGGTGGGTGGCTCAGGCTCTCGGTGCTTTGGATCGCATGACGCCCGACGCGCAAACGACCGAAGCAGAGCTGCCGACGTCTTCGCGAGACGAAATCGACGGCGGATGTCAACGGGTGACGTGCTTTCTGGAGCGAGCTTAGCGGTTATCGCGGCCCTGTGGCCGAAGAAAAGAGGCTTCCGAGTGGGACGGGCGAGAGGACAGCGGTGGGCAGAGGCGTCGGCAAGGGCAGTGCGACGTCAGGAAACGGGCAGAATCGAGAGGCTATCATGGAAAATGGGTATTGAGGTCGGCAGGGGCCGAGTCGAGGGTGCGCGCAGGAGGTGAAGGGGTGGAGAGGAGGAATGGGGATCGGAGGCGGCTGCTCGGGGCGTTGGCTGAGAGGCTCAACAAAGGGAAAGACGCGCGCAGACGGAAGCGGGCGGCGGCCGGCAACGCACGACGACACGATGGGTTGAGGTGGTCTGGGGCGGGAGAGGCGGCCGTCGCGGTGGTGTTGGAGTCAGAGAGGGCAGAGTGTGGGTAGTGAACTGAGGAGAGCGCAGAGAGAACGAAAGGCGACGCTAGCTGTGTTTGTGCTGGCGCGCTGCACAGGCCAGCCAGCTGCTCTGGGAGCACTCGGGCAGAAGAGTGCCGCTACCGGTACACGAGTTAGCGAGGGGGCAATATTTGCAGTCAGTCGAGCGGGAATCAAAGGCGCCCATGGCGGGCGGCGACAACGGGGCACTGCCGCGGAGCATAGATGGGGCGCATGGGCGGGTGGTCTGGTCCTCAGGGACGATGGAGGGCGTCGCAAGAGCACAAGAAGGATATGAAAGATGCGAGAGAGACTCGGACGGGGCTGAGCGATGCGATGAGACGGCGGCAACCCAGCACCAACCTTGGACCGCCGTTGCCTCCGGCTGCGCAGCGGCCAATGAGCGCCCGCGCCGGCCCCTGCCAGCAAAGATGATGCATGTGGGGCGCCCAAAGCAGCTAGCGCCGTAAGCGCGTTCCAGGAGGGCCAGCCGATCAAGTTCGCGGCCCTCCAGCGAGGCAGCGTCGTCGTCGACATGGCAATCAAACGCGTCGCGGTGCGTCGCGGTTGCGTTCCAGCATCTGAAATGCAGGCTCTCGACTGAGTCTGCGGCGCGCTGGGCACGACCGACGACGGCAGGAGCGACCGCGACTTGTTTGTTTGGCGAGCGGCGTCCCCTCCGCGCCTGCCTGCTTGCCTGCCTGCTTGCCTGCCTGCATGCACCACGCCCCGGCCGCGCCTTCCCTGAAACACCACTTGCACTCCCGCCATGAAGTCATCCCCGCAGCGCGCCCCCTTCACTCTGACCTCTGCCTCCGAACTGCCGCGACATCGCTCTGCCATGTATCCAAACGGCACTGATGCCGGCGCCCTTCGACGTGGTAGAACTAGAGTTGCCCCGGGGTCTCGAGTGGATCACTCGTGCAGACCGCTACGTGTCCTGAGCAGCGTTCGCGCGGTGACCCCCTCCCTTCGATCCAGCGGCGCACAGGGCGAGCCAACTGCACAGCACCCCGTCACATATCTCTCGCCGTGTCTCCGACGACAGACTGACATGTAGAATCCACGCAAGACTCTCGATCCCAATGCGCCGATCACCACGCGTCGATCCTCCCAGTCCTCCGTCCACGGCGTCCGGCCCCCCAGACTACCTACATACCCACCACCCAATATCATCCGCGTAGACACTAGCATCAATATAAGCCCACGAATGAACGATGCGTCCTGGCCTCCGCTGTGGTGGGTTAGAGTGAAGCCATCTCTCCTGCATATAGGCGTGAATGGCGCCGGTCCTAGAAATTTTGTTTTGACGTCTTAGGTACTGACACTTTCGCCATGGCTGCTCTCGTTGGCGTGGCCGCTGTTGTTCTATTGTTGGCGCAAGCGAGCAGTGCCGCTGCTGCATGTAGTGCGCAAGCGATAGGAAGTGACGAGACGATCCTCACTCACAATGACCTGTACGGTCTGTGAGGAGTTTCTCCATCGTGGACCATGTCTTGTGGACACGAACAATGGGACAGACGTAGAATTCCTCCGGTACTTGGACTGCGAGAAGGTGATGGACGACACCGGTCTGTTTTGGATGGGGAATCAAGGTACGGGATGCACAACGATAACACCGCTGGGCGAAATCCAGGCTGCCGCTGGTGGCACTCGCCTCCAAGCTCTGTGCTCCCAATCTGCATTTTTGAGCCCGCCCGACAGCACAGACGTTGGACCGAGGTGGCAGGTAGCGGTCCAGATAGGCAACGCAACTATCGTCGGATATCGCGACAGGCTGTCATTCCGGTTTCTGGGCTTAAAGTATGCGCCGCGCCCCGCGAGGTTCGGCTACTCCAACCAAATATCAGGCCCCCAGCGGCAACGTTACGGCGCTGGAACTCGGCGCTGGCTGTGTTCAAGCCGCATGTGCGGCATCGGATCGCGGCGAAGATTGCCTCCTGAACATTTGGATCCCGTATCTACCTGCTGGGACCCCCTCGACAAACAAAAAGGCGGTAATGCTTTGGATTCATGGCGGAGGCCTAACGAGCGGCTCTGCTTCCGACACAACCTCCGACGGGCCAACATGGAGTCTCGAGGTGATGTTCTTGTAGTGACCATCAAGGATCGACTGTCGACACTGGGGAGTTTGGCATTGGAAAAACCACACCAAGGGAAACCACTGGCTGTCAAATCGGATTGCGGCCTTGGACTGGGTGCGAGCTCATGTGGAAGACTTTGGCGGTGACAAAGGCAAAATCACAGTGTTTGGACAAAACGCGGGAGCTGCGTCGGTAAGAGTGCTTTTGGCGTCGCCACTTGCGAGGGACAGTTTCTCGAGAGCTATACTGCAGTCGGCTGTGGGCGGTGCAGGCTACTTGAAAATCTTCTCGCGATACTTGTCGCTTTCGGAGGCTACTACCCTGGGCAGATCGGTACTGAACGAGACAGACTGTACGCAGCCGGATAAGTCAGTCCAACTGTCGTGTCTGAAAGCGGTGGATCCTGTGCACTCGTGGGCGGTCGGGCTGTGGCAGCTTACGTTGACTGAACGTAGACGCGCTAACTGAACGCTGAATATGGCAGGTTTCCGGTCGTGGACGGGATATATCTGACGGCTGATGAGCTGCTGCTGGACGGAAACGGCACAGCCGTCAATGTAGCTGACATGACTGGTAACGTGCGAGACGACGGCGCACAATTCACCTCCTACTCCACAAGCTCGAGTGTCTCTCAAGTACTTACGGATCAGGGATATAACGCGACTGACATCCTCGGGTCGAATGAGTTCCTCACTCCCCACGGAGCGAATTCCACCTTTGACATCTTTCAACCTCACTTCGCAATTCGCAACCGATGCCATATTCCGATGTCTGATGCAGTTTACGGTGTACTCTCCGGTCTCGAACGACGTCTTTCTCGTGGTGTACTCGTACGAAATCGACAGGGACTTCCAGATCAGTGAATGGAGTCCAAGTCCGCTTACCGGCGAAGCACCTATCATTCTGACCACCCGTACGGAGACCCGATGCGCCGTACTTTCGCTGTCACAGCGGCAAGCTCTATCATGTCTTTAGAACGATCATCCGCCACAGTCGTCACCCTCGAGATGAGCATGATGTTCCCCTCTCACAATATCTGATCGATAGCTGGACCGCATTCGGCAGGCCGAAGGACCCCAACCCAGCCCAGGACTTCCTGCTTGCAAAAGAGTTCAGCAGCACTCCTGACACGGTCAAAAGGTCAGGACTTTGGACGGCAGCTGATGCGGGTAATGCGAACCTTTGGATTCTAAACGTGGATACGAGAAATGAGAATTTTCAGAGAGCTAGAGCAGTGTGAAGTGCTCGGCTTCCCGCTTGATTACTATCCTGAGTCGCCTACGCCGGCATCGAACATGGTGGCCAAGAGTCTTGCGCCCATTCAGCTTCGCTGTTATCGTACTAGACCGACGTGAACAATGAACCCAGAATTCTCCCTCAGCTCTGCTGTCAACATCTTGTCAGGAACTTGCCAGACATGGAACAGTCGATGGAAGCTTTTGAGCCACGACTCGAAGACGTCTGGCGCTCGGAGTTGTTGGGCAACCAGGCAAAGCGTGGGCTTGTGCTGTTGTAAAGATCGAAGTCGGCAGATCTGCGCGCAAGTGTTGTTGAGAGGCTCGATTAGTGCTTCGTTGTATATGCAGTCGCAAGCGATGACAACGTCCACGCCCTGGTCATCGTTGTTTAGGTCATTTTGGCCAAGCAAAGCCGGTAGAGATGATACCGAATCATGCTCCCAGTCCAGCTCGAAAGCCTCTATGTTGGAGGCACGTTGCTCGGTGGCTGTTTGTGATGCTTTCTTCTTTGAGCTCAATTTCTTGCTAGAGGATTTGGAAGGGTTTGGTTGGTTGTCAATTATGTTCTGCTTCAGCAATCGAAGGACATAGTCCTGATCTGTGGCAATGTACTTCTTGATTTTGGGCCCTAGGGTCAACGCCACGATGCCTGCAATGCCTGCGCCAAGCTCAAGGACGGTAGAATCAGGGTTCAGATAGCCGGCTTGGAAGAGAGGGTTTGAAGACGCTACCCATTCAGCGAAGAGGGGCGTGACCTTCCAGACAACTGGCGCTCGTATTAGCTAGAGCCCAAGGACCCAAGCCATCGAGGCTGGGGCATACGTGCCAGCTCCTGTTGTTCCAAGCTTCCGGTCTGAGGTCAGAAGGCCTCGCGACTGACGAATGGTCAGATCTCGACCGCCGACGGTGATGACGACTTGAGCTGCCTGGGAGTCGACGAAGCCGAGGGACTGCGATGGGATTGATTGGGAGAAGACGACGAAGGCTTCTGGCGGGTTGGAGTCACTAGTCAGAATCTGAAGGCAGCGAATGGCATCTGCAAGACAATACGTGCAGCCGAGGGCAGCACCAAGACGCGTATTGGCTGCAGTGTGTACCTTCTTCGGGATCGGTCACGGGATCGCCCAGGATGGAAAGTAGGGCGTCCATGGCGAGGGATGGTGGGCGATGCAGTGAGCACACCCTCGGCGTATGACAGAGCGCGGCAATCGGTGCGGCGGGTTTGTAAAGAGGGGATGGTACAGAGGGTAGAATGCCGAGCAACGTCGAGTGTTAGGCCTGCGCAGCTTCTCTTGGGTAGTTCGTAACTTCCGCACAGCCCCCCCGTGTAGATTCCCGTGGGCTGGTGCGATGAGCTCAGCTGGCGCTCGGCGACGGTTCAGATCTGAGACGCTTCGCCTACCGGTAGCCGTGGTCGTAAGAATAAAATAATCGGCGTTTGAGCAGCGGTGTGTGGAGCGGGCGCACCCCAGCTCGGTGCCTGGTCCAGGCGATTCGCGGCACATCAGTCGGTGGCTGCGTCATTCTGCAACCCACGTCGCCCGCCAAGAAAGTGGAGCTCAGACCAAACTCGACCAGACATCTCCCAACCACTTGCATAATTCGGACTCCGCTGGCAGCTTCGCGCAGTCCTATTAGTATCTCGACCATCCCCTCCCCCATCCTCTTCCACTCTCCAACGACCCCAGCGAAATCCACACAACCCGCCATCATGACGCAAGACTTCAAGAAGCTCATGCCCCAGGCCAAGGCGACCATCCACACCCCCGTCGCCGTCGAGGTGCCTGGCCTCACCAAGGTCGACGGCGAGACCATCCCGCGGCGGAATGCAAAGATTGTAAAGGACCTGGTGGTGACGCCGTCCGAGGGCGTCAACACCCTCTACGACGTGCTGCGCTACTCGGCCAAGACGTTCGGCAACGCAAAGGCCGTCGGCTCGCGCAAGATCATCGACGTGCACACAGAAACGAAGAAGATCAAGAAGATGGTCGATGGCAAGGAGACGGAAGTGGACAAGAACTGGCAATACTACGAGCTCAGCCCCTTCGAGTACAAGAGCTTCAACGAGTTTGAGCGCGTGTGCCTGGAAATCGGCTCTGCCTTGAAGCACTTGGGCTTCGGCCCAGAGGACCGTCTGCATCTGTATGCTGCCACGAGCGCACAATGGCTCTCTTCAGCGCATGGTGAGTCCAATGTCCTGCCTTCATCATGTCGACGAGTGCGCTAACACCTCACAGGCGCCTGGTCACAGTCCATGTCTATCGTTACGGCCTACGACACGCTCGGCGAAGAGGGTCTTACACACTCTATGCAGCAAACCAAGGCAAAGGCCATGTTCACAGACGCATACATGCTGCCCAAGCTCGTCAACCCAATGAAGTCGGCAAAAGACGTGCAGGTCGTCGTCTACAGCACCAAGGACAAGCCCGAGCAAAAAGACATTGACGCACTCACAAGCGCACACCCGCACTTGAAGGTCATCAGCTACGATGAACTGGTGCAGCTTGGAAGGGCGCACCCCGCTGACCCAGTCCCTCCCAAGACCGAAGACCTCGCCTGCATCATGTACACATCAGGATCCACAGGGACTCCCAAGGGTGTCCTCATCAAGCACAGGAACGTCGTCGCAGCCAGTGAGTGCCACTTCGATCCGCATCGAGAGACCCCGCTAACAGTGCCCAGTCGCCGGTGTCAACCTCATCATAGCCAAATACATTGGTCCGGGCGACTCTCTCCTCACTTACCTTCCCGCTGCACACATCCTCGAGCTTGTCTTTGAGAACGCGTGCCTCTACTGGGGCGGCACCATGGGGTACGGATCGATAAGGACGCTCTCAGACACATCAGTGCGTAACTGCAAGGGCGACATCCGCGAGCTCAAGCCCACCATTCTCGTGGGTGTGCCACAGGTTTGGGAGACGGTGAAGAAGGGCATCATCACCAAGGTCCAGGCAGGCAGTGCCCTCACCCAGAAGGTATTCTGGGGTGCTCTGGCCGCCAAGAGCTTCTTGTTGGGCTCCGGACTTCCCGGAAGCGGCGTTCTTGACACCGTCGTCTTCAACAAGGTCAAGGACGCTACTGGAGGGCGCCTGCGCATCTGCATGAACGGTGGTGGTCCCATTGCCAAAGAAACGCAACGCTTCCTTTCCATGGCCATCACCCCTATGATTAGCGGTTACGGTCTGACTGAGACCACTGCCATGGGCGCTCTGATGGATCCCCTGGCCTGGACCGACGCCGCGCTTGGCGAGCCGCCAGGGTGTATCGAAGTCAAGCTGGTCGACTTCGCCGATGCCGGATACTTCTCTACGAACAACCCGCCCCAGGGTGAGGTCTGGATTCGCGGTGGTGGTGTCACAGCCGGTTACCTTGGCATGGAGAAAGAGACCAAGGAGTCCTACACCGAGGATGGATGGTTCAAGACTGGCGACATCGGACAGTTTGACACCAAGGGTCAACTTAAGATCATCGACCGCAAGAAGAACCTGGTCAAAACTCTTACTGGCGAATACATTGCGCTCGAGAAGCTGGAGTCCGTCTACAGGTCGACTCCCGTTGTGGCGAACATTTGTGTGTACGCTGCACAGGACCAGATGAAGCCCGTAGCTATCATCGTTCCCGCTGAGCCTGCCCTCAAGAAGCTCGCGGCCGAAAATGGCATCGAGGGCGAACATCTGGAAGACTTGGTACACGACAAGAAGCTAAACAGCATCGTGCTCAAGCAGCTCCAGTCAGCCGGCACCAAGGGAGGCCTTGCAAGCTTTGAGTCCATTGCGGGTGTTGTGATGGCCGATGAGGAGTGGCTACCCCAGAACGTGAGTATACCGAACCCTGGTTTCATCGAGTGTTAGGCTAATCGTAACACAGGGTATGACGACTGCTGCCCAGAAGATCAACCGAAAGGCGATTTTGGACAAGTACCAAAAGGACGTCGACAGGGCCTACGGCAAATAGATGTGCTTTGCAAATTTCGTGTCTTCTTTCTCCTTCTCGGAATTTGGTAAGCGGTGGTGCAAGTCGGCGTTGTCTTCTTCCTGCTTCTTTGGGCTATCATTGCGATTGGGTGGACTTTCTTAAAAGGGAAGCTTCCGCATGCGGATTGGCGAGCATTAGGAGTTGTATTATTCTGTAGCGGATACGAGGCACCTCTCGGCTGGGAACAGCGGCTCTAGCAACTATGTATTGATTGAAAATACTCCTTGACTGTTCCGCCTTTACCCTGCAATGTCTACCTGATCGCCCGATGAAAAAGCTGAGTGCAACGCGCGCGTGGACATGACGAAATCAACCCAGAGGATCCCATACACCGACATCCCACCATATATACGTGAAAGAGATACAGACAAAATAGTCCTACATGTACAAAGAGACCAGCTCAGAAGAGAAAGCCTGGTAAGCGTGACGAGGTACTACCGCACAGGCGTAGCATCAGCCTCTTGATACGCACTATCGCGGAACTTGTCCTCGCCGCTTTCCGTGCTGGTACTTTCGTCCTCACTTTCCTCCGTGGTGTGGATCCGTCTGCTTCCTTCCTTTGTGTTGACGATCTCGTCTGCCACATCATCTAGTTCCGCTTCTCGTAGTCCCTTGTTCCTCCCAAAGAAGTCCTCGGTCCTCAACCCCCTCACCGCGTCCGGATCCACGCCCCTTCCTCCCTTCAACCTCCCCTCCTTCTTCATCTTCCTAATATACTCCCTCACAGGTCCCATCGCCGCATCCCTACACGCCTCTTTAATATCACTTCCGCTCATGCCCGCCGACACGCGAACGAGGTAACTCATGTCAAAGTTTTTAGTATCGATTTTTGTGCCGCGCAGGATAAGGGAGAATATGTTTTGGCGCTGGGGGGAGGAGGGGAGGGCAACGGGGAATTTCTTGGGCATGCGACGCAGAATAGCTTCGTCAATGTCTTGGATGCGGTTTGTGGCGCCGAGAATGCAGATTCGTTGGGGGGTGGTGGAACCGGTGCTGGAGGTGGAGGCTAGACCGTCCCAGTGGGTCATAAATCTGGTAGTGGTTGTGAGTATATGTGAAGGTAGAGTGTGGGGATAGGGGCACGTACTCTGCCTTGACCATGCCACTAGCCTCATGCTCGCCGCTCCTCCTCTGACCCAGCACAGCATCAATCTCGTCAATGAAGACGATTGTCGGTTGGAGTTTCCTTGCAAGACTGAAGACGGCGTTTACAAGCTTATTGCTGTCGCCGTACCATTTCTCTGTGAGGGTGGAGATGTGTAGATTTATGAAGCAGGCTCCGGACTCGTGCGCAAGCGCTTTGGCGAGCATGGTTTTGCCGCAGCCAGGCGGGCCGTAGAGGAGGACGCCTGATGGTGCAGAGAGGAGCGAGGAGGAATGCGAGTAGAGATGTGGGAGCGTGAGCGGGTAGATGACGGATTCTTTCAGTTCTTCGATTATGGAGTCGAGGCCGCCGATGTCTAGGTCGCGGAATTAGCATTGTGCCCTTCCATGTATCATGATATTTCTCTCAAGAACGTGTCTGTTCACATACCTTCAAAGCTGACCGGGATCTCTTCGGGCGCAACAACCTCCATAGCAATCGTCTGTTCATAAGCCGTCAAGCCCAGATCCTCTATCCTGGGCCGACTACTCCGCCTCTTCCACCGCTCCTCGTCCTCATCGTCCTCGCTGTCATATCCTTCGCTCTGTTTGTTCGCTAGGATGGCGCCGAGTTTGCGGTTTGCGGCCGAGGCTTTTTGCCGCGCTTCTTCTTTTTGTTGGGCTTCGGGGTCGAGGCGGGAGAGGAGGTTGCGGATTACGAAGTAGGCTATTAACGGCTTGGAGAATGTTAGTATGCTTAGAGTGGCTGGGGAGAGGGAAGGAGCAGGAGGGTAGTAGGGCGGGCAGGGAATAGGAAGTCGTGTGCGACTCGGGGGTATTGCGTACAGCGGCGGCTGCCATGAGGATATCTGGGATATAGCCCGTGAGGCTAGTCTTCTTATTTCCGCTCATCTTGTCTCTTGTGTGCCCTTCAGCTGTCCAGACGCGTAAAGTTCGCACTCAATGTGCGGTTTTGAGGGTGTTGGCGGTGGGTGAATGCGTTGTTCGTTGAGAGCTCTATGCACGTCGCTGTTCCCTGCGCGCCACTTGCATGTGGCTCGCGGCCTCGGCCTTGGCGACCCAGTGAATCGAACCGCCGCGTTCTCCGCTTCGAACTGCAGAGCTCTGCCTTGCATCGTTCACATCTCTACGTTCAAAGCCATGGCCGCAATTTACAAACCCACCGAGGCGATCCAGCTGTTGCGACCATGTACCCGCCGACCTCTTACGATCCCGCGCAAGAGAACGATTGCGCGCTTCAACTTTTCCACGTCTCGTGCTGCACAAGCTGCGCCTAGCTCCAGTACCAGCACGCCGAATGTTCCTCCTCCCCCTCCGGGACCGATGAGACGGCAAGTCACGGTTACGAATGACACTGGAAATGTCCGTTGGACCGACCTATCTCCTGGCGAAAAAGCAGCGCGGACGGTGCAGCAATCGTTCAACCTAAGCATAGTGCTCGTTGGCGTCGTATTGACCGTATGTTCTCCCCCAAAACCACAGCTGATCAGACCAGAACTCCTCTAACCCATCCTAGGGCGCAGTAGGCTACCTCCTCTTCTCCGACGTCTTCTCCCCCTCCTCCAAGACCGCGCACTTCAACCGCGCCACCGACCTCATCCGCTCCCACCCCGAATGCCAGTCCCTCCTCGGTCCTGGCAACAAAATATCCGCGCACGGCGAAAGCTCATGGTCGCGAATGGCGCGTAACCGGTTTCTCGCGTCGACGAGCGAGACCGACAAGTGGGGCACAGAACATTTCAAGTTTAAGTTCTATGTGGAGGGGCCGAAGGGCCAGGGCGTTGTGCATGTGCATTTGACAAAGAGACCGAGCCAAAATGATTATGAGTATCATATGTTAGCAGTGGATGTGAAGGGGCATCAGAGGGTGTACTTGGAGAATGCGGATGAGAGGAAGGGGAGTAAGGCTGCGCCTAAGATTTTCGGGGCGAGGTGGTGGTAGACTTCCGTGGGTCTGGCATGTACGAAAATCTGAGTATGCGCAGGAGATGACAAAATTATTCGGACACGATCTGTGTTGAATGAAACCGGAAGACGATGACGAGGCAGCAAAAGCCGGTTGAAGAGCAGCGCATCATTCTATTGATCGGAGCGGAAGCTCTATGTGGCCAAGATACGTGTGCGTAGCACGGGAGGAAACACGAATCTTTTCCAGGCACACGATACAGCACTGAGTATAGGCTGAAGGTCATTTGGCGCTCTTTGCATGTAAAGCCTAGCCCAAACTGTGTCACAGCATCACTGTACGAAAACGACGGCCAATGGCATACGGTTCAGCTATATCAACAACGCGATCAACAGACACGAAAGAACATCTACGTTCCAGCAAAAATTCCAATTCCGGTATGAAACAGTTACCTCCCATTTCCCATCTATTCATCGTCTGTAAAATCCAGAACCTTCGACTCAGCCATCATCTCATCTCACCCGCACTCTCTTCTTCTGCACATACCCACCACCCTGCCTCTCCTCCCCACCTCCCGCCGCCGCCAGCATCTCCGGCTCATGCTGCAGCGAATCACACCTCACCATCCCCACCCCGTTCGCATCAAACACCCCACTCAGCCTCTCCCTCTCCCTCTCCCTCTTCCTCCCCGCGCCAAACTTCCACAAGGACCCCTTCCCCCTACTCCCATCAACATCACCACTGCCACCTCCACCCCTACCAAATCCACTCGACGAAGCTCGATTCTGCTGCCCCTGCTGCTGCTGCTGTTGGCGTCGCAAACCCGCCCGAGGCGTGAAAAGCTCAGGATCAGGCGGCGGTAACTCGACAGAGAATCCAAATGCGGTTTGCACGCGATTGAGCCGGTGTTTTAAAGAACCTCGGCCGCGTCTGCCGTGCACAGGCGCAGGAGCGAGCGAAGGGGTAGGAGCCGAACGCGTGATGTCGAAGACCCCCTCGCCTGGCCTCGGTCCGGAAGCCAGTGTCGGCGGCGGAGGATGGGAACTCAGCGCCGCTTCGTGCAACGTCCTCGGGGAGACAGGAGGCGTGAATAGGGCAGCTGCAGGAGCGTCCATCTCCGCCATCGGCCTACCCATACCGATAACTGCCCTCTTCTCCACCTCCCTGCTCTCACTGCCGCTACCGCCATCTTCACGATTATCATCCAGCTTCACAAGCTGATGTCCGAACCTTGCAGCGACTCTTCGCATCGTCCTCCCCGCCCCTTTCCTTGCCCTACTCTTGCCTACACCTGCACCGCGAGACGGCACATCATTGATCGGCACGGAGTCGGGAGAGACATTCCATGTTGCAGTTCCTTGGGTGAAGTCATTAGACTTCTGAGCATTCTTACTGCGAACAGCAAAGCTAGGATGCCAGGGGGACTCGAGTGGTTCTGGGGCTGGTGGCTCGGAGCGGGAGTGCTGGTGCGGACGAGCGTGTTGCGGTGTCGACGGCGATGCCGCTGCGGGTGGTGATGCCACGGGAATTGGGAGATCGCTGAAGGAGAACCCCGGGAGAGCTTTCTGTCCCAGCGGCGGGGCACTGAAGGAGAAGGGGAGAAGCAAGGTGTCTCGAGACATCTCCCACGTCTTGCCGGACTCGAGATGGCGTGGTGATAGTGGGAGGGGAGACCGGCTCCTTCGCGGTGCAGGTGTTGGTGTAGTGGGGAGTCGCGTCGCCGACGCTCCCTCAGCGCGCGATGGCTTATAAAACTCCACGTGTCGGGTGCTAGTGTGGTCCTTGGTCGTCTTGTACATGACTCTTGATGAGTTACGGAATCGAGATGCAGCCTCCCTACACCGTGTGGCGGTAGCCGCTCCGTTTTGTAAGGATGCAACTTCGCGGTGACTCTGCTTCCACTGTGTGAGATTGAGTTTGTCGAGGTGTGCAACTAGGCCGAAGGTCTGTATGAGGGGAGTCACATGGCCGTGGTGGTGGTGGCGGCGGCGGTACTCGTAGAATGACAAGAGGGCAATGATGATGCTGAGGAGAATGGTGGCAAGCATATTGGAGGGAGTGGAGGATAAGGGCAGTCTATGTGGAATGTAATGGCGTCTACACGTCTCGTCAATTATGAAGAGAGGAGCAGCCTGAACATCATCTTGCTCCTGCACTCCTGAGCTGTCACTTGTTAGCGGTCGCTCGTAAAACGTGGAGACGCCATTCGGTAATGTTGAGCGTATTGACCCAAGGCATCAATCAACGTTATCATGAAGAACACAAGTCCGCCTGTCAGGTCCACAAGTCCGATGCTCGAAGCCGTGAGGGTAGGAATACTTTTCTATTCCATGAACAACACAATAAGAACACAATCCAGCCGTGGACAAAGAGTTCATATGATCGGTCCAGTGCAGTTCGCCTTCCCTATTTCTCGGTCAAGCCTCTAGGGCCACTGCACCATGGTACTGGTCCATTGTTCCCAACGTCTTACACCCGCAGACAGGGTCGTTGAGTGACGGCTCATGCAACGGTAGCACCCGGAGAAGAGACTGCTAGACCAAGCGACAAGTAGAAGTGACACACAGTATGCGGAGCTTGACCTTCTTCATCCGCCGTCATCGGGATATTTACGACGTTGGGTGTAGGCGTCACGCTCTCGGCTGGTGGACAGAACGTATATAGCGCAAAGCAAAGCTCATCTGAACACGTCGAGTCCATATATGAAAGCTACTATTCCTCATTTTCGTCTCCTCACTCGTCTAAGCAGCAAGACAAAAGCCCCGCAGAACTCGTCAGAGATTAGCCATCTGCGCAGCATCAATGCACTTCTAGTATGCACACTACACTTCTTCTTCATCCTCTTCCTCGGCATCTTCAGCCTCTTCAGCCTCCTCGGCAATCTCCTCTTCGACCGCCTCAGCCTCCGCATCCGCCTCGACATCCTCCTCCTGCACAAGAAGATCCTCCACGGTTCCACCCTCCCGTTCCAACCTAAGATACTCCTCCCACTCGGGGAACATATCCTCGTCGCCTTCACCATCCTGCGGCGGAACGCCCAACAGCCTCCCGACCTTGCTCCTATTCTCCTTCTCTAGACTAGCCTTCCACTGCTTGACCAGCTCATTGGTGTGACTTGGCTTATACGTCTGACTGAACAGCACAGCCTCTGCAAGTCGGTTGGTCTTGATGAGCAGGTCGATACAGCCCTGGGTATCGCCGATTTGCCAAAGCGCGCTGAAAGCGATGTTGTTCGCAGAAGTGTCCGTTGCAAGCGAGGCAAGATCGCGGAGGCCGGAAGTGTCGGCGGTGGCGCTGTAGACGAGGAGGAGGGAACCTAGGTCCTTGGCTTTAACGAAGCATTCCTGTGCGAGAGAGACGTCCCACGCGGTCAGCGCGGCGTCACCGACCGTCTTCCACTTGTGTTCCGTGTCTTGTTCACGTGCGATGCCGACAGCTTGTTGGAGATCTCCGAGCGAGAGCGCGAGATCGAAGCGGTGTTCGAGGTCTGTCGCTACCTTGAGTGCAAGTTCCTTATAACCTTGCCCCTCAAGGAAACGTGCAATCTTGTTGTTCTGGTCCTTAGGCACGGAAGGGAGGACTTCTTCGGCGGCGTCAAGGTCACCACGGAGGACGAGCGTTTGATATTCTACAACCGCCAGTGAGAGGGCGAATGAGACAACATTGACGTCCTTGTCAGCGACATATATTCTGGAATCGCGGGGAAGGTAGCCGAGGAGGTAGTGAGGGGTGTCAAAGTGCGAGATGGTGTATGTTTGGTCGCCTACGAGGTAGTTTAGGCGGTTGGTGCTGTTTGTGTAAATGAAGCAGTCGCCGACCCAGGTACCTGTCCGTACGCTGCGTGCTGTTAGCTATGCCAACGGAGTTGGGCCATGTCAACATACCTCTCGTTGATGTCGCAAACAACCTCAAATGCCGACTCAGCGCCATCCTCATCAATGTCTCCGTTTTGCAACGCCTCTAGGTAGTTCTCTCGCGAGTACCGTAGAACATAAAATGTATCTTCTGTGGCAAGTGTGACGAGCTCCCCGCTCTCCGACCAGTAAACATCCTTGGGGTCGACTTCTATCCTCCGGACGAGGGCGCCGCTCTCCCAGTCGAATAGACCGATGCCACCCTGTCCCTTGACACCAAGTAAGATGCCTCCGCTGAGTCCATCGGCCGAAAAGCCAACATTCAAGACACTCCGCTCCTTGAAGTTGCGGAAGATCTTGATGCTGGTGGACGATTCCCGGATAGCAAAGTCCTTGTCATGCTCCTTGGAGGCCCACGCAAAGTCCAGAGCAGAGCCGAAGGCTTGATTCCGGAGAGCGAGCGCCGTGTAGATGATGTATTCACCATCACCGCTTACAGCTACGAATCGCCCGTTCGGCGAGTGTAGGAGTGATTGAGGGTAAATCTCGGTTGACCCAAGATCCTTTGATGGGAGTGTGAGACGTTCCGAATCTTTCAGCTTCTCGTTCCCCTTGATCACCGTGGTCATAATCTCATTGTGCTTTGCCCAGAGCAATTTTCCTCCTGCATCCATACTGACGGCTGGCTCCTCGCGGCCCATTGAAATGACAACTGCTCCGTCATCGAAACCGAGCGCAACACCGTTCTTGCCCTTCTGGTAGGACACACACCATGCTCGTTCTAGGCCATAGTTTAGAGACTGTTCCAGCCTGTACGTCGATGAGTGCCAAATCTTGATGGTGCCGTCCTCGGAGCCAGAGATGATAACGGGGAGTTCGGGGTGATACACGGCAAAGCTAACGTTCGAAGTGTGTCCCTCCAACGTCGCAATGAGAGCCTTTGTGGTATAATCCCACACCTTGACAGTCCGATCGTCCGAGGTGGTGAGAAGGTATGGCTTGTCGGATTGCGGGTAGTAATCGACGAAATTAACGCCTTTGGACTCATGCGCCTCGAGCGTGAAGTTGGGGTTGGAGCTGCCCAGCGACCAGATCTTCACCGTTCTGTCAAGACATGCTGAGGCGAACGTGTTGGGATCCTTTGGATTGATGGCAATGCCCATGACATAATGTCCGTGGCCCTCGAATATCTGGACACCTGCGAGCTGTTAGCGTGAGCTTAGAACGTGCCGCAGCGATACGCACATTTCCACGACTTGTCCCAGTCCCACAGCTTGATAGTCATGTCATCCTGCAACCGTATCAGCCCAGTCTTGCGCTCGTATCCACATTGTTACCCACGCTTGCGGTTAAGACGAACGACTGCGTCGGGTGCACAGCGATCGCGCGAATGTAGTCCGGATGCGCCTCAAACTCTGTAATTTTCTCTGAGGTGTTGTAGTTGTACACGCGCAGCTTGAAGTCGTCCGAGCCTGTGATCGGGTCATGTCAGCTCTCGTCCTCGAGTGTGAAGCCCGGCAGTCGTACCAGCAACGATCCAGTTCTTTCGCGCGATGAAGCGACCCGCTCGTACGGGTACATCGGTGAGTTCAAATGTCTTGACAATCGATTGCGAAACATAGGACCATATGTGGACATGGCCTGCCGCCGTCAGCATACGTCTCCGCCCCGATGCTCTGCGTGTGCATACCGCTGTATAACGTCGTGAGGATCCATGGCTCGGTAGGGTGGAAGTCTTTGCGCGCTTAGTAGATGACTAGATGTCTGGCGTTGCGGTCCTACCAATTCCTAAATACGAAGTTAGCTCGACAGCTTCTACGAGACGGACGACGCGGGCTCACCTTTGACCCTCTCCGACCGCGCGAACAACTGCCTCTACAAGCCAATCACGTTAGCCTTTCCCGTGGGAGGTTGGAAATCCGTGTCGTCGTGGCGTACCTTGACGTCCAAGCGCATCTTTGCGGGTTGAGGTGTGTTGGTGAACGGAGGGGTGAATTGGAGAACGTGGCTATTCAAAGCCCGTCCGCGAGCGCAGCTTGTTGAGTGCTACAAGAGCAGCTAGGCAGGCGTGGGATCCTTTAGGAAGAAGACAAAAATCGCCGCGCAGGCAGAAGTAATTGGACGTGGCGTGCAGAGGACAAGTTGCTGTACCTCGAGGTAGGGTCGTAGTGGGCTCGGTGTTGCCTGCCAAGACTGCCAGAGGGCCCCCGAGTGGATCCTTCCCCATTGGGCAGCTTCGAGGTAGGCCATCGAATGCAGACGAAATGCGTGACATTCACCGCCTTCACTAGTCCAAGTCGCGAGTAGCCGCCTTGTGTCAATGTCAAGTTCGAGTTGCTTTGCTTTCACGCCAATTCGTCACATACAGCAAGTTGCGGTCCAAGAGTGATTGTGGTCAACTTTTCATCTTCTCTCCAACTATTTACTGTTCTTCCCCACAAGCCGGCGGCTCACCACAATATCCTCTCGACAAATATTATCAAATGCCCGTCTTCCACAGCCGCATCAACAAACCCCCCCTCGATTGAAAGAGAAATAAGGCCTCGCGTAACAGCGAAGGCAGGTATCTAAGAACTGAAACTACTAGGAAAAGATCCAAGACGTGGGGTGAAATACTTAAAAACATGTAGAATATAAAGTGGTGAAAGAGAGTGCTGAACGATAATAGCGCGGGCCGCGGTGGCCTCCATGCCAGCTTAGACGAGCTTGGCAAGGTGCGCGCTCGCGAGGATCGAAAAATCGGAGGTAATTACACGTGGCAGGGACGGCGGCATCCTAGCATGTCGGAGAGCAGGACGTGTCAACATCCTGCCTAGAATATGATACAGTCACACGTGAGTCGTGCGAGTGGGGGATGTCGTGGGGCGACACCTCAGTTCCAGCCAAGAGAGTTTTCCGCCATGACCGGAGCGGAGATCTGCTGGGTTCGTACGCTGCGGCCGTTACTACTGTCGCTCCCTCGACTGCCGCGGCTGCCTGGTAAACCAGGTGTCAGTCGCCCGTTGCGAGCGCCAGACATCCAGGCGTTGTTACCCAAGCCTCCTACAGAGCCGTAGGTGTAGCGACTGCTGCTAGGAATGGAGCTGGACCGTTTGTGGGCCAGCCTCTTCTTCCTGTACCTGCGTGCGACAAAGAACATGGCAGCACCATACGCGAGAGCACCCATGACAGCGCCCGCCGCAACACCGGCACTGGTTCCGTTGATGGGTCGGCTTGCAGCCATGTCGCCACCCACAGGACCGCCTTGAGCAGGACCGTTCGTTGCTGAGGCTTCCGGATTGTTCACGTTGTTCGCATTGCCAGGTTGCTTAGGACTGTACTCCGAGAAAGTGGTCGGGTCGACCAGTGAGGTGAGTGTGTTGACTGTGTCGTTCTTGTTGTTGTAGAACGCGCTGGCTGGTTGGACTATCATCTGTCTCAGGGTATCGTTGAGTGGGCCTGGGATCATGAATACGGCCAAGGTCTGTCCCCAGCCTAGCGTGTCCCACGTATCCGCAGCTTTCAAGCCATAATTGATGACATCTTTCTCGTCCAGTCGCAGCGAGTCAGCAATGGCCATCTTCAGGTACAAGAAAATCTGGTTTCCGCCATCATTTTCCGCCACAAATTTGTAGTTCAGACCCTTTCGGAAGCCAACCTGACCAATGAAAGTGTTCGATGGCACAGCTGTCGGCATGCCCTCGGGGGGTTGGATCCACGCAGCCAATTCTGAAGGAACCACGGTCACCGACGCCGTGGTAGCCGTTGAGGGCTGGATGAGGATGCTCGTGCCAACGTTGTACGTAGTATCGCTGTCATAAGCAGTCGGTGTGATGGAGGCAACAGGCCTGGTTGTCGATGCTGGAGGCGTGAACGTAATTTCGACTGGACTACTGGGTTCGACCGAAATGCTGGATGGCTTGTCGGTGGTCACAGGGATTGTGGCGTTCGCCGCAGTTGTCGGAATGATCTGCGAGGTAGGCACGTCCGACGTAGGAGTTAGGGTCGGCGTGTTGGTCACTTCAGAAGTCGGAATTGGTGTGTCGAGGCCAGTTGTGACAGCAGTGCTGTCGCCAGTGGGCGTGGGGGTCACACCAGTTCCAACCGAGGTGCCAGCCGTAGGGGTGATGCCGGGGGGCGTCTCCGATGGCGGACTCGGGCTGCCCACGGGAGTTGTGGGGGTGTTGATGGTTGTCTCATCCGATGTGGGTATGGGTCCAGGGAGACTAGTGTCCGGAGTCGGCACTGGCGATCCAGCGGTGGACCCAGTCGGGATGGTTGGAGTCGGAAGAATAGACGTCTGATCCGAAATTGGGGCAGTGCCAGATGGCAGTGTGATGGTGGGAAGAATAGACGTTTGATCCGAGATTGGAGCAGTGCCAGATGGCAGTGTGATTGTGGGAAGATTTAGCGAGCTGGGGATGGACAGAATCGGTGAACTCGGCAACACGTCAGAGGTCGGGATCACGAGAGTAGTGGTCGGGCTAGGAGCCGTTGGGCCCGTAGCTGGATCCGTAACACCAGTGGTGGGCGAGGGCAGGATCGGTACGACCGAGGTGACATCCGAGACCACAGACGATACTACTGATGTAGCATCTGATACCACGGACGATACTGCTGAGGTAGCATCTGATACCACAGAAGAAACCACGGAGGAGGCGTCTGAGACCACAGAAGACACCAAAGACGTAACTCCGGGGATGAGTCCAGTAGGACTGGTCTCCGAAGTTGGAATCACGCCCGGAACGTCAGCTGTTGTTGGTACAGACGCGGCTGTTGTAGGCGCAGTAGGTTCTGCGTTGGTTCCCAAGGCTGTCGTGATTCCCACAACAATCCCACTCGAGGTAAGCGGGGCAAGAGGGGTTTCAGGTAGCAAGCCACCAGATCCAGAAGGCAATACTGAAGGAACAACTGATGGCAGGATTGACAACGGGTCGGAGGGAAGAAGTCCACTTGAAGGGGCTATTTCGGAAGGCTGCACGATGGTGGTTGGCAGACCACCAGTTGATCCGGGTACGATGAATGGTCCCTCGAACTGTGTTGAATCGCCGGTTGTCGTGGCATCTCCGGCAGTAGTGGTCGTAGGCTTAGGCGAGACAGCAGACGCTGGGGCTTCACCGCTCGGAGCCGTCCCGGATGTAGACACAATGAAGGGGGGAATGATACCGCCCGAAGAGGCTGCACTTTCGCCCGTTGTGGTCGTCTCAGCGGGCGGCACGATCGTCTCCGGGAGGCCAATCGACGGCAGAGTAGGCAATTGTGCCACAGTGGACGGCTCTGTATCGACAGTCGTCGTGGGTTGCACAGGGGATTCTGGCAGGCCATCCGACGTGCCAACCGCGTCGCTGGACGGAGTGTCGGGAGACGCGGGCAGTGGGAGTGGCGATGTTGATGTTGTGACCGTGGTGAATGTGGGATCAAGAATAGTATTGCCAGTACCAGTAGCAGGGGAGTCTGAGATCGGGACGGGTCTCGGTCTTTGTGGCTCATCGTCTGTTGTCGTACCGGCCACACTGGAAGGTGATGCGGGCGGGAACAAGGACGAAAAGAGCCACGAAGGGTCGGACTCGGACTGTCGCTGATCCAGGCTGGACGTGCTCGTAGAAGGCTCACTTGAGGTCGTAGTCGTCGTCGTTTCCAAGGATGAGTTGGTCACAATCTGGCGCTTCACATGCCGCGGAAAGTAGTATTTCGGACGCATAGGCGTTTCGCGCGGCCCCGGAGCAGGCAGAGCATCCGCAGTCGTCAGCATGGGCCCAGAGCCAGACATACTGGCGAGGAGGAGGGCAGCAGCCCATATCGTCGTAGATCGCGGCATGTTTATTATTATCTTCAATCACTAAGTCGTAATATGTTTCCCGGGATATCGTATTGAAGTTCGGGAACAGGAGTCTGGCTGCGTTAGGAGGGCGGCTTCAGGAATCATCCAGGACACGTACTGTCAGGGTGTGAATCTAAACGAGTGTACTTGACGTGGTCAAGACAGAACAGTAATGAGTGGACCTGCAACGCCGCAGGTTAGCTGGCTGTTCCGTGCGGGTTTGGGCGGTGAGACGCACTAGACTGTCGGACAGCTAAAATAAAAGGGAGCTCCAAGCAATGCAGATGGGGTCGTGAGGGCCAAATCGAGCTATGCGGTCATGTCGCGAACAACAAGTCTGGTTTCGCGCGGGAACGGCTTGCTTAACCAGGATGGCGGGTTGTAGCGCGGTCTCGACGGCAACCTGACACGCGCCGAGCTGTCAAGAAAGCGTACCGTAGTAAAGACTTGCGCAGGTCCGTCGCGATCAAAGAACTGGTCTGTCCTGAGTTGGCAACAATGGGCGCGCACAAAGGACGTGACGTGTGCTTTGTTCCTGGTGGACGGGTCGGGATCGTGACTATCGTGGTCGGCCAGGGGAGGCTGACGGGCGATGCGACGGTGGGGAGACTAGCGACTCGACGAGAGCAAGCGGACGGGATGCTGGTGACGGGATTCTGTGGACGACGGGACGGATAACGAGGTGCGCGGTCGAATGAGTGTGTGCCCGGGGGCGTCGTGGCTAGTCGTGAGGCGGGTCGGGGAGGGAGATACTGCGACGGCGGGGAATTGCACACAACACACGGCAGTGCTGTATGCGTTCCCGGTCGAGAATTGTCGGGAGGGAGGAGATGGGGATGGAAGGGCGGTGGCGAGGCGGAGCGGTGGAGAAGGACGAGGAGGAAGACGGTCTTACTCTACAACGGCGAGCGACGCCCAGGCCAGGCGGGAGGGTTTCGCCAAATGAGCAGCAGGGGGGCCACAAAAGGGCAGCGAGTCGTGCCTGGCGGAGTCGCGCTCGAACGGGACGCCCTGGCCGGCCCACGCACTGAAAAGGAGATGGTGTCGGTGCGCCTGCGAATCAATAGCGGCAAATGTGCGGTGCTGTAGTCAGGGCAGGAGTCTGTACATAGAGGGCGCTACGACGGCGGGCATCAAACACCACATGGGACGGAATGCTTTGCAAGAGCCGGCGACGGGCGACGGCGGGCGGCGGGACGGCGGTGTGCGCGGCGTGCGCTTCGCAGTGCACGATGCCGTCCTTTTGCCGTGCACTACTGTCAATCACCACCTGGTCACAGCCTGCCTCCTCGCAGCGTTGCTGGCTGCCAGTGGTGTTTCGCAGACTAGGCTGTGTCTTCAAACAACCCGACCGGGGGGGCCCCTGGCATGGCAATTTAATCCATCGCCCATGACCCTCACCCGCCCGCGATGCTCGTCGCCCTCCCCACAGCTTCACCGGACTGCACAGGCCGACGTGGCCATGCCCACGGCGCTGTTGCGCGTCGAGGAGCGCCTCCAGCGGCCGTCTGGAGTCTGGGAGCGCGACGCTCTAGCACAGCGACGACGCGCCAGTTGGGTGCTCCCGCCCGCCCGCGAGGCCCTGGGCTCATTTCGGGAAGGCGCCACGCTTCCATCTCGTGCACCCTCCGACCCCCGCCCGTCCACCACCACCGACGGCTCTTCACAGGTGCCGCCATCTACTCTTTGATTGCCCTGCCCTCGCAGCCCCGCGTGCAATTCCCACGTTGCCTCTCAGTGGCCCTCGCCCACGTCGCCCGCTTGGCGGCCGCTGCTTTTCGCTGTTCGCCCCCGTGGCAGGCTGACATGCTCTTTATTGACGCTGCAGCCACCGCTGCTCGCGGGTCCCGCTCCACGAGTCCCCCTGGCCTTCTCGGGACCCGGGGGCCAGCTCGATTCTGCCGGATGTCCTCCACCACGCTGCTAGCAGCCCATCGATAGTTCATGCATCGGTTGCTCCCTCATGCAAACTGCTGCGCCGCCTAACCTTCTCGACTCGTCGGTTCCGATTTCCACAGAGCCAGACCAGACACGGCACGTCGACCCCTGAATGCGACGCTTGTGCCTCACGAAACGGAGACGATGCTGAATGTGCCCGGCCGTGTCGCGGCGAACGCCAGCCTTGGACGCTTCTGCCCATCTGTGCTCGACGCCTTGCCCTTGGCTAACCTGGCGGGTTATTCTCATACATCGCTGCTCCGTCCCACTATTCTCTGCGAAGAAACAAAAGTCGGCTTTGTTTCACGACCGCGCTTCTCATCTAGGGCGCCTTCTCGTTTCAAGTCGTTGCCTTGGGTGATAAGGTTCTTTCAGTAGCAGTGCCAAACACAACCAGTGAGACCTCCCCAGGATGCCTTCAGTGACATTCGCTTCTGCGGCGTTCGATCGTGCACGAATTGCGACATCTACAATATGTACCCCATCGAGGTCGAGATTCCGCAAGGCTGAGGTGCGGCTTGTAGGCCGCATTCTTTCTTTAGACCATCGCATATTGCGACCTTTGCCTTATCCAACGCCTCGTCGTGATATGGTTGCCGTCGTTCAGGCTTCCCGGGTTTCTTCTAGCAGCGTCTCCTGCACGTGCATGTGGCTTTGCATCGCGTGTGTTCCTATTTTGGAAGCTGCATTGGAGCGAACGTGCTTGGCATCGGCCCCTCTACGAGCACGTCTTTCCAGCACTCGTCTGCTCGCACTATTCCCACCTCTCGAAAACCTGTTCAGGCGGGCTCCGCGCGTCAGTACCCGTTGAGACCTACGGTATTTACAGCCCACGGTCGAACCCAACGGCCAGTGCCGGACCATTGGCGATTTGGAAGACGGTGTCTCAATTGCACTCCGCTAGTCCGTGGTTGTCAGCGTCGATGAGCAGCCTCTCTGCTCACTTGTCTCCGGAAGATTTCGTCTATTCGGCCCGTCGTTCGTCGCCGAACACTTCACCGGCGACTGACTCCCTATCCGCCACACTCGCCATGTCTGTTCTTACCTGACGTTGGTACGCCATGAACAATGACCATCAGTCGTGTTGACAGAGCGTGGAGTGAGGTCAGGATCCCGAGTCGGAAACATTATGGCATTAACGTTTCAAAACACGGGCAATGTACAGCAAACAGCTCGCATACGACATCCATTCGATACATTGGCCTACTATATCACGGTCACTCCCACATCAAGTCTCCGGCTCCGTCAATCTTGAATCGTTCTTATGCTCATCCCTTTCCTCGACAATCACGTCTCCGCTATTTCCAATCAAGTCTCCTCTGCGACAACATCTCTCACCTCGTCCATGCGCCCTCTTGCTAACCAAATGTTTCGTTTCGCCCAGACGCGCATAAACTACACGCCAACTGCCGCCCGCCATCGCGAAACACGCAGCGCCGCACCATAACGATTCCTCGTGGCACCGCTGAGCCCAGAAGCGATCGACATGTGCATGATATGCCAACCGTCATAGTCCACATTGGTCGTTCACGCCGGGTTGGGATCTTCGAGGCCGTCATTTGACTGCTTGGCAGTAGCGGAGACGGGCGACCACGTATTATTGATGTGTACCGTGCCTGGAGCAGCAGTCTTGCTGTTTCCCTTGCTCACGTCATGAACGTGGAGAGATTGGTCTTGTCGTCACGGTGGGCTAACCAACACCCGAGGCCGGTCATGCACATGTGAGGTCTTAGACTAGGAAACTCACTCGGGCCCAAATACCCGAAAGCGCTGCACTCCTACTCTCAATCCTATCTGAGCATATCAACCTTCAATATAGGTGCACACTTCTTGCCCACGCGACAAGACAATATCAAGCCGCAGCGCTCCGCCGTGTTGGTGGCCCTACTCACTCGCCAATCATATTACAGCACATGTGTTGATCGAGGCTGCGCCAGCGGCTAAAAAAGCACCTCGAAGCTGACGTGAGCCCAAAAGTAAGATGCCCATGGCACGTGTACGAACCCACAATCAGCAACCGTCTTCCAGTCGCTGAGATGAACAGTAAGCAGCCCTGTCAGAACGGGCAGGCCGGAAGGACGCATCGAGTGTAGAGCTATTAGTTGTGCAGATGGTTAATTCCCGATCGGTGTTTTTGGTTGTTGGGTCGCCGGGACGGGGAACATCCGCCATCTAAGATTTGAGTTTGCGCGTGATTACCACCGTGGTAGGAATTTGGGCGAGTTCATGGCGCGTTGTTGGTGATGACGCGAGAATTTATTGATTATGTTGTATGTTGTTGGCTCGAGCCGTTGGGCTTGGAGGCTTTCTGGCGATGCTGACTTGGGTGCTGCTAGCGTTCTGGAGTGCGCGGGTGGGGGAAGTGCATGAGAGTGAACATGAGTTTACATTTCCTTCGTCGAGATTTCTTGCCAGACAAATGTGCTGTGGTGTGCTTGGGTCAAAGAAGAACCATCGCTGTAGGTAAGCATCTGCTGGTGTGTCGTCGCAGTAGAATCACCACAACCCGACGCGCTCGAAATCGCAACCTCGACCTCAGGCGCACGCCTATCGACCGCACACTTTTCCGTATCCTCTCCTTCCACTTTTCATACACGTCTGCCATATCTCCCGACGCTCCAATCCTACAAGGCTCGTACAAGGTAAAGTCTGCACCATGTCGATCCTATCTCACACCACCTGTCACGACCACGCACATGCATACAGAAAAGCACAACCAACGTCTCAAAACTACCCTGTCCAGCACCCCAATCCCCCAAACACCATAGCGTCTTCGCCTGTACAAAGAAGCATTTCACCGATCGACCCGCCGCCCCGGTCCTCAAACGCCCGAACTCCGCATCGCAACATGCCCGATGCATTCCCCACCACTCGCCTCTGGCACCTCCCGCTGCGGAGCGGAATGTCACCACGTGCTTAGTAGCGCGAGGGTGCTCCGCTCCGGTGACGAGTCCGGGTCGGTCGCATGTGTGGTTCTGGGTTTGCACGGTGTCGGGATGTTGACGGTTTCGGTGTTGGGCTTGGGTGGCCAATCGCAGATTTTGGTTTGGGATGGTACGGGAGCGGATCGGCGGCTTGAGCTGGGTATCGGACTTTACCGCTTTGAAACGCCAGGTAGACGGGTGTTTTTGGATTGGCTGTGTCGTGTTTGGTGTTTGGGATGATCGCTCTGTCCGGGAGCTGCATCATGGAACCGGGCTCACGGGATTGTAAAGGTGTGGGAGGGGGTCGCGCATTTGCTGTCGAATGGGGTGGGGTTTTCGGGTTCATGGGAAGTACAGAGGACTTTGTGGGTTGAGTGGGAAGTTGGTGCCGGATTTGGTGCATGCTGACCTTGAGAAGCATTCACAGGTTCGGTACACATATGGCATGCTCACGGCCCCCAGATTAGTCAACGTACTCCAAACTATGGTATGGTCGACACAAATTAAGCGTGGAGCGGCAGGGCGTGGAGCATCAAGCCTAGCACCTGTCTTCCAGATAACGTTGAGGTCAAACGCGGGGACAACAAAGAAGTGTTGACATCCAAGCGCGTGACATCAGGTTGGGGAAGCTCCATGCTATCATGTCGAGCACTATCCCGATCAACATCCATTGGACAACCTGTTCAACATTCTTAAGATTCATGTGTCCACTTAATTCTTGTACCTGCGTTGAGCATCAGTCTCCTTGATGTCAGTGTCGTTCAATTTTGACCGATCTCCGGGACCAACAACCACGATACGCATTGATGTTGGGAATATTCACAGAACGATGCGGGGAACCGTGTTCCCCAATGCACTCGGAACCACGGTACGGTTGACAGACTATCGGAGTGGGGCTCAACGGCGTCGACCGTCGAACTGGACACTGTTGTCACCAGACAAGACTTGCGACACTGTGATTGTAATTCTACCCTGTACCTAGATGACGTACAGTGTGAACTATTGAAATCTCCATGACATGTTGTCAGTCCAGTGTGCGATTTGTAGAAGAGATAGTATATCAGTATATTCAACACACTTTATGCTAGAACGTGCCGAACTGGTGTGAGGTGGTTGTAATTCTACACTTTACCCAGATGACGTTCAGTGCGAACTATTGAGATCTCCACGACATGCTTTCAGTCCAGTGTGCGATTTGTAGAAGAGATGTATATCAGTGTATTCAACACCCTTCCTACTAAAACGTACCGAACTGGTTCGAGGTGGTGGAGCACGTCATACATCGCAAGATATCAGTACATCCGGTATAGGGCAACAGGTCCTAGCTACCACTTCAATAGTAATCCCGAATTGTTAGGAGTACCTCCCGATAGCGTGTTTAAAAATCTGAAATTGTAGTTTCGGCGTCAATGTCGCCCTTATTCTCTGTGAGCCTGTTTGAAAAGTTCCTCCTAGTCAGCCGGGAGTCTCCTTATACCTCGCTTTCAATATGGCCTGCTGGATTTTCGCCTCTTGTACATGGCCTCACTGTGCCTTAGCCATAGTAGAACATGGACGACATAAACGATGCGAAGAGAATATTCAAAGACGTGAGCTTACCGAACCAGCATCTCTGATTTCATAGCATCCCAAGTGTATTAGGATGATGAACAATTGCTACCGCTTGAAGAAGCCCCGATGACCTTTGATAGCATCTTTCACTTTAGTTGTGTATCTAATCTTGTCGAATCTACTACTCCCTATCAGGAAATAGTTTCGTAAGTCGTTATTGTCTCCGTCGTCCTCACTCTGGAACACAAACTGCGTCGCGTTTCTGGAAAAGGGGTACTTCGCCTTTAAATAATACGCACTGAGACCCCCCTGGATAAGCTTTGCAGACGTCGTAACCCCAGCCTCGGTCACATACTCGATATGTTACAACTGGCGGACATGCAAGGCGACATCTTTGTCACGTAAATCAATTGGATGATTGTCGATATGTTAAAGTCACCAACCTTGCACCCCTAATACGCGCTTTCATGGAAGAGGTGGCAAGTTGAACCATTCATTGGATTTCGTACCGAAACCGCGAGGCTCAATGGGAGGGAAATGTCATGAAATGTGAGTCGTGGCGCATTCTAATTCGACACAAGAGGTACCGATACCCTCGGGACGAGTTTTACCGGCTATATGCAAGAATCAGGGCATATAAAGCAGCTAAATGGAAGTACTGTCTCAGCGGCAAGAATTGGAGACAGGTGAAGCCGAAGAAGGGATGAACAATATAGAATAGTCGTTCTTAGGGTACCAAAAAGATTTTTGTCTCCTGTTGGATATATCTAGCAGAATTTTGTCCTCGTTACGGCCACCACGCTTGTGTGATTGCAATCGGGAAACGACGTCCAATTTGTACACCTTCACCATGTTCGAATACAACAGTGTGTTTAACCAGACTTGATGAGCTTGACCACCTCGTCGATCTCCTTCGGCGTAGGCGTCAGGTTCTCATACCCCTGATCAGTGACCAGTATATTGTCTGAGGACATGTTAGCATGACTTCTCTCCAAAGCGAACTATACACTCACCCTCAATACGCACACCCCCAACACTCCAATACTTTTCCAACACCTTTTCATCAATGAACTTCGCCTGGGCCTCATCCTTCAGATATGGCTCAATAATGAACCGACAGAAGTAAATCCCCGGCTCAACTGTGATCACACTTCGAGCGGGCAGATTGCCCCTTACCCTCAGGTACCTGAACATGGAGTCTTTGTCCTTGTAGTTCGCATTGCCGCCCGTATCGTGCGTGTCCATGCCCAGATAGTGGCCCAAGCCATGCGGGAAGAAGGCAACGCTCGTCCTTGCTTTCAAGATCTCTTCTGGTGAGCCTTTGAGGAGTCCGAGCTTGAGAAGGCCGTCGATGGCGATCTTGTGCGCGAGCTCGTGGATGGAGTCCCAGAAAACGCCGGCTTTCAGTGCATCGATACATTGCTTCTGCATGTCGAGGACGATCTTGTAGATGGCTAGACTCTCCTCCGTGAAGTCTCCCGAGAGGGGGAATGTCCGCGTGATGTCGGAGGCGTAACAGTCCACTTCACAGCCAGCGTCAAGAAGCAGTAGGTTCTGGCGCGAAATGTCGGAATCATTCTTCACGTAATGTAGCGTAGCACCATTCTCGCCAGCTGCAACGATGGAGTGGTACGCCTGGTGCTTCGCCTGACGCTCGATGCAGGACTTGAGGAAAACCGCTTCCAGCTCCGCTTCATTCTTCGCCTTTGACGCCGCCTTCATGACATTGATATGCGCAGTCGTCGATATCGCGTTAGCTTTGCGGATCAATGCAATCTCGTAGTCGGACTTGGTGACCCGGCAGGTCTCAATAGCGACCTTGAGTAGGTCCAAGTTCGTGGACTTGTAGGACAAAAAGGTGATGTCGTCCGAGACCTGGTCAGGGATGGCGAAGATGGTAGATTGTGCAGAGGTCTGAGCGGAGGCGAGATGAGAGTTGACCTCTTTGGTGGTTTTGACTTCATCGACGTCGTACTTTTCCTTTGCTTCCTCGATGGACATGGGTAGGCCAGACCAGATCACTTCTTCGGGCTCAATTGGGGGGATGAAGAGCGTCAGTTTGTCGTTGCTGATGTCGTATGCGAGGTGGGAGTCGGAGAGAAGGCAGCCACTCAGATAGAAGAAGTACCTGCGTTGTCGGAAAGGAGCTTCGCTATCATTGTCCTGCGATCAATTAGCTTCGCCATGTTGTCGCACTACTTCAGAAACCTACCTCGAGCAGCTTGGCTTTCTGCGCCTCCAGGTATATCGTCCCGGTCTTATCGCCGCCCTTTGCAACTACCCATTCTGCGACCTTTTTTGCGTGAGCCCTCGCGGGATACTTCCCCTTGAGCACCTGGTCGTAGTCCTCCGCTGTGCCCATGGTGGATGGCAGAGCTTGACTGCGCGATCTTGTTTCGTTGTGCGGGGGATATAAAAAAAGACTCGGCAGTGTGCTTGTAGAACCTGTCGCAGTTGAAGTAATGTGGAAGGTGTCTGTTTGGTGGCTGGAAGTAGAAGGTAACCTTGATAGTGGGGCACGCGGGTAGACGCGGGGCATTAGTGACGGATGACAGGCGCAAGCCGCGGTCTACAGAGAGAGGCAGCTAAGGCGTCTGAACGCGTGCTTTGTTTGAGCGTGTTGAAAGCTTAAGCCGCTTCACGTATTGTTGCACATGCCTTCTAGGTTCACTCATCGATGTATCCCATAAGCAATAGTACGACGTGTTCAACGTGCGATATCTGTCTTGGAGCTAAATTCTCCCAAAATCTCCAATGCTACAAGTAATCCCATGTTCCCAATGTATAAGGTATGCTAGCGATCCATAATTGTGAATTCTACCCACAAACTCCTACGCCAACACCAACACCAAGAATCGACTCAAAGCCTTACCCACAGGAAATTTTCGGCCAACGCCAGGCCCGCAAAAAGCCCTAGGCCATCAACGCAGCAGTGGTATACGCAAGTCTAATCTTTCCATCTCGCGAGAAACTTCGCCATGTCGTCCGAAGGGTTGGGTTGCGCAGCGACCTAAACATCAAAGTCAGCATCGATTCGATTCTAAGACGCACGCAACACGGCGCTACGCTAAGATGGAGCACAGTGTTAGCACAAGCAAGAGACTGAACGTACCGTATTCGCAATACTCGACGCCTTGTGCGTCTGACTCTGCGTGACGGTGGTTGCTATTGTCGGTATAGGCAAATGCGACTTCGCAATATCGAAAGAGCTCGTCGGGTACTGTGGGATCGCACCCTTCTTTGTGACCTTGGTGCCAGGCACAGGTTGCATCGGCGCGTACCGGGTCGCACCCGTCTGCATCGGGTATTCCACGTCGAATAGTTCAGCATCTGGGGCGGCCGCTGACGTTGCGCCCTTCACAGTGCCATCTACACTCGGCGGGCCGTCGGTTCCTTTGACCGTCTTCAGGCCTTTAAGCACATCCGGAGGGAACGTGCCTTTTGTGCCCGAGTACGAGAAGCGTGGAGAGTAGACTGTCAGGGTGCCGCCTGTTTTCGCTGTTGCAATCATTCTGACAAAACTGGTAGACACACTTAGCACGCTGTTGGTACGATGGAATACCGGGGGAGTCGACGTACTATGCGTTCGCGGGCGTATCCGCGCCTACGCCTGTTCCGATCACACCTTGGGCTGTCTTAGTCCCCGTGGTCGTTATAGTAGCGAGGCCGCAAATCTGAGACGGTATATGAGTATCAGTTCCACTTCCTCCGTAACCTGACAACTCACCAACGAGGCCGCATCGTTGCCTCCAGCACATAGGACCAGATCAAACGTCGCAATGTCAGAGAGAGACGGTCCACTACCGCCCTCTTTCCATTCCACCTCAATGGCTGTGCCAGCCGTGAGTTTATCGCCTGCCTCGGGCTTCGTGAACTCAATACCGGCTCGGGCCAGCGTTACGAGAGCAGCGCATACGGCCAATGGAGCCAGTAAACGGCCCATGGCGAGGTGACGGAGGGGTAACGAGCGACGGTGGCAGCAGGCAGCTGCGGAGGGTTCGGTGTGTGGCGCGTCGGGAGGTAGGGTAGGGCAAGGCGACTGTCGGCAGCGTGGTTGTCGTGGGGTGTTGTGTCGATTGGTGTCTGCGCTTGATCTCAAGCTGTGGCGCCTGTGGTTTATGCCAACCAGGGGCAGGCGCGATCGACCTACCCGCACGCTAGGCTAAATCAAGAAGCGGCTTGCATTCCGTTGTCCCTCCCACAACGAGCATCGCAAAGTTGTTACGATGACATAACGCAGTGGAAGAATACCTGGCAAGTGAAGAAACGTGACATTGGTCATCCCTATGTGCTATGTGGTATCATGTGGGGCCCAGAACGCCGTCAAGGAAGCCGACCCAAAGCCCATATGGCTCTCTCTGCGCTCCCTATCGTACACATGTGCCCCATTCAACGTGCATTTTGGCCCGTCCTCGTAGACGCCGACATCTTGCTGCTCAACCGGAATCGCTCAAATCGAGCTCAATAATAGACAATCCATACCCTCCTCGGTACACTGCGCAGACCAGACCCTACCGGAACTTGGGGTTCGACGGCAGCCTTAACGTGAACGATGACGGTAGTCTTGCAGTCGTGGTTGCGGCTTGTCCCGCTTTCTGCAACGCGAGCGTGAACTCCTGCAACCGCTCCGCACGCCATATTTGGAGATCAAATGACAACAGGAATTCTACACACAGCTCCAACCGACTCAGACCTACGTCGTCCACGCCTCCCACGGCTGCTAGGCGTTTCTGTGGCCAGCGATGGTCCTCGAGTGTCTTCATGGCCACCGTAACACAAGCGAGAACCAGTCGATGCATTGTACGATGTGTGAGCGGGACGCTTTTGTCGATGACGCAGAGACGCAGAATGTAGGACCCGGCGGCCAGCCAGACACCCGTAGACACTGGGCAGAATTGCTGTATCCGATTGACGTAGTCTTCCAGGCCAACCTTGGGCACAGTTTTCGAAAAGAATTTCCGCGCCATGTTAGCCCGTTGCACCGACTCAGGCTCCGCACCTGCACCAATGTCATAAGTAATAGTCGGCTCATCATGACTGGCTTCTGGTTGCTCGAGCGTTGTGGTCTGCGTCCGTTCTCTCTCGGCCGGAATCGGCGTCGCTGGCCGAGATGCAACGCGCCGGTGTGCACGAAAAGCTGGTGCATTTTCCTTCCCGCTAGGGGTTCGCGGTCGTGATAGTGGCGGGGTGGCTGGAATTTCACCAGTGGCATTCGCAAGTGAGAGCACTGAGCGCACCACTGTCTTCATCGCCGTCTCTCGTGACATGGTGAGAATATCCAGCTCCTCTTCTACAGGTGGGGAGGGTGCTTCACGGATGCTGAGGCCGCCAAATTCAGGAAGCACACCGGCATCGCCCGCAGGGTTGGGCGCTGACGGAGGAGTTCGGGCCATCGGTCTCTTGACGGGTGCAACGAGTCCAGGGTGGACGAGTGCTGGGGGAGTTGGGTGGCAGACTTGGATCATTTGGACTTTTGACGTGTACGCTGGGAAGGAACCGTTCTCGCTGGACCGATAGCGAGACAAGAGGAATGAGAGTCGTGCTGTTCGTGTTCCAGAGATCGAGGGGTAGTGTCGAAGGTGATGCTCGGCGTAGTTGAATGGACGTGAGTGGGGTCAAGTAGTGGTCAATCCAGTATAAACGCAGGAGGGATGATTAGAGACGGTAGCGGGGGTGGTGGATTCGGGATCGCAGTGTACGTCGGAGAGTGTGTTGCTATGGGGGGATGTCGAACGTGCGAGGTCTCGCGAGCTGGATCGTAGGTTGACTGGTCAAGAAAGGGTGCCCAAGTGAAGAAGTCGTTTGTAGGTCAAGTGACGCTAGCGGAGATTACCAGTCGACTATATACCAAAGTCGCTCCCGCAACTGTCAATCGACAACAAGCGCGCTTCCGAAAAGGTACGTGCCGCAACGGTGGAGCCCATGTACGAGGCTACGGGGAAATCAAAGCGGCGACGACGGGAGGCCCATGCGAGGCGGATATTGGAGAGAGGCGGGCGGTATTGCTGCGCTGGCGAGTCACAGACAGGTTGCAAGGTGTACGTGGGAGCCTGAAGTGTCTTGGGAACAACCAGATGAGGTCCCGAGAGGGTCTCGTGCACTGCAAGATGTGGCTAGATCCAAAGCTGGGCCGGCGGGCCGAGAGCACTGATTGAAGAGAGGCGAAAGGTCTCGCCCTCGACATCCGGACGCTCAGACACAAAAGGCGCGACTGTGGAAAAAGGATGCTGAATGGGCGACGACGCCAGGGCGCAGGTAATTGGTGCTTAGTTTACCGTCAAATAAGCCCTGCAGCATGGATGCATGCCGCGTTGGCCAGCCCAACAGAGTCGCGACTCTTGGGGTGGTGCTGGCTGGCGATGCGGGGAAGACTGCCGCGTTGTAGTGGCGGAAAAGCAATGGCACTGTACCACCTCATCGATCGATGCTCGGTGCAGGGGTCTTGTATATGGCCCGAGTGATGCTCTGGGAGCTTGCCTTGGTCTGCTGCATTTTACTATCCATTGTTCAGAACCATCGATGCCATGCGGTGTTCCTCGTTGCGGAGACCTTCTCGGCAGCTGCACTGCTTTCCATCTGACACGTGCAAACGAGCGGGACTCGCGCCGAGCTTGGACACTAGGTCAACAACAGCGACCTACCATGCAAAGGTATTATCGTGACATGCTGCGCGTCAATATTGGCCTAACGCACGCTGCAGTCTATCCAAAAGAGCTCCAGTATCCACAGGCGCTGCATCCTCACGGCTCGCGGAAGCGGGTGCCAGCCGTGCCACGGTGCAGCCGGCATCACGATAGCCAATGCCAGCACCGAGAGCCTTCTTGCATGGTAGGCATGAAGACGAGCTTCCACGTGTCACTGGATTTCCTGTCCCACCGGTCC